>ERZ1370068.1161-contig-1106_pt1 | contig 42730 bp, 42 predicted proteins | sample MGYA00561227_ERZ1370068 | MGnify/ENA primary metagenome ERZ1370068 (study PRJEB38410, sample SAMEA6850437) | metagenome | study: Metagenomic assessment of the ecological functions of the soil: analysis of the soil microbiota associated with the... | reverse complement strand
CCATTACGTATTGCTATCTCGACGGGTGATCGGACTCACCGACGTGAAATGGCACCAGATCGGATCCGTCACGGAGAAGTCTACCACGCCCTGCGCAGGGGAAACCAGGGCGAAGTCACGAAGCGGATGGTGCTGCCAGCGCCGGGCCCGCTTGACGGCCCCGCCGCCGTGAGCGTATGTGAGGCGCTTGGCGGACGAACTCCACGCGAGGCGGCGAGAAGGTCCCCCGGACCGAGCCCAGAGAAGCCCCCGCTCGCGGCGGCACTGCCGGAGAGCCCTGGGACTGGCAGCCATGACGTGATCCTCGACCTCTACGAGGTGACCGCGCTGCCGTGGCAAGGCGGCATGGGCAGGCCCACTGCGGCACCGTGGTGCCGGGAACGTGGACCTGCGGTGAAGAGCCCGCGCCCGAGGTTCACGCCGGGCCGGCCGGCCAGGAGAGCTTCATTCGCGAGGCCGAGACGTGGGTCGCGCTGGGTCTGCACCCGCACGTGGTGAGCCACTACGTCCGGACGCTGGGCGGATCCCCCGGATCTTTGCGGAGTACGTGAGGGCGGCCTGTCGGAGTGACCGGAGCGGGAAGCTGTACGAGGGGGCTTGGAGCGCGCGGCAGCAATCCGACGCGTATCCAGTTTGCATGGGGCCGGCTACGCCCACGAGAAGGGGCTGGTGCACCAGGACGTCAAGCCGGCGAACGTCATGATGACGCGGACGCGGGGGAGGTGAAGGTGTCGACTTCGGCCTGGCGCGGCCCGCGGGTGGCCGGAGCTTTTCTGTGGCTCGGGGGAAACGCGGGCAGAGCGTGCTCGTGAGCAACACCGGCGGCATAGATGCCCGCCTATCAAGCCCGCCGGAAAGGCGGCTCGGCGTGGCGTCCGGTCCCCGACGCACGACGTGCGGGTCGCAGGCGTCCGTGCTGGAAATGTTCGCCGGAGATTTCCACCTGAGCCGGGGAAGCCGCCGAGAGGTGCTCGAAGCGTACCTCGAATCCGACGGACGGGATCCCGTCCTGCCCCGGATGGGCGAGGACGTCGCGGCGCTGCTGCGCGGTGCTCGCCCCCGAGCCCGACCGGCTTCCCAGCGACGATGGGCGAGGCCGTGGCGGCGCTGAGGCGGTCCGTGGACCGTCCTGTCGACGTGTGCGGTCACCGGAACCGATGCCGGCCGTGCTGCACAGCGAGCTGGAACAACCGCCCTTCCTCTTACCCTGACCTCGCCGGGGCGAGGAGGCGCGAGCCGTCTTCCGCGACGGCGTCGCCGTCGAGCCCCTCCATCCCCGAGGCGACCTACACCGCCCAGGTGGAATGGTGGGCCGGCGACATCGACTCGCGCGAGGGTCGCGCGGCGCTCGTCAATCGCCAGGCAGGCGCTGACGCCACGGTCCCACCGCTGTTGGCCAGCGGGTGCAACGGGAACAGCTCGATTCCGGTTTCCGAGGCCCTGGAGCCTTGCTGACGGACTCGGGCTATCAGGACGGCGTGCCCGACCGCGGATAAAGCGGCTGGTCCGTGCGGCGATAGGCTCGTCCGACCTGCGGATCGGGGACCCGGCGACCCGGTCGCATAGGAACGCTGGTCAGCTGGCGTCTGGTCAGCGCCGTCGCCGTCAGCGCCGGGCGCTGGGTCGGCCCCGGCCGGCAGGGATCGGCTCTCGTCCGCTTCTGGGTGGACCTCCAGACGCGTAGATGTCTGGGCGCGCTGCCGCACGCCGGCGAAGATCAGCGCCGCGTCTGCGCGGAGCGCGGATGGCGGCCGAGCGCTCTCCGCGAGCCACGACGGCACGGTCGGGACATGGGACGCGAGAGGCGCGGCCTCGGGCTCCTCACGAGACGCACGCTGCGGTCCAGGCGTGGCCGTGAGCGCCAGGACGGACGCATACCGGAGACGAGGCCGGAAACCTTCTCCTGTGGGACCTGGATTCGGCGCTGTGTCGGCTGCTTCGAGGACACGCGCAAGGCGTGTTGTCCGTCGCCCCTGAGCACGGATGGGCTCGTCGCCGTCTCGGCGAGCCGGGACTGCACCCTCCGGATGTGGACGTGCCCCGGCGCCTCTGCGTGGCGACGCTGGGAGGGCACGAAAGGCGGTGACGTCGGTCTCATGATGACGGGCGCTCGCCTCTCGTCCGGCGACGACTACACGCTTCGCCCTCCTCTGGGACCTGGAGGCGCGCTAGCCGGCGGACGCCGGAAGGGCTCAGCGACGGGACCCACTGGTGGCCGAGCGCGCCCCTCATCAGCGCCGATGGGGGTCGACTCATCTCCTGGGCCGTTGGGGGTCAACGCCGATCTCCGGCAATGGCGCCTGCGCCGCGAGGCGGGAGCCTCTACCGCCGAGCTCGCGCTGTGCGTCCCCCGCAGCCACGCGCAGGTGAGCGACGAGAAGTCGCGCCTCGCGGCCCCTGGGCCGGGGAGAGGTGGCCCGCCTGCGCGGCGAGGGACGGCACCGGACGGCGTACCGGACCTTGATGAATCGGAGTGGGAGTAGGCGGCGCCTCCGTCCCCACGACCGCCTCGACGAGCAGTACCGGGCGCTACGGCGCGCGAGAGCGTGCCGTCCGGAGACGTGGTGCCGGCGGCGGAGCACTCCCGGATCTCTGGCCTTCCCGTGCGGGACGTACTGCATCGGCGACGCCGCCGACCCGAGCAGGACGGGGCGCCGGGCGGTGACGGGCGGACAGTGACGGGAGCCTGCGCGTGTGGAACCTGGAAACGGGGCGACGTTGCCTGGCGACGCTGCTGGCGGAACTGGCCCGTCTGTCTCGGCGCCGACGGCCGGACAGCCTTTTCCGCGGGGCCCGACAAGAACACCTCTGCGTGTGGGACCTCGAGGCGGGGCACCGCACGATGAACCTCGACGCGGGAGCGGCGGTGTTCGCCATCGACGTGAGCCGGGACGGCCGGCGCTTGCTGGGAGCGGAGGCCGGGGCCCGGCGCGCTCAGCTCTGGGACCTCGAGGCGGTCGCCGGCGCATTGCGAGCCTCGAAGGCCATTCCCGGCACACACCATCCACGGGCATCCCAACTTCGTCCGCGTCCGTCGCCATCGCCCCCGACGGGCGACTGGCCCTTTCCGGGAGCTGGGACGGGACCGTGCGGGTGTAGGACCTGGAGGCGCTTCACTGCGTGGCCGTGCTCGAGAGCGGAGAACGCGTCGAGTCCGTCTGCTTCCGCCCGGACGGCCGCCAGGCCTCTCCGGCGGCTGGGACAAGGCGGTGCGCGTCTGGGAAGTCGAGAGCGGGCGCGCGGCCGGCGTCCTCGAAGGGCACACCGGCCGGATCCAGTCGGTGTGCGTGAGCGGAGACGGACGGCTGGCCTTCTCCGCGGGCGAAGACGCGACGCTTCGGATCTGGGACCTGGAGACGCGACGGTGCTCGAGGATGCTGGCGGGGACACACGGAGATGGTCTTCTCGGTCGCGATCAGCGCCGACGGGCACCAGGGTCATGACGGGGAGCAACGACAAGACGCTCGGGTCTGGCGGCTGATCAGGGAGGTCGGATTTCCCAGACGAGTCGGAACCCCCGGATCGCTAGGGGATCCCTGCCGCCGGCCATCTTCGCTCAGCGTGGACGGCGCCGCGTCAGCCGGTCCGCGGCCCGAGGAGCTCGAACGCCTGGAAGTCGCGCGAGATGCCCTTGGGAGGCTTCAGCACCTCGATGGGCCGCAGGTCGAACTCGTCGCCGAGGCCGGCGCGGGTGGCGCCGGTGAGGACGATCTGGGCCGGGGCGGCCACGGAAGACTCCATCCGCGAGGCGAGGGTTCACCGTCGCGCCCAGCACCGTCCAGTTGCGCCGGGTCACGTGGCCCACGTCGCCCGCCATCGCCCGTCCCGAGTGCATGCCGATCCGGAAGCCCACCTCCGGCCCCTCACCGCTCGCGTTGACGCGAGCGATGACGTCACGCAGGCCGAGGGCCGCCCGCGCCGCCCGCGGCGCGTGGTCCGGCTGGGCGAACGGCGCGCCGGAAGACCGCCATCAGGCGGTCGCCGATGTGATCGTCGACGGTGCCGCCGTGCTCCTGGACGACCTCGGTCATGTGGCTGAAGTAGCGGTTCAGCAGCTACGAACACGTCGTGGGGCTCCATCTCCCTCGGTGCGCGCGGTGAAGCCCGACATGTCGCAGAAGAGCACCGTGACCTCGACCTCGTCGGCCTTGAGGAGGAACCCGGGCGAGCTCTCCCCCGAGGCGAGGATCCGGTCGACGACGCCCGGCGCGAGGTACTGCCCGAGCTTCGCGCGCCAGCGCTCCTCCTGGCGCGCCTTGCGCAGCAGGCGCGTCTGCTCCAGGGCGATGGCGGTATGGCTGGCGAGGGCGGAGAGGAGGCCACGTGGAAGGGTCGAACGCCTCCGCCAGGCTCGAGGTGTCGGCGTAGATCACGCCCAGGCCCGGGGCGCCCGCCTCGGCGACGAGCGGCACCGCCACCGCGGAGCGGAGCCGGAGCTGGAACATGGAAGCGGAGGGCGACGCCTGGGGCTGCATCTGGGCGACCGCGCTGCCGGCGAAGGCCCGCTGCACGAGGCTCTCCGACACCGGTCATCGTGTCCGCCTCGCCCGCGGTGCGCGTGCGCGTGCGCTTGGGGACGAGGCGTCCGGCCTCGGCGTCCCACAGGAAGAGCGCCGCGCGCTCGGCGGGGTGGCCTCGAAGACGAGGTCCACGATGGAGTCGATGATCCCGTCCACGGGGGTCACGGCGGCGATCCGGCGCCCGATACGGTGGTCAGCACCGCGATGGCCTGCGTCGAGCCTGCGCGCGATATTCTCCGCCCGCCTCTCTTCGTCAGCGGGGCGGAGGGCAGCGCCGCGATCAGGCTGGGGAGGTCCTTGACCCGGGGCGCGGTCTTGACGGTGATGCTCTGGGCGTCCGGCGGCCCCTCCTCGAAGACGATCGCCTCGTCCGCCTCGCGGACGAAGTGCACCTCGAGGTTGCCGAGCAGGATGGTGTCGCCGTCGGCGAGCGCCTGGGCCGCTTCGGGCTCGAGCAGCTCCCCAGTTGAGCCGCGTCCGGTTGGTGGAGCCGGTGTCCGCGATGCGCCACTGGCGGCCGTCGTGATCCAGCCGGGCATGGAAGCGGGAGATCGAGCGGCTCTCGTCGGCGATGACGATCTGGTTCGTGCCGTCGCGTCCGATGGTGACACGGGGGCCCGCGAGCGGCTTCTTCCTCACGGCCGCCCTTGGAGCGATAGACCAGCCTGAAGGCCACGCCCGCGCGCTGGATATTCTAGACCCGGGCCCGGCATACAATGAACGCGCCCAAAGCCAGCATGTCCATGCCTGCCGACCTTCGCGCGGCGGCCCTCAGCGACCGCGGCCGCCGCCGCTGCGAGCAACGAGGGACGCCTTCGTCCTCCGGCCCGAAGCGCGGGCTGTCTCCTGGTCAGCGACGGCCTCGGCGGCCATCGCGCGCGGGGAGACGGCGTCCGCGGCGGTGGTGGCGGTGCTGCCCGCCATGCTCGAGAGCCCGCCTGGACGCGCGCCGGGCCGGGCCCCGCGCCCGTGGCCGAGTCCTGCGCGACGCGGTCGTGGAGCTGAGCGGCGAGCTGCGGCGCCAGTCAGGAGGGTGACGCGGAGATCGCCGGCCTCGGCGCCACCGTCGCCTTCGCGCTGTTCCGCGGCGAGGACGCCTGGGTCGTGCACATGGGCGACAGCCGCGCGGTACCGGCTGCGCGGGGACCGCTTCCGAGACGCTCACCGAGGACCACTCGCTCGCCGCGCTGCTGGTGCGGCGCGGGAGCTGAGCCCGGAGGAAGCGGGAGACCGCCCGGAGTTCGCCGGCCTCACGCGCTACGTGGGCATGGAGGGTGTTGTCTATCCCGACGTCCGGCCGGAACAGCCCGAGCCCGGCGACCGCCTACCTGCTCTGCACCGACGGCCTGACCGCGATGGTCGAGGACGGCCGGGTGGCGGAGCTGCCCGCCGGGGCCCGAGCCCGCTCTGACGCCTGCCGCGCGCTCGTGGACGCGGCGAACGAGGCCGGGGGAGGGACAACGTCACCGTGATCGTGGGGGACTGGCGATGGCCCGGGTGATCCTGGACGTCGTGGAAGGGGCCCATCGCGGGCAAGACCTTCGCGGTTCGAAGAGCACGATACGCTCATCTTCGGCCGCCACCGGACTGCCACGCCCACCTCTCGCCCCAGGACACCACCGCCTCGCGCCACCATTTCATCCTCGAGGTGAACTCCGCCCGACGCGCGGATCCGCGACCTCGGCAGCCTGAACGGCACCTACGTCAACGGCGCCAAGCACGGCGGCCGGGACCGGAACGAGACGGCCGAGGAGGCCCAGGCCCGGCGCTTCGCCGAAGTCGACCTCCGGAACGGAGACCGCGTGGAGGAGTCGGGGCCACGGAGTTCCGCGATCCGCGTGAGATGCCGGCCGCGTGCGTGGGCTGCGGGACGCCGATCCCCGACGCGTTCAAGAGCGTCTGCGTCTGGGTGGGCGGCACCCACATCTGCCCGCCCTGCCGGCAGAAGGACGCCGCCGGGCAGCCGCCGCCGGCCCCCGCGCCCCCGAAGTGCTCGCAGTGCGGCCGCGACGTCGCCAAGGAGATCGGAGAGCGGCGGGGCGGGGACTACGTCTGCCACGGGTGCCGGCAGTGCGACCGCCCAGGACGATCCCGCGGCCGTCCTCGCCCAGGTCCTGCGGCAGCGCTCCCGCGAGCCGGGAGCGCCCGCCGCCGGCGGCGTCGCCGGGTATCGCCTGGGCAAAGAAGCTCGGGGCCGGCGGCATGGGGGCCGTCTACCTCGCGGAGCGGATCACCGACGGCCGGCAGGTCGCGCTCAAGGTGATGCTGGCCAAGGTGGCCGTGAACGAGCAGGCGCGCCAGGGGCTTCCAGCGGGAGATCGAGGTGCTGAAGGGCCTGCGGCACCCGCAGATCGTGGAGCTGATCGAGCACGGCTCGGCCGGCGGCGCGTTCTACTTCATGATGGAGCTGTGCCGCGGAGGGCAGCCTCTCCGACCTGCTGGAGAGCGCGGGGCCGCCCGCTGAGCGCGGCCGTGGCGGGTCCGCTGATGCTCGAGACGCTCGACGGCCTGGCCCACGCGCATTCCCAGGGGTTCGTCCACCGCGACCTCAAGCCGGCCAACGTGCTCCTCGCGGAGAAGGGGAGGGCGCGAAAGTGTCCGACTTCGGCTTCGCGGAAGAGCTTCGACAAGGCCGGCCTGTCGGGCATGACGCAGACGGGGATGACCGCCGGCACGTGGCCTTCATGCCGCGGGAGCAGCTCATCAACTTCAAGTACGTGAAGCCGGTGAGCGACGTGTGGAGCATCGGCGCCACCTTCTACTACATGCTCACCGCCCAGCTCCCGCGGGACTTCCCCAAGGGCCGCGATCCGATCGACGTGATCCTCGAGAACCGGATCGTCCCCGTCCGCGAGCGCGACGGAGGGATCCCCGCTCCGGTGGCCGAGGCTATCGACTGCGCGGTGGCCGCCAGGCCCGACAGCCGGTTCGCCGACGCCGGGGCGTTCCGGGCGGCGCTGGCGAAGGCCCTGTGAGGAAGGCTCCGTGGCCGGCCTGAGCGCGGCGGCGCGCACCGCCTTCTGCCCTCGCCGTCGATGAGGCGCGCTCGAGCGGCAGCGCCGTCACCGACCGCGAGCACCTCTTCATCGGCGTCCTTCGCTGCGAGGCGGTGCGGGAGCTGAAGCTCGAGCGGATGTCCGGCATCGGGCCCTCGGAGCACGAGGCCCTCCTCGCGCCGAGGCCGACGCGCTCGTGGCCCTCGTCCGCGGCGCGGGCTCGACCCCGTATCGGCGCGGCGGCGCATGCGCAACCTCTGGCAGGAGGCCTTCCCGCAGCCCGCCGCCTTCCAGGCCATCGCAGCCGGGAGTGCCGCGCGATCTTCGCGATGGCGGAGACGCGGGCGGGGAACGAGGTCCGTCTCGTCGATCTCCTGTGGGCGCTGGTGGCGGCGGCCTCGCATCTCATCGAACGGTGTCTCGCCGAAGCCTCCGTGGACCGGCTGGAGTTCCTGTTGGCCCTGACGCCGGACGGGGCCGGCCCCGCGCCGGCGCCGCCGGCTCCCGGCGCGCCCGCACCGTCGCCCCCGAGCCTCCACCGGGCATCGCGGAGAAGCTCGGCCGGAGCCTCACGCGCCTCGCCCGCGACGGAAAGCTCACCCCGGCCTTCGGGCGCGACGAGGAGATCAAGCAGGTCGCCCGGGTCCTGATGCAGGCCAAGAAGAGCAGCGCCGTGCTGCCTGGGGGACGCGGGCGTCGGCAAGACCGCCATCGTCGAGGGGCTGGCGGTGAAGCTCGCCGCGGGCAGGGGCCGGCCGCGCTGCAGCGCGTGCGCATCGTCGAGGTGTCGGTCGCGTCGCTGGTGGCGGGCACGACGTACCGCGGCGAATTCGAGGAGCGGCTGCGCGCGGTCGTCCAGCAGGCCGAGGCCGACCGCGACCTGGTCCTGTTCATCGACGAGATCCACACGCTGGTGGGGGCGGGGGCGACGCGGGGAGCGCCATGGACGCGGGCGACATCCTCAAGCCGGCCCTGGCCCGCGGCCTCGATGCGCATCATCGGCGCGACGACGACCGGCGAGTACCGGCAGCACATCGAGAAGGACGCCGCGCTGGAGCGCCGCTTCCACGTGGTCTGGGTCGAGGAGCCGGACAGGACGACCGCCCTGCGCATCCTCGAAGGGACACGGTCCCGGCTGGAGGGGCACTACGGCGCCCGGATCTCGGACGCGGCCCTCGCCCGGGCCATCGACCTCTCGGTCCGCTACCTGCCCGACCTTGCGCCTGCCCGACAAGGCCATCGACCTCGTGGACCAGGCTTGCGCCCGCGCGCTCCTCGAGTCGTTCTCCACCGCCCGGGCCGGAGTCGCCGACATCGGAACCGACGAGATCGACGCGGTCGTGGCCGCCCGGTGCCGCGTGCCGATCGAACGGCTGACCGAGGACGAGGGCCGGCGCCTCCTGCAGATGGAGGAGGTCCTCGGCGCGCGGGTGATGGGGCAGGAGCAGGCGGTACGGGCGGTGGCCGAGGCGGTGCGCGCGGCGCGCGCGGGCCTCAAGCACCCGCGGCGGCCGGTCGGCGTGTTCCTGTTCGTCGGCCCCACCGGGACGGGCAAGACGGAGCTGGCCAAGGCCCTCGCCGAGTTCCTCTTCCACGACGAGCGCCGGCTCATCCGGATCGACATGTCCGAGTACCAGGAGCGGCACGGTGGCGCGCCTGGTGGCGCGCCTCCCGGCTACGTCGGGCACGACGAGGAGGGCAGCTCACCGCGGCGGTGCGCACCAGCCCCTACGCGGTCGTCCTCCTCGACGAGTTCGAGAAGGCGCACCCCGATGTGCACAAGCTCTTCCTGCCGGTGTTCGACGACGGCCGGCTCACCGATGCCCAGGGCCGCACGGTGGACTTCTCGGAGACGGTCATCATCCTGACCTCGAACGTCGGGCCCGCCTCGCGCGCGGAGCCGCCCCGCGCCCGCATGGGCTTCGTGGAGCAGGAAGGGGCGCCGGACCCGCCCGGCGATCTCCTGGCCGAGGCCCTGGCCCGGGCCTTCCCGCCGGAGCTGCGGAACCGGATCCAGAAGGTGGTGGCCTTCAAGCCGCTGTCCCGCGAGACGGCGGCGCGGGTCCTCGAGAAGGTGGTGGGCCGCGTCAACCAGGCGCTCGGCGAGAAGGGCCTTGCCCTCGAGCTGACGCCGGGGGCCGCGAGCTCGTCCTCGACCGCGGCTGAGCGAGGAGTTCGGGGCCCGCGCCTCGAGCGCGCGTTCCGCGAGCTCGTGGAGGTGCCGTTGTCGAGGCTGCTCCTGGAGGGCGGCGCGGCGGCCGGGGGGCGGCTGAGGGTCGTCGTCGAAGGGGAGGGTCTCGGCTTCGAGCGGGAGGCCCGCCGTGAGCTCCGACCTTCTTCACTCGCGCTGGCGTCTCCCGGGCGCGCCGGACCGGGAGCGTCTGCTCGCCTCGCTGGCGCGCGGGCCTTCCGTGGCGCGACCGGCCGCTATGGCCCGGCGAAGCGGGTGACTCCCGGCCCGACCTGCGGGGCATGTATCTCCGCGAGGAGCGGCTCGCCGGCGTCGACCTTTCGGACTGCCGTCTCGACGACACGAACTTCGACTTCGCCGACGTGAGCGGGGCGCGCTTCCGTCGGTCGAGCCTGTCGGGGGCGCGCTTCGGCCGGGTCATCGCCCCGGAACTCGACGCGTTCGCCGCCGACCTGCACGGCGCCCGCTTCGGCCCGTCGACGTTCACGCGCGCCACGCTGGCCGCCGCGAACCTGGCGGCGACGTCATGGTGGAAGGTCTCGCTGCGTGAGGCCGACCTGCGCGGCGCGACGCTGAACGGGGCCACGCTTGATCGGGTGTTCCTTCGAGGGCGTGAGGCTCGACGGCGCGGATCTCGACGGCGCTCTCATCGTCGGCGGCCGCGGCCTTCCGAGGAACCGTCACGACGTCGACGAGTGGGACGCGCTCTCGGCGGCGCTCGCGCCGCTCCTGAGGACGTACCCGCGGCTGAAGCACGAGCTCTCGCGTCAATCGCACAAGCTGGCCGAGGATTGCCTCCTCGGCAGCGACCGGCCCGGCGCCGAGGTGCCCGGGCTGCTGCTCGACGACAATTGGCGCGTGGCCGTGGGCGGTGTGGCCGCGGCCATCGCCCTGGGCCTGGAACCTCGCGTGGTCCATGCCCTCTGGCTCGCCCTCGACCGGGGATCGTGGGTGGCGCCGCAGCTCGCGGTCGCCGCCTCGTTCCTCGATCCCGAGTTCGAGGAGAGAGTCGCAGCGGCCTTCATCGCCCCCGCAGAAGCTCCGCCAAGTCCCTCGTCAGCGTGGCCGTCGCGCTCGATCCCGCCGGGGCCCTTCCGGCGTGGGTGGCGGCCTTGCCGGAAGCGGAGGACACGCGGAAGGTGACGCTGGGCTGGCGCGAGCGATCGAAGTGGGTCGAGGCAAAGGTGCACGCTCGGAGGATCGGCCAGGCCATGGCCGCGAGCATGAAGGCGGCCCAGGCCGACCCGGAAGAGTACTGGCGACGGGAGATGCAGGAGGGAGGTCCTGAAGTCGGAGATCGCGCGGAGGGTCGCGGCCGAGTTCGGCCTGGGCACCCAGCTCTTCCGTGGTCGCTACGCGGACGTGACCGTTACCAGCGAGACGGGCGAGCCGCGAGTGACGAAGGAGGCGCACGCGATCGACGCGTCGGCGCCGCTCAGTCCTTTGGCCGAGTGCGAAGCCGTCTTCACCACCGGCCTCGTGGTCTTCGGCGACCCCGATCCGAACGAGGTGGTGCGGTGCGAGGCCGAGGCCCTCACGGCTCTCGCGCCGGCCACGCCTCCCGCAATCGAGTCCGGAGTTCGCTCCGACGGACGGGCGTACGTCGTCCGCGCATTCGTCAGGGGCGAGACCTGGCGGACCGTGCTCCAGTGCGGGAGAATATCGATCGCGCTTCGCTTCGGAAGCTCGTCCAGGCCCTCGCGAGCGTGGAGGAGTCGAGCGCCCTGGGATTCCACGAGGGACGTCAAGCCCGACAACGTGATCACGACGCCGGCCGGCGACGTCGTGCTCATCGATCCCACGTCGGCCTACATGCGCCGGTACGAGAATGGACCCCTGCAGCGTGCCCTCCTGACCGGCGAGTACAACCCGCGGCTCGTGCCCTCGGACCACGCCGCCCTCGCCTTGACCTTGATCGAGATGCTGACCGGCTGCCAGCTCATCGCCGACGCGGCCGGGCGAGCGTCGAGCCGCCGCCATCGGTCCCCGGCTGCGCGACAGCCTGCGCTTCGCGGCGGCCACGGGGTCCGACCTCTTCGCCCGCCGGCTCCCGCCATCCGCCTCCCGAGCGAGCTGTCGCCGCGCGCTGGCGGGGCCGCCGGAGGTCCTGCTCCTGCGCGCCATCGGCCTCTCCTGGCGCGACGATGTGCTCGGAGGTGGGCGAGGCCGCTCGCGCGAATCCGGGAGCTGGGCGCGGTCCTCGAAGGCTTGTGAAGGTCCGGCGTGCGCGGATAGAGAAGCCCTGCCCGGGCCGACACCGGACAGGGCCCTCGTACGTCCTATGCCGTCCGTGAGCGGAGCAGACCTCACGGGGCAGTCGTTTTCAGCGGTCGCATCATGTCGTTGTCTTCGTGGTCGAGGATGTGGCAGTGCCACACGTAGCCCGGGCCGGCGGTCGAGTCGAACGGGAACGGATTGAAGCCGGGCACGAGGTCGCTCTGCTTCGTGTACTGCGGCGCGAAGCGGATGAGGACGCGGGTGACCTTGCCGGGAGGCGCGATGAACGGTGTCCTTCCAGCCGCTCTCTCGCGGCGACGGCGGCTCCGACGGTCCGGTGAGGAAGTCGTGGATCGTGCCGGTCGCCGGATCGAACACCGCGTCCTCGACGTTCGCCCTGATCGGTCGGGTGATCGAGGGCAGCGTCGTGCCGTTCAGGCTCTCCCAGTACGCCCTGAAGCGCTCGACGTCGATGTCCTGCCGATCCTCGAGCTGGAACTCGACCAGGTGGATGTGGATCGGATGGGCGTCCTCGCGTGAGGTTCTGGAAGTACCACGCTTCCGTCGTGCCGACGCGCGGAACCTCCGTGATGTCCGCGTCGAAGTGCTGCCCGTCGATGAGGACGGCCACCGGCTCGCCGACGTCGCTCTCCTGCTCGTTCAGCGTGAACAGCTTGGGGTTGCCGATGCCCTCGGTCTCCACCAGCGTGGGAATGATCGATGAGGGTGGCGGGCAGCGCGCTGCGGATGCACCGGCCGGCGTGTTGCGCACCTCGAAGCGCATCACGATGCCGGTCGTGTTCGGATCGATGGGATCGCCGCCCGGGAAGGGCTGGTTGGCGGTGTTCTGCAGGATGATCTTCGTCCCCGCGGGCACGCGCGAGAAGTCGATCAGGATGTCCGCCCGCTCCGCGGGCGCAGATGAGCGCCTCCGTGCAGCGTCACCGGCGCGGGCAGGTAGCTGCCGTCGCCGCCGATCTGGATGAAGGACATGCCGTTCGACAGCTTCAGGTTGTAGAAGCGGGCGTTCGAGCCGTTGACGATGCGGAAGCGGTACTGGTGCCGGTCCACCCTCATGTTCGGCCAGACCTTGCCGTTGACGAGGATGGTGTCGCCGAAGTACTCGGGGTCCCAGTACGGGTGGATGTCGGGGTTGTCGCCGACCTGCGTGAAGTGGATCGGAGCCGTCCGTGTTGAACGCGCGGTCCGTCAGCATCAGCGGCATCTCGTACTTCCCCCAGGGAAGCAGCGGAGGCGATGGGATCGTTCTGAGTCACGGATGAGGTAGGTGCCCTCCAGGCCCGCCGCCGTGTTGAGCCGCGTCATCCCGATCGTGTGGTCGTGATACCAGAGCGTCGTCGCGAGCTGCGCGTTGAAGTAGTGGAACGTCGAAGACGGTGAACGTCGGACCTCTTGAACTGCTCGCTGGCGGTGAACCACGAGAACGGGAAGCCGTCGGAGTCGGACGGCGTCACGCCCCGTGCAGGTGGGTCACGATCGGGATCGGCTTCTGGAACGCCGCCGTACCCCGGCGGGAAGGGCTTGAACGGGGCTTCGGGCATCCCCGCGTTCAGAGGGTCGGGCACCATGAGCGTGGGGTCGACCGGGAACTGGTGGCTGCCCGTGAGGTTGTTCCGGTAGCTGAACGAAGATGTCGCGGCCGTCGGGTCGCCTCGAACGTCGGTCCGGGGAACGTGAAGGCCGTCCGGATGTCCGATGGCTGGCCGGCTTCGGCGAAGTTCACGGTGCCACCGTAGGCGTACACGAGCGTCTTCGGGAAGTTCGGAGGCAACACCTGCAGCTGGACGGCCGAGGCGGTGACGGTGTACTCGCCTTGCCGTTCACGAATGTGGGGACGAAGACGGGAGGCTTGGTCAGCTGGTTGACGAACTTCGGGATCGTGGTGGGATCGAGGGGCGTCACGCCCGGCGATCCCCGTCGGCTCCAGCATCCAGTTCTTCATGTGCATGTGCTTGCGGCCATGCATGCGGTTCGTGCTCGACGTTGCGGCCTGCATGGCCGAGTGACCGGTGGCCTTCGCGGGGCGGCACCGGTGGCCTTCGCGCGCGGAGCGGTGGCGCGTGGCGCCCACCGACGATCGTGACGACGAGGCAGAGGCCGATGATCAGCCCCACCGTCCGGACAGACCTCAGGCGGTGTACGAGTATTGAGTTCTTCATCACGTCTCCTGGCGGGCACGCGATGCCCGCAGGCCGGAAACGCTAACGCCGGAGCGACACTCTTCCCCGAGACCCGAGGGGCAGGTCGGACCCGAGACCCAGGCCGGGGAAGCGCACGGGCGAGCGCAGTCCCCGGAGGCCAAGGGCAGGCGGACCGGAGGCTCGAGGAGGGACGGCCCGGCCCGTCCGAGGCCTTGATTGAATGACCCTCAGGAAAACATCATCCTCGGGGTTGTCGACCGGAGCCAGGAGCCTCTTCTGGCTTGATGCGGATGACACGGTGCGCCAGGCCGCGCCGCCAGTCAAGAGGAAACAGCGGCCCTTCCGCGGCGCGTGATATGAGTCACGCGGGCCCTCCGAGCTTGCGGGCGATTCCGGCCAGGTCCACGCCGGTGGCCGCCTTGATTCTGCTCGCTCGCGCCGATGGCGGCCTTGGCGAAGCCGTCTCCGGCCCCGCCGCATCCGCTCCGGGAAGCACCGTCACCTTGTGGACCGAGAGCGGGTGGTCCGCGCCCGCGACCCGGCTCAGCAGGGGGATGACCTGCTGGAGCGCGAGCACCTCCCGTGCCCCTTCGCCCGCGATGGCGAAGGCCTCGAGCACGGCCTTCAGCGCCTCGGCCTCCGCCTTGCCGCGCTCGACGACCACGGCCGCGTCGCCGCGGGCCTGCTCCTCCCGCGCCTGGCGCTCGGCCTCCGCGAGCTGGACGACGTCGGCGTCGAGCTGGCGCTGGACCTGGAGCACGCGGGCCTTCTGGCGCACGATCTCGGCGGTGACCTGGGCGATCTGCGCCTCGACCTGGCCCCTGCGACTCCGCGATCATGGCTTCGCGGCGCGTCTGCGCGTCCAGGATGCGCTTCTCGCGTCTCCTGGCGGGCGATGGCGAGGTCGGCGTCGACCTTGGCGATCTCGGACGCGCACCAGTTGTTCGCCTGCTGGGCCGGCGGCGTCGGCCTGGCCCCCGCCTCCGCGATGGCGGCCTCCATGCGCACCCGGGCGCCCTGGATGCGGCCGATGGAGTTGAGGTACCCCACGTCGTCGGTGATGTTCTGGATCTTGAGGGTGTCGAGGACGAGGCCCATGCGGTTGAGGTCGTGCTCGGCCTCTTCGAGCAGCGTCTGGCGCGAAGCGCACCTTGTCCTGGTTGACTTCCTCCGGGGTCAACAGCGCGAGCACGCCGCGGAGGTTGCCCTCCAGCGTCTCCTTCGCGATGAGCAGGATGTCCTCGCGGCCGCGGCCGAGGAAGCGCTCGATCGCGTTGTTGAGGAGCGGCTCCTCCCGGGCAGCTTCACGTTGGCCACCCCGTGGACGTTCAGCGGGATCCCGCCCTTGAGTAGGCCCCTTCACCTCGATGTCGATCGGGATGTTGGTGAGGTCCACCTTGTCCACGAGCTCGAAGAGCGGCATGCGCAGCGGCGCGCCCGCCGCGGACCGCGCGGTAGCCCACCTCGCGGTCGCCGACCCGCCGGGTGCGGCCGGAGAAGATGCAGCGCCTCGTTCGGGGTGCTGACGTAGAGCAGGCGCTTCAGCATCGACGAGAGCGCCATGACAGACGATGAACGCGGTGACGGCGAGGACGGCAAGGACGGGCATCACCGCGCCACGTCCTTCGAGCCGAGCAGGGAGCGGACGTCCACCCCGACCGCGCGGGCCGTCTCGGCCATGACGCGCGATACCGCGGCCGGGAAGTTGGCCACGAAGGCGGCGTAGGCCCGGCCGTCGCCCTCCGTCGACGATCTGCAGCTCGCCGAGCTGCGTCTGGGCGCACGCGGTCCACCGCGGCCTGGACGAAGCGCGGAGCTGCTGGAGCAGGTAGACCTCGCGCCCGCCCTGGCCCGCGGCCTTCCACTCCGTGGCCACCGCCTTCAGGGCCGCCGCCGCCGCCTTGCCGTTCTCCACCAGGGGCGCCGCTTCCCCGCGCGCCCGCGCCTGGGCGGCCTGGCGGGCGGCTTCGGCGGGCAGGACCACGTCGCACTGAAGGCGCGTCTTCTCCAGCTCCGAGCGGAGCTTCTGCAGCTCCTGCTCGGCGGAGGAGCGCGCGGTCTCCGCGGCCGACCGCCGCCTCGTTCTCGATCGACTTGGCCTGGGCCTCCATCTTGGCCATCTCGCCACGGAGCACGTTCTTCTCTGGAGCACGGTCGCCTCGGCCTTCTTCTGGGCCGACTCCGCGCGCTGCCGGGCCGAGGCCTGCTCCTCGGCGATCTTCTGGTTGGCCTCGTTCTCCGCGTTCTGGGCGTCGCGGATCATGAGGGCGATGCGGGCCGCGCCCCAGGTTCTGCAGGTACTGCTGCTCGTCGGAGACGTGCTGCACCTTGAGCACGTCCAGCTCCAGGCCGAGCTTGTCGAAGTCGTCCTGGGCGTTCAACTTCAGCGACTCGGCGAACTTCAGGCGGTCCTGGTTGACCTCCTCGGGGGTGAGCTGGGCCAGCACCTCGCGCAGCACGCCCTCCAGCGGTCTGCCGGGCCACCACCGCGATCTGGTCGCGGGTGGTGCCCAGGAAGCGCTCCACGGCGTTGCGCACGTGGCTGGGGTCGCTGGAGATCTTCACGTTGGCGATGGCCTGCACGGCGAGGGGGATGCCGCCCTTGGAGTAGGCGTTGGCGACGCCGACCTCCACCATGAACAGGCGCATGTCCATGCGGGACACCATCTCCATGATCGGCAACCGCACGGCCCAGCCCGCGGCAGCACCACCTTGTAGCCGACCGTCGATCCGTCGGGCAGGCGGTGCTTGCGCCCGGAGAAGAGCAGGATCTCGTTCGGGCGGCAGATGAACAGGAACTGCCGAAGGATGGCGATGAAGATGGCGACGCCCACGACCATGGCCACCGACGCCGCCAGCAGCAGCACCGCGGTGCCCAGGCCCACCTCGAATCCGCTCATTTGTTTCGCGCCTCCCCTTCCGCCATCACGACAGCCACGTCGCCGCGCACCTCCACCACCATGACCTCCGCGCCCGCCGCGATCTCGCCCCTCGTCGTGGGTCGCGAGGAGATCAACCGTCTGGCCCCTTGATCTGGACGCGCACCTTGCCCCGCCGATCGCCGGACAGCGGCACCAGGACCCGCCCCGGTGTCCCCGCGTCTCGAGCAGCGCCGCCTCGCCCGAGGCGGCGGGATCGCCCAGCGCGCGCAGGTCGTGCCGACGGCGAGGGTCGTGGCCATGCCCGCGCTCACCGCGATCACGAGGGGCGCCCATCGGCCCCGACAGCTTCGGGACGTGAAGGCTCGTGCCCACGAAGCCGAAGGCGAACAGGCCGTAGGTCAGCGAGCGCATGGAGAGCACGCCGGGGCCGACGGCGGGATGGTGGTCGGCCCCGCCGAGATGATCGTCGCCGAACGCGTGATCCAACGCGGCGTGGTGGCCCCCGCCGAGGAGCTGGACGAGCAGGAGGCCTCCACCCAGGACCAGGGCGAGCACGTACAGGAGCCACATGGGGTGTGGACCACGGAGTATACACGCCCACATAAATCTTCGCCCGGCCCGAAACGCCGGGGGCCTCGCCCGTCAACTCTCGTGGGACTGAGCTTCGAAGATTTCAGGGCCCTGGCATGCAATCTTGCGCGCCGGGAGGACCTTACCATCCACGGTTTGCTGCCGATACCGGCCCTTCGGCGCGAATGCGAGGGCCAGCTGAGCCGCGCCGAGATGGATGCCTTCCTCGTCCGCCTGCACACCGACGGCGCCATCCACCTCCTCAGCCACGTCGAGTTCGAGTCGCTGCGCCCGATGCGGCGCGCCGGGAGTCCTTGCACCTGACCGCCGGCCCGCAGCTGTACTGGATCCGCTGGCTCTGATGCCCGCCTCCCGCGCCCCGCGCGGAACATCTTCGATTCCTCTCGTAGGAGGGCACGGGAGCCTGCGTGCCGATCCGGTCCGGCCCGCCCGCCGCGTGGCCGGGGACGCTCCTTCGTTGTAGACTCGAATCTTTGAGCGACCTCAAGGGGGAACTCGCCTCTCTGCGGATCGACCGCGACCGCCCGGCCGCGCCCCGGCTCTGGCGCTGGCCGCTGTTCCTCTTCATCCCCATCGTTCTCGTCCTGGCCGTCCTCTACGGCCTGCGCGCGCGGCAGGCGCTGTCCGCGCCCGAGGTGGAAACGGTGCGGGCCGCCGTAGTCCGGACGGGCGAGGCTCCCTCGGGCACGCCGATCCTGACCGCCTCCGGGTACGTGGTGGCGCGGCGGAAAGCGGTGGTGTCGGCGAAGATCCAGGGCCGGCTCTCCCAGCTCCGGGTGGAGGAGGGGAGCCGGGTCCGCCAGGACGAGGTGATCGCGCGGCTGGAGAGCCAGGACTACGAGGCGCAGGTGCAGCGCGCCCGCGCCGCCCTGGAGCGCGCGCGGAGGCCGACCTCGGGGAGACGCGGCGCCAGCTCGGACTGGCGCGGCGCCTGACGAACGAGAAGATCATGTCGACCGACCAGCTCCAGACGACGGAGAGCCGGGCCCGCGTCAACGAGGCGGCGGTGTCGCAGGCCAGGGCCGACGTGGCCTTCGCGGTGGCGCAGCTGGCCAACACCGTCATCCGCGCCCCGTTCACCGGCGTGGTGGTCAAGAAGATGGCCGAGGTGGGGAGAGCGTGGCGCCGATCCCGCCCGGCGTGAACATCTCCACGTCCTCCGGTGCCATCGTGGCCCTGGCCGACCTCGACACGCTGGAGGTGGAGGCTGACGTCAGCGAGTCCAACGTCGCGAAGCTGTCCTCCGACCAGCCGGCGGAGGTCAGCGTCGAGGCCTTCCCGGACCGCAAGTACCGGGCGGTGCTGCGGCAGGTGATCCCCACCGCCGACCGCACCAAGGCCACGGTCCAGGTGAAGGTCACGATCCTCGACAAGGACGCGCAGCTCAAGCCGGAGATGAGCTCGAAGGTGACGTTCGTGGAGCCGGCCAAGGCGGCGGCCTCGCCCACCGGTCCGCGACGCCCGTGGTGGTGGTGGCCGGAGGCCGTGGTCACCCGCGACGGCAAGTCGGTCGTTTTCGAGGTGCGGGACGGCAAGGTGCGGGCCCGTCCGGTGGTGACCGGAGGCGAGCGGCAGGGGCAGGTGGTCGTGTCCGAGGGCCTGGCCGGCTCGGAGACGCTGGTGGCACGCCCTCCGGAGACGCTTGAAGGACGGGGACACGGTGAGGATCAAGGGATGAGCGCGGAAGCGGTTCGACAGCCGGCGGGGGCCCCATCGTGGACGTGCGCCAGGTCCGCAAGGTCTATCGGCGCGACGCCCAGGAGATGACGGTGCTCGACGGCATCAACCTGCAGGTGCCCGCGGGCGAGTTCGTCGCCCTCATGGGGCCGTCGGGCTCGGGCAAGACGACGCTGCTGAACCTGATCGCGGGCATCGACCGGCCGACGTCCGGGCAGGTGATCGTGGCCGGCACCGACGTCGGCCGCGCTGTCGGAGAGCGAGCTCGCGCGCGTGGCGCAGCCGCAACGTCGGCTTCATCTTCCAGTTCTACAACCTGATCCCCGTGCTCACGGCGCGTCGAGAACGTCGAGCTGCCGCTGCTGCTCACCAGCCCTCGCAAGAAGGAGCGGCGCGAGCGCGCGCTCGACCGCGCTCAAGGTCGGTCGGCCTCGCCGACCGCGCCGGCCACTACCCGCGCCAGCTCTCGGGCGGCCAGGAGCAGCGCGTGGCCATCGCGCGCGCCATCGTGGCCGACCCGCAGGTCCTCGTCGCCGACGAGCCGACCGGGCGACCTCGACGCCAAGAGCGCCGAGGAGATCCTGACCCTGCATGGAGTCGCTCAACCGCGACTTCAAGAAGACGATCGTGATGGTCACCCACGACCCGCGCGCCGCCGACCGCGCCCACGTGCAGCAGCCACCTGGAGAAGGGCGTCCTGCGAGCCGCTAGAGCCATGAAGTTCCTGCCCTTCGTCCTCAAGCACCTGCGGCGGAACTGGATCCGCACCGGGCAGCACCGTGCTCGGCATGGCGCTCTGCATCTTCCTCTTCTGCACGCTGCAGCATCGGTGCTGGCGGCGATGGACGACGCTCGCGAGCTGCGCAGCGCGACCCGGCTCGTCACCCGCCACTCGGTGAGCCTCGTCTTCAACCTGCCGCTCGCCTACGCAGCCGCAGATCGCGCGCGTGCCGGGCGTGAAGCGCGTGGCGATCTCGAGCTGGTTCGGCGGCTCGCTGCCCGCCAAGAAGGAGAGGCAAGGCGGACGAGGGCAACGAGGGCCACGCACCGACTGGAGCAAGTTCTTCACGAACCTGGCCGTCGAGGCCGAGCCCTATTTCGCGATGTACCCGGAGTTCGCGATCCCGCCGGACCAGATGCAAGGCGTTCACGCGAGGACCTGCGCGGCTGCATCATCGGGCGCAAGCTCGCCGACGAAGTTCGGCTGGAAGGTCGGCGACACGTTCTTCCTGGAGAGCTTCATCCCGCCCTACCGCAAGCGCGAGCGGGCCCGTTCGAGTTCGTGGTGCGCGGCATCTACGACGCCGACAAGGTCCGAAGCACCCGGCACCGACGATCGACGTCGATGTACTTCCACTACAAGTACCTCTACGAGGCGACGGGCCAGCGGGTCGGCGCCGGGCACCTACGTGGTCGAGATCGACGACCCAGCAGCAGGCGGCGAGCGTCGCAAGGCGCCATCGACGCGCTCTTCGAGAACAGCGACGCCCAGACCACGACCGAGACCGAGCAGGCCTTCCGCGCCGACTTCATCGCCATGGCCGGCAACCTGGCGCTGCTGCTGAACGGCATCGGCCTCGCCGTGATCTTCACGATCCTCCTCGTCACCGCCAACACCATGAGCATGGCCGTGCGCGAGCGCCGCACCGAGATCGCGCGTCCTCAAGACCCTCGGCTTCACCGAGCCGGCAGGTGCTGCGGCCTCATCCCTCTCCGAGGCGCTGGCCATCGGCGCCCTCGGGGACGCCCTCGGCCTCGGGCTGAGCGTCGTCGATCATCCGGGCCATGACCAAGGTCCCCATGCGTCCGGCTTCATCAACGGCTTCCCGAGCTTCGGCCTGCGCCGGGACGTGAGCGGCCAGGCCCGCCATCGCCCTCTTCCTCGGTCTCGCCGCCGGCCTGCTGCCCGCCCTCTCCGCCTATCGCGCCCGCATCACGGAGATGCTGAGGCAGGCCCAGACGCCATGGCTCTTCCGATTTCCTACAACGTGCGCAACGTGTACGCGCTGGCAGGTGAGCCTGCTCGCCGTCAATGGGATCGGCCTCGTGGTCACGGTGTTCGTGGCCCTCATGGCGATGCGCAGCGGCTTCACCCAGGCTCTGCGCGCCACCGGCGTGCCGGGCAACGCCATGGTCGCCCAGCGGGATCGGCCTGGAGCTGACGTCGTGGGTGCCCTCGACCATCGCAACAAGGTGGTCGGACCCGCGCGTGGCCGTGGGCTCCGACGGCCGGCCGCTCGCCCGCCCGAGATCGTCGTCGTGGGGGCGCATGCCCGCCGTAGCGACGGTCTCCAGACCAACGTCACCATCCGCGGTCACGCCCCGCGCGTTCGACGTGCGCGGGGATCGAGATGGTCGAAGGGCGTCCTTCCAGCCGGGCATCGACGAGATCATCGTCGGCAAAGCGGATCGCGGACCGATCCAGGGGCTGACCTCGGCGCCACCATCCCGATCCAGCGCCACCACTGGAAGATCGTGGGCATCTTCACCTCGCGGGGGAGGCTGAGAGCGAGATCTGGGGCGATCTCGACGCCATGGCCGGGCTGTTCCGGCGCCAGGGCGGCTCCAACGCGCGCTCGCGGTGCGGCTCAAGGACCCTGCATCGCTCGGAGCAGCTTCGACCGCTGGATCCGCGACGACCCGGAGATGCAGCCGGAGTGCGGTGGCGGAGCGGAAGCACATGAGGACCAGGCCGGCGGGCTCTCGGGCACGCTGCTGTTCCTGGTCGCGTTCGTGTCGATCATCACGTGGCCTGGGCGCGGTCTTCGGCGCCCTCAACACCATGTAACGCGATCGTGGCCGCGCGGACCCGCGAGATCAGGACGCTGCGCGCCATCGGCTTCTCCCGCCGCAGCATCCTGTTCTCGTTCGTCGTGGAGTCGGCGGATCCTGCCCTCGCGGGCGGGCTCCTGGGCTGCCTCCTCGCGTTCCCGATCAGCGGCTTCACCACCGCGTCCGGCCAGACCCCGAGCTTCAGCGAGGTGGCCTTGCCTTCCGCATCACGCCCAACATCCTCGTCTACGGCCTGGTGTTCGCGACGGTCACGGGCTTCCTGGGCGGGCTCCTGCCCGCCTTCCGCGGCGCCCGCCTGCCGATCACGTCCGCCCTGCGCGAGGGCCTGAGCGGGGTCGTAGATGAATTCGACTTCCGACTTCGGTCCGGCCTGCGGTCCGCGCCGCACCCAGGCTCTTCGTCCTGATGCTGATGCTGACCCTCGCGACGACGCGCCTCGCGCGCGGGCGACGAGGTGACGCTCGTCGCCGACCGCCCCGGTTTCGGGGAGAGCGCGAGCGCAGTGCTCCCGCGCCACGTCCAGGCGGAGACGGGGCGACCTGGACGCTTCTCGGCGGGGACTCGACCTCGGCCGACGGCCCCGAGCTCCTGCTGCGGATGGGTCTCTCGAGGAACGTCGAGCTGCGCGTGGTCGCCCCCGATCGATTCCGGTTCAATGGCGGGGAAGCGTCGTCCGGGCGCTGGTCGGACTCCTCCGTGGGGATCAAGGGACATGTCGCCGTGGGCGCGAGCGACTTCGCGGTGCGAGGGACGCTCAATCCGCCCACCGGCTCGCCGGCTTCTCGTCGAATCGTGTCGATCCCGAGGTCGCGGTCGCTTGGAGCCACGGCCTTCCCGGGCGCTGGTCGCTGGGGGCGACCGTCGACACTCGATGGATCCGCCTCCGGCACCAGACCCTCGGCTCGCCGTCCGTTTCCCTGGGCGCGCGCCTGGGCCCCCGGCTCTCCACCTTCCTGGAGTACGGGGCCACGGTGGGACACGGAGCCTTCGCGGTGCACCGGATCGACTCACGGCTTGCACCTGGGCCGCAAGCCGCCGCACCCAGCTCGACGCCTCCGTGGGCGTCGGCCTTTCCCGCGTCCGCCCCGGACTTCTTCTGTCGAAGCCGGCTCTGCCGCCTCTTCTGAGGCGACGCGACCGCGGCGTCTTCCGAGGGCGGGCTCAGGGCAGCCGGGTCAGGACGGCGATGCCGGTCCCTTGCTGCTGCGCCGAGAGAGGGCGCTCCCCTCGGTGACGCTCCTGCTTCGTCGAGCTTCAGCGCTGGCCTCGCCGATGTCGTCCAGCACCTCGCGGATGTGGCCGAGGCGATGCGCCGGAAGGATCCCCATCCCATCACCAGGTTCACCACGGCGTGTGCTGACGGGCGATGCCACCACCCGCACGTCGTAGCGCAGCACCCTCGCCGTCGGCGGCGGGCGCGGTGCGCACCTGCACCAGGCCCAGGCCGCGGAGCTTCCACGGTCCGATCTGGGACGATGCCCCGGCCGAAGTAGACGAGGTCGCGTTCGCCCGGCCTGGCCCACCAGCAGCGTGGCTTCGCCTGAGGTCGTCGCCCCGTCGCCTTGAAGCGCCGGTGGGAGGCTCGTCCGAGGTACTCCGCGGCGTAGTGCGTCTTCTGGAAGTAGCTGAGAAGGGCGGCTCGCGAGCGGGAGGTCGTCGGAGGAGGGGTAGGCGAGCCGCGCCTCGCCTGATGGCCACCTGCCCCTCAGGCGGTAGACCACCTGGTAACGCGCGCCCAGGAAGCGGAAAACCCGGAACGCGGCGGGATCGGCGAGGTCGATGCCTCGCGCGCCGAGGTCGCGGAGCCAGCCCGCACCGGTCGGCGTCGTAGTCGACGCCGTCGACGCCGCCGCTGATCGCGTCGGTGCAGGCGGCCGGGTGCGGTCAAACCGCATTTCCGCAAGAGGCTGCAGAACTCCACGCGCGCCGCCGCCGACGGGTGGGAACCGGCGCGGGCGTCGGCGCGGGCGGCGGGACGTCCCGGGCCGAGCCCGAGGCCCGCCACCGCCACGGTCACGACCAGCGCGATCGCCGTGCGCGCAGTCACGCCTCGAGGGTAACGCCCTCCGGCGGAAGTACGATGGGATGAGTGACCGACCTCATCGTGTCCACGCCGGTCGGGACTCTACTGCCCGGTCGGCGGTTTCACGTCGATCCCTGGGGTCCGCGCGGCGCGTCGGTCGTCACCCACGTCCACGCCGATCACGCCCGCCCGGGCAGCGACGCCTACCTCTGCACCGAGGCTCTCGGCGCCGATCCTTCGGAAGCGGCTGGGCGAGACCGGCGCCGTCCAGGGCGTGGCCTACGGCGAGCCGCTCCGGCTCGGCGACGCGGTGGTCTCGCTCCATCCGGCCGGGCACGTCCTCCGGCTCGGCCCAGGTGCGCATCGAGGCCGCGTGGGGAGTGTGGGTCGTCTCGGGCGACTACAAGCGCGGCCGCCGACCCCACGTGCGCGCCCTTCGAGCCGGTGCGGGCCGACGTCTTCGTGACCGAGGCGACGTTCGCGCTGCCCATCTACCGATGGCCGGAGCCGGCGGCGGTCGCCGCGGACGTGATGGCCTGGTGGGACCAGCAACCGCGAGGCCGGGGTCGCCTCTCTGCTCTTCTGCTATGCCATGGGCAAGGCGCAGCGCCTGCTCGCGGAGCTGGCCCGGCTCACGGACCGCACCGTGCTCGTCCACGGTGCCGTCGCCGAGGTGACCGAGCTGTACCGGCAGCAGGGCGTCGCGATGCTGCCCACGGCGCGGGTCGCCGAGATGCCCGCCCGCCGCTCCTACGCCGGAGAGCTGATCCTGGCCCCGCTGTCGGCGTGGGGCACGACGTGGGTGCGGCGCTTCGGCGAACGCGAGACGGCCTTCGCGTCGGGGCTGGATGCGCGTCCGCGGCACCCGCCGCCGCAGGGGCTAGCGACCGCGGCTTCGTCCTCTCCGACCACGCCGACTGGCCCGGCCTGCTGCGGACGATCGAGGAGAGCGGGGCCGGGCGCGTCCTCGTGACCCACGGCTACACGGAAGAGCTGGCGCGCTTCCTCCGCGAGGGCGGGCGCGAGGCCGATGTGCTCGCCACGCTCTGGGAAGGGTGAGGGGATGTGTGACGAAAGGCTTGCGTCAGTGGGAGCGCCCGCAGGGCAGAGCATCCTTGCCGCCCGAGCGGGATTGATTCCCGCGAGGGCGGAAATCCGACGAAGTGTCTCCCCGAGGACGCGGAGTTCAGGCGTGAGATCACTCTGGTGCAGTGTGATCTCACGCCGCGTTTGAATTGATGAGCCTTCGCCCGGATGTACGAGGAGCTCGACCGCACCACGTCCACCAACGCGAAGGTAGCGGCCATGGCCGCCTACTTTCGCGTGCACGCTCCCGGCGACGCGGCGTGGGCGCTCTTCTTCCTGACCCAGCGCAAGGTCAAGCGCCTCCTGCCAACCGCGCGTGCTGTGGGAGCTGACGATGGAGATGACCGGCTCCCCGGCTGGCTCCTCGAGCACTGCTACGCCGCCGTCGGCGACGGCGCGGAGCTGGTGGCGCTGCTGGTGGACCGGCCCTCCTCGCAGCCTTCACTCCGCGCGAGCCGAAGAAGACGACTTGTCCCGCTCGAGCGCTGGATGCAGGAGCGCGCGTGCTGCCCCTCAAGGACATGGACCTCGCCGCCCAGGCGCGAGGCGATGCGGGCGTACTGGACGCGCGCTGCGACACGACAGATCTTCGTCCTGAACAAGATCATCACCGGCGAGCTCCGCGTCGGCGTGTCCGCCGACGCTCGGCGATCCGAGCCGTGGCCAAGGTCGCGGACGTCCCGCAATCGGTGATGGCCGCACCGCGTCATGGGCGACTGGCGAGCCCGTGCGGCGGAGTTCTTCGCGCGCGCTGCTCACGCCCGAGCCCGAGAGCGCGCCTCGACTCCCACCCCTATCCGTTCTTCCTCGCCTCGCCCTCGAAGGCGAGCCCGCGTCACCTGGGCCGCGGCGAGGAGTGGATGGCGGAGTGGAAGTGGGATGGCATCCGGTCCCAGCTCGTGCGCCGCGGGGGCGCGACCTACGTCTGGTCGCGGGGCGAGGAGCTGGTCACGCGAGCGGTTCCCCGAGGTGGTGGCCGGCGCCACGCACCTGCCCGAGGGCACGGTCCTCGACGGCGAGCTGCTCGCGTTCCGCGGCGAGGTGCTGCCGTTCGCAGGTCCTCCAGACGCGCATCGGCCGCCAGAAGCTGTCACCCTCCATCCTCGCCGACGCGCCGGTCGCCCTGATGGCCTACGACGTGCTGGAGGAGGGCGGGGAAGACCTGCGCGAGCGGCCGCTCGGCCGAGCGGCGGGCGCGGCTGGAGGCGCTGCTGGAGCGCGCGTCCCGCCGGCCCTGCGGCCGTCGCCGGTGGTGGAGGGCGCGCTCCTGGGACGAACTCGCCCGCGTGCGGGAGGAGGCGCGCGCGCCGCAACGTCGAAGGGCTCATGCTCAAGCGGCTCACCTCGCCCTATCGCGCGGGCCGCCGCGCGGCGACTGGTGGAAGTGGAAGATCGCGCCGTACACGCTCGACGACCGTCCTCATCTACGCGCATCCCGGCCACGGGCGGCGGGCCAGCCTCTTCACCGACTACACGTTCGCCGGTCTGGGACGGGGGCGACCTGACGCCGGTGGCTCGCGCCTACTCCGGGCCTGTCGGACGCGCGAGATCGCCGAGCTGGACGCCTGGGTCCGCCGCCACACCGCGGAGCGCTTCGGGCCCACCGCGCGCCGTGGAGCCCACCCAGGTGTTCGAGCTGGCCTTCGAGGGCATCGCTCCCTCCTCGCGCCACCGGTCGGGCGTGGCCGTGCGCTTCCGCGGATCCTCCGCTGGCGGAAGGATCAAGCCCGCGGCGGAGGCGGACACCCTGGACGGCGTGAAGGCTTTGTTAACGGCCCGGACTGCCGGCGCGTCTCCCGGGAGGGGACGAGTGCGTGAATGCGGCGGCTGATCTCAGCGTCGGTTCGAGGCGGCGGCCGTGAGCGCGGAGGCCGAGCCCCCGTCTCGGAGGAGGCCCGCACTCGTCTCGCGGGCGCGGGCGGGCGATCCGCGGCGCCTTCGGCGCAGCTGTACGCGCGGCACGCGCGCATGGTCCACGGCATCCTGCTCCGCGCGAGCGCCGAGGCGGGACGTCGCCGACCTCGTGCAGGATCGTGTTCCTGCTCGCCCTGCGCCGGCTCGACGGCCTGCGCAACCCGGACGCGTTCGGTCCCTGGCTGGCCAGTGATCGCCCGCAACCGGGCCGCGGACCACTACCGCCGAGGACCGCAGGAGGAGAGGCGAGCTGCCGGAGGACCTCGAGGGCGCTCCCCATCCGGAAGGCGAGGCGATGGCCGTCCTGGCGGCGATCCGCCGGCTGCCCAGCGGCCTATCGCGAGCCCCTGATCCTGCGGCTGGTGGAGGGGATGACGGGGCCGGAGATCGCCGAGCGCACGGGGCTGACCGCCGGCTCCGTGCGGGTGAACCTCCATCGCGGGATGGAGATGCTGCGGGACAGGCTGGGCAGGAGGCAGGGCCGTGAGCGACGACTATCTCTGGGACGGCTCCGGAGAGCCCGATCCCGAGGTCGAGCGGCTCGAGCGCCTGCTCGCCCCGCTACGCAGGCCGCCGCCCGGCCCGAGCGGCTCGAAAGGCCGCGCGGCGGCCATTCGGGGGCGCCCTCCCGACGCTGGCAGGCCGCGGCCTCGCTCGCGCTCGCGATCACCGGCACCTGGCTGTCCACCGGCGGGCAGGGCGGGTCGTGGGAGGTGACGAGGCTGGCGTCGACGCCCGCCGGCGAAGCCGTGTCGCGCGTCGAGCGGCTGCGCGTGGGCGAGTGGCTGGAGACCGACGCGGGCTCGCGCGCGCGGGTGAAGGTCGAGGCTGATCGGCCAGGTGGAGATCGATCCCCGGACGCGTCTGCGCGCTCGTCGACGCGGGCGCGGCTTCTGCATCGGCTCGACCTCTGCCCGCGGCCGGCCTCCACGCGCGCATCTGGGCGCCGCCCGGCCGCTTCTTCGTGGACACGCCCGCGGCGATGGCGGTGGACCTCGGCTGCGAGTACACGCTCGAAGTGGCCGACGACGGCTCCGGCCTCCTCCGCGTCCTCACGGGCTGGGTCGGCTTCAGTACCGCGGCAACGAGTCGTTCGTCCCGCAGCGGCGCGCTGTGCGCCACGCGGCCCGGCGTCGGGCCCGGCACGCCGTACTACGACGACGCCTCCGGCGGATCTGGTCCACGCGCTCGGGGTTCTCGATTTCGGGCCCTCCCGCGGCGCGGGCGGAGGCGCTGCGGGGCGCGCTCGCGGCCGCCCGCCGCGACGACGCGCTCTCGCTCTGGCATCTGCTCGCCCGGCGCGACAGCCCCGATCGCGGCCTCGTCTACGACCGCATGGCCGTCCTCGTGCCCCGCCTCCGGGCGTCACCCGGGACGAGTGTGCGTCCGCGGCGACCACGACATGCTCGACCGGTGGTGGGAGGCCCTCGACCTCGGTCCGCCGGCTGGTGGCGGCTGTGGAAGGCGCCGTGGCCGGAGTCGCGGTCGCGGTCGTCCCGAGTGAGTGCGGGCCGCGCGCACTCCTGGCGTACCATCGCATCCGGGAGGCGGGCCATGAGACACGTTCCGCTTCGCGAGTGGGTTTCGCGATCCTCGTGCCGTTTGCGTCGTCGGCGGCCGCCGGTCAGGCGCCGTCCGCGAGCGGCGCCGGCGCCGACGAGGCCGCCGTTCGCCGGGAGGAGAAGCGAAACGAGGAGGTGATCCGCCACAACTGCGACAGCCTGAACCGGGGCGACCTGAAGGCCTACGTCCTCGACTACGCGGGAGGACATGAAGAACTTCAACGAGCCCGTCGGCCGCGAGGGGATCCGCACGCGCATCGAGGACATCGTCGCGACGTTTCCGGACTATCGCAAGGAGATCGTGGACCTGATCGCCCGCGGCGACACGGTGGTCGTGCGCTGCCGGGTCAGCGGGACCCACCGCGGTGTCGGGAAGCTGGCGTTGAACGGCGGGATGCTGGTCGGGGTGCCGCCGACGGGGAAGCACTTCGAGGTACAGCACATTCATTGGTACAGGCTGCGCGACGGGAAGATCGTCGAGCACACCGCCGCTCGTGACGATCTCGGGATGATGCGGCAGCTCGGCCTCCTCCCCGGGCGGATCGCCCCGGTAGAGCTAACGGCCCGCAGGTCAGTCGCGTCTACCACCAGGGGGCGGCACCACCGCCCGGGAGGTGAGCGCTGACGCGACGCACGGCGATCGCGGCCGCGGCCCTGGCGGCCGCCTTTCTCGTTCCTCTCGGCGGTCCAGGCGGGGCCGCCCCTCATCTGCTTCCCCTTCGACATCGGCACGGAGGTGTCGCTGCCCTGGGGCAAGGACCCCGGGCTGGAAGGCGCCCCTGGCGACGTACGACCGCGCGCGTCTCGTCGAGGACACGCTCGCTCTGCTCTCGCCCTCGACGCGGGTGATCGTCCGCATGGAGACCCTGCGGCGAGCGGCCGTATACGCGACCGGCGACACGCGGGTGGCGCGCGCGCTTCCTCGCCCGCCTCGACGACCGGGCGCGCGACGACGGCTCCGCCCTCGCTCTCTTCGACGCGGGCCACCTGCGCGAGACGTGGCCAAGCAGGCCGGCGCCGTCTCCAGGCGGGACCTGGCCCGACGGCGACGCGGGACGGCTACGCCGCGATCGAGAAGGCGCTCGCCTTGCGCGGCCGCGATCCGGAGATGGAATACGCCGCCGCGCTCTGACGCATTGGCCGCGACAAGGAAGCCTCGCAGCGGCATCTCGGCCGTACCGTCGCGGGCGCGGCAGGCGACTCCCTGCTGGAGCGCACCCCCGAGCGGCCACCGTGCCCTGTGGGGCGGTTAGCGCACTGCCTGCCGCCGCGGGTGGGGACTACGCTAAGGGACATCATTGGGAGGTCAGTCATGAAGAGATCCCTGGTCGCTCTCCTGGCCCTCGTGGCCGTCGTGGTCGCGTGGAGCGGGCGCGCAGGCGCAGACGAAGCCGGATTTCAGCGGAACCTGGGTGATGGATCGCGACCGCAGCGACCCTCCGGGGATGGGCCCCGGCGGACCGGGTGGACCGGGTGGCGCGGGTGGACCAGGCGGAGCGGGCGGCCTCGGCGGACCCGGGGCGTCCGGGCGGCGGCAACCTCACGATCGTGCAGGGCAAGAGCCGACCTCAAGATCGAGCCGCGAGGGCCGGGACGGCCTGTCTGCGAGCAGCTATGCGCTCGACGGCGACCGGAGCAAGAACCCCGGGATGCGCGGCGGCGAGCCGGTCGAACGACGCACTGGGACGGCGACGCCCTCGCTGACCGAGGGCAGCAGACGATGGACACGCCCAACGGTCCCGGTGACGATGGAGTTCAAGGACGTGCGCCGGCTCTCCGACGGGGGCAAGACGATGACCGGTCGAGACGACGCGGACCTCGCCGCGCGGCACGACGACGCGGAAGATGGTCTACACGAAGAAGGCCCAGTAGCTCGTCTGGACCTTCGCGGCGGGCTACTTCGTGAGCTGCGCGCCGAGGAACCGCAGGCTCTTGTCGAGGACCGTGCGCACGTACTCGTAGCCGTGGTCGCCGGGGTAGAGGCCGAACTCGTGGGCGATGCCCCGGGCCTCCAGCCGGCGGTGCAGCTCGCGGTTTCCCGGCGAAGAGGCCGTAGCGGTCCTCGGTCCCGCAGTCGAAGTAGAGGGCGGGCGCGGAGCTTCGGGTCCACCTTCTGGGCGAGGGCCAGCGGGTCGTTGGCGGCCCAGAGTGCGGCGTCGATCGGGTCGCCGAAGACGCTTGTGGAAGGCCGCGCCATCTGACCAGCGCCCCGCGCCCTCGTCGCTGGTGGGCGCCTTGTCCAGAGCATGGCGCTATGGGTGGCCACCGCCCGGAACGCCCCGCGTGGGCTGAGCGCCGATGCGCAGGGCCGCGTAGCCCCCCATGGAAATGCCGAGGGCCGCGCGCCCCTCGCGTCCCGGCGACACGCGGAAGGTGGACTCGACGTGGGCCACGAGGTCGTGCAGGACCATCGTCTCCCACTTGCCTGCGGGGCCGTCCACGTAGAACGAGTTGTCGCCGTCGACGGCCACCACCAGCATCTCGGGCACCTCGCCCTTCTGCCAGAGCGCGTCGAGGAACGTGGTCAGGCCCCGGCGCTCCCAGAAGCCAGGGCTCTCGAAGAGGCCGTGCAGCGCGTACACGACCGGGTAGCGCCGGCTGGGCGGGTCTCGTAGGAGGGGCGGGATCTGCACCGCGTAGGCGACGCTCCGCGCCAGGGCGGCGGACGGGAAGGTGGCGTAGCGGACCTCGGCCGCGGTGGGTCCGGCGGCAAGCGCGAGCACTGCCGCGAGGGCTCTCGTCTTCATCGATCAGGTCCTCCGGGGTTCCGGGCGGCCGAGGTGGCGGTTGACGGCGGCCAGAACGGCATCGAGGTCCGCCGGCTTCAGCTTACCGGTGAACGTGTTCTGCTGCGAGGGGTGGTAGGAGGCGAAGAGCCTGGAGGCCTTCGCCGAGGTCGTGGACGACGCCGTGCCCGAAGGCGAAGCGCCTTCCGCGGCGGCACCCGCGCCGCGCTCGCTCAGCATGCGCGAGCAGCGCGTCCTGCGCCAGCTTGCCCAGCACGAGGACGGCGCGCGAGGCCGCGTGAGCAGGTCCCACTCGCGCGACAGGTACTCGCGGCAGCGGGCCATCTCCGCCGGCAGGGGCTTGTTGGCGGGCGGCGCGCAGCGGGCGGCGGCGGCGACGTAGCAATCGATCGAGACGCAGGCCGTCGTCGCGCGCGCACCGACGTGGGCTGGCTGGCGAAGCCCGCGCGGTGCAGCGCCGCGAAGAGGAAGTCGCCCGAGCGGTCGCCGGTGAAGACGCGGCCGGTGCGGTTGCCGCCGTGGGCGGCGGGGGCGAGGCCCACGATGAGGAGGCGCGCCCGCGCGTCGCCGAAGCCGGGCACCGGCCGTCCCCAGTAGGCCTGGTCCTGGAAGCGCCGAACCTTCTCCTGCGCGACGTGCCGGCACCAGACACGCAGGCGGGGCAGCGCTCGCACGCCACGACCTCCCGGGCGACCCGCGCCAGGGAGTCGGCGCGCGGCCGGGTCACCGGCCGAGGGTCAGCTTGCGGTAGGCCTTGAGGTGGCGGATGGCGGCGGCGTCCTGGCCGGCCTTCTCGTAGAGGCGCGCCAGGTTGAAGTGCGCGTCGGCGGCGGCGGGATCGGCGGTGATGGCCAGGTCGTACGCGGCGATGGCCTCGGCGTCGCGGCCGAGGTCCTCAGGGCCACGCCGAGGTTGAAGGCGGCGACGGCGTCGTCGGGTCGTGCGATCAGGGGCCTGCTGGTAATGGCTGGCCGCGGCCAGCGGATGGCCGGCCTCGTGGATCAGCCGGCCCAGGTTCGACCCGGGCTCCCGCGTGCGCCGGGTCCAGGTCCAGCGCGCGCGCGTAGGCCTTCCTGGCCTCGGCGGGGACTTCGTCTCCAGCTCGCAGGCCAGGTCGTACCAGTCCTCCGCCTCGGTCGGGGATTGTCGGCGGAAGCGGCCGCGGCGCGGTAGAACGAAGGGCAGCATGTTGTCGGCGACGGCCGGCGAGGGAACTCCAGGACCCCTGATCCGACTCCGATCGCCCCAACGTCGAACCCTCACGCATCCGAGGGGATTATACGTAAGGGGGTGAACGCCCAGAGTCCGTTCTGCGGGGGCTCGGGGCGGATCGCTACCGGTTGCCGCGCCCGCCCACGGCCCGGGGACGTGCGGGCTTGGCCTCGGCGGGGGCCGAACGCTTAGCCGGCTTGCGCTCGGCCGCCTCCGGCGGGGCCGCCTTTGCGCCCCGGCCGCCGAGGCTGGCCTTGAGCGCCTCCATCAGGTCGATGATCTGGGCCTTGGGCTCCTCGGGCGCGGAGGCCGTGATCTCGCGGCCCTCGACCTTCTCCTCGATGGCGGCGTGGTAGCGCTTGCGGACCTCGTCCTCGTAGTTCTCGGGGTGGAACTCGTCGGTCGCGATCTGGTCGATGAGCTGGATGGCCAGCTTCAGCTCGCCTTCCTTGACCTGGGCGTCGCCCGACCGGGACCTCGTCGAACGGGCGCACCTCGTCGGCGTAGAGCAGCACCTGCATGACGAGGCCCGTTCTCGACCGGCCGGAGCATGACCAGGTACTGCTTCGCCGCGCGCCGCCCACTTCGCGAGCGCGGCGCGCCGGTCTGCCGCATGGCCGCCGTGAGCAGGGCGTAGGCGCTTCTCGCCGCCCTTGTCGGGCCCGAGGTAGGTCGCCGACTCGAAGTAGATCGGGTCGACCTTCTGCAGCGGGCACGAACTCGGTGATCTCGATCGCGCTGCGTGCGATTCCTCGGCCATGGCCTTGATCTCGGCCTCGGTGAACGTCGACGTACTGGTCCTTCGCGAACTCGTAGCCCCTTGACCATCTGGTCGCGCGGCGACGATCTCTTCGTCCTTCGGTGCAGATGTACTGCTGCTTCGAGGCGCGAGCTCGCACTTGCCGTGGAGCATGTTGAAGGAGACCGCCGAGGAGTCTCGCTCGGCCGTGTACATGCGAACGGGGACGGTCACGAGGCCGAAGGAGATGGTTGCCGTGCCGATCGATCGAGCCGCCATGCGGACATGATAACTGTTCGGTCAAGTTCTTTGTTAGCATTGGGTTGCAAGCTAAAGGCGCAGATACCAGGGATGGTGGCCCCATGACGAGCTCCATACCTTATCTATGGCGCGAACGGCTATACCGGCGAGCCGATCGCGCGGGAGGCGGTCCGGCGCGGCCAGCGCCCGGTTCTGGCCGGCCGTAATGCGCAGGCCGTGGGGGCCCTGGCGGCCGAGCTGGGCCTCGAGCACCGAGCGCTACGCGCTGGACGACGCGCGGGCGCGGCGGATGCCGCGCCTCTCCGGCCTGAAGGCCGTGCTGCACTGCGCCGGGCCGTTCGCGCACCTCGGCGCCGATGGCCGACGCCTGCCTGCGCGCGAAGGTCCACTATCTCGACGTCACCGGAGAGATCGAGGTTTCGAGTCGCTGGCCATGCGCGGCGCCGAGGCGGCGGCGGCGGGCGTGATGCTGCTGCCGGGCGCGGGCTTCGACGTGGTCCCGTCGGACTGCCTGGCCGCCCACTTGAAGCGGCGGCTTCCCAGCGCCAGCCGGCTGGTCCTCGCCTTCCACTCGGCCGGCGCGCCGTCGCGCGGCACCGCCACCACCATGGTCGAGAACCTGCATCGCGGCGGCGTCGTCCGCCGCGGCGGCCAGCTGACGCGCGCGTGCCGGCGGCGATGGCGGACGCGCGCGATCGACTTCGGCCGCGGCCCGCGCACCGCGGTCACGATCCCGTGGGGCGACGTCTCGACGCGCGTACCACACGCACCGGGATCCCGAACATCGAGGTCTACGCTGACGCGCCCGGTGCGCGGCGGCGCTTCGCCATGAAGGCGAGCCGGTTCCTCGAAGCCTCGTGCTCGCGAGCGCGCGCCGGTGCAGTCGCTTCCTCAAGGGACGCATCCGGGCCGGCGCGCCGGGGCCGAACGCCGAGCAAAGGGCGCGCGGACGCACTGCTGCCTGTGGGGCGAGGTCACCGATGCCGCGGGCGGCCGCGCCGTCTCGCGCCAGCAAGGTCCCGAGGGCTACACGCTTCACCGTCGCTCACCGCGCTCGCCGCGATGGACAAGGTGCTCGCCGGGTCCGCGTGCCGCCGGGGTTCCAGACCCGCGTCGAAGGCCTACGGGCCCGGACTTCGTCCTCGGCGTCGAGGGCGTCGCGCGGGAGGACCTGCTGACCAGGAGGAGGCGATCCGCGACCTGCTCGTCGTCTGGGGCGGGCCCGCGCGGCCTGGCCACCGCCATCGCCGCCCAGGCCAGGCGGGCCTCGACTACGAGGTGCGTGGAGAAGGGCGTGCTCGTCAACTCGATCTACCACTTCCCGCGCCACATGATCTTCTTCACCACCGCCGACCTGCTCGAGATCGGCGGCCTGCCCTTCGTCACGCCCTACGAGAAGCCGACGCAGGTGGAGGGGCTGCGCTACTACCGCCGGGTGACGGAGACCTGCGACCTCCGCGTGCGCCTCGGGGAAGAGGTGAGGGCGGTCAGGCCTCGGCCGGCGCCGCGACGGGGCGCGCTTTCGGTGTCGAGACGGTCAAGGGCGGCGAGGCGCGCGTGCGCGCGCGCGCAACGTCGCCGCCGCCGTCGGCTACTACGACCATCCCAACCTCCTCGGCGTGCCTGGCGAGGACCTGCCCCACGTCTCCCACTACTACGGCGAGCCGCACGCGCTGCTGGCGCAAGCCCGTCGTGGTGGTGGGGGGCAAGAACTCCGCGGCCATCGCTCGCCCTGGAGCTGTTCCGGGCGGGAGCGGCGGTGACGCTCGTCCACCGCCGGGACCGGCTGTCGCGACTCGGTCAAGTACTGGGTGAAGCCCGACATCGAGAGTACCGGATCAAGGAGGGCTCCATCGCCGCCCGCTTCGGGACGACGGTGAGCGAGATCCGGCCGGACGCGCGTGGTCGTGAAGGGGCCCAAGGGCCGAGAGGAGATCCCCGCCGAGGTGGTCTTCCTGTCTCACCGGGTACCACCCCGATCCGAAGCTCTTCGAGGGGCCGGGCGCGCGTCGATCCCGAGACCCTGGCTCCCGCCCACGACCCCGAGACGCTGGAGACGAACGTCCCGGGATTCTACGTGGCGGGCTCGGTCGTCCTCGGGCCGGCACACCGGGCGGATCTTCATCGAGAACGGCCGCTTCCACGGGGAGAGATCGTCACTTCCATTCTCCGCTCGCGAGACGGCTGAACGGACTCAACGCAGAGGCGCGGCGGAGAAGCGCAGAGGCCGCAGAGAAACGTGAAGTGAATCCTCCGCGCCCTCCGCGCGCCCTCTGCGGCTCCTGCGCTTTAGAAGCCGGTCCGCTACTGCACGGCGAAGACCAGGTCGTCGTGGTCGGTGTACGCGGGCGGCCACGCAGGCTGCCGGCGCTGCTCTGGTAACGGAAGTTGGCCCGGACGGCCTGCAGGCTTCCCGCGGGCAGCGTGTAGGTCGCCGACAGCGTCTGGGCGCCGGCCGCCGGTCGGCGTCAGCGTCGCCGACGAAGCGTCCACGTCGGGCTGTTCGCGTTGGCGGCGAAGTACAGGTCCAGGTGATCGGCCGAGGGCGTCGTCCACGCCCAGACGGTGGCGTCGATGCGGACGGTCTTGCCCGCGGCCAGCGCCGACCCGTCGGTCGTGGACACCTTGATGCGGTCGTTCGACTCGTCGGAGTGGAACGTCCCCGGGTGCCGTCGCGCGCAGGCGCCGGCGATGGTGTTGGGCTGGTTGGGCTCGGGGCCGAGGCTGGCGCGGCCCAGGAGCAGCGACGCCCCGGAGTCGCAGGAGATGCCGACCACGGCGCACTTCGGCGCGCCGCAGTGTCGCGTCAAAGACGGCGTTCTGGGCCGACGGCGCCGTTGTTGACGGTCACCGTCACCGTCGCGCTTCGTCCCGACGTTGCCGGCCGCGTCGTAAGCCTTGCTACCCAGGCTGTGGCTGCTGCCGTTGGCGAGGCCCGTGGTGACCCACGAGAAGGCGTACGGCGAGGTGGTGTCGGCTGCTCGCGAGGGGCGCCGTCGACGTAGAACTCGACCCGAGTCACGCCCACGTTGTCGGCTCGCCGTCGCCGTGACGTTCACGGTGCCGCTGACGGTGGCGCCGCGCCGGCGGAGCCGTGATGGAGGTCGTGGGGCGTGCGTGTCGGGCGCGCCGGCCCCCACGGCGAACACGAGGTCGTCGTGGTCGGTGTAGCGCGGAGTGCCACGCAGGCGCCCGCGCTGCCCTGGTAGCGGGAAGTTCGCGCGCACGGCCTGGAGGCTCCCGCCCGTGGGCAGGGTGTAGGTGGCGGACGTGGAATGCGGCCCGCGGCCGCGCCCGAGGTCAGCGTGGCGATGAGGTTCCACACGGGGCTGGACGCGTCGGCCGCGTAGTAGAGGTCGAGGTGATCGCTGGACGGCGTCGTCCACGCCCAGACGGTCGCGTCGGACGCGCACGGTCTTGCCGGGAGCCAGGTTGTTGCCGTCCGTCGTCGACGACCTGGATCCGGTCGTTCGACTCGTCGGAGGTGGAACATCCCTGAGGTGCCGTCGGCGCAGGCGCCGGCGATGGTGTTGGCTGGTTCGGCTCAGGCCGAGGCTGGCCCGTCCGAGGAGGGCGAGGCGCCCGAGTGCTGACACAGATCCCGGCGGCGCCGCACTTCGGGGCCTTGAGGGCCGCGTCGTAGACCGGCGCTGAAGGCTCCCGCCGCCGTCACGCTCACGGACACCGCGGCGTTGCGGGTCGTCGCGCCGGACGTCCCGGTCACGGTCGACGTTGGCGAGCTAGTGGCGGCCCGTGGCCGAGGCCGTGCAGCGTCAGCGTCGAGGTCGCCGTGCTGCTGGCCGGCGTCACCGAGGCGGGTGAGAACGACGCCGTCACGCCGTTCGGCAGGCCGGCTGCGCTGAGCGTCACCGCGAGAGTTAAGCTGTTCGTGCTGCCGACGGTGATCGCGCTGTTGGCGCCTCCCGGACGAGGCCCACGGGACGCGGGGAGGCCGACACCGAGGTCCGGGGCGTCGCCGAGCCCCCAGCTGCTGACGAGGGCGGCGCCGTCCACCGAGCCGAGCGCTGTCGGCCCGGTCGTAACCGGTGCCGCACGCGAAGCCCGTCACGCCGGGGACGCTGTTGTTGCCGCTGGTCACGTCGTGGAAGACCGCGGGGCCGGTCCCGCCGTGGACTGGGCGGTCGCCATCTGGTGAGAAGACCGTGCTGGCGTTGCCCTGCCGCGCGCCGTCTTCGGACGATGAGGCCGTGAGGCCGGCGAGGGAGGGCGACAGGCGGCGGAGGTGCCGCCGGACGGCGCCGAGCCCGGTCGTGCGCCGTCGTGCTGCCCCTGGAAGATGAGATAGCCGTCGTGACCGGCTCGCCGTGAGCGAGACGTCGGGGACGTCGCGCTGCCGTCGATCGCCGGGCGCCGACTGCCAGGCTTAGCTGGTGGAAGTTGTTGCTCGCGCCGCCGCCGGTCGCCCACAGGCCGGATCCGCCGGTGACGTTGCCGCTCTCGTTCCAGGCCACCTCGGGGATGTAGGAGAGCGCCGGACCTGCGGGTGGCGTGAGTTGTTGGTCGACGACCAGTAGGCGCTCGGGTTTGCCGTGTCCGCGAACTGCGAGCCGCCCACGCAGACGTTGTCTCTGGGTCGTGCACAGGCCGGAGACGGCCTGGCGCGAGCCGGTGGTGCTCGCTCCCGTGCCGCTGCACCCGGCGGCTCCGGCTGTCCCCCGAGCGAAACGAAGAGAAGTGATGCCCTGGGTCGCGGCCTGCGCCCACAGGTTGCCGTGAGAACGTCACCTCGGTCGAGCCCATCGAGGACCTGCACTGGCCGAAGCTCGTGCCCAGGTGGCGGCAGGCCAGGTTGTTGTTGACGATGATACTGCGCCGAGAGGTCGACGCCGTCGGTCGAGGCCGTGGACTTGGAGATGACGAACCTGATGCGTGGTCCTGGGCGCCACCGCGCCCGACCACTGGACGTCGAGGTCCGCCCGCTCCTCCCGTCGCCGGAGGTTGCGCCGGGGTCGGTCCCCGCTGTGGACGAAGACGGGCCGTTGGCGGGAGGCTGAAGTGGCTGCGGAAGAACTGGACGTCGCCGAGGCTGATCGTCGCGGGGCCGACGATGGCGATCGTCTGCCCGGGGCTGTCGGTGCCCGCGGCGTAGAGCGAGCCCAGGTTGTAGATCGTCGCGGAAGTCCGCGGGCGACGTGGTGGCTGCCCGACGTCGCGGTGTACTCCGGGGTCAGCTCCTCCGGCGAGATCGGGTGGAGGTTCTGATGGCGCGGCTGGCGGGGAAGCTGTTGAGGGCGACGATACCGTTGGCGATGGCGGCTGGCTCGCGGGGAGGGACGGATCGCGTCGGCGTTGGCGTGGTGGATCCTGGCCCCCGACCTGGTAATCGTGGATCTGGGTGCCGAAGCGACTCCACCCCGGCGCGCCGTGCTGGGTTGATCCAACCAGCGGCCGGCGGCGATACCGTCGATCGCGAAGCCGTGGTCCCGCAGCCGGGTGCAACCGCGGTCTGGACGCGTCGTCTACACTGCGGCCGAAGCGCCGCCCGAACTGCTCGAAGGGTGAGCCAGCGGTGAGTAGTCCGCGGAGGCGGGGTTCTGCTGGTTGGCGAGGAGCCGGTCGTAGCGCCCGCTCGGCCCGCGCCGGAGGGCGAGCGCGAGAGGATCATCCGTCCCATGGGCGGGCAGTCCGGGTCGGGGCGCCCGGTCGGCCGAACCCAGGCCTGGGGCCAGCCGGTGGACGTTGTGGGGCAGGACGACGCGGTCGCAGCGTCGTCGAGTCGGGGCGGGCGGGACCCGGGCCGACGCGCGGGCGGTCAGCACGCTCAGCCAGCGCGGCGCATCGGCGCCGCGCGCAGCGCGCCTTCGCCATTTCGAGCACCATCGATGGACGCATCTGAGGACCGCGGCACACCCCCGGGTCGTCCGATCGAAGCCTCGAAGGCCCGGGACCTGCTCGTCCTGAGGGACTCTCGGCGGCTGCGGGCCCCGGAAGAAAAGGCCCGCGATGGATAACCCGACGCTGCGCCGCCCGAAAAACGGGACGGATTGTAGAGCGGCGCCGCGCACCGTCGAGCGGGATTCCTCGAGCGGCAGGACCCCGAATCCGACCCGGTCAGTGCGGGTCAGGAGGGCGATCAACCCGACTCGGCGAGAAGCTGCAGTGCACCGCGCGCCTCGTCCTCGACGCCAGCTGAAGACGACGCGTCGTCTGCCGCGGTTGGGCGCGGATGCGATCGACGCCCGAAAACCGATGCTGCGTCGGTGTAGTCGGACCGGCGCAGGCGCGAGCGGTGGCCCCCGGCAGTCCGCGGTCTCGGCGAGACCTCGCCGGCCGGCCCGCCCCCTCGCCGGTGTCGGCGGTGCACAGCACCGCCTTCCCGCTCCCCGCAGCGCGTCACGCACCTCGTCGTCGAACCAGGACTCGTGGCCGGAACCTCGAAGGCGGCACGGCGGCCGGCGGGCGAGCTCGAGGAAGCTGCCCGCAGCCGCGGAGGTCCTTTTCAGGCACGGCGGGAGCTGAAGAGGAGCGGGCCGAGCTTGGTCCCCATCGCATCGGCGGTGCCGGGAAGTAGTCGAGGTCGGCGGCCACGTCGCCCAGGCGCTTCTGGTGCGTGATGCGCTGGGTAGCCTTCAGCACGAGCGTGAAGCCCTCCGGGGTCTCCCGGCCCAGCGCGCGACGACGCCGCGCGAGGGCATCCGGTAGAAGCGTGTTGTTGATCTCCACGGTGGGAACGCTGGGCGTGGAAGCCCAGCATCTCCGCCTCCTTGAACTTCTCGGGGTAGAACCGCCCCTTCCACTGCTCGTAGCTGTATCCGCTCGTTCCGACGAGGACGCAAGACCGAGGGCGGTTATTTCGCTTCGTCGTAGGCGGCGCCGGCGTTGGCCTGAAGCGGTCCGCGTAGCCGTTGTAGTCCTTGTACGCGGGCAGGTCAGCCGACTTGACGAAGTCTTCCTTCGAGGTGCCGGCCGCCCGCGCCTCGGCGGGCGGCGTCGAGCAGGTCGGCGATGTAGCGGCGGAAGGCGCTTGAGCTCCGCGATGTCCGGTCACACTCGCCGTGGCCGGGAATGATCGTGACGCTCGCCGGCACCTCGCGCCATGACCTTGTCGAGCACGCGCCAGGTAGCCCTTGACCGATCCGCCGTGGGCCACGTCGATGAACGGGATCACCTTGTTGAAGAAGTCGTCGCCCATGTGGAGGACGTTGGCCTTCTCGAAGTAGATGACGCGGCGTCGCCGTCGGTATGGGCGGGCGGCATGTGCCAGATCTGGACCGGTCTCGCTGCCCACGTGGATGCGCGAGCTCGGTGTCGAAGGTGATGACGGGAGCGGGATCTCCTCGACCTTCACCTTCTGCGCCCACTCGATCTGGTCGGAGAGCCTGCTTGGCCTGCGTCGTCGTTGTCCGCCTTCTTCGCCGCCTCCACGACTGCGCCGGGAAGTCGCGCAGGATCTCGGCCGGGGAGGCCAGCATCCGCGCGCGCGACGTTGTCGTGGGCGATGATGACCGCGAAGTGGCTGAATACCCTCGTTGCCGCCCACGTGGTCGCCGTGGTGGTGCGTGTTCACGAGGTACTTGATCGGCTTGTCCGTCACCGACTTGATCTTGTCCACGATGCCGGGGGCGAGGTCCCTGAACTGGGAGTCGACCGACGAGCACGGCGTCGCGGCCCGACGTAGAAGCCGACGTTGCCGCCCCGCCCGTAGAGCGCGCAGACGTTGCCCGAGAGCGGCTTCAGCGTGTAAAGCGGGTCGGTCGGCGCCTCGTCGTGATGTTCCTCGGCGACGGCCAGCGCGGCGATCAGGACGAGAGGGGTGAGCTAAGCAGAGCGTGGCGCATGGCGTCGCACGCTATCAGCCAGCGAAAGGCGTCCGCCCCTCTTCCGCCCCACGTGGGAGGGACAGGGTGGGGTCGATGAATGAACAGCCGGCGAGTATGCCAGCCCCGGCGCCGCTCGTCGCTGGGGAGGTTCGCAGTGACGAGTCGCGGCGTGGCGCCGGGGCTGGCCACGGACTACCGATGCGCTGACGGCCGGGCTGCCGGCGGTTTGCCTACGGGATGTTGATCTGCACGGTGGTGCCGGAAGAGAGGGCTCACCCCGTCCTTGCGCTTTCCAGGCCTCCGAGGTGCCGTCGAGGCACTGGGATCCTGGAAGTCGACTCTGCCGGTCCAGCAGGGGTACAGGTCCAGCCTCGCACCGCCTGCCGGGTGTGGGAGCCGGCGCCGAGTGCCCTCGGCGTCCAGCGCGGCGCTGGCACCATTCCGTCGAGCGGGCTCCAGGACGTTCAGGCCCGACTTGCTCAGCCGGCAGCTGTCGGATCGCGCCGTGCGCCAACCGTGATCGAACGGTTCAGCCTTTGTTGTTCACGCGGACGCTGATGCCGCAAGCCCACACCCGCCTGGGCTCGACCGGTGGCCCGCCAGCGCGGCGGTAACACCGCCAGCGCGCCGACTCCCGACCACTGCGAATGACGATGGCATGATCGAGCCTCCCTCGGCGCCCTCTCTCAATGCGGCGCGCCTCCTCCATCACGCCATCGCGCGGGAAACCCGCCAGGAGAAATTCCCCTTGACGCGTCCGCCGGGTCGCCTTTGCGCGCGTGCCCGCTCCCGCGGTCCAGAATGGCTGGGCAGGGGACAAAGCGAGGGCGGGATGCGGAAGGATCTCCTGGCGGGCGGGGCTTCAGCCCGCGGCAGGTGCTGGTCACGGTGGCGGCGGCGGTGTTGGTGCCGGCCGCTCCACGCCCAGCTGGCTCCGCGGCCGTCGAGGCAGTGCCACGATCGAGCAGTTCAAAGCCCACCACCACCGTGAACGGGGCGCCCTTCCTCCGCCGACGAGAAGCGCATCCCCGTCTCCTCAGAACCAGAGCGGCATCTTCTAACGTCTACAGCGCCTGTCGCGCGGGCGAGCCGCGCCGCCATCACGCGCCTGGACCACCGACAACACCATCGCCGTCTCGTACTTTCCCGCCGACGACCGGATCCCCTTCTCACCCGGGACCAGGGTGGCACCGAGCCTTCGAACCACCCCTGCCGTCCGCGAGACGGACGAGCGAGCAGCGACCCTGATCGCCGGCGAGAAGCCGAAGGCGACCTTCGCCCGCTGGACGCCGGCCGGCGACGCCTTCTATGTCCTCAGCAACGAGCGCGACGCTCGCTTCTTCGAAGCAATACGTAACTGGAAATTCAGCGACAAC
>ERZ1370068.937-contig-10857_pt1 | contig 42738 bp, 49 predicted proteins | sample MGYA00561227_ERZ1370068 | MGnify/ENA primary metagenome ERZ1370068 (study PRJEB38410, sample SAMEA6850437) | metagenome | study: Metagenomic assessment of the ecological functions of the soil: analysis of the soil microbiota associated with the... | reverse complement strand
CGCTACATCCCGAAGGTCGAGCGGATGTAGTAAAGCCCAGAACACCGTCGTCCCCACATCATCCATGGTGTCCCAGTTCTGGACGTATTCGCCGCAGGAGTTCCTGAAGCTGCCGCTCTACAGCCGTGACTCACCCGCCGGCCAGGCCGTGAAGGTCGGGTTCTTCTGGCCTTACACGCCGGAGCACACCACCCGCATGGTGCGGCTCGGCGAGGACCTGGGTTTCGATCTGGTCGGCATCGCCGACACGCCCGGCAATGCCATGGACCTGTGGGTGGCCATGACCGGCCGCCGGGGCGAGCCAGCGCGCTGAGCTGCGGACGAATCTCGTCACGCGACATCCCGCCATCACCGCGTCCGCCGCGGCGTCCGTGGACGTCGCGTCCGGAGGGCGCACGATCCTCGGCGTGGGCGCGGGTCACAGCGGCGTGGTCGTGGGCGGCGCTCCCTCAAGCCGCGTCTGCGAGGGCCTTGTCACCTGCGCGCACCTCGCCGGTGAGCGCGCGCGGGCGGTGCCTGGTCGCGGCTCCCGGGGTACGCCGTCGGTGCGCCCGTGTACGCCGCGGGCATCCGGGTCCCAAGCGCTGCGGGCGGGTGGCGCGGTGGCCGAGGGCGTTCATCAACTACGGACTCCAGCGGGAGCACGTGCCACGCGCGGTTGCTTTGCGCTGAGCTGGTCCCTGGATGCCGCGGGGCCCTCACGCGAACGGTCGAAGACGCCGCCCTGGTGCTCGGCGATCGCCGGGCCCCACCCCGCTGATCCCCTGATGCGCCAGGCCCCGATCCCCACGTGATCACGCGCTTGCGGATCGGGCGTCCGCGGCCTGAAGGTCGGCGTGATCCGGGAGCTGACGGCGTGGGTGGCGACACGGACCCCGAAGTCCGCTCAGGTGCTCGCGGCCGCCGACGCTCAGGGATCTCAAAGCGGTAGACGAGGTCTCTCTCTGCCGCTGCTACCCTGGCGGGCGCCGGCCCATGGCCATCGCCACCAGGCGGGACGGCATCGGCAGTGGCTGGCCACCTGCGGCCAGGACTACGACACCGAACCCGGCGCCGGCTCGTGACCTCGGGGCTGGATCCCCACCGCCGTACCACCAGGCGACGCGGGCGAGAGCCCCTGATCCGCGCGCAGGTGCTCGAGGCGCTCGGTCACTGGGACGTGCTGTTACCCCGACGGCGCCGCGCACCGCGCCCTCATCGCCCAGGCCCAGGCGCGGGTCACCAGCAAGGAGGCGGCGGCGGCACGCTTCTTCACGCGCCGCTCCTACACCACGCCGTTCAGCCTGGCCGGTGTGCCGGTCATCTCCTGCCCTGCGGCTTCGGCGCGTCCATCTCCCCATCGCCCAGATCGCGGGGCGCCTCGACAGAGCCGACCGTGCCTGCGCCGCGTGGGCGTACGCCGAGCTGGTGGCCACCCCTGGCATCGCGAGCGGCCGGTCCTGAGTGAATCAAATTGGCCGCGTCAACCGCGGAGCGCGGGCAGCACTGCGTCCGAACAGCTGACGGTGCGCTCCGGATCGGCGGCGAGGCGCTGACCGTGAACACATCAGCTGCCGCGCTCCTGCCGCCACTGCTGCGCGCGCCGTCGACGCAGTCCTCCGGGTCCCCGCCACGGGCCAGCCGTCCGCGGAGGTAGTCGAACAGCCCAGAGGGCGCCGATTGCCCGGATCCATGTCGTGCCGTTTCGTGGTGTAGGTCGCACGCACGGCGGGAATCAGCGTGGGAACGCCGCGCCCTTCCGGGTCGGCGCCGAGAATGTAGGCGGCCACGAAGCCCAGGATGCTGCCGAGCTTCGTAGGCCGTCCCGCCGCGCGCCGCAATCGAGACAGGCCACCCACCAGTAACCACCTCTCGCCCGCGCCCCGCCCCGCGCCCAGCGCCCCCTGCGCTCGCTGAGAGCCGTCGCGCGCGCCACGTGCCCCCGCTGGAGTCCGTAGTTGATGAAGACGTTTCGCCACCGCAGCCACCCGCCCGCAGCGCCCCGGGACCGGATGCCGCGGCGTACACGGGCACTGACGGCGTACCCCGGGGAGCCGCGACCAGCACCTGTTCACGACGCGCGCTCACCCGCGAGGAGGCAGGTAGGGCAAGGCCCTCGCGGAGCGAGCGCGGCCCCGAGGGAGCGCCGCCCACATTGCCACGCCGCTGTGACCCGCCCACGCCGAGGATCGTGTGCCTTCCGGACGCGATCGCCCACGGACGCCGCGGCGGACGCGGTGATGGCGGGATGTCGCGTGACGAGATTCGTCACGCAGCCGCCGGACGCTGGTGCCCGCCCCGGCGTGTGGGCCAGGGTCATGGCCACCCACAGGTCCATGGTATTAGCCGGGCGGCGCAGATGCCGACCAGATCGAAACCCAGGTCCTCGCCGAGCCGCACCATGCGGGTGGTGCAATTCGGCGTGTAAGGCCAGAAGAAGAACCCGACCTTCACGGCCTCAATGGCGGGTAGTCACGGCTGTGTAGAGCGGTAGCTTCAGGAACTCCAAAGTGAATACGTCCAGAACTGGGACACCATGGGGATAGGTGTAACGACGGTGTTCTGGAGCTTTCCCCCATCCGCTCGACCTTCAGGATGTAGACGTTCTGCGTGGATTGTTCACTCGTCGAGCTTTGATGGGGCCGCGCGGATCCTCGGTGGTCTCGCTGGCTCGGCGCAGGGCGGCCAGAACTTCTCCTTGTCCCCACCCGGGCGGCCTTGGCCGCCTCGATGATCCAGCGCCCGGTGCTGTACATCACGGCGTGGAAGCAGGCCGGGGTGCGGCCGAGTCATTTCGCCACCTTCATGAAGGTCTTGTTGGCCGGCGTGTTCAGGGTCGGCCCACACTTCAGCGCCGTCACCACGCCGAGCGCCTGGTCGCCCATGCTGCGCAGCACGTGCTCGTCGGTCATGACTCCGGTGCCGATGAGCGGGATGCGCGCCTTCACCCCCGACTCCGCGTACTGCTTCAAGAAGCGCTGCGATCAGCGCCCAGGAACATCGCGCACACCGCGCCTGCGTCCTTGCTGATCTGGCTGATGCATGGCGCTAAGTCCAGCGCGTTCAGGGGCACCCAGATGCGCTGCACCACACGCCCGCCATTGTCCTCGAAGACCTCTGGAAGCCGCCGATCTGCCCGTGGCCGAAGGGGTTGTCCATGGCCACCACGGCCACCTCTTCCTCACCTTGAGAACCTTAATGCATAGTCGCCCAGCGCGTGCATGGGCTGGCTGGCGCTGGTTGGAGCGAGGATCCACTTGGGAGGCTTGCGCTTGGCGATCGCGGCGTGGTGAACATCATGGTGGGCAGCTGATCGCGCTCGATCAGCGGCACCAGCCCGTAGCCGATGTGGGACAACAAAACTCCGCCTGTTAATGCTGGATGCGGTCCTGGCTCACCAGCTTGCGGCATTTGGCCACCGCGGTGGAGGGATTGCCCTCCTCGTCGAACAGCTCGATCTTCCGCCCGGCCACCTGGTAGTTGACCTGCTCAGTGAACTTGAGCCCGTCGTCCATGTCCTGCCGGCCTGAGCGAATGCCGGTGAGCGGGACCGAGAAACCCTTTACTGCGATGGTCTCCCTGCGCGGGCGCGGGCCGGGTCGACAGCAGCGCGAGGCTGGTCGCGAGGATGGCGCTCATCGCGATGCGACGTGATCTCATGCACGCATCTCCTGGGGCGCAGATCGAACGGCGGCCTAGGCTACCCAGTGGCCTGCGGCAGGTCAAGGAGGGCGGTCTCAGCAGGAGTTGTGGTATTCCTCTGCGGCATGACGACCATGGGCATGGTGGGGCTGGGATGCTGGGATCCGCGCTGGTTTCGCGCCTGCGCGCGGCGGGCCGGTGATCGGCTACGACGTCGCGCCCGGGCGGCGTGACGCGCTCTGCCGCCCTCGGCGGTATCGCGGCCGTCGACGCGGACGATGTCGCGGACCGAAGCGAGGCCGTCTGCACGGTGCTGCCCTCGCTGGCCGCCGTGGAGGAAGTCGTCACTCGCCCCCGGGGTGCGCGCGATCATCCAGGTGGTTGATCTCCGGGCCTGGAGCGCCTCGGCGCGCCTGGTTGCCGGACGCGGGCAGGCGTTCCTCGACCTGCCCGGTGAGCGGTACGGCTTTCGGTGGCGCGCACGGCATCTTCGCGGGCGGACCTCTACGATCGTTGGCGCCCGTGCTCGAAGCGATGCTGCCCACTACGTGGGCTGCGCGGCAGCTATGACGCTCGTTTGCCGCCAACCTGGTTCTTGTCGGCGGCAGGCCAGCGCCGGTATGCTGGCCATGGGTGCGGGCTGGCTCGATGTGACGCCGACGCTAGTCATGCCGGCTCGTCACGGACGCTGGAAGTCCGCGGGCTGATGATGCTCCGCGACGAGTTTCGCGGTCTGATGAAGTTCGATCCTCGCGAAGAAGGACCTCCACCTCGACGCGGCCCAGGCGTCGGTGCCGCGACGCCTTCACCGACGCGTGGTCAGACCGCCTTCTGGCTGCGCCACACCCAGGAGGTCATGGTCACGCGGCAGGATCTGGCGGCCGTGGGCGAAAGGCCTGGACCGGTCGTCGCGTAGAAGTCGTTGCACAGAAGAAGACGTCGTCGCTGCCCTCTGTAGCGACTGCGGACGCCTCGACCGAGAGAAAGTTCAATGCGCTAAACCGGTGTGGCCCGTGTAAGTTTAGCTGAGAACGCCAACCGCGCCCGTTTCTGAAATGGACAGCAGAGAGTGAGGCGCATACGCCGCACCCCCTCGTGCCCCCGGCGCCTGTTGCGGCGGACGCTCGAGCCGCTGGCTGACGCCCCGCGGGCATGTTACGACACCTGGGAGCGTCGCCGCCGGCCTTCACCTCGCTCGTGGTTCTGGCGCCTGTTCGTGTCGCTCAGCACGGCGGCCAGGCGGTCGTGGCTGGAGCTGGACGCCGCGACCGATTGCTGCTGATCGGGTGGGGTTCCGGTCGAACGCCGAGGTGACCACCGAGGGCTCCATGACGGCGACATCTTCGCATCCTGCGTCGCCACGGCCGCGCGCGCCGCGCGTTTGGCGCGCACGCACTGGCCGCTCTCCTGACCGATCGCCGTAGCCGCGTCGCCGCTGCCCGCTTTTTCGGGTGAGGTCGGGGACGACCCTGGCCCAGCGCGGCAAAGTGGCAACCCACCCGGCGGCGCCGCTCGATCCCTGGCCACGCCAGTTGTAGAAACTCGGCGTGCGCCACCGACAGATCGGGCCTATCAACCACGGCGAACTCCTGCGCAGAACAACATCGCTCGACATCTTCTGCGCCGTGGTGGCCGTCAAGCCTTCGCGTGGCTCCACCCGGTGGAGGTTCGGCAACGATCAGGGCGATCCGCGCGCACCGAGGTGGACTGCGCGTCGCGCGGATGGTCACCCTCCAACGATCTCATCCTCACGAAGAGCGACCTCCTCGGACCCTGGCGGACAAGGGGGCTCCTACACATGACGGCAGGACTTGCAGGGCTGGGCGTCGTCATCGGTACGCGACGATCGTCGCCCCTGACCGCCTGGAGGCGTCGCTGGCCGCATCGGGCACGGTGAGGCCGGTCGACGCCGAGGGGGAACAACGATCTCCGCGCGTGGGATCGCCAGCGAGTCCCCCGGCCATCCTGGGTCCCCATCGATGGCTCCACCGCCCGTCCAGCAGCCGGTCCCCGGCAACCCGGTTCTGAGCGGATCTATCAACACCAGGGCGCTCATCCCAGCGCGAGCAGGGCGCAATACTCTGACGCCACCTACACCGCCCACGACGGCTGGCTCTATGGCCGGCGCAGTCACCGGCCCCTGGTACCGACCCGTGGTGTTTCTCTTCTCCGGGGATCGAGCAGGTCGCCCAGAATCTGGCCCCGGACCGGGATGATCGACCTGCTCGACGGCGAGGGCGCGACGCCGAAACCGTCGCTGGCGCGTGGCATCCCCACGATCTACGTGAGCGAGACGCCACGGAGCTGATTGTGTTCAGAGGGCCTCCCGCCTTCATCCCGATCGCGGGAACGGCGCTGCAGCGGGCCGCGAACACAACAGCCGATGTGATCTTCAACACCGGTGGCAACGACTACCGTCCTGCTCTCCGGCCGCTGGTATCGCGCCCCGGCCCTGACCGCGCCGTGGACGTACGTGGCCAGCACCGGCCTTCCCGCCGATTTCCGCCGCATCCCGGTCGATGCGCCCGCGGGGCGTGGTGCTGGCGTCCGTCGCCGGGACCCGCAGGCCCAGGAAGCCGTCATCGCTAACGCGATCCCCAGACGGCGACGATACCGCGCGTGAACGGCCCCACGTTCACACCCGGCCTTCGACGGCCCCCAGCTGCGCCCGATCGCGGGAACGCCGCTCTACTACGTCGCCAACTCGCCGACACGATCATCAACGTGAGCGTCAACCTGTACTACGGCGCTCCGCGCGGGCGTCTGGTTTCTCCGCCACGTCGCTCGGGGGCCCTGGTTCGTCGCCGCCTCGGTGCCGGCGATCATCTACACGATCCCGCCGACCTCGCCGCTACTACTGTGACCTTCGTCCACGTGTACGGCTCGACGCGCGCAGGTCGTCTACGTCGGGTACACCCCTGGGCATCTCGGCACGGTGGTCACCCCGGTCGGCGTGGTCTACGGCACCGGCTACGCATACCCGACCTGGGTCGGCACGGTATGGTACCCACCCCGGCCACCTACGGGATGATGGCCCAGCCGGTCTACAACCCCGCCGCGGCATGGCCTTCGGCTTCGCCATGGGCGTCACCACCGCGGCCCTGGCCGGGTCCGCGTACTATCACCCCGCGTACTACGGCTATCCATGCTGCGGCACGACGACCGGCAACGTGTACGGGCACTACGGCAATACGTCCTGGTCGGGCACCCGCACATATTCGCTCTTACTCCGATGGCACCCTGAATGAGCGGGCCGGCGGCACCTACACGAACTATCGGACGGCACCACGGGGAGCTACGCCGGCTCGCGCAGCCACAACACCGAGACCGGGAACGCCGCGCGGAACGAGACGCGGTCGTTCGATTACCACGTCCGGGACGACCGGGAGCGTGACGCGCAACCAGAGCTACGACGCCTCCACCGGCCGGTACACGTACGACAAGACCGCGGTCGGCCACCGGCGCCGGAGGTACCCAGGTGAGCTCTCAGCGGGAGGCGACCACCGGGGCCGGGGGCCGGCGTGGAGCGGCAGACGACGGTGAGCAATCCGAACACGGGCGCCACCGCCACCACCGACGCGGCGAGAGGCGCCAACACCCAGGAGCGCCGCCGCGGGCGCCAGACGACCTACACCAATCCCACGACCGGGCAGACGCAGACGCACAGCTCCGGGGCGGCCCGACAGGGCGACGACCTCTACGCCGACCACGACGGCAACGTCTACCGGAATTCGGGGAGCGGCGGCTGGCAAAAGCAGACGACGAGCGCCTGGCAGAGCGCGTCGGGCGACACCTCGTGGGCGAACCGGGAGCAGCAGGCGCGCAGCGACGGCGACAGCCGTTTCAGCAGCTTCAGCCGAGAGCGGCGCGAGCCACTTCGGCGGCTGGGGGGCGCTTTGGTGGGGAGTGGTCGCTTCGTGGGGATTTCGCAGGTAACGCACGCGCGGGTTGCCCCGCGTCGGCGGAGTCCACTAGGACTCGGAACGCCGTATGGTCTCGGGGGCGGCGTTCGCGGATTCGCTTGAGCGTCACGGCTTCGACTTCTTCGCCGGAGTGCCGTGCTCGCTGATCGAGGACCTGATCGCGGTGCTCCAGGGCCACGCCCGCGGCTTCCGTACGTGGCGGCGGTGCGCGAGGACGTCGCCGTCGGCCTCGCCGCGGGAGCCTGGCTCGGCGGCAAGCGGCCCGCCGTCCTCCATGCAGAACTCCGGACTCGGCACGAGCCTCAACGCCCTGGCCTCGCTGGCCCTGATGTATGGGCTGCCGTCGCTGCTGATCGTGGACCTGGCGGGGCCACGGCGGCCAGGACGCGCCCGAGCACATCCTCATGGGCGCGATCTCGCCCCGCTCCTCGACCTCCTCGGCATCCCCACCGCGTGGCGAGCGCCGGGTCGCTCGAAGCCGATCTGGCCTGGGCGGTCGCGGAGATGGACGCGCGCATGCACCCCGTCGCCCTCCTCGTTCCACCCGGTGTCGTCGAGACGGGCCGCGCGCACGGCGCCGCGCCGGCGGCCCCCTCCCCGATCCGGCACCGATGCCGTGGAACCCCGACCACCGCTGGAGCCGGCCACGATCTCGCGGTTGGCCGCGCTCGGCGCCGCCGTCAAGCAGCTCGGCGACGAGCCCCTGATCCACGCCAACGGCTACATCTGCCGCGAGTCGTTCTCGCTCGGCGACCGCCCCCAGAATTTCTACATGATCGGCTCGATGGGGCTCGCCCCGGCGATCGGGCTCGGCCTCGCGCTGGCCCGCCCGCGCGCCCCCGTCGTCGTCGCCGACGGCGATGGCAACTTTCCTCATGAACCTGGGCATCCTCGCCCAGGTCGGCGCCAGCTCCGCCCGACGAACTTCGTCCACTGCGCCTTCGACAACGAGGTCTATGGCTCGACCGGCAACCAGCGCTCCCCGTGCGCGCGCGGTCCGTCTCGACCGGCTGGCCGACGCGGCGGGCTATCGGACGGTCGCGGGCGTCACCGGGTGGGACCAGATTGCGGCCGCGCTGCGATCGGCGCTGGCCAGCCCGGGACCCCACTTCGTTCTCGTCGAGGTGACGCCCGAGGAGGCTGCGGTGCCACGCATCCCCTACGCCCCGCCGGCCATCCGGCGACCGGTTCCGCGCGAGCCTCGCCGCGAAGTAGGACCCCGTGCGAGCGTGGGGCTCCTCAACGACCTCGCGGGACCTCCTCGACGCCTCGACCTTGAATCGGATGCCGGTCAGCTGCTGCTTTTCAGGTGCTGGCCCACATCCGCGATGCCCTGACCGATGCCGGTGAAGAACCTTGCCCACGTCCTCGGCGCCGAGCTTCACGCCCTGACCGACCTTCTTGACGCCGTCGACGGACACCTGGGCCCCCTCCTTGAGCTGGGTCCCGGACCACTTGGCCGCGCCCTCGAGTCCGCCCCGGCGTTCTTCAGGGCATTGGTCGAATCCTTGCCCGCCTTCTTGGACTCGTCGGCGGTCTTGTGCCAGGCCGTGGCGAGCTGATGGTCGACCTGGGCGAACGTCCGCTTCAGCTGGTCGCCGGACTTCACCGTGCCCTTCTGGACCTGCTTCCCGAGCCCGTCCAGCTCGTTAACCGCCTCTTCACGGTCCCCTGGGCGTCCTTGGCCACCTTGGTCCCTTGCTTCTTCCACGAAGACGGACGCCTTGTGAATCTGGTCCGCCGCCTCTTCATGGTCGCCCTTGACGAAGGACTCGTGGGCGCTCGCCATGCTCTTGTCCGGCTCGCCGGCGAAGTCGCCGGGGTCCGTGAGCCGTCGAGACGACGGCCATCAGGAGGGCGATGATCGCTGCACCGCGTAACGAAACGTTCCTGCCGCTCATGTGGGTTCTCCTTCCAGTCAATGCACAGCACGTTGCGTGATCCGACGCTCAGCGCGCCGGCCATTCCTTGACGGACTCACCGCGGCGGTCGGCGCCGGCCTGGACGCGGTAAAGGGCCATGCGCGTGACGGCCTTGACCTGGTGCACCTCGCCGGCCGGGAAGACGACGGTGGCCCCGGGGCCAAGACGAACCTCCCGCCGGCCGTCGTTGAAGAGGCCTTCGCCGTCGAGGATATAGTAGATCTCGTCGGCATCCGGATGCGAATGGACGGGCGAGATCTGCCCGGCTCCCAGCCGACGATGCTGATGGCGCTGTGCGGGGTCTCCGCCAGGCTCTTGTAGACGTGATGCGACGGCGAGAACTCCAGCGACCCCTTCAGATCGAGAATCTCCATGCCTTCCTCCTTCGGTCGTGGTGAACCACCCTCCGCCTGGGGCGACGCCTTCCTCGAGGCCGCGCTCACGGCACGGGGCGATTCAGACTGTCGCGCAGTTCCATCATGCTCTGCTGACTCACGGTGATCAGCCCCCGCCGCGGGCGGTCGAGATCCATGACGACTGCGATGACGGTGGCGATCAGGATGGCCGTGATCGTGATGGGCCAGACGCTCCGCTGGCCGACCAGACCGGCGGCATAGCCGGTCACCGCCATGGCCACGGCCGCCACGAAGTAGAGGAGCAGAAAGACGATCGCCGGCACGTGGTTCCTTAAGGCGGACAGGCGCTTGGTGTGCAGGTCGATCACCTCGTTGAGGGACGTGATGAACAGGTTCATGGCGGGTCGGGGGTCCCGCTGAGCCGCCCGCACGGCTCGCGCCCTCAGGTAGTCGTGCAGCCGCTCCGACTCCTTGATGGCCTCCCGCAGCGCCTGGCTCATCGACCCCGCTCTCCCACGCTCTCAGGCGAACCGTCCACGTAACGGCGCAGGGCCTCGGCAACCTCTGGCCCCTCCGGCTTCGGGAGGAGCTGCGCCCGGAGGTACGCCGCGCCGATGGCGTTGGCCTCATCGACGACCAGCGCGCGCCGTGCGTCGTAGCGCGACTGGGCCATCGCGAAGCTGAAGCCGAGCAGGAGAGCCAGCAGGCCCAGGAGGGCGCTCCTGGATGGTTCCGACGTGAGGCTCCCTTATCGCCGACCCGGCGCCCGTGGCGTCGCCCGACGCGAAAGCCCACCTCGGCGGCGAGCAGGAACAGCACGATGAGCGCACCCAGGACGAGGCGCTCGTCCACCCCCACAACAGATCTTCGCTCACCCGTGGCCCCCTCCTCGCGGCCGCCGCCGACTACAATAGCGGACGATTCTCCGTTGCGATGCGCGAAACACCCGGGCGGCGCCCTGGGCTTCGGCGCCGCGGCGCGCCTTGACGCCACCCCGCGCTTCGCCAATAGTCTGACTCGCGTACGGGCGTCTGACCCTCACACGAGCGTGACCGCGGCGAGAGCGCGGTCCTGGGAGGAAAGCGATGGCACAGGCGAGCGCGTTGAATTACGGGGTGATCGAGGGCTGGGAGCAGCTGCCCGCCGGCTACGAGCATCGCGACGTCGCGGGCGTGGCCGTGGACCAGGAAGATCGGGTGTACCTGATCTGCCGCGGCGATCACCCGATCATCGTCTACGACCGCAAGGGCAAGCTTCCTGCGCTCGTGGGGCCAGGGGCGAGTTCACCTACCGGACCCACGGCATCACCGTCGACCCGGACGGCATGCTCTACTGCACGGACGACGGCAACCACACGATCCGCAAGTTCACGCCGGACGGCAAGCTGCTGATGACCACTGGGCACGCATGAACACGCCGTCCGACACGCGGCTACGACGGCAAGGATACGCTCACCGCCACCCGCCCGCTGCCGGGCCCTTCAACCGGCCGACCAACCTGGCCGTCGGCCCCAAGGGCGACCTGTTCGTCTCGGACGGCTACGGCAACTGCCGCGTGCATCGCTTCTCGCCGACCGGCGAGCTGAAGCGCTCGTGGGGCACGCCCGGTGGCAGGCCCGGCGAGTTCTACCTCCCGCACGGCATCGCCGTGGTCGGCCGACGGGCGCGTCTTCGTCTGCGACCGCGAGAACGATCGCATCCAGATCTTCAGCCCGGACGGCGAGTACCTCGCGGAGTGGACCGACACCCAGCGCCCCACGCACCTCGTGTTCGACGCCCAGGGCCGCGCCCACGTCTCCGAGCTGTGGTGGCACGCGGGCCGGACCTCGCAGCCGTCACGGGCCCATCAGCGAGCCGCGCTACGGCGCGGGTCAGCGTCTACGACCGCGACGGCACGGGTCCTGGCGCGGTGGGGCAGCGCCGACGCCGACGCGCGCCCGGCAGCTTCGCCGCGCCCGCACGGCCTCGCCGTGGACTCGAAGCGGCGACGTCTACGTGAGCGAGGTGACCTGGACCTTCGCGGTGAGCCGGGGCAACGTCCCCGCGGGTGCCACACGTTCCAGAAGTTCGCCCTCAAGTCCTGACGTCGCTCGAATCTGCCCTGCGGCGCGACTGGGCCATCGTCATGGCCGGGCTGGTGGCCCTGGTCGCCGTCGCGTGGCTGTACCTCGCCATCTCGGGCGCGGCATGGCGGAGATGGAGATGCACGCCGCGATGGGCATGGCCATGCCGCAGACCGAGCCCTGGAGCGGTGTGGAGCTGTTGCTGCTGTTCGTCATGTGGGGGTGATGATGGTCGCGATGATGACCCCCTCCGGCCAGCCCCGTGATCCTCATGTTCAGCGCGATGAATCGGCACCGCGCCGAGCACCGGGGGCCCCGTGGTGCGCACCGGTCTCTTCGTCCTCGGCTACCTGGTCGCGTGGACGGCCTACAGCGCCAGCTGCCGCCACCGCCCAGTGGGCCCTCCACGGCCTCACCCTAATATCGCCGATGATGGTGAGCACGAGTCCCTACCTGGGCGGTGGCCTGTTGATGGCGGCCGGCATCTTTCAGTGGACACCCTCAAGCGGGCGTGTCTCATCCAGTGCCGATCGCCGATGGGGTTCATCATGACGGAGTGGCGCGAGGGGCGGCGGGGCGCGCTGGTCATGGGATTCCGCCACGGGGTGTACTGTGTCGGATGTTGCTGGGTGTTGATGGCGCTCCTGTTCGTGGCCGGGGTGATGAACCTCGTCTGGGTCGCGGCCATCGCGACCTTCGTGCTGGTCGAGAAGGTCGTCCCGGCGGGAGAGCGGGTGGGCCAGGTGGCGGGAGTGGTCCTGGTGCTCGCCGGGTTGGCCGTGATGATTCGCGCGTGAGTGACATCGGGGGAGCACACCGCCGCGGCTCCCGATGCGGGTTCGAACTGGAGGAGGCTGCGATGGCGACCGCATGGCATCTCAACGGCGAGTACTGCGAGACGTGTAGTTGTGACTTCCTGTGTCCGTGTATCGCCCAGCAACCTCGCGGCCCGCCCACGCGCGGGCGATCTGCTACTTCCTGTTCGGTTTCGACATCACCCAGGGTCGCTACGGCACCGTGACACTCGACGGGCTCAGGTTCGCCGTGGTGGGCTACACGCCCGGAGTCATGCTGGAGGGCAACTGGTCAGTCGGGCTCATCGTCGACGAGGCGCGCGACAACCGAGCAGGAGCAAGCGATCGCCGCCATCGCGAGTGGGCAGGCGGGCGGGCCCATGGCCGCGCCTGGGGCCGCCTCGTCGGGAGCTTCCTCGGAGTCCAGCGTGGACCGATCAGCTTCACGAAGAACGGACTGCAGCGATCGGTGGCCATCCCCGGCGTGCTCGAGCAGGAGCTGGCCGGAGTCGAGAGCGCCGTCAGACCGGGCGAGCCGCTCTACGTCGACAACACCATGCATCCGGCCAACCCCCGGCTCGCCCTAGCCAGGGCCAGCCGGAGCCTGCTCTCTGCCTTCAACCTCGGCTGGGAAGACACCGAGCGGCCGGAACAACGCCCACTACGCCCCGTTCAGCTGGCACAACTAGTTTGGTAGAGATGGGGGCCTCGAAGGGGCCCCCCATGCCCTCGACGCTCGGGGTGCCCGGCCCGTGGGCACGCCCTCGATATCGCCGTCAGCTCCCAGCGGCCTTCACGGCCTCCTCTCTCCCGCCTCGGCGAGGCTTGGAGGCCTCCCCTGCACCGGTGCGCCGCGATCTCGATCGGGTCCTCCGCATCGGCGGCGGAGCGGGCGGGATAACTGCAGTCCGCTGACCGCCGCGTGGATCTTGGTGGTCAGTCCGGAGTGACGGCGGGCGGCGGGCGATGGCGTCGGATCTCCACACAGGCAACCGCGGGCGCAGATGGGTCACGCCGACGCAGGTGCGGCGCCGGCAGAGCGTCCGGTCGGAAGTAGCTCGCGTACACCCGGTTCATCGGTTCGTAGTGCCGCGGGAAGTCCGTCAGGAACACGCGCGCGGCCACCGACGTGCTCGAGCCCGGCGCCCACGCCCGACAGGACGACTTTCAGGTTCTCCAGAGTGCGCCGCGTCTGGGCCTCGATGCCCTCGGGGATCGGCGCCCTGTCGTCGTGGGGATCGACGGGCAGCTGACCGGTGAGGAACAGCCAGCCGTCGATCTCGACGAGGTGACTGTAGGGAGCGACGCGGCGTGGGTGCGCCCGGCACCATGTGAAAGATCGGCACGGCCATGGTTGATCTTCCGGTTTCTGCGCGAGCGAGGGCCCGCGACATGCCCAGCCTACTGCAGAGGCGCGGACTCTCGCACGTCCGTCAACGCCGGCCGCCCGGAGGCGCGATTCCGCCGAGGAGGCGCATGATCCGCGCCACGTAGTCCCGAGTCTCCGGATACGGCGGATGCCGCGGTACCGAGCCACGGCCTGTTCGCCGCGTTGTACGCGGCCAGCGCGAGCGGCAGATCGTGACCGAGGCGGTCAAGCAGCCCGCGCAGATGCCTCACGCCGGCGTCGACGTTCTCTGCGGGTCGAAGACATCCCGAACGCCGAGCGAGCGCCGCCGTGGCCGGCATGAGCTGCATCAGCCCACCGGCGCCTCTGTGCGAGACGGCCCGCGGGTTGAACCCGACTCGGCGTGGATCACTGCCGTCACCAGGCGTTCCGGCACGCCGTAGCGCGCGGCGACCGCCCTGATCATCTGAACCAGCCTCCGCTGGCGCCCGCGAGCCGAGGGAGATGGCCGCGGTCGGATGGGCGCCGCACGACTGAGCGTTGGTGAAGGTCACGGTCCCATCAGCGCCGACGCGGCGATGGACCTCCGCTCGGGCGGGCCCGACGGCACCAACCTCCACCCAGAGGATGATGAGCGCGATGACGGGAACCAGCACCGGGCCATGGTGGCCGCCCGGCCACCGCAGGGCAAGAGTGCACGATCGTGGACACATGCCCCGCCGTCGATCCAGCAAGAGCCGGCCCCGACGTGGCTGCCATGTGCTCGGAGCACCCGCACGGTCGCGCCTCTCCTCGATTCGGTCCTGATGGCGCCCGTGGTAGGGCGGATCAGTGGGTACGCCCGCGAACCTCACCGCGCTGGGCGGCGGACGTTCACCGTCTCAGCAGCAGCCGCCGGCGCCCCCGCGATCTTGCGCGGCTCCACCAGCTCCAGGCGCGTGTCGTCCGGCCCGCGAAGGAACGCGATGCGCGGGCCCGTTCGGATTCTGGATCGGCCCCTCCAGCAGCGCGGCCCCCAGGCCGGTCAGGCGCGCGATGTCCGCCTCGAGATCCTGCGAGTCGAAGCCGAAGTGCTCGAGCCCGTGGTGCGAGGCTCGCGTCGCCCGAGCCCAGCCGTTCGCCGGTGCGGGCGCCAGAGATGTTGACGGCCAGACCGCCGCCCTCGCTCATGCAGCGGACGAAGCGGTCGCCGAACACGCGCGTCTCGTCATTGACGCGATCGTGAAGTTGAACGCCGTGACATACCACTCGGCGGTCTTGCGGGGATCGGGCGACTTCAGGTGGATGTGGTTGATCCGGTACGGCATCAGGCAACCTCGGATGTCGGATGATTCAACGCGCTGCACCGGGGCCGTTCGAGACCCTCTACCTCAGAAGACAAACACCCCTTTGCCCGTGGTCTGCGTGTCGAACAGCCGGTAGGCCTCCACCGCCTGGTCCAGCTTGAACCGGTGCGTGAGGAGCTTCGCGAGCGGAACCCGGCGCTTGACGATGAAGCGCGCGCACCTCGTCCTGCCCCATGGCGCTGAACGTCCACGAGGCGTGAATGGTCAGCTGGCGGCGCAGCATGTGCTGGCTGATGTCGAACGTGGCCGTGCCCGCCCTCGCCCACGAAGCACACCCGCCCCCAGGTCCCGCGCGCTGCGCACCGCGGCCACCGCGCGTCGGCGTGGCCGGTGCAATCCATCGTCGTCTCCGCGCCCTCGCCGTCGGTCAGGTCGTGGATGGCCTTGCACGGGATCGACGTCCTTCGAGTTCAGGACCTCGTCGGCGCCCATCTCCTTGGCGAGAGCCGAGGCGCTCGGGAGCGATGTCGACCGCGATGACCCGCGCGCCCACGTGGCCTTGCCGAGCATGGTGGCGCTGAGCCCGACCGGACCCTGGCCGAACACGGCGCAGGGTGTCGCGTCCCGAGACGTCAATCCGCTTGAGAGCACCATAGGCCGTCCCCGTCCCGCACGAGACCGCGGCACCTTCCTCGAAGCTCATCTCGTCGGGAAGCGGCACCATGCGTGCTGGCCGGCGCCTTCATGTAGGCGGCGTGAGCGCCGTGGCCGGTCATCCCGTACACGATGCGCTGGCTGCGGCAGAGCTGCGACCAGCCGACCCGGCAGTGCCGGCACTTCCCGCAACCCTTGTAGTGATGGTTCATCACCCGGTCCGCCGACGGCGAGGCCGGTGACACCCGGCCCCAGCGCGGTCACCAGGCCGCACGGCTCGTGGCCGGCGATGACCGGTCCGCCCGTAGCCGCCCAGCCCGAGCGACGACGCCGCGTTGCCGGCAGGCGCGATAGGGATGCAGATCGCTCCCGCACATCCCCGACGCCTTGATGGCGATGACGGCCTCGCCGGGACCCGGGGCTGGGATCGGGGAAATCGCGAAACTCGAGCGTTGCGGTTGCCGAGAAAGACGACGCCGCGCATAAAACCCTCCCTGATGGCACGCGCATCCACGCACGTGTCGGAATATCGAGGCGCGCCCCGGGTCTCCGGGCGCCAGCGACGGGGACAAGGCATGGGGGCCCGTTCGAGGCCCCGCATCTGGTCAGTACCCCTTGCGCTTGTCGATGAGCGCCAGCAGCGGCTCGCCCGTCTGCATGCGCCGGAGGTTCTCGCAGAACGTCGCGATGACCCGGCCCGCGCGGCGCGGCGAGCCCCCGGCCGCGTGGGGCGTGACGATCGCGCGCGGATGGGTCCACAGCGGGTGGCTCGCCGGGCAGCGGCTCGGGGTCCGTCACGTCGAGGTCCGGCGCCCCAGATCAGCCCCTCGCTCGAGCGCGGCCACCAGATCGTCGCCGAACACGATGCCGCCGCGGGTCACGTTGATGAGGATGGCGTGGCGCTGCATCTGGCGGAAGAGGTCGCGCGAGAAGAGGTGGTGCGTGGCCTTGGTGAGGGGCAGGCCGATGACCACCACGTCCGACTCGCCGAGCAGCCGTGGCATCCGGTCGGGCTTCCAGATGGCCTCCACGCCGGGCTCGGGCGGCACGTCCTCGATGTCCACGGCGAGCACGCGCATGCCGAAGCCCGAGCGCGCGGCGGGCCACCGCGCGGCCCGGTGCCGCCGAAGCCCACGATGCCCATGCGTCTCGCCCGTAGAGCTCCCACTGGACGCGGCGGATCGCCTCGCGCAGGCTGTAGTCCGGGCTTCCGGAGCGCCGTGTGTAGCCCGCGGGTGAGGGCGAGGAGCAGCGCGAAGGCATGCTCGGCGAGGTGGATGCCGACCTCGCCCTTCTCGCTGGCCAGGATGACGTCGCTCTCCACCAGCTCGGGGGTGAGGATGGCGTCGACCCCGCGCCGATCGAATGGTAGTAGCGGAGCCGGCGGTTCAGGGCGAAGATGTCCGGAGGCACGCGCCCGAACGAGGATGTCGGCATCCGACGATCTGTTCGCGCTGGGCGGCGGCATCCTTGGTCTCGACGCAGGGCCGCGGCTGGTCCTGCGGCCTTGAGGATGCTGGCGCGCTCCACGTCGCTGGAGCGACGGCACGATCAGGTTGGGCGTATAGATGATCTTCATGGGGCGCCTAGTGTAGCAGCGGAGGATTGAGGATGGAACGGCCAGCCAAGCCCGGGAGGATGCCGTTCCTCGACGGGCTCCAGGGCCTTCGCGATCGTGGCCATGGTGGGTGAACCACACGGCTCGGTGGTGGATCGACGGCTCCTTCGGTTGGCCGCGCTACCACCTGATCGTCATCACCACCACGGTGGCCGCGCCCATCTTCCTGTTCCTGGTCGGATTCTGCCGGGCCATCGCCCACTTCAACGCCACACGTGCTGAGGGGCAGAGCGCGGCGAGCGTGGCGCCGCGCTATCTGCGGCGCAGGGTCGCAGGTCATCCTGGCCGGCTATCTCCTGGACCTCGTCGTCTTCCCGGAAGATCCGATCTGGCAGCTCGGGGTGCTCCAGACCATCGGCTTCAGCATCCTCGCCCTGATTCCCGCGCTGGCGGTCATTCGGTACGCCTGGGGTCGTGCGCTGATCAGTGGCCGTCTCCGTGGCGCTCTACGTCGTCTTCAGCCTGCTGTATGGCCGCTGGATCGAGGTGGCTCCGCGGTCACCGCCTGGTGGCCCAGCTGGCGTTCGCGGACTTACCGCCGTGGCCGTGGACGACCCTGGTCCTCATCTCGGCGGTCCTCGGCTGGCGCTTCTGCGAGGCGAACCAGGAGGGGCGGCCCCGCGCGCCCGGTACTTCCGGGCCATGGCCGTCGCCGGCGTCCTGTGCCTGCTGGCCTTCGTGGTCTACGACGTCTGGATGCACACCCCGTGCGCTTCGGCTTCATGCGCGACTTCATCGTCAACCACCACTGGACGCCGCGCGGCGTCACGCTCCTCTGGGTCGGCGCGGTGCTCTTCGGCTCGACGTCGGCCGCCTGGTACCTGATGGACCATCGGGGGTGGGCGCCGCGATGGCTCGTCGAGCTGGGACAGACGGCCATGATGCTCTACTTCGTCCACCAGATCATCGTCTTCACGGTCGTGAAGAAGTGGCTGGGCGTGGCCTTCCATTCGTGGCTGGGCTACTGGGTCGCGAATGTCGTCCTGATGGTCCTCCTCCTCTACATCGGCAAGGCCTGGCTGTGGCTCACGGCCGCGCCTCCGCCGGAAGCCCTCGCCGCAAGGCGAGCTGGCCCGCTCCACGGCGTGATCGCGGCCCAGCCACCTCCGCGGCGTCGCGACGTGCCGGCCACCTCCTGGCACGCCAGTCGCAGCCACTGAGCGCATGACGCTGATCGCGAAGTCGCGGCCCACGGGTCCATGGGCGAGAAGCCGAGGTGTCCGCATCCGACGAGGACGCGCCTGTGATCGTCCGCTGGCCGGGCGGCGCATCGACGCCGCCGACGCGTCTCCCGGCGCTTCCCGCTGGCGAACCTCCGCCTCGTCGAGGACAGGGTCCGCCGGCTGTTCGAGGAACGAGCGGGCGCGCGGCCTGGTCAGCTCCGCTGCCTCGCGGAGCCGATCTCGTCTCGCTGAGCCTCGCCGGCACGCTCGGCATGCGGCGTCGGTGATCCTGCCGTTTGACCGCGCGCCGCTTCCGGCAGACCTCCGTCACCGATCGGCCCGGCGACTGGGGGCCGACGTACTGACCGAGTGCTGGACGAGCTCGACGCGACGCACGACCCTGATCATCCTGACGGGCGGCGAGGACGGACAGCGCGGCGTACGCGGCAGGCCAACCGGGCCATCCTGGACGAGAGACCGCCGCGCTCGCCCGCGCGCTGGATGACCAACCGATGGCGGCCCAGGTCTGGGAGGGCGAGTCCCGGGGCGACGACGATCTCACCGCCGCCTTCGGGCGCGAGGCGATGGCACGAGGGTGGCGCGTGGCGGAGGTCAGGACCTCCCGCCCGTGACGGATGGATGCGGCCTGGCGCGGGCCCCTGCGTCCGGGAGGCCCGGCAGCCGACCGCGAGACGGCCCTTGACGGATCTGCGCGACGTCTACTAGCATGAGCCGTTGGCGTTCTCGCCCTGACAACGCGGTAACTGGAGGTGAGCGCGATGACCTGGGAAGCGCCGGAATTCGTCGAAGTGAAGATGGACGCCGAGATCAATTCCTACCAGGACGACTTCGAGCGGGAGCAGGACGACCGCTTCTAGTCCAGTCGCCCGATCAGCTTCTGCAGCCCCCGCGCCGGCCGGTAGCCGGCGCGGGGCCGATCTCTATCTCGGGGGTGAAGGTGCGCGCATCCGCGTCGTCGGGTCTGCGGCCGGCGGAGGATTCCCGCAGTGGAACTGCGGCTGCCCGAACTGTCGTGGGCTCCGTGAGGGGACCGTGCGCGGCGCTGCCGCGTACCCAGGAAGCGTGGCCATCAGCGCCGACGGCGCGTCGTGGTTCCTGCTCAACGCCTCTCCGGAGATCCGCCAGCAGATCGAGGACTTTCCGGCGGCTCCACCCCGCGGTCCACGCCACTCGCCGCTCAGCGCGCATCGCGCTCACCAACGGCGATCTCGACCACTACCCTGGGCCTGCTCTCCCTGCGGGAATCGCACCCGCTCGTCATCTACGCCACCGAGGCCGTGCGCCGCGGATTCGCCGAGGGCAATGTCCTCTATCGAACGCTCCAGCGCTTTCCCGAGCAGGTGACGTGGCGCGCGCTCGAGCCCGGTCAGCGAGGGCGAGCTGGCCGGCGCCGATGGGCGGCGGATCGGGGCTGTTCGTCGAGCCCGTGGCCGTGCCCGGCAAGCCGTCCGGTTCACCTGGAAGGGCTGACGCCGCCCGACCACGACGACAACGTCGGCCTGCGCATCCGCGAGGCCGCCACCGGGCGGCGTCTCGCGTACTTCCCCGCGGTGGGCGCAGTCACGGCGGCGGTGCTGGACGCGCTCGAGGGCGCACGACTGGTGTGTTCTTCGACGGGACCGTTCTGGTCGAGCCGACGAGCTGCCCGCGCTCGGCCTGGGGACGCAAGCGCGCCGAGGAGATGGCCCACCTGCCCGTGGGCGGCGAGCGCGGGAGCCTGGCGCGCCTCGCCCACCTGCGCGCCGACGCGGCGGATCTACATCCACGTCAACAACACCAACCCGATGCTCCGCGAGGACTCGCCCGAAGCGGCAGGCCGTGGCGGCCGCGGGCTGGGAAGTCGCCGCACGACGGAATGGAGGTGACGCTGTGACGACGGAAGGGCACGGCCGCCCCTCGCGCGCGAGGAGTTCATCGCCTGGGTCCGGCGCGAGGGCGAGCAGCGCTACCACGACCACCATCGCTACCACGCGCTGATGCACGCGAGGACGCCTCACCCGGGTGCAGCTCCAGCAGTGGGTGCTGAACCGCTACTACTACCAGACGCCGCATCCCCATCAAGGACGCGCCTCATCCTGTCGAAGTCGGAGGACCCGGCCTTCCGCCGCATGTGGATCCGCCGCATCCGCGACCACGACGGCGACGAGGGCGGCGAGGCCGGGCTCGAGCTGTGGCTGCAGCTGGCCGACGGGGTGGGCCTCGACCGCGAGGAGGTGGCGCAGCTGCCGCTCGGTCCTTCCCGGCGTGCGCTTCGCGTGCGACGCCTACGTGGAGCTGGTGCGCGAGCGCAGCCTGGTCGAGGCGGTGGCCTCGTCGCTGACGGAGTTCTTCGCCCCCGATCTCATGTCCAGGCGCGTGCTGGCCTGGGAGAAGCACTATCCCTGGGTGAGCCCGGAGACTGCTGGCAGTACTTCCGGTCGCGGGTGCCCCGAGCGCGGCGCGACTCCGAGGAAGCCATCGACTTCGTGATCCGCCACGCCACCACGTACGAGCATGCAGGAGCGCTGCGTGGCGGCCCTCATCCGCAAGACGGAGATCCTCTGGCACCTGCTGGACTGCACGTACGCCGCCTACATCGACCCGGGCTGGGGCCGACGGGGCCGCCGGCGACGTGATCTCGGCGAGAGCCGGCCCCGGCTGCGCCAGCAAGGCGCGGCTGCGCTTCGACCGCAAGGCGTCGCGCTACATGCTCCTGTATCCGGAGCGCGGCCTCGTGCTCGAACACCACGGCCGCGGACGTTCTCCAGCTCTGCACCGGCGAGCGACACGGTGGAGTCCATCGTCGAGCGCTGGCGCGGCGATACGGCCACCGAGGCGCCGGCCGTCGAGCGCGAGGTGATCGAGCTTGCTCGACGCGCCATGACCGAGCGCGGCCTGGTCCACGCCGCCTGATGAGACCGAGCCGTTCCGCCCCTACACGCTCGTCGCCGAGCTGACGTATCGGTGCCCGCTGCGCTGCGTGTACTGCTCCAACCCGCTCGACTACGCGCGCCACTCGCGCCGAGCTCGACACGGCGACCTGGCAGCGCGCGTCTTCGCGCGAGGCGGAGGAGCTGGGCGTGGTCCAGCTCAGCCTCACGGGCGGCGAGCCCTCGTGCGCGACGATCTCGAGGCGCTCGTCGACGGAGGCGCAGCGCCTCGACCTCTACACGAACCTCATCACGCAGCGGCATTCCGCTGCCCGCGGGAGCGCCTCGCGCGCCTCCGCGCAGGCTGGGCCTCGACAACGTCCAGATCTCCATCCAGGACGTGGCTGGCGGCCGCCTCGGACGGATCGCCGGCCTGCGCGCGCTTCGAGCGAAAGCTCGAGGTCGCGCGCTGGGTGAAGGAGCTCGGGCTTCCCGCTCACGCTCAACACCGTCCTGCACCGCGACAACCTCGACCACGTCGCGGAGATCATCGCGCTCGCCGAGCGCCTGCAGGCGCCGATCGCCTCGAGCTGGCCAACACGCAGTACCTCGGCTGGGCCCTCGCTCAACCGCGCCGCCCTGCTGCCCACGCGCGAGCAGCTGCGAGCGCGCGCGCGGTCGCGGCCGGCGGCACGCGAGCGCCTCACGCGGCCGCATGGAGGTTCTGTTCGTCACCCGGACTACTACGCCGATCTTCCAAGGCCTGCATGGACGGCTGGGGCCGGCGCTTCATGGTCGGTGAGCCCCGGACGGCCTCGTCCTGCCCTGTCACGCCGCTCACACGCTTCCGGGCTGACCTTCGACCGCGTGACGGAGCGTCCGCTCGCGGACATCTGGGAGGGCGTCGCCCGGCTTCACCGCCTTCCGCGGCGAGGACCTGGATGCCGGAGCCGCTGCCGGAGCTGCGAGCGCCGCGCGCATCGACTTCGGCGGCTGTCGCTGTCAGGCATTCCATCTCACCGGCGACGCCGCCGCCACCGACCCCGCGTGTCGGCTCTCGCCTGACCACGGCGCTGATCGAGGCGGCGCGGGCGGCGGCGGCGCGCAGAGGTCCGGCAGTGTTGCTCTATCGGGCGGCGCAGCGGCGCGTGAGATCGCCGCATCCCTGACGCGATGTCCGGGTCCTCGCATCGTGCCTTGACAACGCTGCAAAGGCGGGTCGTATCGTCCGGCCACGCACACGGTCCGCGCCGAGCGGGCCACTCATGGATCAACCCTCAAAGGGAGGCTCACCATGCGGCGCATCACCCTGACATCGCTCGCGGCGGTCCTCACCGTCATGCTCGCGCTCGCCCCACTGGTTCCAGCCCAGCGGCCTCCGCCGACCTGGCAGCAGGGGCGGCCGGCGGATATGGCCAATTCGCCGCTGGCGCTGATCGCCCAGCCGCCGGCGCCCAAGGCGCCTGGCGAGATCCCAGTCGACACGATCAAGCTTCCATCCGGCTTCAAGGCGTCCCTGTGGGCGCACGGGATCAACAACGCGCGGGCGATGACCTGGGGCGACAAGGGCACGCTGTTCGTGTCGCAGCCGCGTGGCCGGCAACGTCTACGCCGTCGTGGACAAGGGCAGCGCGCGCGAGGTCAAGGCCATCGCCAAGGGCCTCAACCAGCCCAACGGCGTGGCCTTCCAGAACGGCACGCTGTACGTCGCCGAGATCTCACCGCATCACCAAGATGGAGGGGATCGAGGACAGGCTGGACAATCCGCCGGCGATGACCGTGGTCTACGACATGCTGCCCAAGCGACGTGCCGCACGGCTGGAAGTACCTGGCCTTCGGCCCCGACGGCAAGCTCTACTTCAACATCGGCGCGCCGTGCAACATCTGCATGCCGCCCGACACCCACGCCAACATCTCGCGCATCAATCCCGACGGCACCGGGCTTCGAGTACTGGGCGCACGGCGTCCGCAACAGCGTGGGCTTCGACTGGCATCCGGTGACCAAGGAGCTCTACTTCGCGACCCACGCCCGCGACTGGCTGGGGACGAGGACGTGCCGAGCGACCGGCTTCGACCGCGCGCCGAAGAAGGGTCTGCACTTCGGCTTCCCTACTGCCACCAGGGCGACATCCTCGATCCCGAGTTCGGCAAGGGGCGCGCGTGCGGCGAGTTCGTGCCGCCGCTCATCAAGACCGGGCCCGCACGTGGCCGGCAACGGCGTGCAGTTCTACACCGGGCGCGATGTTCCCGGCCGAGTACAAGAACCGCGTCGTTCCTCGCCCAGCGCGGCTCCTGGAACCGCACCCAGAAGATCGGCTACCGCGTGATGATGGTCACGCTCCGGCCCGGCCGACGTGCCGAAGTACGAGGCCTTCGCCGAGGGCTGGCTGCAGGGGACCAGCCATCTGGGGCCGGCCCGGTCTACACCGCAGCAGATGAAGGACGGCTCGCTCGCTGATCACCGACGACTACGCCGGGGCGATCTACCGCATCACCTACCAGCGCTGATCCCGATCCCGCTCGCGCATCCCGCCGGCACACTGGCGGGATGCGCGGCGCATCGAACGCCACCCTCGACGACCTCGCGCCCGCGGAATGACAGGCGAGCGCGCTTCGGCCGGGCCTGGTCCTCACGGCTTCACCGTTGCGTTCGCCGCGGCGAGTGTGCCCGGCGCCGGGCCGCCGATCTCGAGGCCGGCCGCAGCAAGGCCGGCGCCGTGCGCGGCCTGCCACGGCGCCGACGGCAATGCCACGATCCCCGGGACGCCCTCCCTGGCCGGCCATGCCGGCCTTCTGCACGCACTGGCAGCTGATCATAGCATCGCGACGGGCGCCGCGCGCGATCCGCAGATGTCGCCCTTCGGTATCAACCTCAGCGACGCGGACATGGCAGACCTGGCCGCCTATCTACGCCGCTCAGCCGCCGCGGCGCCGGCCCGCCGCGATCGACGCCGCGCGCGCCGCCGCTGGGCGGCCGCTGGCGGAGGCGCAGCACTGCACGTCCTGCCACGGGCCCACCCTCCTGGGCCAGCAGGCGGTGCCGCGGCTGGCCGGGCAGGACTTCGACTACTCTGCTCAAGCGGCTCCGCGGACTACAAGGCGAAAACGACCAGCGACCTCGACGGCATGATGACGATGGTCGCCCAGCCCCTGACCGACGCCGACGTCGAGAACCTCACCCACTTCCATGGCGGGTTTGGGATCGGAGCGCTGAGTGTTCACCGCGTGGCGTTCTCCGGCTGCGGCCGGACAACCTCGTCGAGCGCCCCTGGGGCGGTGTCCGCCTCTTCGACTTCAAGCGCCTCGGAGCCCTCCGCCTGGAAAGCTCCTATCGGCGAGTCGTTTGAAGTCGCCGCCGATCCCGAGGATCCCGAAGCGGCCGACCACCCGAGCGTGGTCGCGATGCCCGACGGACGCGAGACACCGGCTCGTCGATCGTGCTCAGGGCCTCGCCTGAACCGATCCTCGGCAGGCGAGCATTCGATGGCGCTTGGACCGCGCATTCCCGCTCCTCCCAAATTCCTCGACGTGAAGCAGATGCTGTCGGTCCAGACCCACCCGCCCGGCAAGCCCCGAGGTCTACGTGATCATTCAGGCCGATCCGGACGCGACCATTCGGTTGGGGTTCCGGCGCGACCTGCGGGACCGCGCCAGCTTCGGGGAGCAACTCCTCGTGGGCCGGTTGGCCAGGAGCAACTCCTCGATCGCGTTCGAGACGCGCAGGCCGACTGCACGCGCGGCTCGGCCCCTGGCTTCACCACGCAGTCGGAGAGCGCCGGCGCGGTGGCCCGCGACGTCGCGCCCGACGATGCTCGGGCGGTGGAGACACTCCTGCTCGATCTGGCGAGGGTCTACCGGCTCGCGCTCGACGCCCTCAACGAGATCCCCGTCGCGGCCGGGTCAGATCGTGCTCAACGCTCACGCCCGATGGCCGCTCCGCCGACGTTCATGCTCTCCGGCAATCCCGAGGGGCGAGGAATCGTGCTGGTTCGAGATCCGGACGAACGGGCCCCACGTTCCGCCTGTGGGACCACGCGCGCATCCCCTGCGGCCGCTCCACGTGGCGGAGGCGCTGACCGCGCTCTCCGGGCGGCGCCGAGATCCGGCGAGCTTCATCGCCGCGCCGCAACCGATCGCTCCCGGCGTCTGGCGGTCGGTCGAGTGCGAAGCCTTCGCCGCCGTGCACCTGCGTCCACCCCTCCGGGGCCCGGATTTCCCGGCCGGCCGCCGACGGTGCGTGCGCACCGTGCACGTGTCTGAGCGGTGCGGTCGTCGTCGATCCCGGCTCGACGGCGCTCCGCCGGGGCGAGTCGGCCGTCGTCCACGATCGCGCTCGGCAGCCTACGACGTGGCGGCGACCGAAGAGGGGCTCCGAGGTCGTCGAGGTCAGCATGCCGGCGTGACGCGCCGGACCCGCGCTGATGGCCCGGCCGCGCGGTTCATCAGGAGACTCCCAGGTAGCGCGATTTGACGTCTTCGTTGTCCAGCAGCTCGTCCGGCGCCGACGAGTGCACGATGCGGCCGCGGTTCAGGACGTGCACGCGATCGGCCACGACAGGGCCAGGCCAGGTTCTGCTCCACGAGCAGGATCGACAGGCCCTCGCGCTTCAGCTCTCGATCCTCGCCGACCTCGCGCACGAGGAGCGGCGCCAGGCCCTCGGTCGGCTCGTCCATCAGGACCAGGTCGGGGTTGCTCATGAGCGCGCGACCGATCGCCAGCATCTTGCTGTTCCCCTCCCGAGAGCTTCTTGCCCGGCATTGCCGGCGCGTTCGCGGAGACGCGGAAACAGCGCGAAGACCCGCTCGAGCGTCCAGCGGCCGGCGCCGACGGTCCGCGCGACGTCGAGGTTCTCGCGGACGCCGAGGGGAGGGGAAGATGCGGCGGCCCTGGGGCACCAGCGCCATCCCGTGCTCGATGGTCCGGCAGGGCGGCCCAGCGCCTGATGTCATCGCCCTTGAAGCGTACGCGCCTGCCGCCGGCGTGAAGCCGACGATCGAACGGATGAGTGTGGTCTTGCCCATACCGTTGCGCCGAGCATGGCTCACCTCGCCGGCGGCCACGGTGAGGGAGACGCCCTGCAGGACGTGGCTGTCGATCCATAGTAGGTGTGCGATGCATCCGATGCACCCTCAAGCACCGAGGTAGATCTCCCGCACTTGAGGATCGGCCCGCCTTCGCTCGCGTCGTGAGCCGTCGCGACGATGACGCGGCCGTAGTGCAGCACCGTCACGTGCTGGCTGACCCTCGAGCGGCGATGTCCATGTCGTGCTCGATCATGGAGCACGGTCGATGGCGGGATCCAGCCGGCGTCAGCAGAGCCGGCCATCAGCCGGCGACTCTCCCGGCCTGAGAGTCCCGCAGTCGGCTCGTCGAGGAGCAGCAGGCGCGGCGCAGCCGGCCAGCGCCAGGGCGATCTCGAGCTGGCGCTGCTCGTCGTGGGAGAGTTCGCAGCACGCGCGCTCCGGCGGCCACCGGCCAGGCCCACGCGTCTCCAGGGTCGCGCTGCGCGCGCTCGCGCAGCGTCGGTAACGCGGTGGCACAGGGGCGCAGGCATGGCGAACCTGGCGCGCGTCAGGGCCTGGACGGCGCAGCAGGCGGTTCTCCAGTGCACGGACAGCTCGGGAAAGAGCGTTGTGATCTGGAACGTCGCGCGCCAGCCCCAGGGCGGCGCGCCGGTGCGAGGGCCGCGCGGTCACGTCGCCGGCCGAAGAGCCGAGATCGGCGCCGACCGTCACGGGCAGCGCGCCGCGATGATCAGGTTGAAGAGCGTGGTCGTTGCCGGCGCCGTCTGGGCCCGATGAGGCGCGCTGCGCTCGCCGGCGCGCGGACCGCGAGCGTCGACGCTCCTCGACGGCAGCCCGCATGGCCACGCCTCAGCCGAACGCATCTCGACAGACGCCTGCGCAGCGCACGCGGTCGAGGGCTCCGCATCGCGTGGTGTCCCGCGGCGGCCCGGGCCGAGGTCGCCGCGGCGGCGGAGGGCGCCGGACGCCGCGCGGGGCGAAGAGGATGACGCCGATGTAGACGGCCGCCCAGGATGAGCAGCCAGCGCTTGGTGTAGACGCTCACGAAGTTCTTGAGGAAGACGATGACGCCGGCGCCCAGCGCGGGGCCGACCAGCGTGCCGGGCCGCCCAGCGGCGCCACCATGAGCAGCGTCTCCACCGAGGTCATGAGCTGCACGTCGGTCGGGCGCGACGAAGCCGTTGTAGTAGGCCCAGAGCACGCCGGCGAAGCCCGCCACGGCGCCGGAGAGCACGAAGGCCATGTACTTGTGGCAGCCACACGTTGATAGCCGAGGCGCGCGCATGCGCGACTCGCTCTCGCGGATGCCCGCGCAGGCCGAGGCCGAAGGGCGAGCGCGACGAGCAGGCCGAGCAGACGCCCAGGCCAGCGGCCGCCGCCAGCGAGCCACGTAGAAGAAGGGCAGCGGCGCCGTGAGGTCGACGCGCAGCCGAGCGGCTCGGGCCGCGGCACGCCGGAGATGCCGTTGTCGCCCTTGGTCAGCGACGACCCAGCGGAAGGCCAGGCCCCAGCACCACCATGCCCAGCGCCAGCGTGATCGTCGAGGAAGTACGTGCCGGCGGCGCGGATGGCGACGCAGGCCGAAGACGGCCGCGGTGGCGCGCGCCAGCGAGCACGCCGGCCACCAGGCAGCCGCGCAGAAGCCCATCGCGCTCGGTGGTGCAGGAGCGCCACCGCGTAGGCGGCCACGCCCAAGTAGGCGGCGTGGCCCGAGCGACGGCAAGCCCGTGTAGCCGAGCAGCACGTCGAGGCTCATGGCGAGGATGGCGACGATCAGCGGCCTGCGTCAGCAGGGTCAGCGGATACGCAGGAGCAGCGCAGGGGCCCAGGAAGGCGAGCCACGATCGCCACCGAGCGCGCCGAGGCAGAGCGCGCCGGCGCGCAGATCCGAACACCGTCAGGCTCGTCCGAAGAGCCCGGTCGGGCGCAGCGCCAGGATGATCGCCATCGGGCGCGAAGAGCGTGAAGTAGGACAGCTCGGGGAACGAGCGCCTTGCCGAAATTGTCGAGGAGGCCCGACGAGCAGGCTTCCCGACCATGCGCGCCCGGCAGGCTGCCCGAGCCCGCCCACGATCACGACCACGAAGGCGTAGGGCAGCATCTCGAAGTCCGCGCCCGGGTAGCACGCCGAGAAAGCCGCCGCCGATGACCCCGCCCAGCGCGGCGAGACCGGCGCCCAGCGCGAAGACGCCAGCGAGACGCGTGGGCACGTTGATGCCCACCCCGCGCGGCCATCTCCGGCGTCGTCCACGGCCGCGCGGATCATGCGCGCCCGACGCGCGTGCGCGATCGAGCAGCGAGCCACAGCGCGCGTCCCGACCGACGCACGCGACGGCCACGATGAACAGCGCGGTAGATCGGGAACGACGATGCCGCGAGCCGCGCAGGTCGCGCTGCAGCGTCGCCGGCGACCGCGGATCGGTAGGGATCGCCGCCCCAGATCAGCAGCGCGAGGTCCTGGAAGATCAGAGCGCGAAGCCGATCGTCATCAGCACCTGGCCGAGCGTCTGGCCGCTGGAGGCGCCGCAGGAAGAAGCGCTCCATGCCCATGCCGATGAGCGCGATGGCCACTGGCGCCGACGAACAGCGCCAGCGGGAAGCTCTGCCGTGCGCCAGCACCACCGACAGCCCCACGTAGCCGCCCGAGCATGAAGTAGGAGCCGTGGGCGAGGTTCACGATGCGCATGACGCCGAAGATGAGCGAGAGCCCGCTGGCGAGCAGGAACAGGAGCGCGCCGTAGGAGACGCCGTTGAAGGCTTGCGTCGATCCAGAATTCGCGCGGTCACACGCGCGGCCAGCGACGCTCGGCGATTTTACTATGATCGACGCCCGGACAGCGGCCGGAACGCTGCGCGCCGCACGCGACATGCCGTATAGTGCGGGGACTTTCGAAGGAGGCTGCCGTGAAGCTGCCGCCGGAGCGCTTCGACTACTCGCCGATCGTCAGCCGCCGGCCCTGGAAGCTGCCACAGGGGCCCGGATCGCCGTGTGGACCATCGTGAACGTCGAGGAGTGGGACATCGAGAAGGCGATGGCCCGCCAGTACCTCACGGCGCCCGCAGGGCGTGGCGCACGGTGCCCGACGTGCCGAACTGGGCGTGGCACGACTACGGGATGCGCGTGGGATTCTGGCGGCTCCTGGAGGCGCTCGCAGAAGCGGAAGCTCCGGGCCACGACGTCCATCAACGCCCACGTGTGCGAGAGCTACGAGCCGGTGGCGCGGGCCATGCTCGACGCGGGATGGGAGTTCATGGCGCCACGGGGTCGTCCAGGGCGCGATGCACCTGCTGCCCGATCAGCGGGCCGCCATTCGTCAGTCCATCGAGATCATCCAGAAGTTCACCGAGCCAAGCCCAAGGGATGGCTGGGTCCCGGCCTCACCGAGACGTGGGAGACGCCTCGACTACCTCGCCGAGGAGGGCATCGAGTACGTCTCGGACTGGGTGAACGACGACCAGCCCTACGAGATCCGCACGACGGCCGGCCCGCTGGTGTCGGTGCCCTACACCCTGGAGCTGAACGACATCCCGGTGATGGTCATCCAGCATCACACCTCGGATCTCTGGGTGCAGCGCTGCCGGGACCAGTTCGATCGCCTCTACCTGGAGGGCGCCCGGAATCCGAGGTGATGGCCATCGCCGGTGCACCCCTACATCTCGGGCGTGCCGCACCGGATCAAGTACTTCGAGGCGGTCTACGACTACATGCGCAAGCAGAAGGGCGTGTGGTTCGCGACCGGCGAGGAAATCTACCAGTGGTGGAAGGAGCACCGGCCATGACGGGACTGCGCTTCGGTCAAGCCGCACCGGACTTCACCCTGCCGTCCACCGCTGGCGCCGAGACGAAGCTTTCGTCACTCAAAGGGCAGGACGTGGTTCTGGTGTTCTACTGCTACGACTGGGGCAGGATCATGAACGCCGGAGCTCAGCGGCCTGGTCAGAGGTCGACCCGGAGGTCCGGCAGCGCGGCGCGACCATTCTCGCCATCAGCGCCGATAGCCCCTTCTCGCACGCCGCCTACGCCAGGCCAACGGCTTTCCGTTTGCCCTGCTGAGCGACATCCACCGCAGTGTCATCCGCCAGTACGGCGTCCTCGACGAGGACCGCAACGTGGCCTGGCGCTCGACGTTCATCGTCGACCGCGACGGCCTCCTCCGCTGGGGACAGGTGGGTGACCGCGAGATGGTGCGGGACGGGACGGAAGTTCTCCGCGTCCTCGACCCGGTGCCAAGCTGCGCGCGACGTAATGTCGGGCTTGCCCTCGGGGCCAGCCTCCACGTGGGGTCCGTGTCGAGCCGGAGCCGGTACGCTCAGCGCCGGCGCCGAACGCGCGGCCCGGTCACCAGCCCTCGTCGGGGTCGGGAACATCGCCCCGCAAGAGTTCGATGTCCGCCTGATCGCGCAGAGCCCTGCTCCGGCGCCCCGCCGGGTTGGTCGCCGCACGCTGCTTCATGGCGATCAGATCGGCGGTCGTCACCACGCCGGATCCTCACGCCTGCCACATCAGTGGTTCTGGCCCGATCGATCATCGGATCGAACTGCGGATCGAAGACGATGGTTGCATAGGCTCGCCCGAGGAGTGCCGGAAGTTCAGACTGTGGGCGAACGTCCCCGTGAGCCGCAGACCGGCCCGCGGCGAGCGCACGGATGAGGGCCTGGCGCTCGACGGTCGGACCGCACGGCCGACGTCGGTGCCGATGGTGGCGCCGGGACGCCGGAGCTGGATGCCAACCGCCACGCCCCCACCACGGCATGGGAAACGCCGAGTTGATCGAGCGCCCGGACCGACGTCAGCCAGGGCGGCCAGCTTGTCGGCAGATTCGTCCATGGCCATCCGCGCCGAGGCGATCAGTCAACGTCCGCGGGCAGTGATCCGCATGATGGCCCGGAGCGCGCTCGATTCCATCGCGGATCGAGCATATCCTAGGGCCCGGGTCTCCACGATATTCGGAGCAAGGAGGGAGCAAGATGGCCGAGAACCGCCACGCCTTCCGAGTTCATCGCGGCATGCGCCAGAGGCCTCCGCACCGAGATCCCTCTCCACCCGGCTCGTCTCCAACGAGGAGTTCCCGCCGCTTCCCCAGACGGCCGCGCAGCAGACAGGTGGAGCATCGGATCCTCGCCGGAGGCCGGACGGCTGGCGCCGAGGCTCGGCCTCAGCCGCCGGGACTTCCTGAGGACGCAGCGGCGGGATGGCGACGTCGCTCCTCGCCATGAACGCGGTCTTCGGCCGGTTCTTCGACGTGCTCCCGGTCGAGGCCGCCCAGCCGGCGGCGTTCCAGGGAGCGCACGGGCGAGTCCTTCTTCATCTTCGACGTCCAGGTCCACTACGTCGGCGCCGGGTACGACCCCAGAACGAGGAGGCGAATCGCAAGGGGCGGTCACCAAGCGGGGCCTGCTCGGCCTGCGCCAGTCGTCGCGCCGGCTGAATCCGCAGCTCGCCGCCGACCGCGGCACCCTGGCCGACCTCTCGTGGGAGAACTTCGTCAAGGAAGTCTTCCTCGACAGCGAGACGGACGTCGGGCTCATCTCCACCCCGCCCGGACCGTATCCCCAGCAAGCGGTGGTGCCGCCCAGGGAGATGACCCACATCCGCGACGAGATCAACCGCATCACGCAGTCGCGGCGGATGCTCGCCCACGGCCTGATCACGCCCCAGCTCGGCCAGGCCGATCTCGACTTCATGGACCAGCAGGCGGCGACCCTCAAGGTCGACGCGTGGAAGGGCTACACCGGGGCCGCGCCCAAGGGCTTCGATCGCGGCTGGTTCGTCGACGACGAGAAGATCGCCTACCCCATGCTCGAGCGCGCCCGCAAGCTCGGGGTACGGCGCGTCTGCGTGCACAAGGGACTGCCCCTGGGCCCGGTCGCGGACTACAACCATCCGCGCGACCTCGATCAAGGCGGCCAAGGATTTCCCTGACCTCGACTTCCTGGCCTACCACGCCGGCCTGCTCCGCGTGTCGCCGACGGGCCAGTCCGCGGACGTCCCGTGGACCACCGAGTTCTGCCAGATGAAGAAGAAGGAGCCGGGCATCAAGAACATCTACATGGAGCTGGGGTCCACCTTCGGGCAGCTCGTCACGACCAATCCCACCGCCTGCGCCCACCTGCTCGGCCAGGTCGTCGATGCCTTCGGCGCCGACCACGTGCTGTGGGGAACGGACTCGATCTGGTACGGCACCCCGCAGTGGCAGATCGAGGCGTTCCGGCGCTTCGAGATCCCGCCGGCGCTGGTCGAGAAGCACGGGTACGCGCCGCTCACGCGCCCGGTGAAGGAGCAGATCTTCGGGCTGAACGCCGCCCGCGTCTTCGGCGTCGACGTGAACGCCAAGCGCAACGAGATCCCCAAGGACTACCTGAGCCGGATGAAGATGGCGTACCTCGAGGAGCGGCGCCGCGCCGAGCCACCGCTGGTACGGCTGGGTCACGGCCTGACCGTCCCGAAGCGCGCAGACACGACACGCGGCTCGACTCAGGAATCCGGGGGTCGAGGAGATCGCGCAGGCCGTCGCCGGCCAGGTTGAAGGACAGCGCGAGGAGGAAGATGGCCAGCCCCGGCCAGAACGCCATCCACGGCGCCTGCTCCAGGAACTGCTGGGCGGCGTTGAGCATGGTGCCCCACGAGGGAATCGGCGGCTGAACGCCGAGACCGAGGAACGACAGCACCGCCTCGGCGATGACCGCGGTCAGGATCGGCCACGCGTGGCCTGCACCAGGATCGCGCTGGCGATGTTGGGCAGGATGTGGCGCGCCCATCAGCGCGCAGATCGCCGGCGCCGAGGCGCGCGCGCCCTGCACGTAGTCCTCCTGGCTCGTGGACGAGCACGAGCCCGCGGGTGAGCCTGATGTAGGTGGGCGTGGCCCCGAGCGCGATGGCCAGAGTGGCGTTGGTCAGCGAGGGCCGAGGATGGTCACCAGCCCGATGGCCAGGATCAGGAACGGAAACGCCAGCCACGCGTCGGTCAGCCGCATGATGAGCTTGATCGAGCCGGCCGCGGTAGTAGCCGGCCACCAGGCCCACCGGCACGCCGACGGCGATGGCGAGCAGGATCGAGAACACGCCCGCCTGCATGGAGATGCGCGCCCCCACACCACGCGCGAGAAGCCGTCGCGGCCGAGATCGTCGGTGCCGAACGGGTGGGCCCACGACGGCGCCTTGCGGAGCTGACTCCAGTTCGTCCGGGTCGGGTCCTCGGTGGCGATCCACGGTGCGCCGAGGGCCATGACCACGAACGAGCGCGACGACGCGCGCCGCAGCGACCGCGGGCCGGCCGCTGGCGCCCGACGCGCCAGGCGCGCCGCAGCAGCCCCGAGCGCGACGCCGGCGTCCGACGCGCCAGCGGCAGCGGCACCGCGGTCGTCGGGGTGGCCGGCCTCAGTCGCGCCATCGGCGGCACCCGCGGATGCGGATGCGCGGGTTCAGGACCGTGTAGAGACGTCCACGAGCAGGTTGATGAGCACGTAGGACGAGGCGGTGATGAGCACGACGCCCTGCACGAGCGGGTAGTCGCGCGTGAACACCGCCTCCACGATCAGCCGGCCGAAGCCCGGCAGGACGAAGATCTGCTCCGTGACGACGGCGCCGCCCATGCAGCGCGCGCCCATCTGCAGGCCGAGGATCGTCACCACCGGGATCAGCCCGTTGCGGAGCGCGTGGCGGACGACGACCGCCGGCTGCGCGAGGCCCTTGGCCCGCGCGGTGCGGATGTAGTCCTGGCTCAGCACCTCGATCATCGCGTTGCGCGTCTGGCGCATGAGCACCGCGGCCAGGCCGGTGCCCAGCACGAAGGCCGGCATCACCATGCGCCGGAGGTTGCCGAGCGGATCCTCGCCGAGGGGACGAAGCCCGAGGCCGGCAGCCAGCCCAGGCGCACCGGACACCAGGAGGATGAGCATGATCCCGAGCCAGAAGTTCGGGGATCGAGACGCCGCACAGCGACACGGCGCTGGCCAGCGACGTCCCACACCGTGTTGCGCCGGACGGCGGCGATGACGCCGGCCGGGAGCGCGATGGCGAGGGCGACCAGGAGCGACAGGCAGGCCAGCTCGATGGTGATGGGCAGCTTGATGGCGACGGTCGCCGCCACCGGCTGCGCGCGTGCGGATCGACTCGCCGAGGTCGCCGCGGAGCGCGAGCCCGATCCAGCGGAGGTACTGCGACGCGGCACCGGATCGTTCAGGCCGTACTTCTCGCGGATCTCCTCGAGGCCGGCGGCGTCGGCGTCGGTGCCCGGCCAGCACGCGGGCCGGATCGCCGGGGATCATCCGCACGCCGGTGAAGACGATGAGGCTGATCAGCAGCAGCGTACGGGATCAGGCCCGCGGACCGAACTCGTCATGCCGGCACTCCCGCGCGCAGGATCGAGGAGACTCGGGCACGGCGCCCGAGCGCTGACTGGGCCAGCGCGGCCCCCATATCAATTCCAGGAGGTGCCCTGATGCGGATCAGGCCGTCCGGGACGGCCTTGTAGCTCTTGAGGTTCTTCGGGAACGCCACGATGTAGTTCGGGTGATAGAGGTAGATCGACGTTCCGCCGCGCGCCGATGCAGGTCGATGGCCTCGCGGTAGAGCGCCGTGCCGCTGGGCGACGTCGCTGACCTCGCGCGCCTTGTTCAGCAGCGCGTCCATCTTCTCGTCGCAGGCCAGCGTGGCGTTGAGGCTGCCGCCGCACGCCTGGCCCTGATGGATGTTGCCGTCGGGATCCACGCGCCCGCTCCAGCCGATGAGGAACGCCTGGTGCTTGCCGTCGTCGTTGTCCTTGAGCGCGGAGGCGAACTCCTGCCGGCCGCAGGCGTGATGTCGAAGCCCGCCTCGCGAGCCATGCCCTGGATGACCTCGCCGACCCGGCGCTGCTGCGGGTTGTTGACGATGACCATCTCGAACTTGTAGCCGCCGGGCCAGCCCGGCGTCGGCCAGCAGCTTCTTGGCGCGCGCCACGTCGCGCTCGGAGCACTTGCGCGTCTTGTCGAAGAAGACGCTGTTGGGCGAGATCGGCCCGCAGCCCGGCGTGTACTGGCCGTCGTAGGCGACCTGGTTGAGCGCCTCGCGGTCGATCGACAGCTCGAGCGCCTCGCGCACGCGCGGATCGTTGGCCAGCGGCGTGCCGAGGTCGCCGGGCGGGTTCGTCTTGCCGGTCTTGTTGTGCAGGTTGATGGTGATCGAGTTGAAGCCCAGGCCGGTGACGCTGGAGACCTCGAAGCGCCCTTCCTTCTTGAGGCTGCCGGCGTCGCGTGGGCGCCACCAGGTGCATGACGTCGATGTCGCCGGAGCGCAGGTTGGCCAGGCGCACGTTGTCGTCGGGGATGATGCGGAACACGATCGCGGTCGAACTTGGCCGCGCCCGGATCGAAGTAGTGCGGCGAGCGCTCGACCACGATGCGGTCCTGGGCCACGCGCTCGACGAACTGCCACGGCCCCACGCACACCGGCGCGGTGCCGAACTTGTCGCCGAGCTTCTTGTCGGCCGCCGGCGAGACCGGCATGCCGGCCCGGTCGGCGAGCTGCGCGGTCAGCGGCGAGAACGGCGCCTTGAGGCGCAGCCGCACGGTGAGCGGGTCGACGACCTCGACCGCGGTGACCGACTCCAGCTCGCTCCGCCGGTTGGAGCCCTTCATCGTCGCGGTGCCGGTCGAGCGAGAAGCTTCACGGCCTCGGCGTTCATCGGCGTGCCGTCGTTGAACTTCACGCCGAGCCGGAGCTTGATGGTGACGGTCTTGCCGCCGTCGCTGACCGCCGGCATGCGCGGCGGCGAGCTGGGGCAGGATGTTCAGGCTCTCGTCGATCTCGTAGAGCTTCTCGCACATCTGGCGCGAAGATGATCCGCCCGACGTAGGTGCGGGACAGGGTCGGGTCCAGGACGTCGGGATCCTGGTTGAGGGCGACGGTCAGCGTCTTCTTCTGGGCGTGAGCGGCGCCTGGCAGCGCGGCGAGCAGCAGCGCGCCGAGCGCCAGCGGCCAGCAGTCTGCGAGTCATCGGCTCCTCCCTGCGTGCAGTGGTGCGAGTGGTCGACCGGAGGCGGGCGAATCATAGACCACGGGTCACGAGGGGGCAACCTGTCGGTCGTGTTACGACCGACGTAAGCTGAGCGTCGCCGCCAGCTGACAGGCTGGGCATCGAGCACGGCGTCGTGCCGTGCGACCCGGACTAAGCCGGCGCCGCCGCCGCGTTCTGCGAGGCCTACGGCTACGCGGGACTCGGCCAGCACCATCGTCGTCGCCGGGAAGTCGACGCCGCCCGCGTCTGCGCCGCCTGCGTGGTGCTCGCCACAGCGCGCCTCGACGTGAACGGCACCGTCCGCCGCCGCCTCGGCGCCCGCAGGAGGCGTCGTGGTCGCATCGCGGCCGACGGGCGCGGGAGATGACCGGCATGCTGATCGGCAGGTCACCGCCGCTGGGCTACCGCCCGAGCTGCCAGTCTGGAGTGGACGCCGGTCGTAGGTCAGGAGCGGATCCGACAAGCACCTCAACCATCCTCGGCAGCGGCGGCGCAAGCTCCTCGTCGCCCGGAGGCGCTGTTCAAGATCGCCACGGTGGAGTGGTCGATCGAAGCTGGCCAAATGACGTCGCACGCAGTGTCCCAGGCGACGGGCACCTCGGCATGAGTGGCCGACCACGTCACGGAACTTCGACGGGCCCATCCGCTTGGGCGTGGCGCGGGTGATGGCAGCGTGCGGCTCCGCCTTCGAGAAGCGCTCAGTGCCTCCAGTTTCTCCCAGATGACGGTGAAGAACTCCTTGCGCCCGATCTTCGGCGTCGAGGCGCGCAGCCGATAAGGTCCGACTCGGTCTGCGCCAGCCCCGGCAGCGCACCTTCATGGCGTCGGCGGAAAGCGGGATGTACCGGTAGCCGCGCAGCGGAAAGTACCCATCACCACGTAGGTGGTCTCGGGGTCCGGGGTCGTGCGGGAGGTCAGGGCGAGGCGGGCCTGGACTCCACTGTGCAGGTGCGGTCGGCCCCATCGGGCGCCTCAGCGCCGTCACTTTGGGTGCGAATCGCCCAAAGGGTGCGAAATGGCCCGCTGGGCGGTCGATCCACCCGTTGGCCGCAGCGTCGAGCCGATGTCCGCGGCACCATCGCGTCCCCGGTCGTCGCACGCCGAGGCCAGGGCCTGCGCACGGAGGCCGTCGCCGCCAGCGAGAACTACCTCGACGCCGTCCGCCGGGCCGGCGGGGAGCCCACCATCTGGCCCCCCCACCACCGACACCGAGCGCCTGGCCGCCACCCTGGCCCACTTCGACGGCCTCCTGCTGCTCGGCAGGGGGTGACGCATCGACCCCACCGCTACAGCGGCCGAGGTGCGCGAGGAAGGTCCGCGCCGTCGACCCCCGCCAGGACGATTTCGAGGCCGCCTTTCGGTATCGCCCTCGACCTCGACCTCCCATTGCTGACCATCTGTCAGGGCGCCCAGCTCCTGAACGTCTTTTGCGGGGGCACGCTGCCAGCACATCGAGGGCCACCGCATGGTGAACCACGCCGTCACCATCGAGCCGGAAGCCGGCTGGCCGCGCTTTCGGTCTCAGGCGGCCGATCAGTCTGGCAATCCACCACAGAGCATCGACCGCGTGGGCGACGGCCTGGTGGTGACGGCGGGCCGACAACGGCACGGTCGAGGGCGTCGAGCGGCCAGACCGGTGGGTGGTCGTGCAGTGGCATCCCGAGGACACGGCGGCCGCCGATCCCGAGCAGCAGGCGATCTTCTGACGCCTTCGTGGCGGAGTGCGCTCAGCGGCAGGTGCGGTCGGCAAGGGAGTCGGCTCTATCTCTTCCTCGGCGCTCGCCGCGTCAGGTCCATCGAAGACCGGGGCGGTGCTGCCCGTCGGACTCGGCTTCAAGCTGGCCAAGGCGAGGTCGATGGCGGCATCGGCCGCACGTAGCCCCATTCCCGTGACTGGCCGATCGGGACCAGCGGCGGCTCGTAGAGTCGCTCGTAGGCGTTCAACACCACGTCGCCGCGGGGCAGCGCGCGTACCGCCGGGCATTCGCCGGATTCGGTACGGATGGACCGGGCGGCTCCGGAGGAGGTCAGTGGCCTCGGACGGATGGTGTTGTCCTTCGAGGACGAGGCGGCCATCTCAGGAACATCCCCCAGCCAGCGTCGGCTGGACTGATGCCTGAATTTCGGCGATTCAGCGCACTCGGTTGCCCGGAGCGCGGTGCTCACTGACAGAATCGCCGTTTCGCAGGAGCGGCGGTGAGCGCCATGTTGACGACGCTCGTGAACGGAAGCTGTGGGCGATGGCGACGGCCTCCTCGGCAGGTGCGAGCACGCTCCCGCTCACCGAGGAGGGCGGTGACGGGCGCCAACGACGCCAGGCAGTGCACGGCCAGCCACTCGCCATCGGTGTCGCGCCGCGCCTCGTCAATAGCCTGTGAAATGACGGTAGGCGTCGACGAAGTTGTCATCGCGAGGATGTCGCACCATCAGCTGCTCGATGACACCAGCAACCCGGCAGCAAGGGTGTTGTCGGTTCGTTGGTACCTCGAGCGGCGTTGAGCTGAACCCGCGCCTCGCCGGCTCGACCCCAGGCCAGCTCCAGTTCGGCGGCGTAGAACTGGATCCAGGTTTGGAGCCCTTCGTCCTGGAGCCGGTGAGCCATTGCGATGGCGGCGTTCATGACTGATGTGAGCGCGCTCAGGATCAGTTCCCCGGATTCTTGGACAAGAGCGGCGAGGACGGCGAGGCCTTGGGCACGAGCCGGATGGTCTGCTGTCGGTCAGCACCGCTCGAGCCATCGGCGGCTTTCGACCTCGCGGTTCAAGCGGGCGCGTGTTCGTGGAACAGAACGAGGAGCAGGGGCGGAGTCCGTGTCGTGAGGCCGTCCCCACACGTACGCCAGGGCAGCCCGATAGTTTAGCGAGGTCAGCGTGGAAGGGTGTTCCGGGATTTATCTCGCCTCGCCATCCGTCGAAAGGCCGGCGAAGAAGGCCACGTGACGCCGGCACCGGCGTGGATCTCGGCAACGTCCGCCAGCTTCACTGGCAGCCACGCTGCCAGATCGGCTCCAGCAGGCGGTAGCGAGCCGGGTGGCGGTGCGGTCCGCCGGTCAGCGACTTCTCGACAAGTCGCGAAATGAAATGTCCGAAGCCCGACAGGGACAGTCCCTCGCCTTCCGCCGATGGCCCGGTGGTCGCCACCGTGACCGCAGCATGTTGCCGAACCAGTCGGGCAATACCGCCAACTGTCGGAACTTGATCCGTTCAGCCGGACTCAGGAGGTCGTAGCTCCAGTCAAGGTGAAAGCGGGCGTCTCCTGCCGAGGCGGGGCCATACGGGCGCCCGCCTCGAGCAGTCGATGCAGTCGTCGAGACGGTCGGCGATCTCGTGGACATTCAGTAGCCGCATCCAGGGCGGCGGCGGTCTCGGCGCCAGGAACGCCGTCAGGCGGCGACCGTCGGACCACGGCCGAGTGGTTGACCTCGTTCACGTCAGTGAGCGACGGCGTACGCAGGCTCGTTCGCGGAAGGAGGACGACGGCGTCCGACGACCCAAGGTCAAGCGGGTCCGTCGCGTCGTCGGGGAGGCAGGAACAGAGGAAACGATGGCGAGCACTCTCTCCGGGGATGCGCCGAACCTCTCGGCTCGTAATCAGAATGCTGATATTCGGACACGTGCTGAGGAGAGCAGTCAGGCCAAACCGCCACGACGCTGACCAGATGCTCGCAATTGTCGAGCGCGAGCAGGGCTCGTCGACTCGCCAGGTGATCGCAGATCTCGTCCTCGACTATTGTCTGGATTGGTGGATCAATCATCGTGATGCTGAACCCTGGCCGTGGTGGCAGGACCTCGGTTCCGGTCCGGCGGGGGTGCAGAAACGTCGCGACCCGTACCGATCCGGGTATCCACGCTTGACGGCGTACGCAGCCTCGGCCGCAAGCCGAGACTTTCCGATACCACCGGCACCGGTCAAGGTGAGAAGCCGTGCCGCTCGCAGCGCTTCAGCGATGTCGAGCATCTCACTTTGCCCGTCAAAACAAACCGGGTCAGACGAGCAGGCCGGATCAGTGGCGTCCAGCATGCCGGTCGCTGGGCGCCGTGCGTGGGTTGACCGGTGGCTCGTGGGCGTGTTCTGGGCCGCCGGGCGCGCAGAACTGATCAACGATAACGCTGGGCCAGAGGTCGTGCACTCGAGGCGAACCAGGGAGGCTGGGGCTCGAGACCAGGTCGTCGCTCCAGATGTCAGCGGGTTGCTGGTAGGCACCCAACGTCCGCCTGCCGTCCGGCGGTACAAGCAGAGCAGAACTGGCCCTACAGGCGCTACGCAGAATCGGTAGTGCTCGACTGAGGGTCTCCAGCTCGCCCACCAACTGGCAGTGCGGCTGGGGTATCAGCGACCCGATCCTCGACGGCAGAATCCGAGCCGCGTCGAGCCGACGGGCTTCAGCGCACCGCCACCTCGTCAGCAACATCAGCCAGCTGGAAGCTCCACCAGTTCCAGCGCCGACCGGAGGCGATCGGCGGCATCGCCTGGCCGACTTTCACAACGGCGCTACGCCTGACTGCACTCGAAGCGGTCGCGTCGACTGCCTCCCAGGCGGTCGCCAGTTGGTACCCAGCCGACGGTCGCACCAGCCGCGGTCGTCTGGCTGCAGCGATCTTCGAAGCGCTGACTCACTATGTGGATTGGCCGGTCGCGAATCGGTGGAGGGCGCTCTCCCCTGGCATCACCCAGTCCGTCGATCGACATCACCCGATTCGCATGCCAGTAACACGGCGAGGAGCAGGCGCTGCTTCGATATCACTTGGGCCTGGCGCAGCTCCACGCATCACCTCAGAGAAACGGTCCCCGGTATGCGGAACTCAGAATCCATCGGCGTCGTCTCCAGCGGGTTTACAGCCAGCCTGATCGGCGGGGTTCACCATTTGTTCCAAGCGGTAGATGCCGCCGACCGCTCGCGATACACGGAGGTGGCGGATGGCGCACGGCCGACTGGCAGAGGACCGAAGCCGCACGTGGTGTTGTTATTCAGCATCAATTAGCCAGGCTTTCAGCCCATCAAGAGTCCGCATCGAGATTGGATGCGATCAGCATCCGGCTTGCGTTGTCTTTCATCACCGGGAATCATCGGACCGGAAGAGCCGAGATGCAGTCACTGGGTCATGGCGACTGTCCGATTACGCGGCGTTTCTCCCGCCCGAAACTCCGCACACGGCCCGCTTTCGGCGGGAGAGTCACCACCGGGCGGCCGGTTTAGCCTCGATTCATCGCCGTAACGGCGGCCGCATCGCCGTCCGTGATGAATACCGTAAGCAAGCTCTCGATTACTCGATTGTAAATCGGCGCACGGTGCGCAATCTCGATCAAACACCGCCAGCCGATGGTCTGTTAAAGCATCCACGGACCCAGCGGCATGCATCAGATCGCGCCCGCCGAGCGCGCCCTATGCCGAACTCAGCGCCATCCGCGCCGGCCTTCAAAGCGTCGCGCCGCCAGCGCCCGGACGTCGCTCGTCAGCGGCGGGGAAGAACGACTCGATGGCCAGCTCGGCGACGGTGATGTCGACCGCGGTGCCGAACGTGGCCAGCGTGCTGAAGAAGTGCAGATCCGAAGCTCGGCGCTCTGCAGCCTGGGGGCGCTGGCAACATGGCCGCCGGGTCGTGCTCGACGGCCGACAGGTCGACGACGCCACCCGCGCAGCTCCTCGGCAAGACAGCCCAGCTCGGGGTCGGCGCGTGTGGAATGCTGTCGGTGGAGGCGGGTCAGGAGGTGGGCGCTCCACTCGTCGAGGTTGGCGATGCGGGGGGCCATGCCGCGGGGGTGGAAGGCTGGCCGCAGGGCATTGACGGGTGAGACGGCAAGCTCGAGGTCGACGCCAGTCAGTGAGCACAACCATATCGCCGGACGGTTGCGGCGCGAGTTCCAGTGGCGGTCGGCAATCACCGCCGGAACAGCTCGTGGCCAGTCAGGATCTTCTCGAGGGCGTCGCGCACGGCGCCATCTCGCCCGCCTCGAGCCCCGTCTCCCCGGTAGGCAGGAGGCGAAGCCGGCCGTAGCAGCAACGTGTTGCGATCCACAAGGCACGTCGAGTCACTCGGTGAGTGCAGCAGCAGCTCCAGCTGGAGCCGGGACCGCCCGGTCTCAGCAATACGTAACCT
>ERZ1370068.950-contig-10869_pt1 | contig 42748 bp, 51 predicted proteins | sample MGYA00561227_ERZ1370068 | MGnify/ENA primary metagenome ERZ1370068 (study PRJEB38410, sample SAMEA6850437) | metagenome | study: Metagenomic assessment of the ecological functions of the soil: analysis of the soil microbiota associated with the... | reverse complement strand
TACGCATTGCTTGGTCGCGGATGCGCACGAGGCTCTTCATCTCCTCCCAGAAGCCGCGCGCCGCGCGCTCGACGCCAGGATCGTCGGCGTAGCGCGCGCGCGAGGCCATTGCGCGCCGCGGGCAGCGTCTCCGAGATCACGAGCGGAGGTGTCTCGGCTCTGCGCGATGAGCTGCCGTCGAGCTTCACCGTGATGCCCGACGGTGTCCACCTGCGGCACCGCCTTCAGGCGGTCCATGTCCTGCGCGATCGCGCGCGGCGCAGCGGCGCGGCGGCGAGCTTCGTCGGCGCGCGCAAGCCTCTGGTCGGCGCGCCTGCAGCGCGGCGAGCGCGCCGCGCACATTGCCCGGCGAGCTGCAGCTGCTTGGCTCGCGAGCACCAGCATCTGCTCGACCTCGGACAGCACGCGGTCGTCCGCGCTGCGTGAGAGCTCGCGGTACATCTCCTCCAGCGCTACCCGTTGCTCCTGCGTGTCCGCGACGCGCGCCTCCCGAGCTCCGCGACGCCTGCGCATCCTTCAGCGCGGCGTTGCCTGTGCGAGGGCGGCCTTCGGATTGCGACGTCGCCGCGCCCAGCTCGGCGAAGCTTCACGCCGGCGCTCGATCTCGCACCGACTGCACGCCCATGCGCGTGTCCCACGCGAGCCATGCCGCCGCCGATCACCAGCAGCAGCGCCACGACGGCCACGCCGCGAGCCACGACGTCGCGCGCGGATTGAGCCGCCGGTCGACGGGGTGCGGGCGGCGGGCGGGCCTGCAGGCTGGACATCGCTCATGGAGTCACCCCGATGCGGCTCAACGCTGCGACCAATCCCGCCGCGGCCGTGCGCGGCGATCTCGACGCGCGAAGCGGCGCGCCTGCGCGCCTGCGCGGCGATGGCCTCTTACGGCACCACGAGCGTCGAGGAGCCATCGGCACCTCGTCGGGGCCGGCCATCGCGCGACGAAATTCTGCGCAGCGTTTCGGCGCTGAGCGCGCTCACCGCGTGGATCTCGCCCCGCGCCACGACTCAGATCAGCGTCGCGCGTCGGCCTGGGGCTTCGACGCGGCGGTAGCACTCCGCGTAGTCCACGCGCCGCTTTCCGCGAGGGTTTCCTTTGATCCGCTCGCGATCTCGCGCCTTCACCGCGAAAGACGATGACATTCTGCCCCTTCACCGGCTGCAATTGCGCAAGCGCTGCCAGCAGCCCCTCGCTGTCGTGGCGCTCCGGTGGTGAGATGACGTGTTCCGATGCCGGAGTTCCGCAGCGCCTGCGCGGTTGCTTCGCCGATGGCTGCGACGGCGCACACTGCGCGGCCACGACGGCGCGGAGGTAAGCGCCAGCCCGTGCTCGACCGCGTTGGCGCTCACGAAGATGGCCAGATCGCACTCGGCAGACGGGCGGCGGCGCTCGAGCGCCGCGGTGGGCGCCATGGGCTCGATGGCGAGCGCGGGAAAGATGAAGCCGCGCGCGCCTCGCCTCGCGAGCGAGCCCGCAAGCGCCTGGCGTGCGCGCGCGGCCGCGTGAGCACCACGCCCAGTCCGTCGAGGCGGCCGTCGTGTAACTGCTCGCCAGCCGCTTCGAGGATCTCGCGCCCGCCGGAAGCGAGCAGCCGTTCCCCAGCGCTGTCCCACGGAGAGCGCTTCCGCAGCGTCCGGCTCGCCTGCGGCTCGCGCACGCCATCTGCGTCCCGTCGGGCGTTCCGATGAAGGCCTCGAGGTCAAAGGAATCGCGCCTCGCACTGTCGCGATCGCGCCCACGGGAACCTCGCATGCTGCCTTCCACGACCAGCCCCAGCGCGCTCGGCGGCAGCCGCGCGCGGTGGGCGCATGCTCGAAGGCCGCGAGCATGGCGAGGTCGAGTCGCGCTCCCGCCGGAACTCGATGGCGAGGATGCCCCGACGCCAGCGCGGGATCGTGCCCTCAGGGGCCACGCGGATGCGCGCCTCGAAACCGAGCCGCTTCAGGCCCGCGACAGCCAGGATGATCGGCGTCGTAGTCGCCATTGTCGAGCTTTGCGAGCCGCGTGTTCACGCTGCCGCGCAGCGCCCGGAATTGAGGTGCGGATAACGCCTGCGCGTACTGGCACTCGCGCCTGAGGCTCGAGGTCCCACGACCGCGTTCGCGGGCAGCGCCGCCATGCCGGGATAGCGGTTCGAGACGAAGGTCGTCGGCGATCTCGCGCTCGCCGAAGGTCAGAGCGCGAACGCCTCGGGAAGCTCCATCGGGACATCCTTCATGCGAGTGCACCGCGATGTCCGCGCGATCCCTCGAGCATCGGCTTTCCAGGTCCCCTTCACGAAAAGCCCTTGCCGCCGACCTGCGGCGAGCGGGCGGTCGAGCACCCTGTCGCCCTTCGCGTGGTCATGCCCACGATCGCCACCCGAGACCCGCATAGCGCGCGCGGCAGGGCGGCCGAGACCATCTGGTTCTGCACCATGGCGAGCCGGCTCTCGCGCGTGGCGATGCGCACCCGCGATGCGGGGGTTTCATCCTGGAAGGGTACCAAAGCCCGGGCCGTTGGTTGCGTTGCGGTGAAAAATCGATTCCCGACGCACTCCCGGCAACTTCGCCAGGCCACGGGCTCGAATCAACATGAACGCCCGCCTGCGAGATCCCCTACAACTACACGTCGTTCTCCGATCGCGAGATCGTGATCCGGCTGCTCGGGCGACGAGCGCGTGGCACGCGCTCGACGAGCTGCGCGAGCAGCGCGTCACCGGCCGCTCGGCGCGCATGCTCTACGAGGTGCTGGGCGACATCTGGGTCGTGCGCCGCAATCCCGTACCTGCAGGACGACCTCCTCGACAGCCCGCGCCGCCTGCGACTGCTGGTCGAGGCGATGCGCCACCGCCTGCGCGAGATCGGCAAGCGCCGCGCGCGACAAGGCCGAAGCCGACCGCGACTCGCAAGGTGGCCGAGCTGCTCGACGCGCGCGCGCACGGCCGTGGACGCCTTCGAGAACGAGTTCGCCGAGACGCGCAGCGCTGCGCCGCAAGGTCATGCGCAGGCTCTCGGCGCATCACGCGCACGCGACAACATCGCCGTTCGACGGCATGGCGCGCGTCTCGCACGTGACCGACGCCACCGACTGGCGCGTCGAGTATCCCGTTCGTCGTGGTGCATCCCGGACACCGAGGAGGAGTGCGCGCCGATCGTGCAGCGCGCTGATCGACCTCGGCCTCACCATCATCCCGCGCGGCGGCGGCACCGGGATACACGGGCGGCGCGATCCCGCTCGACCGCCTGCGTCGCGCAGTCGTGAACACCGAGAAGCTCGACGCGCTCGACGCCGTCGAGGAACGCGTGCTGCCCGGCCTCGACGCGAGACCGTGTCGCCGTCGATCCGCTGCGGCGCGGGCGTCGTCACCAAGCGCGTGATGGAAGCGGCCGAGGCAGCAGGGCCTCGTGTTCGCGGTCGATCCCACGTCCGCCGACGCCTCGTGCATCGGCGGCAACGTCGCGATGAACGCCGGCGGCAAGAAGGCGGTGCTGTGGGGCACCGCGCTCGACAACCTCGCCTCGTGGCGCATGGTCACGCCCGACGCGCGAATGGCTCGAGGTCGAGCGCCTCGACCACAACCGCGGGCGCATCCACGACGCGCGCGCTCGCGCGCTTCCGCATGCGCCGCTTCGAGCGCCGACGGCAAGACGCGTGCAGCAGCGAGGAGCTGCTCGAGGTCGAGGGCAAGCGCCTGCGCAAGGAGGGCCTCGGCAAGGACGTGACCGACAAGTTCCTCGGCGGGCCTGCCCGGCGTGCAGAAGGAAGGCTGCGACGGCCTCATCACGTCGGCCACCTTCATCCTGCATCGCATGCCGAAGCACGTGCGCACCGTGTGCCTCGAGTTCTTCGGCGACGTGAAGACGCGCGGTGCCGTCGATCGTCGAGATCGAAGAGCTACCTCGACAGCGCATCCGAAGGCGATCCTCGCCGGCCTCGAGCACCTCGACGAGCGCTACGTGAAAGCCGTCGGCTACGCCACCAAGGCGAAGAGCCGCGGGCGGCCGCGCATGATCCTGCATCGGCGACATCGTGAGCGACGACGAGAACGCCGGCGGCGAAGCGGCCTCGCACGTGGTGCGCATCGCCAACGCGCGCGACGGCGAGGGCTTCGTCGCGTGACCGCCGAGCAGCGCAAGCGCTTCTGGCTCGACCGCGCGCGCACGGCCGCGATCTCCGAAGCACACCAACGCCTTCAAGATCAACGAGGACGTGGTGATCCCGCTCGAGCGCCTGGGCGACTACACCGACGGCATCGAGCGCATCAACATCGAGTTCTCGATCGCCAACAAGCTGAAGCTCGTCGACGCGCTGCCGGAGTTCTTCGCGGGCGAGCTGCCGCGCATCCGACGCCAAGGTCGATGCGCGACGCGCTTCGACGACCGCCCGCAGCAGGCGCTGGAGCTGCTGCGAGCGGTCGCCGGCGCTGGGCCTTCATCGTCGCGCAACCTCGACGCGCGCGGCGTCGACGTGCGCACCGACCTCGAGGGCCTGGGCATGGACTCGGCGACGATCGGCCGCGACCCGAGCGACGCGTCTTCGAGCGCGTGCAGCTGCACGCAGATGCGCATCTCGTGGAAGCGGAGCTGCGCGATCCGCTGCGCGAGATCTTCGGCGGGCGCGACTTCGAGCCGGTGATGAAGGCCGATCGAGGCGATCCACGCCGAGGTGCTGCGCGGCGCGCGTCTTCGTGGCGCTGCACATGCACGCGGGCGACGGCAACGTGCACACCAACATCCCGGTCAACTCCGACAACTACGAGATGCTGCAGCAGGCCAACGCGGCGGTGGCGCGCATCATGGCGTTCGCGCGCGCGCTGGGCGGCGTGATCTCCGGCGAGCACGGCATCGGCATCACCAAGCTCGAGTACCTCACCGCCGAGGAGCTGCAGCCCTTCGCCGACTACAAGCGAGCGCGTCGATCCCGAGGGCCGCTTCAACCGCGGCAAGCTCCTCGCCGGGCGCGGACCTGCGCGACGCCTACACGCCGTCCTTCGCGCTCATCGGCCACGAGTCGCTCATCCTCGAGCAGCAACGACATCGGCGCGATCGCCGACATGTTCAAGGACTGCCTGCGCTGCGGCAAGTGCAAGCCCGGTGTGCGCGACGCACGTGCCGCGCGCGAACCTGCTCTACAGCCCGCGCAACAAGATCCTCGCCACCTCGCTGCTGACCGAGGCCTTCCTCTACGAGGAGCAGACGCGCCGCGGCGTGTCGATCCGCCACTTCGACGAGTACGGCGACGTGGCCGACCACTGCACCGTGTGCCACAAGTGCGAGTCGCCCTGCCCGGTGGACATCGACTTCGGCGACGTGTCGATCGCGATGCGCAACCTGCTGCGCGAAGCTGCGCAAGCGCCGCTCCGAACCCGGCACCTGGGCGGCGATGCAGTTCCTGAACGCGCACCGACCCGACGACGATCAAGCTCATGCAAGGCGGTGATGATCGACTTCGGCTTCCGCGCTGCAGCGCCTCGCCAACAAGCTCTGGCGGCGCACGCCGCTCGTGCAGCGCGCAGACGCGGCAGCCGCCGTCGACGCGTCGGCAAGCCGCGCGCTCAAGGCGCAGGTGATCCACTTCATCAACAAGCCGATGCCCGGGCGGCCTGCCGAAGAAGACCGCGCGCGCGCTGCTCGACATCGAGGACGCGACGATCGTCCCGATCATCCGCGACCCGGCGACGACTGACCGAGGACTCGGACGCGGTGTTCTATTTCCCGGGCTGCGGCTCGAGCGCCTCTTCTGGCCAGGTGGGCCTCGCCACGCAGGCGCTGCTCTACCACGTGGGCAGCGCAGTGCGTGCTGCCGCCGGGCTACCTGTGCTGCGGCTATCCGCAGACCGCCGCCGGGCGCGCACGACAAGGGCGAGAAGATCATCGACCGACGAACCGCGTGCTCTTCCACCGCGTGGCCAACACGCTCAACTACCTCGACATCAAGACGGTGGTGGTCTCGTGCGGCACCTGCATGGACCAGCTGCAGAGCTACGAATTCGACAAGATCTTCCCCGGCTGCCGCCTGCTCGACATCCACGAGTACCTGATGGAGAAGGGCATGAAGCTCGACGGCGTGACAGGGCGTGCGCTACATGTACCACGACCCCTGCCACTCGCCGATGAAGACCTACGCAGCCGCTCGAAGGTCGTGAACGCGCTCATGGGCGCACGACGGTCGAGCTGAACGACCGCTGCTGCGGCGAGTCGGGCACGTTCGCGGCGACGCGGCCCGACATCGCGACCCAGGTGCGCTTCCGCAAGGAAGAGGAGATGCGCAAGGGCGCGGCGCAGCTGCGCGCCGACGGCTTCGACGGGCGAGGTGAAGATCCTCACCTCGTGCCCGTCGTGCCTGCAGGGGCTGTCGCGCTACGACGCGGACTCGGGCACCGACGGCCGACTACATCGTGGTCGAGATGGCGCGCCACCTGCTGGGCGAGGACTGGATGCCGGAGTTCGTCGACGAAGGCCAACCACGGCGGCATCGAGCGCGACGTACTGCTCTGGAGGATCGCGAAGGGGGACCTGCGGCCAACACCTGTTCGGCGAGCGCGTACCGGGCGGGCGGACCGCCGTGGCTGGGGTGCCGTACGCGTGACGCAAGCCGGCTTTCCAGTGGCACCAGTGGGCGGGCAACGTGACGGGCACCTTCATCGGACAGCGCAAAAATGCAGTCATGACTCACACCATCGACGGCGTCTCTTCGGGGACGAACGCATTGGCGAGGGTGCCCTTCCTGAGCGGCGCTTGCCAGGTTCTGCTCAGGCGGCCCCGGCGGCCCGGTGCCCGTGGCAGGACAACCTGCGCCGGGCTGGTGCGCGTTGACGAGCCGGACTATCCGGCTTCGTGCGGCGTGATCACTCAAGCGGCACGCGCGCGAGATGGGAGAGCTCGCGCGAGGGCGCGAGGCGCTGATGGCCGGTTGTGTTCGCGGTGGAGGCGGCGGTGAGCGAGACGATGCAGCCCGACAAGATGAACCTGGCGAGCCTGGGCAACATGACGCCCCACGTGCACTGGCACGTGGTGCCGCGCTTTCGCGACGACCGCCACTACAGCCCAGATCCCGATCTGGGGCGGCTCCCGCACCTCGCGGCGCGCGCCCCGGTCCACGCGGAGCGCGAGGAGGCGCGCGGCGAACCTAACCGCCGCCATCGCGGCGCGCCTCAAATCGAACGCCACGGCGCTCGCCTTCTCACGGATTCGCGCGGCCGCAAGTGATTAAAGCTCGGCGCGCTGCCGCTCACCAACATCCCGCAGGCGCGAGTCGATGGTGCTCCGAGCGCAGATGCAGGCGTTGAACGAGGCGGGCGTGGCGCGCTCTGATCGGGTTGCGAGGTGCCCGCGCTGCCTGCGCGACAAGATCGCCTTCCCAGGCAGGGCGAGCAGCGTCTGCGCTACTACGGCAAGACCATTCCGCTTGTCGCCCAACGACGCCAACGCGTGGACCACGGGCGCGGCGCTGCTCGATGAGCTGGAGGCGGGATACCGTACGTGCCTCGCGGATGCCGCTCCGGGGCTCGCGGCCCAGGCGCGCTCATCGCGCAGCGGGTGATGCGCTATCGGCGCGCAGATGCTTTTCCACGCGGTCGTACCGCCGCTTCGATCCCGGCACTCTGGGACGCGGCTTCACGATCTCTACAGCGTGAGGCTGAAAAGAGCGGCATCGCGGCGACCGCGGTGAGGGACGCTGCTGGAGAGAGCGGCAATCTGCAGGCGTCGCCGAGACACGTACACACGCAGGTGGTGGCTCCTCCAGGCGGCGTTCCTGTCGGAAATGACGGCGCCGCAAGTCGACTTCCTGCCGAGGCGCTGCTCAAGCTCTGGTCGCGCAAAGGTGCGGTTGCTCACCGCGCCACCGGCGGGCGAGTGCGCGCCGGCTGGATGCGCTCGTGATCGATCCGGCGGGAAAGCCGATCGCGCGCGCCCACAGCCGCGGCCCGGACCGGGCGCGGGCCAGCGCATCGTCGAAACCACCCGAGCTCTCCAAGAGCATGCGCCGGCGCATCCAGGATTGCCAGAGCTGGCGAGGATGTGGCTCACGCTCGGCCTGCCCCCGATGGCGGCCACCATCGATCCGCTCCTGAGTTGAAGCGCCTGCACAAGCTCTGGCGCGAAGGAAGCGCCGTGCCGCGGCCCGCGCCGAAGGCCTCGCAGACGGAAAAGGCCGGTGTCGTGTTCGGCGTGAACGACATCCACTTCTTCGTCTCGGGCGGCGGCAAGATCTTCGAGGCAGCCCCACAAGAGGTGAAGCGCCAGCTACCCGGCAGGAGCAGGAAGGACATCGAGTCAGCCCGGCCGCGTGCGGGAGTCGCGTCCCTGATCAACATGGCCGCGCATGCGCTGCGCATCGACGCAGACGCGCGGCGCGGGCGCAATGCCGAAATCGGTCGCATCGTCGAGAGCTGGCCCGTGGTCGACCGAGGCTGCTGGGCGTCGGCTCGCGTGCAAAGGCCGGCCACGTCGAGCAAGAGCATCGCCATCGGACGCGTGGTGATGGCGATTCGCACCTCGGGCGACGCGACGCCTTTCTTCCTCGGCTGCTGGATCACGGAGGCTCAGTGCGGGAGACGGACGGCCGTATTGACTGCGACCCTTTCCATCTTCCCGGGCAAGCCGGAGGCGATCTCGAGTGCCGTGCCACGCGGCTTCGAGGCGCCCGCCTGCAGCGCGCAGTGGACGGCGGGCTTGCGCCTCGCCGGCCAACGAGAAGATCAACAAGGTGCCCGGTCACGCTGGTGCTGCCGAGCGGCATCGGCCACCGCGGCCGCGGCGCGCGAGGTGCACGGCGCCAAAGGAGGCGACCGTCGAGGAAATCCTGCAGAGCACGGCACTGACTTCGACCGCGTGACGATGTTCCATAGAGCGCGAAGCGGCGCTGCGAGCCGCGCAGCAGCTTTGCGAGCTGCGCGGGCTCTGGCTGCCAGTCGCGCCCGTGGTGTGTGGCGCGGCGGCGACCAGCGATTCACGACCGCTGCGTCCAGGGCCGCTTGCATCGTCGGCCATCGCCACGCGTCGATGCGAAGGGTCGCCCCTGCGCGATGGAAAATACTCGTTCACCGGAGTACCGCCCCGACGGTCCAGCCGGGATAGGCGAAGATGCGCGCGGCGGGGTTCGGCGCCCGCTCTCCAGAGGTACTCGGCCGCCTGCGCGATCTGGTAGCCGGCCGCCTCGCGCCCGTGTCGATGCTGGTGAAGATCCCGCGGCGGATGTGCGGAAATTCCTCGCGCTCGCCGGCGCTTCGTGGTTGCCAGCCAGTCCCAGCTAGCGGCTTTGCGATTCCACAGCAGGCTCCCGTCGCGATCGCCCCGGCCCGCCAGTCACTCGCCATACCAGCCGCGGCCCGGCGGCCGCAAAGCCGGTCCGGGCTCGGCGTAGCGGCCCGCAGGGTGAGACAACGACGAAGCTCGTGATGTGAAGGCCGGGTTGCGAAGAAGCGCGGATGCGCGGCCCGGAAGTCGGCGAGGATGTTGAGCATGCTTCGTTGCATGCCCCACTGCGGGTGCTCGATGTCGCGCGAAGTCGGAAATCGGAGCCGTCGTCGCACGTGACTGCCACGAGCTTTTCGTCCTTCGAGATGTCTCAGGCGCTCGATCCACGTGGAGACGGTAGCTCGGCGAGCAAAGAGCCCGGATCTCGGCGAAGCCCTCGGCTTCGACAGCCCACAATCGCCCCAGGTCGGCGGCGAGGGCGCGGTGGTCATTGCTGCGCGGGTCGTCGCCCGGAGATGCGCATCGAGTGGTAGGTGAGGATGGGGATTCTCACGCTTCATCCTCGCTTGCCGCGCTCCAGCACGTCGAGCAGCTCGACGGCGGCGTTGCGCCCGGTCTGCTCCGCGATCTCCACGATGCACGTGGGGCTGGTGACGTTGACCTCGGTGAGCCAGTCGCCGATCACGTCGAGCCCGGCGAACACGATGCCGGCCTTCGCCAGCGCAGCTCCGACCGCCTCGCGCGATCTCGCGGTCGCGCGCCGAGATGCGGCTGCGCCACGCCGCGCCGCCGGCGGCGAGGTTGCCGCGGGTCTCGCCCGCCTTGCGGGATGCGCGCGAGGCAGTGCGGGAAGGGCTTGCCGTCGATCACCAGCACGCGCTTGTCGCCCTGCGCGATCTCGGGGATGAAGCGCTGCGCCATGATCGTGCGCGCGCCCACGTCGGTCGATGGTCTCGACGATCACGTTGCGGTTCAGGATCGTCGGCGCCGACGCGGAAGATCATCGTGCCGCCCATGCCGTCGAGCTTCTTCACGATGACGTCGCCGTGCGCGTCGATGAAGGCCTGCACGCGCCGCATGTCGCGCGCCACGAGCGTCGGCGGCGCGAAGTGCGGAAGCGCAGGATCGCGAGCTTCTCGTTCCAGTCGCGCAGCGCCGCGCGGACTGTTCACCACGCGCGCGCCCTCAGCCTCCGCGCGCTCGAGCAGCAGCGTCGCGTAGTAGTACTCCTGGTCGAAGGGCGGGTCCTTGCGCATCAGCACGCAGTCGAAGTCGCCGAGCGCGGTCATCGTGCGGCTCGCCGGCGACGCGGTACCAGTGCGTCGTTGTCGCGCGGAAGCGTCGAGGCGGCGCGCGCGCGCGTGCACCGCGCCGTCGCGCACGAACATGTCGCGCGCTTCGAACGCGTGCACTCGTGGCCGCGGCGCTGCGGCCTCGCGCATCATCGCGATCGCACGAATCCTTGTAGGCCTTCGAGCTGGTCGAGCGGATCGACCACGAACGCGAGCTTCATGCGTTCGCCGCCTTGACCTCCAGCGCGCTGTCGCGCTCGACGAGCTCCTCGACCTCGATGCGCGGCGGCGAGCATGCGCCAGGCGCGCACGACGCCGTAGGTGTAGAAGCGGTTGGGCGGATCGCCGGGCTTGCCGCCGCAGTCGGGCGTGTGGCAGTCGGTCTCGAAGGCGAGCGGCGCGTACTTGCGCGCCCGGCGAGTTGAGGTTCTCGTCGACGCCGCGCTCGGTGTGCACGCGGTAGAAGCCGCCGACCACGAACTGGTCGATCATGTAGATCGACCGGCTCGGCCACCGCGCCGTCCACGCTCTCGAAGGTGTAGACGCCTTCCTGGATGATGACCTCGTGCACCGGCTGGCCTTCCTTGATGCACGGCCATCTTGTTGCGCGTCTTGCGGTTGAGGTTGCGCACGTCGTCGACGCTCTTCACCGTCATGATGCCCATGCCGTAGGTGCCGGCGTCGGCCTTCACGATCGCGAAGGGCTGGCTCGGTGATGCCGTACTTCGCGTACTTCTCGCTGGATCTCGTTCAGCACGAACTCCACGTTGGCGGCGAGGCAGCTCCTCGCCTTCCTTCTCGGCGAAGTTCACCTTGCCGCACTGGCTGAAGACCGGGTTCGACGAGCCACGGATCGATGCCGATGAGCTTCGCGAAGTCCTCGGCCACGCGGTCGTAGGCGTGGAAGTGGCTGCGACTTGCGGCGCGTGGTCCAGCCCGCGACGAGCGGCGGGACCACCGGCTGCTCGATGCCGCGCAGGATCGCCGGGATGCCGGCCGAGCAGATCGTTGTTGAGCAGCACCGCGCACGGATCGAAGCCGTCCAGCACCGACGCGGTTGCCCGCGCGCTGGATCGGCTCGAGCAGGAGCTTCTCGCCGCGCGGAGGTCTCGACCTCCATGGGCGCGGTGAGTCGGGGATGAGGCTGCCGATGCGCACCTCGAGGCCCGCGCCCTCGAGGATGCGCCGCAGCACCGCGACGTTCTGCAGGTAGTTGAGGTTGCGCGTGTGGTTCTCAGGCACGAGCGACGAAGCCGGCGCGCGTCGGGGCAGAGCTTCTGCGACCGCCGACATCGCCGCGTGCACGCACAGCGGCACGGAACTCGGGATTGGAGGTTGTTGAAGCCGCCCGGGAAGAGGTTCGTATCGACGGGTGCCAGCTTGAAGCCGCTGTTGCGCAGGTCCACCGACGCGTAGAAGTTGACCTCGTGTTCCAGCCACTGGTTGCCGGAACCAGCGCTCGATCTCGGGGCGCTGGTCGAGCACGAGCGCGCTCGAGCTCGCTGCAGCGGGCCGGTCAGCGATGTGGTGAGGTGAGGGACCATTGCGCGTCCGGTGGTCGTTTGACGGGCCGTTGGGAGGAATCAGTTTACACGGTACGCGTTGTCAAGAGTCTCACGCCCGATGACTTCGGCGCATGACGCATCGCCGTCACGCGTGACGCTGCTCGCGGCGTCGAACCTCTTCATGACGTTCGCGTGGTACGGCCACCTGAAGCACCTGCACGCGAGCCCGTGGTACCTCGCCGCGCGTCGTGAGCTGGGGCATCGCGCTCTTCGAATACCTGCTGCAGGTGCCTGCCAACCGCATCGGCTACGCCGGCGGCATCACGCTCGCGCAGCTGAAGATCCTGCAGGAAGTGATCACGCTCGCCGTGTTCGTGCCCTTCGCCATGCTCTACATGGGCGAGGGCTTCAAGCTGGAATTACCTGTGGGCGGCGCGCTGTGCCTGATGGGCGCGGTGTACTTCATCTTTCGTTGCGCTAGTGCACCTTCACATCCTCGGGATCTGCGGCACGTTCATGGGCGGGCTCGCCAAGATCGCGCGCGAGCGCGGCCATACCGTCACCGGCTGCGACGCGCAGGTCTATCCGCCCATGAGCGACCAGCTGCGCGACTCTGGGCATCGCGCCTGCACGAAGGCTACGACGCCGCGCAGCTCGACCAGCTATCCGGCCGGACCTCTACGTGGTCGGCAACGCGATGACGCGCGGCAAGCCCGTGATCGAGGCGATCCTCGACCGCGGGCTGCCCTACGTCTCGGGCCCGCAGTGGCTCGCCGAGAACGTGCCTGCAGGACAAGTGGGTGCTCGCGGTGGCCGGCACCCACGGCAAGAGCACGACCGTCGTCGATGCTCGCCTGGATCCTCGACGCAGCCGGCCTCGAGCCCGGATTCCTCATCGGCGGCATGCGCGCGCAACTTCAGGCATCTCGGCGCGCGACCACGGAGCTCGTTCTTCGTGATCGAAGCCGACGAGTACGACACCGCGTTCTTCGACAAGCGCTCCAAGTTCGTCTGGTACCGGCCGCGCACGGCGATCCTCGCCAATCTCGAGTACGACCACGCCGACATCTTCCCGGACCTCGCCGCCATCGAGACGCAGTTCCACCACTTCGTGCGCATCGTTCCCTCGCAGGGACTGCTGGTCGCCAACGGCAACGGTCGCGAGTCGCTCGAGCGCGTGCTCGCGCGCGCGGCGCATGGACGCCGGTGCGAGCGCTTCGGCGCCGGGGCAGGCGTGGAGCATGGGCACGATCCAACGCCGACGATTCGTTCGACGTCATGCACGACGGGCGCAGACGCAGGGCACGGTGCGCTGGGACCTCATGGGCGACCACAACCGGCTGAACGCGCTCGCCGCCATCGCCGCCGCGCGCCACGCCGGGGTGCGCGGTCGCACGCGCCATCGAGGCGCTTGGCGCGTTTCGAGGGCGTGAAGCGGCGCATGGAAGTGCGCGGGCAGGTGAGCGGCATCACCGTGTACGACGACTTCGCGCACCACCCGACCGCGTTCGAGACGCACGATCGCGGGCCTGCGCACGGCGCGTGGGCGACGGGCGCATCGTCGCGGTGTTCGAGCCGCGCTCCAACACGATGAAGCTCGGGCACGATGCAGGCGCTCCTCGCAGCGAGCCTCAGCGGGCGCGGACGCTCGTGTTCTGCTACGCGAACGGACCTGGGCTGGGAGCCCGCCGGAGCGCTCGCGCCGCTCGGGCGCGCGCGCCTTCCGTCTTCCACGAGGTCGAGCCGATGGTCGAATCGCTGGCCGCGACGCTGCGTCCCGGCGACCACGTGCTCGGTCATGTCAACGGCGGCTTCGGCGGCGTGCACGCGAAGCTGCTCGAGCGCCTCGATCCGCGCGCGCGCCGGGACGCCGCCTGACAATGACCGCCTACGCCTACCGCATCCTCAACGTCTTCGCCCGCGCCGGGCGCCTCACCGGCAATCCGCTGTGCGTGTTCGAGGACGGCGACGGGATCTCCGACGACGACATGCAGGCCCTCGCGCGCCAGTTCAACCTTTCCGAGACCACCTTCGTGCTGCCGTCGTCGAGGCGACCGCGCGCGTGCGCATCTTCACGCCGTCGTACGAGATGCCGTTCGCCGGGACATCCGACGCTGGGCACCGCGCACGTGGTGCGCGACCTCAGGCGCGGCGGCGACGCAGCTGACGCTCGAGATGAAGGCGGGCGTCATCCCGCGTGTACGCGGCCGGCGATCGCTGGACCCTGCAGGCGAACACGCCGCGACGGCCGCGCCGTCGGCATTCGCGCGCGCGAGCTGGCGGAGATCCTCGGGCCTCGCGGCCGAGCGACGTGGGCGAATGGCCGCTGTGGGATCAGCTCGGGCCGGGAGCAGCTGCATGGTCCCGCTGACGAGCGTGCGAGGCGGTACGGCGCGCGCGCCCGCAAGCCGGATGCGTTCTCGCGGCTGAAGAGCGAGGACGGAGCCAGGCATGGCCTATCGTGTTCTTCGACGCCGGCGAGGCGCGCACGGTCGAGGCGCGCTTCTTCTTCCCGAGCGGGCCGGCGATCCTCGAGGATCCGGCGACCGGCTCGGCGTGCGCGAACCTCGGCGGCTGGTTCTCCGTGATCCAGCCGCGCGTGCGACGATCAGCGCGCTGCGGTCTCGCAGGGAGAAGCGGTGCAACGGCCTATCGACGCTCTTCCTCAACGTCGAGTGGCCGGAATCGGACCGCGCATCCTCGTGGGCGGCGACGTGATCGAGCTCGGCCGCGGCAGCCGTCGACCTCTGATTGAAGACCATCGTCTACTCTGCACGGCTTCATCAGCTCGCCGCCGATCGAAGAAGGCCGTGATGCTGGGCGACTACCTGCGCAACGTGGCTACGCGGCGTCGACTACGTCGTTCCGCGAAATGCACCATCGGCCCGCGCGCCGTGCGCTCGATCAGCCGCGGCCTGCGATTCGGTGCCGGTTGCCGACCTCACGCTGGTCGGCAGCTCCCTGGGCGGCTTCTACGCCACGGTGATCGCCGAGCGCATGGGCTGCCGCGCCGCGTCTACTGAATCCCGCAGTGCATCCGCACGCGCCACTTCGCGCAAGTACCTCGGCGCGCAGAAGAACATGTACACCGGCGAGGAGTTCACGCTCACTGCAGCAGCACGTCGATGAGCTGAGCGCGATGCGACCCGCCGGCGATCACGCGGCCGGAGCGCTGCTGGCTCGCTCGTCGGAGACGGGCGACGAGGTGCTCGACTATCGCGAGGCGGTGGCTTTCTACGCCGGTGCGCTGCAGGACCGTCGTGCGCGGCGGCGACCATCACGCTGGTCTCGTTCCCGAGCGTGTGCCCGGAGCTCGTGGAGTGGGCGAAATCGTCATGAAGCAGGTCCTCTTCGAGGAAGACGGCGCGTTCCGTGTGGGCACCGATCCTCGCGGAGGCGGGCACGTCGCTTCAGGTGGAGGCGGCGCACGGCAAGCGCTCGAAGGTGAAGGCGGCCGTCGATCCTGCTGCGGCTTCGACGGCCAGGCGCTCGGCGCCTTCATGCCGCAGCGCAGAAGCTCGCCATCCGCTCGACCCGAAGTTCCTCTGGGAAGTAAGCGGGCGCGACGGTTCGGCTTCGACGAGCTCGCGCGCGAGTACTTCGACGCGCGCCCACGCCGCAGGAATCGGCGGCGGTGGCACTCGCCTGCATGCACGAGCCCGATGTACTTCTACAAGCGCGGCAAGGGGCGCTACCGAGGCCGCGCCGAGGAGAGCCTGCAAGCGCGGCGCTCGCCGGCGCCGAGAAGAAGCGCCGCGCAGCAGGAGCAGGTCGATGCGTGGGCCGGCGAGCCTCGCGGCCGGAGCGCGTTCCCGCGCCCATCGCGCAAAGCTCGACGTGCTGCTCTTCAAGCCCGACAAGATGGCGCTCGAGTGGCGCGCGCTCGACGCAGGCCGCGCACGGCCGCGGGCCGCCACGCCGCAGCGCTGCTGGCGCGTGCCGGCGCGCTCGCCGGTCCCGAGGACTTCTTCCTGCGGCGCTTCGCCTTCGAGTTCTTTCCCGCGCGGCACCGGTTTCGAAGCGATGCCGGGACTCGACGAGCCTGCCGGTCTTTCCGGAGTCGCGATACCGCCGCCTTCTCCATCGACGACGAGGAGACCACCGAGATCGACGACGCGTTCTCGATGGCGCGCTCGACGACGGCAGCCTGCGCGTGGGCGTGCACATCGCCGCGCCCGCCGTGTATTTCTCGCGCGCGCATGCGCTGGAGGCGGTGGCGCGCGAGCGGCTGTCCGACCGTCTGTTTCCCGGCGGCGAAGATCACCATGCTGCCGCAGGACGCGGTGGACCGCGCCACACTCGCCGCGGGCCGCCGCGTCGCACGGCGTCGCCTGCTACCTCGACCCTCGATCCCGCGAGCCTCGAGGTGCATCGGCCGAATCGCGCCTCGAGGTGGATCGCGCGTGGCGGACAACCTGCGCTCTGGGCGACCTGGACCGGCGCCTGAACGAGGACGCGGTCGCGGCCGGAACGGTCGAAGGGCCGCACGGCGAAGACCTGTTCACTCTATGGAAGCTCGCGCGGTCGCTGAAGGTCCTGCGCGGGGCCGGGGAAGAGAGGCGACCGCGCCCGACTACACCTTCCGCGTGGACGCGGGCCGCGTGTCCATCGAGCCGCGCCGACGTGGCACGCCGGTGGACACGTTGGTCGCCGAGCTCATGATCCACGTGAACTCGACGTGGGAAGCTGCTCGCCGAGCGCGGCTTCGATGCGATGTACCGCAACCAGGCGGGCGCCAAGACGCGCATGGAGGTCGAGCCAGGCTCGCACCAGTGGCTCGGTGTGTCGCACTACGCATGGACGAGCTCGCCCCTGCGCCGCTTCAGCGACCTCGCCAACCAGCGCCAGCTCGTGGCGCTGCTGCGCGGCGAGGCGCCGCCTACACGAAGGACGATCTCGCTTCGGCGGCGCGCGACTTCGAGACCGCCTACGAGGCGTACGCCGAGCACCAGCGCCTGCTCGAGCGCTACTGGACCGTGCTGTACATCCAGCAGGAGGGCATCGCCGACGCGAATGCATCCGTGATCCGCGACGACCTGGTGCGCATCGAGGGCCTGCCGCTCGTCTGCCGCGCCGTGGGACTTCCGGCCTGCGGCGCCGGGCGAGCGCGTGAAGGTCTCACTTCGGCGAGAGCCGACCCGTGGGAGGCCGCGATCTTTCTGTCGCTACGCCGGAAAATAAGCACCTACAATTCCGGCTTCATGCAAGTAGGGCAGCCCTCGCAGGACGCCCTCGTCTCCTTCTCCGGACTTCCTGCTCGAAAAATTCGGGCTCGTCGCCACGCATGCAGGTGGCGGTCGTCGCGTCGATCGCCTTCCACACCGTCGCCATCGTGGGCCTGGGCTTCAACCTGCCGCGCATGATGCGCGAGGTCGCCCGCACAACATGATGGACGTGGTGCTGGTGAACTCGAAGAGCTTCACCGAAGCCCACCAGGGCCGACGCGCTGGCGCAGGCCAACCTGGATGGCGGCGGCAACACCGACCAGAAGATGCGTGCGTCGACTCCGTTCCCGATGGCCGATCCGCGCCAGCCGAGCCCCGAGCTCCAAGGCGACGCGAGGAGCGCGCTGCAAGCAGCTCGAGGCCGAAGTCGCGCGAGCATCATGCTGCAGCTGCAGGCGAAGGCGGCGGTCACGCCGGTGCAGCAACAGCAGGAGGCGCGCGACATTGTCGAGCGCAGCCTGGAGATCGAGCGCCTCGAGGCGCAGATCCGCCGCGAGCACCAGGCCTACCAGGAGCGGCCGCGCAAGAAATTCATCGGCGCGCGCACCGGGGAGTATCGCTTCGCGCATGTACATCGACCGCTGGCGCCAGAAGGTCGAGCGCATCGGCACGCTCAACTATCCCGACTGAAGCGCGCACGAAGGGCATCTACGCATCGCTGCAGCTCACGGTCGGCATCAAGCAAAACGGCGAGATCGAGTCGGTCGAGGTGAACCGCAGTTCCGGCTACAAGTTCCTCGACCAGCGCCGCCGATGCGCATCGTGCGGCTTGCCTCGCCCGTTCGAGCCGTTCCCCAGGGACATCCGCTCCGACATGGGACATCCTCTACATCACCCGCACGTACAACTTCACGCGCGCCGACGAGGTGGTGACGAGCGACGCTAGGGCGCGGCCCTGGCGCTCCTGCGGCCCATTTTCAGGAACGGCCGCTCGGCAGCAGGTAGGAGATCGCGGACACGGCAAGACACGCCGCGATCGACACCGGGAAGCGAACAGTGGCGTAGCCCATCTTCCCTGATCTTCTCGACCCACAGGACGACGGGAAGGTGCCAGAGGTAGAGGCTGTAGCTGATCGTTCCACGAACAGTGCCACGCGGTTCGCGAAAACGGCACGCGTGAGCGGCCGCCCCATTGCGACGCCGAGCACGAGCATGCCGACGAACGCGGCATGGACCGAGATACCAAACGTACACCGCCGGATGCTTGCCCGGACCAGAAGACGTCGTAGATGGAGTCGAGGTAGTAGATCATCGCGATGATGCCGCATGAGACCCGCCTGTCGCGAGCGCGGTGGAAAGCCGCGCAACGCCGGGCCCGGTTCGTGGTTGGCGCGCCACCAGCGCCAGCCCGTGGCGAGCACCGTGCCGATCATGAACTGGTCAATGGTGCCGGGCAGCTGGTTGCTGATCCGCGCGGGATTCTCTCCCCGACAGGAAATACCGCGTGGCGGTAGGCGACGCTGAGGACGACCGAGACCGCGTATATCAGCACAAGGACCTTCCACCGATGCGCGGTCCGGATCCAGGTCCCAGAGGACGAGCCTCACCGCCACGAGCGGCAGCACGATGTAGAACAGGAACTCGATGGGCAGCGTCCGGTAGGCCCGTTGATCGCGCTGCTCGCCTCCGCCGAGATGTTGTGGAGCATCGCCAGGTGCAGCGGGATGTAGCGGGCCCAGTAGGGCGCCGCGCGCCTCCCACCACGTACGCGATGGCGAGAGGATCGCGATCTGCCCCAGAACGCCGGAACGATGCGCTTCACGCGAGCCACGTAGTAGCGCGGCAGCGCGCGGTTGCCATCGCGCGAGAGCGCATCAGCAGGTGGGTCGTGAGGGGAGGGAAGCCCGACAGGACGAAGAAAATGGTGACGCCGATCCATCCCACCGTGAGGAGCAGGTGCGAGGTCGATCCTCACGCCGAACGGATGCACGGAAAGTGATCCGTGGGCCGGCGACGACATTCACATGGAACAGCAGCACCAGCCGGCGGCCGGGGCGCGAGGCCGGTGAGCCCCTCCTGGTAGAACGCGTGCCCGCCGCCAGTGCTCGTCGATTTCCCCTCCGGCCGGCGTGAACCGCGAGCGCAAAGATAACCCGCGCACCCGGAGGCGGCAGCGCCGGGAGATGGTAAAATGTCGCGCTGGTGGCCAATGCAAACGATCAACCTCACCAGCCACTTCCTCATCGCCATGCCGGCGATGTCGGACCCGAATTTTTCCCGCACCCTCACCTTCGTCTGCGAGCACAACGAAGCGCGGCGCGCTCGGCATCGTGGTGAACCGCCCCATCGACGTGACGCCTCGCGCGCCCTCTTCCGCCAGGTCGAGATCCCGCTCGGCGACTCCCCGCTCGGCCGAGCAGCCGGTGTTCTTCGGCGGGCCGGTGCAGTTCGACCACGGCTTCGTCGCTGCACCGCCCGGTGGGCGCCTGGAAGTCCACGCTTCCCGTGGGCGACATCGGCCTCACGACCTCGCGCGACATCCTCGAGGCGATGGCCACGGGCAGCGGCCCGCGCGAGCAGCTGGTGGCCCTGGGCTACGCCGGCTGGGCGCCGGGCCAGCTCGAGGACGAGATCCAGCGCAACGGCTGGCTCACGGTGCAGGCGGACATCGACCTCATCTTCGACGTGCCGCCGGAGGCGCGCTACGACGCGGCGATGCAGGTGCTCGGCGTGAACGCCGCCAACCTCTCCGAGGAGGCGGGACACGCGTGACGCAGCCGCACCGGCACGCTCATCGGCTTCGACTTCGGCGAGCGGCGCATTGGCGTGGCGGTGGGCGAGACCGGCACCGGCATCGCGCAATCCGCTGGTGCGCATCGATGCCGCCGCCAACGAGCGCGCTTTCGCGCGATCGAAGCTGGTCGCTCGAGTGGCAGCCCGCGGCATTCGTGGTGGGCCGCCCGCGCCACGCGGACGGCTCCGAGCACGCGGTCGCGAAGCTCGCGGAGAAGTTCGCGCCGCCGCCTCGCAGGCGCGCTACCACGTGCCCGTGGTGTTCGTCGACGAAACGCTCACGTCCGCGGCGGCCGAGGCGAGCCTGCGCCGGCAAGCGCGCGCGGCACGACGCGAAGCGGCGACGTGGACGCCGCTCGCCGCCGCCATCATCCTGCAAAGCTATCTCGACGACCCGGAGGCCGATGAGCGCGCCGCTTCCTGATCCCGAAGCGCCTCGTGCGCGCGCATCGCCGACGCAGATGCGCGGCGCTATCGCCGCGGACGCGGGCATGGTGGGCATCTACACGGGCGGCGCGTGGGTCGCCGAGCGCCTGCATCGCGCGCTCGGCCTCGCCACGCCGCTCGGGCATGCTCGCCGTGACGCTGCATCGCGACGACTTCGGCCGCATCGGCCTGCACCGCGAATCGCGCCGCAGCCAGATCCCGTTCCCGTCGACGGGCGCGAGATCGATCCTCGTGGACGACGTGCTGCACACCGGGACGCACGATCCGCGCGGCGCTGAACGAGCTCTTCGACTTCGGCCGCCCGAGGGCCGTGCGCCTCGCGATCCTCGCCGACCGCGGCGGGCGCGAGCTGCCGATGCTCGCCCGACTGGCTCGGCGCCGAAGATCGAGGTGGCGCCCGACGAGGAGCTGGTGCTTTCCAACGAGAGCGGGCAAGCTGCGCCTCGCCGCGGTGAAGCGGCCCGATGAACGCAAGCAACCTGCAGGTCGACGCCCGACGGGCAGCCTGCGCCACCTGCTCACGCACCGAGGGCCTGCCCGCGCGAGATGATCCGCCGCATCCTCGACACCGCCGACCAGTTCGTGTCGGTGACCGAGCGCGAGGTGAAGAAGGTGCCGCTGCTGCGCGGCAAGTCGCGTGTTCAACGTGTTCTTCGAGAACTCGACGCGCACGCGCACCACGTTCGAGATCGCGGCCAAGCGCCTGTCGGCCGACGTGATCAACCTGAACATCGCGCGTCGTCCTCGACGTCGAAGGGCGAGACGCTGCTCGACACCGTGGACAACCTGTCAGGCGATGGACGCCGACATGTTCGTCGTGCGCCACTGCGCAGTCGGGCGCGCCGCACCTCATCGCGCGCCACGTGAAGCCCGCGCGTGCACGGTGATCAACGCCGGCGACGGCCGCCACGCGCACCCGACGCAGGGCCTGCTCGACATGTACACCATCCGCCACTACAAGAAGGACTTCTCCGGCCTCACGGTGGCGATCGTGGGCGACGTGCTGCACTCGCGCGTCGCGCGCTCGCAGATCCACGCGCTGACCACGCTCGGCGTGCCGGACCTGCGCGTGATCGGCCCGCAGCACGCTGCATGCCCGCGGAGGTCGAGCGCCTGGGCGTGCGCGTGTTCCACGACATGGCGCGAGGGCCTCGAGGGCTGCGACGTGGTGATGATGCTGCGCCTGCAGAACGAGCGCATGAACGGCGCGCTGCTGCCCTCGGCGCAGGAATTCTTCAAGTGCTACGGCCTCACCGCCGGAGAAGCTCGCGCTCGCCAAGCCCGACGCGATCGTCATGCACCCCGGGCCGATGAACCGCGGCGTGGAGATCGACTCGCCGGTGGCCGACGGGCCGCAGAGCGTGATCCTGCCGCAGGTGACCTTCGGCATCGCCGTGCGCATGGCGGTGATGACGCATGCTGGGCGGTCCGCCGCATGAGGATCGAGATCCGCGGCGCGCGCGTGCTCGATCCCGCCACGCAGCGGGACGAGGAAGGATCGATCTTCATCGCCGAGGGCAAGATCGCGGCGCTCGGACAAGGCGCCCGACGGATTCAAGGCCGACGAGAGCGATCGACGCGCAGGGCCTCGTCGCGATGCCCGGCCTCGTCGACCTCTCCGCGCGCCTGCGCGAGCCGGGATTCGAATACAAGGCGACGCTCGAGTCGGAGATGCGCGCGGCCGCCGCGGGCGGCGTCACCACGCTCGCGTGCCCGCCGGATACCGATCCGCCGCTGGACGAGCCGGGCCTGGTGGAGATGCTCACGCGCGCGCGCCTCGAGCCTCGAGCGGCGCGCGTCCATCCGCTGGGCGCGCTCACGGTCGGGCTGAAGGGCGAGCGGCTCGCGGAGATGGCCGAGCTCCTCGCCGATGCGGGCTGCGTGGGCTTCTCGCAGGGCAACGCGCCGCTGCCTGGCACGGCCATGCTGCTGGCAACGCGCTGCAAGCATGCCGCGACCTTCGGATTCACCGTGTGGCTGCGGCCGCAGGATGCCGACGCTGTCGCGCGGCGGCGTCGCGCACGACGGCGAGGTCGCCACGCGCCTGGGCCTGGCACCCGATTCCGGTGATCGCCGAGACCATCGCGCTGCGCACCATCGTCGAGACTCATGTCGGCCACGGCGCGCGCGTGCACCTCGCGCCGCCTTCCTCGGCGGCGGCGGTGCGCCTCGTGCAGGAAGCGAAGGCGCGCGGCGCCGCGCTCACCTGCGACGTGGGCGTGCACCACCTGCACCTGTGCGACCGCGACATCGGCGACTTCGACGCCAACTGCCACCTCACGCCGCCGCTGCGCGGATCCGTCGCGACCGCGATTCGCTGCGCGCGCGCGCTCGCCGACGGCACGATCGACGCGGTCTGTTCGGACCACACGCCGGTCGACGACGATGCCGAAGCAGGTGCCCTTCGCCGAGGCGGAGCCGGGCGCCACCGGCGCTCGAACTCCTCGCTGCCCCTCACCCTCCAATGGGGCAGCGAGGCGGGATTGAAGCCTGTCGAAGCGCTCGGCCGGCGTCACCCACCGCGCGGCGCGGATCCTGGGCGTGCCCGCGGGAACGCTCGCGGTCGGGCGCCGCCGCCGACATCTGCCTCTTCGATCCGGCGAGTCCGTGGATCGTGCAGCCGGCGGCACTCGCGAGCCAGGGCAAGAACACGCCGTTCCAGGGACTCGAGCTCACCGGCCGCGTCGTGCGCACCATGGTCGGCGGGCGCACCGTCCACGTCGCCTGAGGTAAGACCGATGCAGAACCCGTCTGCTCGATTTCTCCGGCGCTGCCGCGCTTTGCCGCCATTCGCGCCGAGCACGTCGCGCCCGCGATCGAGGCACTGCATCGCCGAAGGCAGCGCGACCATCGAGCGCCTTGCCGCGGCCGATCGCGCGCCCACGTGGGAGAACTTCGTCGAGCCGCTCGACGACGCCAACGAGCGCTCGCGCGCCTGGTCGCAGGTGAGCCACCTGAATGCCGTGGTGAATTCGCCGCCGAGTCGCGCGATGCCTACAACGCGGCGCTGCCGAAGGTCACGCAGTTCTTCACGCGAGCAGGGCCAGGACCAGCGCCTGCACGCGGGCTTCAAGGCGATGCGCCGCTCCGACCGGCATTCGCGGATCTCTGCCCGCGCGCAAGCGCTTCGTCGAGAACCAGCTGCGCGATTTCCGCCTCGGCGGCGCGGAGCTGCCGCCGCCGCAGAAGGCGCGCTTCCTGCAGGTCCAGGGCGAGCTCGGCGCAAGCTCTGCCTCGCGCTTCCAGGACAACGTGCTCGACGCGACCAACGCCTTCGGCCTCTACGTCACCGACGTGCACGAGCTTCCGGGACTCCCGCAGGACGTGCTGCGACGCGGCGCGCGCGCTTGCGGCGAAGGATGGCCGCGAGGGCTGGAAGCTCACGCTGCACGATGCCCTGCTACATGCCGGTGCTGCAATACGCCGACCACCATGGGCTGCGCGAGAGGATGTATCGCGCGCTACATGACGCGCGCCTCGGAGTTCGGCGGGCCCGGAATGGGACAACGGCGCGATCATCGACGCGCATCCTCGAGCTGCGCGCGGAGGTGGCGAAGCTGCTGGGCTACGACGTCGTACGCCGGACGTGTCGCTCGCGACGCAAGATGGCGGCGACGCCTGCGCGAGGCGCTCGCCTTCCTCGAGGACCTCGCGCGCGCGCACGAAGCCTCTCGCCGAGCGCGACATGCGCGAGCTGCGCGAATTCGCGCGCGCGCGAGCTCAACCTCGCGGACGTGCGCGCCTGCGACGTGCCTACGTGAGCGAGAAGCTGCGCCAGCAGCGCTACTCGTTCTCGGACCAGGAAGTGAAGCAGTACTTCCCGCGAGGACGAGGTCCTGGCGGGCATGTTCCGGCGTCGTGGAGACGATCTACGGCGTGCGCGTGCGCGCCGGCGAAGCGCCGAGACGTGGCACCGCGACGTGCGCTTCTACGAGATCGCCGATGCGGGCGGCGAACGCGTCGGGCCAGTTCTACCTCGACCTCTACGCGCGCGAGCGCAAGCGCGGCGGCGCGTGGATGGACGACGCCATCAACCGCCGGCGCAGGCTCGGCAACCGCGTGCAGACGCCGGTCGCCTTCCTCACGCTGCAACTTCTCCGCGCCCGTCGGCGGCAAGCCCGCGCTCTTCACGCCACGACGAGGTGAACACGCTCTTCCACGAGTTCGGCCACGGCCTGCACCAGCTGCTCACCCAGGTCGACGAGCTCGGCGTGGCGGGCATCAACGGCGTGGAGTGGGACGCGGTCGAGCTGCCCAGCCAGTTCATGGAGAACTTCTGCTGGGAGTGGGACGTGGTCGAGCCCATGACGCGCCACGTCGACACCGGCGCGCGCATGCCGCGCGCGCTCTTCGACAAGCATGATCGCCGCGAAGAATTTCCAGCGCGGCCTGGGGTTCGTGCGCCAGCTCGAGTTCGCGCTCTTCGACATGCGCCTGCACTACGATTTCGACGCCGGCCGGCGAACGTCCTCGGCGCTCCTGGACGAGGTGCATGCGAAGGTGGCCGTGGTGCGATACGCCCGCGTACAACCGCTTCCCGAACCAGTTCGCGCACATCTTCGCCGGCGGCTACGCGGCGGGCTACTACAGCTACAAATGGGCCGGAGGTCGCTTTCGGCCGGACGCGTACGGCGCCTTCGAGGAGAGCGGCGTGCTCAATCCCGAGATCGGGCGCGCGCTTCCGGCGCGAGGTCCTCGCCGCCGGCGGCAGCCGCCCGGCGCTGGATTCCTTCGTCGCCTTCCGCGGGCGCGAGCCGCCAGATCGACGCCCTTCTGCGCCATAATGGAATGACTGCGAACGCCTAGGGGAGGCGCGATGAAGAGGACGGGAATTGCACTGGTTCTGGCGGCCTGCGCGGTGGCCGCGACCGCGTCCGCCCAGTCGAGCGTGTTACAAGTGGGTGGACAAGGACGGCAAGGTCCACTACTCCAGCGAGCCGCCGCCTTCGGATGCGGCCAACGTTACGGAGACGGCGCATGGGCGGTGGCAGGGTCCGACGAGGCCCAGCTTCCATACGCGACCCAGCAGGCGATGAAGACGAGCCCGGTCACGCTCTACGTGAGCAACAACTGCGGCGATCTGTGCGCCGACGGGCGCTCGCTGCTTCAGAACCGCGGCATCCCTTATGCCGAGCGCAACGCGGAGACGAATCCGGACGACACGAGAAGCTGCGCAAGATCATCGGCGCCCTCAGGTGCCGCTGCTCATGGTGGGCGATCGCCCGGTGAAGGGCTTCAACGAGGGCACGTGGAACTCGACGCTCGACAGCGCCGGATATCCTCGCACCAAGCTTCCCGGCCAGCAGGGCCGCGGCCGCCCGAGCCCACGGTGGACACGAGCGCGGCGCCCAAGTAATCGAGTGGCTGCATCCCCGATCCGCGTCCTCCCTGAAGAGGAACGCATCGCACGCCTGCGCGCGTATGGCGTCCTCGATCCGGACCAGTCGCTTCCCGCGCTCGACGAGCTGGTGAAGCGCGCGCAGAACGTGGCGTCGTTCCCGATGGCGTGGCTGTCGTTCTTCGACGGCAAGCGCGAGCGGTTGCGCGCCCGCGCGGGCGTCTCGTTCGCGTACATCGCGCGCGAGGAGTCGTTCGCCTTCGCATTCGAGCCGGCCGGCTCACCCGTCTTCATCGAGGACCTCGCGGCGGGCGACCAGCGCACGCATCCGCTCGTGGCGTCCGGTCCCCGCGCCCGCTTCGTCGGAATCCTTCCCTCGCCTCGCCGGACGGGTGCGTGCTGGGCACGCTCACGGTGCTGGATACGAAGCCGCGCCAGCTGAGGAAGCCGCAGCGCGTGGCGCTCGAGAACATCGCCTCGATCGCGGTCGCGCGCTGGAGGCGCGTCGCGAGATGGGCGAGGCGCGCCGCGCGAATCCGGATGCGCCCGCCGCGCGCCGTCCGCGGAGACGGCTCGAGGAGGAAACCGGCAGGCGGCGCGCGGCCGAGGAAGAGCTCGCGCGCGAGAAGCAGTTCTCCGAGGCGGTGCTCGACAGCCTCGCGGGTGCCTTCTACCTGCTGGGCCGGACGGGGCGATCCTGCGGTGGAATTCCGCGCTCGTGGCCGCCGTCGGCTACACGAACGCCGAGATCGCGCTCGATGCAACCCGATCGAGTTCATCTCGCCCGGGATCGCGAGGCGGTCGAGGCGGCGATGCGCGCAGGTCTTCGAGCAAGGGCGCGAGATGGCGATCGAGGCCGAGATCGTGGACCGCGGCGGACAACGTGCGCCCGTACGCGCTTACCGGCAAGCCCGCTGCGCGTGGGCGATGCGCACCTTCATGATCGGCGTGGCGCGCGACATCACGATGCGCAAGCGCACGGAGCAGCAGATGGTGCGCGCGAAGGAGCGGCTCGACCTCGCGCTCAGCGGCTCGCGCCTTGGCGCTCTGGGACTGGGATCTGCGCACGAACCGCGTGTACTTCAACGAGAGCTGGTCGAACCTCATCGGCGCCGAGCCGCGCGAGTCCACGTTCACGGGCGACGAGGTGTCTTCGTGGAACCATCCCGACGACCGCAGGTGTTCCGAGGCCGCGCTCGGCAACGCGCTGAAGGGAGTGAGCGAGCGATTTCGATTGCGAGTACCGCGTGCGCGACGCGACGGGCGAGTGGATCTGGATCAACTCGCGCGGCAAGGTCACGCAGCGCGACTCGCTCCGGCAAGGCGTTGCGGATGACCGGCACCTCCACCAACATCAGCAAGCGGAAGCGCGCCGAGGAGCGCGCCGAGTACCTCGCCACGCGCGACGCGCTCACGGGGCTTCCCAATCGCGTGCTGCTGCACGATCGCCTCGAGCAGGCGGTCGTTCAACGCCGCGCGCAACCACGGCGGCTTCGGCGTTCATGTTCATCGACCTGGACCGCTTCAAGACGATCAACGATTCGCTCGGCCACCAGGTGGGCGACGAGCTCCTGAAGCGCGTGGCCCAGCGCCTCACCGCGTGCATGCGCGCCGTCCGACACGGTGGCGCGGCTGGGCGGCGACGAGTTCGCGGTGATCCTCGAGAACCTGGGCGACGACGATGACGAGGGCGCGCAGCAGGTGGCCGACAAGATGATCGCCTCCATGGGCGCGCCGATGCTGATCGAGAGCCAGCACCTGACCACCTCGTGCTCGATCGGCATCAGCCTCTATCCCACCGACGGCAAGGACAGCGCGACGCTCATGAAGAACGCCGACGTCGCGATGTACTACGCCAAGGAGAAGGGGCGCAACAACTACCAGTTCTTCTCCGCCGACATGAACGTGACGCGCGCAGGAGCGCCTCTCGGTCGAGAACTACCTGCGCCTGGCGCTGCGCCGCAACGAGCTCGTGCTCCACTACCAGCCGCGCATGCGCATGTCCGACCGGCGCGCTCGGTGGGCGTGGAGGCGCTCATCCGCTGGCAGCATCCGCGCCGCGGCCTCCTCGGTCCCGACAAGTTCATCGAGCGTCGCCGAGGATTCGGGCCTCATCGTTCCCATCGGCGAGTGGGTGCTCGAGCATGCGTGCGTGCAGCTGCGCGCAATGGCAGCGCACGGTCGCAGCCCGGCCTGCGCGCTGTCGGTGAACATCTCGGTCGGGCCAGGTCGGCCGACGGCGAGCGGCTCTACCGCGCGGTGGAGGCGGCGGTCGCTCAAGTCCGGCATCGAGCCCTCCACGCTGGAGCTCGAGCTCACGGAATCGCACCTCATGCAGAACATCCAGGAGAAGGCCGCGCTCCTGCAACCGGCTGGGCGAGCTCGGCGTGCGGCTTGTCGATCGACGATTTCGGCACCGGCTATTCGTCGCTCGTCGTACCTGAAGACGCTGCCGGTGGACTCGATCAAGATCGACAGCTCGTTCGTCCGCGACATCCATACGGACCCGAACGACGAGGCGATCATCAAGCGCGATCCTCGCGATGGCGCACTCGCTGCAGCTGTCCGTCGTCGCCGAGGGCGTGGAGACCGAGGCGCAGTTCCGCGGCGCTGAAGGACGCTCGGCTGCGACGAGTACCAGGGCTTCCTACGCGAGCCCGCGCTCGCTCGCCGGCGGATTTCGAGAAGCCGCTACGCAGCGCTGAGCGCCGCTCAGTCCTTCGTGTCGATCTTCAGGTCCTGCACCTTGCGGGTGAGCGTGTTGCGCCCGATGCCCAGCAGTCCCGCGGCCTCGATGCGCCGCCCGCCCGTGTGCTGCGAGCGCCTTCACGATGAGCGACGGTCTCGAAGTCGCGCGTGAGCGGATCGGCGATGTCCGATTCGCCGCGGGCCAGCCGCGCAGTCGACCTCGCGCTCGAGCACGCGCCGCCAGTCGCCGTCAGCCGATGCGCCGGCGCGGCGCCTCGCCGCGCACTTCGGGCGGCAGGTCCTTCACGTCGACCACCTGCCCGGGCGCCATCACGGTGAGCCAGTGGCAGACGTTCTCGAGCTGGCGCACGTTGCCCGGCCAATCCTGCGCGCTGAGGAACTGCGTGCGCGCCGTCCGTGAGGCGCTTGCCGTCGACGCCCAGGTCGCGCGCGCTCTTCGGCGAGGAAGTGGCGCGCGAGCGCGGGATGTCCTCGCGCCGCTCGCGCAGCGCCGGCAGGCGCAGCGCGGATCACGTTGAGCCGGTGGAAGAGGTCCTCGCGGAACAGGCCCTGCTGCACGCGCGCCTCGAGGTCCTGGTGCGTCGCCGCGATCACGCGCACGTTCGCCGTGAGCGGCGTGTGGCCGCCGACGCGGTAGAACTCGCCGTCGGACAGCACGCGCAGCAGGCGCGTCTGCAGGTCCGGCGGCATGTCGCCGATCTCGTCGAGGAACAGCGTGCCGCCCTCGGCCTGCTCGAAGCGGCCGCGGCGCATCGTCTGCGCGCCGGTGAACGCGCCGCGCTCGTGGCCGAAGAGCTCGCTCTCCAGCAGGTCCTTCGGGATCGCCGCGGTGTTGATCGCGATGAACGGCTTCGGCCGCGCGCGGGCTGTGGCGGTGCAGCGCGCGCGCGACGAGCTCCTTGCCGGTGCCCGACTCGCCGGTGATCGAGCACCGTCGCGTGCGACTGCGCGAGGCGGCCGATCGCGCGGAACACTTCCTGCATCGCCGGCGCCTGGCCGAGGATCTCGGGCGCCTCGGCCGTCGTCGGCGACGCCTCGCCGCGCGCGGCGCTCTCCTCGATCGCGCGGCGCATCGAGCTCGACCGCGTGGTCGACGTCGAACGGCTTGGGCAGGTATTCGAACGCGCCGCCCTGGAACGCGGCCACCGCGCTCTCGAGGTCGGAGTACGCGGTCATGATGATCACCGGCGTGGCGGGTAGCTGCGCCTTGCAGCTGCTGCATGAGCTCGAGGCCCGACGAGCCCGGCATGCGGATGTCGCTCACCACGACCTGCGGCGCTCGCTGCGGCAGCGCGGTCGAGCGCCTCGTGCGCCGACGCCGAAGGTGCGGTGCGCGATGCCCTCGCGCGCGAGCGCCTTCTCGAACACCCAGCGGATCGAGCGGTCGTCGTCGATGATCCAGACGGGATTGGCGGATCGCGTCGCGTCATCGGCCGGCCTCGCGGAGGTCGCGCACGGCAGCAGGATCGTGAAGCGCGTGCGCCCGGGTATCGCTCTCGAATTCGATGAGGCCGTGGTGCTGGCTCGACGAAGCTCTGCGCGAGCGACAGGCCCAGTCCCGTGCCGCCCTCGCGGCCGCTCACCAGCGGATAGAAGATGCGCTCGGCGAGATCGGGCGGCACGCCCGGCCCGTCGTCCTCGATCGACGACCGCGATCGCGAGGCGGTAGCGCTTGCGCGCGATCGTCACCTGCGCGCGCGATGCGCGTGACGATGCGGATCTCGCCGCGTGCCGCCGGTCGCCTGCGCGGCGTTGCGCGCGCACGTTGAGGATCGCCTGGATGAGCTGCTCCTTGTCGCCGGTCGATCTCCGGCAGGCTCGTGTCGTAGTCGCGCGTCGACTGTCGAGCCCGTCCGGGAAACTCCGCGATGGAGCAGCGTGCGCACGCGCTCGATCACCTCGTGGATGTTGACCGGCTCGATGCTGCGGCAGGCGGCTGGGCGTGAGCAGCCGGTTCATGAGCGACTGCAGGCGGTCGGCTTCCTTCACGATCACCTGCGTGAACTCGCGCAGCTCCGGCGTCGGGCAGCTCGCGCTCGAGAAGCTGCGCCGCGCCGCGGATGCCGCCCAGCGGGTTCTTGATCTCGTGCGCGAGGTTGCGGATGAGCTCGCGGTTGGCCTGCTGCTGCTCGAGGATGCTTCGCCTCGCGCGCGATCTTCAGCTGCTGCTCGAGCTCGCGGAATTCCAGCAGCGAGGCGCGCCTCGCCCGTCTCGGCCGGGGCTGATCGACGCAATGCAGGTGCACGGACTCGCCGCTCGACGTCGAGCAGCGAGGTCGTTGTCGTTGAAGCCCGCCTCGCGTTTCGAGCGCGTGCGCGCAGGCCGCTGCACGAATGCCTCGTTGCCCGGCAGCGCCTGTCGAAGGGCACGCCGAGCAGGTGCTTGCGCCCGTGTGCGAAGCAGGCGTCTCGGCGGCGGGATTGGCGTAGGTCACGTGCAGGCTCGTCGTCGAGCATGAGCACGGCGGTCGATAGCAGCTCGAGCCCGGCGTATGGCGTCACGTCGCGCGCACGACGAGAAAAGCAACAAGCGCGCCAGCCGAGGCGGCTGGCGCGTCGGCGGAACGGTGATGCCGGAAGGGGAGACTGCTCGAGGCTAGGGCTTCGAGCGCGCCGAGCTCTTTCTTGAGCGCCTCGATGTTCTTCTCGTGCTCGGCGACGGTGGCTTGCAGGCCGCGGATGCGGCCGGAGGCCTTGTCGATGTTGTTGCGGAATCTCGACCAGCTGCGCGGCGTCGGATCGGCCGTCTGTCTGCGCCGTGCGCACCGCGGCGACCAGCGTGGGGTTCTGCTGCTCCTGCGAGGATCGAGCTTGCGCGCGTCGTCGAGCGACTCCTCCTCGCGCGTCAGCTCGTCCTCGAGGATCTTGCGGCGATCGTTGTCGCGCCGCTTCTGCGACCTGTCGCGATCGATCGGACGGCGGAGCGGCGCGAGGCGGGCGTCGACGGTCGCCGACTGCCGGCTTGTCGTCCGGCGCTCCAGCGTCGCGACGGCTGTTCGCCGCGGCGAGCCAGCGAGCAATGCCGAGCGCCGGCGTCGCGGGAATCGTCGTGAGCGGCTCGAGCTCCAGCCACCGTCGCGCCCTTCATCGGCTTGTTCGTGTACGTGACGCGGCCGCTCGTCGTCGACGTGCTTGTAGATCGTCGATCTGGGCGAACGCGGCGCTCGCGCATCGCAACGCGCGAGGCCTGCGATCCAGACGGTCTTCATGCCGCGCTCCCTTTCGCGAAACGGGAGGGACAGAATAGGGAGCGGTCATGGAAAAAGCAACAAGATCAATGAGATAGACGCACGCCGCCCCCATAGGTTGTGGTTCGGGCCGGAACAGCAAAACACGGGAAAAAGGGGCGGCTGCGCCGCCCCTCTGCGTCGTCGCGTTCCCGTCCGCCTCAGGCCGAGTAGTACATGTCGAACTCGACCGGATGCGTGGTCATGCGGAAGCGCGTGCACCTCCTCCGTACTTGAGCGCGATGTACGCATCGATCATGTCGTCGGTGAACACGCCGCCGCGCGTGAGGAACTCGCGGTCCTTGTCGAGGTTCTCGAGCGCCTCGTCGAGCGACGCGCACGGATGCGGCACCTTCGCGGCTTCTTCCGGCTCGCAGGTCGTAGAGGTTCTTGTCGATCGGATCGCCGGGATGGATCTTGTTCTGCACGCCGTCGAGGCCCGCCATCAGCATCGCGGCGAACGCGAGGTACGGATTCGCCGTCGGATCCGGGAAGCGCACTTCGACGCGGCGGCCCTTCGGGCTCGACACGTACGGGATGCGGCACGACGGCCGAGCGGTTGCGCGCCGAGTACGCGAGGTTGATCGGCGCCTCGAAGCCCGGCACCAGGCGCTTGTACGAGTTGGTGCCCGGGTTGGTGATCGCGTTCAGCGCCTTCGCGTGCTTGATGATGCCGCCGATGTAGTAGAGCGCGAAGTCGGACAGGCCCGCGTAGCCGTCGCCGGCGAACAGGTTCTGGCCGCCCTTCCACACCGACTGGTGCACGTGCATGCCCGAGCCGTTGTCGCCGACGATCGGGCTTCGGCATGAAGGTCGCGGTCTTGCCGTACGAGCGCGCGACGTTGCAGCACCGTGTACTTGAGGATCTGCAGCCAGTCGGCGCGCTTCACCAGCGTGTTGAACTTGGTGCCGATCTCGCACTGGCCCGGCGCGCGCGACTTCGTGGTGATGCACTTCGACTTCGACGCCCTGCTCCTCGAGCGCGAGGCACATCGCGGAGCGGATGTCCTGCAGCGAATCGACCGGCGGCACCGGGAAGTAGCCGCCCTTCACCGGCGGGCGATGGCCGAGGTTGCCGCCTTCGAGCTTGGCGTCCGGTCGACCACGGCGCTTCTTCGGAGTAGATCTTCACGGAGCAGCCCGACATGTCGACGCTTCCACTCGACCGCGTCGAAGATGAAGAACTCGGGCTCGGGACCGAAGTACGCGGTGTCGCCGAGCCCGAGCTCTTGAGGTACGCCTCGGCGCGCTTGCGCGATGCGAGCGCGGGTCGCGCTCGTAGCCCTTGCCGTCGGAGGGCTCGAGCACGTCGCACGAGATCGACGAGCGTCGGCTCGTCGTAGAACGGATCCATGCGCGCCGAATCCGGATCCGGCATGAGCAGCATGTCGGAGGCTTCGATGCCCTTCCAGCCGGCGATCGACGAGCCGTCGAACGCGTGGCCGTCCGTCGAACTTGTCCTCGCTGAACGCCTTCGCCGGCACCGTGACGTGCTGCTCCTTGCCCTTGGTATCGGTAAAGCGCAGGTCGACGAACTTGACCTCGTTTTCCTTGATTGTCTTGAACACGTCGCGCGACTGCCATGAGATTTCTCCTGATGGTTGGTGTATGCCCGGAAATGGGGAATGGGCGGCTGTCGAAGCGGCCGGTCGGAGGCCTATGAAATAGCGAAAATCATGCCACGCGGGTATGCCGATAAGTCTTTGAATTCGCTGGGGTTACTGGAGACTTGAAAGCTGCCGGCGCACTGACGTGGTGCCATTCCGTGCGCTGATGCACCATGAACAGAGCATACGCCTTCGAGATCGCGCTGTGCGAGCGCCATACTATTAAATCAGGCCGCGCATGCGACCGCTACGCCGTGATCGGCAATCCCGTCGCCCACAGCCTTTCGCCCGCGATCCACGCGCGCTTCGCGCGCGCAGACCGGCGAGGCGATCGAGTACACGACGCTGCTCGTGCCGCTCGGACGAGTTCGCTGCGATCGGCGCGGCGATTCTTCGACGGGGGCGGGCGCGGCGCGAACGTGACGCTGCCCTTCAAGGTCGATGCGTTCGATCTCGCGGCGACGCAAGCCGATCGCGCGCGACGCTCGCGGGCGCGGCGAATTTCCTCGCCGCGCGCGGCGGCGCGATCGACGCCGACAACACCGACGGCGCGGGCCTCGTGACCGATCTCGCGCGCAACCTGGGCGTGCGCTGCGAGGCGCGCGCATCCTCGTGCTCGGCGCGGGCGGCGCGGCGCGCGGCGTGATCGCGCCGCTGCTCGCGTGCAAGCCCGCGCGCGCTCGTGATCGCCAACCGCACGCGCGAGCGCGCGCGCGAGCTTGCCGCGCGCATTCGCGATCGCGGTCCCGTCGAGGCCGTGGCGCTCGATGCGATTTCGCGCGACAGGTTCGATCTCGTCCTCAATGCGACTTCCACTTCGACGCACGGCGAGGCGCTGCGACTGCCCGCGCATGCGTTGCCGCCCGGCGCATTCGCCTACGACATGGCGCTACGGCGCGCGGCGCGGCGCGTTCGTCGAGCGCGCGCATGGCCGCGGGCGCAGCGCCGCGCGACGGCCTCGGCATGCTGGTCGAGCAGGCGGCCGAATCCTTCGAGCTGTGGCGCGGGCGCGCGGCCCGACGACGCGCGCCGGTGCTCGCGGAGCTCCGGGCGCGCATGGCGTGAAGGCGGCTCGCGCGCATCCTCGCGTGGCTCGCCGTCGCTGGCCGCCGCCGTTCCTCGTCGTCCAGCTTTCCTTCCTCGCGCGTGTCTGGTGGTGGAAGGACCACAATCCGCAGCGCGACCGCCTTCATGGAGGCGCAGCCTCGAGCAGCTGCGCGCGACGGACCCGCAGGCGAAGCTCACGCCACGCGTGGGTGCCCTACGATCGCGATCTCGACGCAGCCTGAAGCGCGCGATCGTCGCGGCCGAGGATCGCGCAGTTCGTCGACCACGAGGGCTTCGACTGGGAGGCGATCGAGAAGGCGCGGGAGAAGAACCGAAGAAGGGCAAGGTCGTGGCGCGGCGGCTCGACCATCTCGCAGCAGCTCGCGAAGAACCTCTTCCTCTCCGGCGAGCGCATCGCCGTGGCGCAAGGGCCAGGAGGCGCTGATCACGGTGATGATCGAGCACGTGATGGACAAGCGCCGCATCCTCGAGATCTACCTCAACGTGATCGAGTGGGGCGACGGCGTGTTCGGCGCCGAGGCGGCGGCGCGCCACTACTACGGCACCGCAGCGGTCGGCGCTCGCGCCCGGAGCAGCCGCGCGCCTGGCCGCGATGGTGCCCAACCCGCGCTTCTACGACCGCAACCGCAACACCGCGTGGCTCGCGCGGCAAGACCAGATGATCCTCGCGCGCATGCCCGCGGCCGAGCTGCCGTGAGCGCCCATGAAGACAACGCGAGCAGGTCGCCGCAGCGCCGCCGCCAGACGCACCTCGATGCGGTGCAGCGCGCTCATCGCGAAGCTGAGGCTCGTCGAGGGCCTCGTGCACCGCCAGGGCGAGCAGGGCGCGCGCAAGCCCGAGCTCGTCGAGGGCCTCGTGCACAAGCAGAACGTCGCCGACCTGCAGAAGCGCTCGACCGGCTGCATCCCGGCCGACGTCGCCTACGTCCTCGAAGGCCTGCCGCTCGAGGACCGCCTGCTCGTCTGGGGCCTCGTCCGGCAGCGACCGCGACGGCGAGATCCTGCTCGAGGTCGTCCGATGCGGTGCGCGACACGCTGCTCGCGGACATGGACAACGCCGAGATCGTCGCGGCGGCGCAGCGACCTCGACGCCGACGAGATCGCCGACCTCGCGCCCGACCTGTCCGACGAGGTCGTCCAGGACATCATCGAGGCGCAGGACGTCGAGGATCGCGCGCAGCTGCAGGCCGCGCTGTCCTATCGCCGAGGGAACCGTGGGCGCGCTCATGGACTTCGAGGCTGCGTGAGCATCCGCGAGGACGTGACTGGTGGAAGTGGCGCTGCGCTACCTGCGCCGCTACGACGAGCTGCCGGCGCAGACCGATGCGCTCTTCGTGGTGGACCGCGACGACCACCTGAAGGGACTGCTGCCGCTCGACCAAGCTCGCTCGTGACCGATCCCGACGTCGAGGTCGACGGGCTCTACGAGCCGCGAGGTGGTGTCCTTCGCGCCGGAGAGCGACGCCGACGAGGCGGCCGCAGGCGTTCGAGCGCTACGACCTCGTGAGCGCGCCGGTGATCGACGCCCGCGGAAGCTGATCGGCCGCGTGACGGTGGACGCCGTGCTCGAGCTACGTGCGCGAGCGCCAGGAGCGCAGCAGGACCTGGGCAAGGTGGGCCTGCGCGAGGAGGAGGATCATCTTCGCGAGCGTCTGGGCGAGCGCGAAGAACCGCGGGCCCTGGCTCGCGCTGAACCTCTGCACCGCGTTCGTCGCCTCGCGCGTGGTGGGCGCCTTCGAGGGCTCGATCGAGCGTCTCGCGGCGCTGGCCGCGCTGATGCCGATCGTCGCCGGCATCGGCGGCAACTCCGGCAACCAGACGACCACGCTCATCGTGCGCGCGCTGGCCGCTGGGGCAGGTGAGCGCGCAGAGCGCGCGGCGCCTGCTCCTGAAGGAGCTCGGCATCAGCGTCGCTCAACGGCGCGATCTGGGGCGGCGGTGCTCGGCATGCGTCGCGTGGATGCTCTACCGCAACGTCGCGCTGGGCGGCGTGATGGCGCTCGCGATGCTGCTGAACCTCATGGTCGCCGCGGCTGGCCGGGCATCTTCATCCCGCTCGCGATGGAGCGCTTCGGCCGCGATCCCGCCGTCGGTTCGAGCGTCTTCCTCACGTTCATCACCGACAGCATGGGCTTCTTCATCTTCCTCGGCCTGGCGACCGTCTTCCTGATGTAGCGCCGATGGCGCGGCTCTTCTTCGCGCTCTGGCCCGGCGCCGCGGCATCGCGGCGAGCTCGCGGTCGTGGGCGAGGCGCTCGCCGCGCGCTCGGCGGGCAAGCCCGTTCCCGCCGGGAAGATCCACCTCACGCTCGCCTTCCTCGGCTCGGTCGACGATGACAGCCGAGGCGCGGTGGCGGCGGCGAGCGCGATCCGCGGCGAGCCTATCGACGCTGGCGCTCGATCGGTGCGGGTCGTTCCGGCGCGCTCGCGTCGGCTGGGCGGCGCCGTCGGTCGCCGTCCCGGCGCTCTGGCGGCGCTGCAGGCGAACGCTCGCGAGGCGCGCTTCGCGCGCCGCGGGTTCGCGCTCGAGGAGACGGCATTCGCCGCGCACGCCACGCTCGTGCGAAGAGTCTCGCGGATCATTGCGCGCGGGCCAGCGGCCGCCGATCGCATGGCGAGTCGACCGCGCTTCACGCTCGTCGCAGTCGACGGGACGGAGCGCTACGAGGTGCTGGAAAGTTGGGGATTGAAGTAGCCCGCTTGCGAGGCGCTACCCGGCCGTGTTGCTGCCGCGTGCGCGGGACCGGTCGGGTCGCGCCTCGTATTCGGGTCTAGCCTTTGCGCTGCGGACTCCTGCGGAGTCCTCAGCTCATCGGCTTGATCAGCGGCGTGATGACTGGCGTTACCGCGGGAGCCATTCGGCTTCATCGGTGCCGCCGCGCTTCATCGCGGGCTTGCGCTTCGCCGCCTTTCTCCTGGCTGGCTTCTTCTTCTTCGCCGCCTTGCGGGCCGGCTTCCTTTCTTTGCAGCCTTCCGTTTCTTCGACTTCTTTGCTACGCGTCTTCTTGGATTTCTTAGATGAACGTTTCTTAGATGACTTCTTTTTCGCTTTTTTCGCGGATTTTTCTTCGCAGCTTTTTTCTTCGCAGCCATGGTTCGCTCCTTTCAATGTTGGACCGATTGTCTGCGTGCCGCAGGCCACCGGGCCTGCTTCGCACTACCAACGTTCGTACTCGAACGAGCTGGTGTGGCGATTCTATGCATGACCTCACATGTCAAGGGTGACTATTTGCATCGACTCGCCCTCATTTGGTATCGGCTCGATACCGATAGGACGCTTCGCAGCGTTTTTAGCGCGCGTTGAGCGTCGGCGAGGCGTTTTTCGAGCGCGAAGAGCGATCGAGCGTCTCGCGCGCGCGGATCTCGACGCGCGCGCTCGCCGTCGATGAGCACTTCGGCGGGTCGCGGGCGCGAGTTGTAGTTCGACGCCATCGCCATTCGCGTACGCGCCGGCGGCGAGGATCGCGAGAACGTCGCCCGGTTCCACCGCCAGGCGCGCGATCAGTGCCGAGCACGTCGGCCGATTCGCAAACCGGGACCCACGACGTCGTACGCCTGCGCCGGCGCGAGTTGCGCTCCACCACGGGCACGATGTCGTGCCACGACTGGTAGAGCGCCGGGCGGATCAGCTCGCTCATCGAGGCGTCCACCACCGCGAAGCGCTTCGCCTTGTCGAGCTTCAGGTACTCGACGCGCGTGAGGAGCACGCCCGCGTTGCCGACGATCGCGCGCCCGGGCTCGAGCATCACGCTGGAAGCCGCTTCGATGCGAGCCGGCCGGCGAGGCCGCGGCAGTAGGCGCCGATGTCGAGCGGCGTCTCGTCGCTGTAGCGGATGCCGAAGCCGCCGCCCAGGTCCAGGTGCGCGAGCGCGATGCCTCCGCGCCGCGAGCGCGTCGACGAGCTCGAGCACGCGCTCGAGCGCTTCGTCGAGCGGCGCGGTCTCGAGGATCTGCGAGCCGATGTGGCAGTCGATGCCGGTCACCGCGCAGGTTGGGAAGCTCGGCCGCGCGCCGGTACACCTCGAGCGCGCACTCCGTGCGGGATGCCGAACTTGTTGCCGGCAAGCCCGGTGGATATATAGGGATGGGTGCGCGCGTCCACGTCGGGATTGATGCGCAGCGACACCGGCGCCCGCACGCCGGCGCGGCGGGCGAGCGCGTCCAGGCGCTCGAGCTCCGGCTCGCTCTCGACGTTGAAGCAGCGGATGCCGGCGGCGAGCGCCGCGGCGATCTCGGCTTCGGACTTGCCCACGCCGGAGAAGATCACGCGATCGGCCGCGCCCGCCGGCGGCGAGCACGCGGGCGAGCTCGCCGCCCGAGACGATGTCGAAGCCCGCGCCCAGGCGCGCGAGCACGTCGAGCACCGCGAGGTTCGAGTTCGCCTTCACCGCGTAGCAGACGAGGTGGTCCACGCCCGCGAGGCCCGGCGTCGAACTCGCGGTAGGCCGCCTCGATCACGGCGCGCGAATAGACGTAGCAGGGCGTGCCGAAGCGGCGCGCGACTTCCGAGAGCGCATCGCCATCGAGCGCGAGCTCTGCCCCGACGCGGGCGAGCCCGCTCATGGCGCGGCGAAGCGGGCTTCGCGGGCGGCGCCTCGGGAAGCTTGAGCGGGCCCTTCTGGCCGCAGCGCGGGCACGGTCGCGATGCAGGCGAGCGCGAGGGCGGCGAGGAGGGGCGCGTATCATCGCACGGCATTATGACGGAATCGGAATTCCACGGCGCCGTCGACGCCGTGCTCGCGCGCATCGAGTCGTCGCTGGAAGCGAGGATGCGACTCGACGTCGATCTCGAGGCGGGAATCCTCACCGTCACGTGCCGCGACGGCACGCAAGGTCATCGTCAACCGCCAGACGCCGAACCGCGAGATCTGGGTCGCGGCGCGCTCCGGCGGCTTCCACTTCACCTGCGCGCGACAGGCGCGTGGCGCGACACGCGCAGCGGCGACGAGCTCTTCGCGTCGCTCGCGCGCGTGATCGCGTCGCAGGCGCGCGTCGAGGTGCGATGGAAGTGACGCCGATCGCGCGAAAGCGCCTCAAAGCGCGCGAAAACGCGCCGGCAAGCCGGCGTTGGTATCGATCCGATACGAAAAATCGGCGGATGAAATCCTTGACATTTTCGTATCGACCCGATACTAATGCGCGGCACGCGGTCGGTTCCGCGATGGAGGCGCTGCCTGGACAAGAATCCGCTCGTGCTTCTCGAGCTTGTCGAACGGCTCGGCAACCTCATGCGCACGTGAGCTGCGCAAGTCCGGACCGGACGAGTCGCTGCAGCCGGTGCACCTCCAGGCGCTGATCTATCTTAGCAAGGCGAACCGCTACTCCAACACCCCGCAGGCGCTCGCCGACTACCTCGGCCTCACCAAGGGCACCGTGTCGCAGACGCTGCTGCTGCTCGACCGGCGCGGCCTCGATCGAGCGCTTCGAGGACGACATCGACCGTCGCGTCGTGCGCCTGAGGCTCGTCGGCTGCCGGCGAGCAGCTGCTCTACGAAGTCGCAGCCGGCGCTGGCGTGGCAGAACGCCACCCGCAACATCAGCCCCAACCGCATCCGCAATGCCGTCTCCGGCGCTGCGCGAGGCGCTCGTGACCTCTGCAGGAAGACAACGAGGGCTCGACTGTTCGGCGATTGCCAGAACTGCGCCTGGTGCCAGAAGCTTTCGCAGCGCATCTACCGCTGCGGAAAGATGGGCGACCGGATCTCCGGCCCCGAGACGCGCCGGATCTGCCGCATCTACGAGGCCAAGACCGCGGACGAGGCGGCCTAGCCGTCCTTCAGGCGGCGCCTCGCGCGCTTGATCGCGGCGCGCACGGCCGCCGGCGCCGGTGCCGCCGATGTGCGCGCGGGAAGCGACGGAGCCTTCGGCCGTCAGGACCCGCTTCACGTCCTCGCCGATCAGCGGCGAGAAACGCTTCAGGTCGCTCGAGGCTGAGCTCCGCCAGGTCCTTGCCCGCGCGATTCCGCCGCGCCGCACCGCGCGCGCCACGACTTCGTGGGCGTCGCGGAACGGCAAGCCCTTGCGAACCAGGTAGTCGGCGAGGTCGGTGGCGGTCGCGTAACCCGCGCGTGAGCGCCGCGCGCATGCGATCGGGCCGGGCCTTCACGCCCGTCAGCAGCTCGGCGAGCAGCGCAAGCACGTCGCGCAGCGTGTCGACCGTGTCGAAGAGCGGCTCCTTGTCCTCCTGGTTGTCCTTGTTGTAGGCGAGCGGCTGCGCCCTTCATCAGCGGTGAGCAGCGCGACGAGCGAGCCGTACACGCGCCCGGTCTTGCCGCGCATGAGCTCCGGGCACGTCCGGGTTCTTCTTCTGCGGCATGATCGAGGAGCCGGTGCAGAAGCGGTCGGCGATGCTCCACGAAGCCGAAGCGCGGGCTCATCCAGATGATCGAGCTCCTCGGCCAGGCGCGACACGTGCGCCATGACGAGCGCGGCGGCGGCGAGGAATTCGACCGCGAAGTCGCGATCGGAGACCGCGTCGAGCGAGTTCTCGCACACGCCGTCGAAGCCCAGCTCCCGCGCCACCGCACTCGCGGTCGATCGGGAAGCTCGTGCCGGCGAGCGCCGCGGCGCCCAGCGGCAGCCGGTTCACGCGCCGGCGGCAGTCGGCCAGGCGCTCGGCGTCGCGGCTGAACATCTCGAAGTAGGCCATGCAGGTGGTGGCCGAAGGTCACCGGCTGCGCCACCTGCAGGTGGGTGAAGCCGGGCATCAGCGTGTCCGCGTGCTTCGCGGCGAGGTCGAGCAGCGCGTCGCGCACGCGCGCCGCAGCAGGTCGGTAGCCCGTCGATCTCGGCGCGCAGCCACAGGCGCATGTCGGTGGCCACCTGGTCGTTGCGCGAGCGGCCGGTGTGCAGCCGCTTGCCCGCGTCGCCGACGAGCTCGGTCAGCCGGTGCTCGATATTGAAGTGGACGTCCTCGCGCTCGAGCGACCATGGGAAGCGCCCGGCGCGCACTTCCTCGAGGATCTGCGCCATGCCGCGCTCGATCGCCGCCAGGTCGTCGGCGCCGATGATCTCGCGCGCGCGAGCATGCGCGTGCGTGGGCGAGCGAGCCCTGGATGTCGACCTCGGCAAGGCGCCGGTCGAACGCGACGGACGCGTTGAAGCGCTGCGTGAGGCGGTCGAGCGGTTCGGCGAAGCGCCCCGACCATGCCTTGCCGGACGGGCGCCGGCTTGTCGTCTTGTTGCATGGGAGCGGCGGCGGTGGCCAAATGGTGACCCGTGGCGAGTATAAATCAGTCGGGTTCGCGCAATCCGGCTGCCGAACTTCTGCAACCTGGGCGTGATGCTGCGCTCGATGATCGCCGTGAACATGCTGCTCGCCGCCGCCGCGGTGATCCGCGCGCGCTCGCTCGACGACGTGGCCTCCGAGATGCTCGCGTTTCGCCGCCTATCGGCGAGCCGATGCTGATCGTCTCGCTGGTCGCTCCTGTGCGCCGCGCGCCGCTGGCTCCGTCACGCTGCGCTACGGCGCCTCGTATCGCGGTGATCGCCGTCTTCGAGGCTGGCGCTCGCGTGCTCCTGTCCACGCTCCTCGCGCGCCAACGTGAGCATCGGCGCAGCCGATGCCGTTCACCCAGCTCGCGGCTGATCACGCGTCTTCGTGGCCGGGATCTCGCTCGCCTATCTTCGACCTGCGCGCGCCGGGCGCTCTCGCCAGCGATCGCCGAGGCGCGCATCCAGGCGCTGCAGGCGCGAATCCGCCCGCATTTCCTCTACAACAGCATCAACGCGGTGCTGTCGCTGATGCGCTCGGAGCCGCGCCGCGCCGAGCGCGCTCGGAGGATCTGGCGGACCTCTTCCGGGTACTGATGGCCGACAACCGCACGCTCGCCCCGATCGCCAACGAGGTCGAGCTCGCCCGCCAGTACCTGGCGCTCGAGAGCTGCGCCTGGGTGACCGGCTGCGCGTGGTCTGGAAGATCGACGGGATGCCGCCGGACGCGCTGGTCCCGCCGCTCGTGCTCCAGCCGCTGGTCGAGAACGCCGTCTACCATGGCATCGAGCCGTCGCAGAGCGGCGGCGCGATCGAGATCGACGTGGGGCGTCGCCGGAAGCAGATCGTCATGGCGCTGCGCCAACCCATTTCCCGGCGCAAGCAGGCACTCCGCGGGCAACAAGATGGCGATCGCCAACATCCGCGAGCGCCTGCAGCCTGCACTTCGACGCCGAAGCCAGCATGCAGCTCCGAGGTGAAGGACGGCACCTACCGCGGTGACGATCCGCATCCCGTACCTCACGGCCGCCCCATGACGCTCGCCGGCTCGAAGCCGCCCGCATCCTCATCGCCGACGACGAGGCGCCCGCGCGCAGCGCGCCTGCGCGACCTGCTCGACGACTGCCGCGATCGACTTCCCGCTCGTCATCGTCGACGAGGCGCGCAACGGCGCGAGGCGCCCGGGGTAGCAATGCGTAACCT
>ERZ1370068.18-contig-10012_pt1 | contig 42749 bp, 53 predicted proteins | sample MGYA00561227_ERZ1370068 | MGnify/ENA primary metagenome ERZ1370068 (study PRJEB38410, sample SAMEA6850437) | metagenome | study: Metagenomic assessment of the ecological functions of the soil: analysis of the soil microbiota associated with the... | reverse complement strand
AGCACTTCGCGTTCAGTTACATGTTGCCTCCATATTGACAAACCACACGCAGCTTCGCATTCACTTCCTGAAAATTACCTGGACAATGAACGATGGCTTTAATGTTGCACCGACCGGGTTGTTTTATGCATGTAGCCGGTTCTATCAATCAGCCCGGTAACGGTAGTGATAAAACCATATGCGCAATGGAAAAATATAGCAACAGGCCTCGAGCCTGCGTTCCCCGGGAAACCTTTCACTTATACAGCTCCCCTGACTTTGATGTATTATACGACAGCCCCATTTTGATAGGCAACCTGGAAAATGCTGCCTTCATTTTCAGTCAAGAGTGGATACCGCATTATTTTATCGGCTATAAACCTGGGAAATTTTGACCGGGCAATGTTTATGGCTGACCCTGAAAAAAATTGTGGAAGCTGCCGTGGATATGATGGGATGGCGGTCGACATTCGCCCCGCAAGACATAATACACTTTATTGCTATTGGGCCGGGTCCGGGCGGTATTGAACACCTTAACCTCAGCGGCCATCGTGTTTTTAGTGGCGACCGGTTCGACGGCGACCGGGAAGAATTACGCTGGCTGAGCTTCCTGGCACATGAATATTTTTCATCATTATAGCGCGAAGCGAATCCGGCCGATAGAACTCGGACCATTTAATTATGACAGGGAGGAACCGCTACAAGGATGCTTTGGGTGGCACAGAAGGAATCACCGCTTATTACGACGAATTATTATTAAGAAGAGCCGGGCTGGACCACTGAAGACGATTTGATCAAGCGTATCGTCCCAGCCTTATCGCATACGAGCATAAACCAGGTCATTTATTTTTCAGTCGAAGCCACTGCAGGTAAAGCTTTGATACCCTGGTCCGACGGTCCATTTGGGACGAACCGGAGACGATATCAATAAAGCTTCTTTTCATATTACGACAAAGGCCTGGTGCTGGGCATGCTGCTCGATTTTAAAATAGAGACGCGAGACCAAAAGCAAAAGGTCGCTGATGATGTTGATGAGAACCTTGTATAAGAAATTTCTACCAGCAAAAAGAACAGGGGCCAGTGCGGGAAGGCGAGTTCCGGCAGGTTTGCGAACTCAACCGCCGGAGTTGCCGCTGGGCTGAGTTTTTTGAGTATGTGTACACCGTCGTAAAGGAAATCGATTATTCAAAATACTTCGCCTATTGCCGGCCTTGCGGGTGACACGACCTCAGAGAGCCCAGCCGGGTGCATGGCTGGGGACAGCGATGTAAAAGAAAAAATGATACATTGAATATTTCAGACGTAGACATGGGATTCTCCTGCCATGGCATGCGGGAGTGAGGCCAAAGCAAACCTGATTACAATTGATAACGTAACCCGCGTCTGCAAAAAAATCGAGTCCATGTCAAATGAAAAAAAAGCCGGGGTTATTCATTCTAGAGGTGGCGCAGCAAACCGGGGTGAAAATACATCCAGTAAAGCTGGAAACTAAATATCAAAATCATTCCGCGCGATAATGTACGGATGCCAGAGAACCCATCCACATTGCAGGCTGCACTATATTGAACGACTGGCTCATAAGCAAAACAGGGCGAACAGAGTCGTCATTGACCCTAAGAATACGATTTTAGGTCATTGTTTCAGACATGACTTGCATACGGATGATCGCGATGAGTCAAAGGCATAAGCCAGCGGAGACCAGTGCATATGTGTTTTCTGCTGTGTCCTATGTTTCCCTGACCGTGTGGTTCCATGGAGACGGCGATTTATCTTGCGCATAATAATTTGATTAAGCCCAAAAATCGGGACAAAGAGTTGAAAAATCGTTCGGCATCGCGGGGTCAGGCAGGGTATATGGTTTGCGGAGTTCGGCGCTGTGTTTGCAGCAAGTCGGGTCACCGCGATGACCGTAATTGATAGTTGGCGTCGAAACAATTATGGATATATTGCTCTCCTATAGCGATGCAGACACGTTTGTCCAACGAAGCCATTTTTATTCCACCAAACAGCTTTACCAGGAATAGTTTGGGAAAGGACTCGAAGTGGATGTTCAATTCACCCGGCTCTGGCTTCATGTTCGGTATACTATCGCTGAATCGTTCAGCCGCGATCGATTTGTGGAGACATAAGTTCATCCGAAAAGCGCTACAACTTAAAGAAAGTGGATCGCCGCCTAGCGTTTCCCTTTTTCATACAAATATTATAACCTCAGCCAGACACAGGAGATTTGCGGGGGTAGGTCTGCATATGCCCGATTAATTGCACAGGTTTGCTATCAACAGAAGGGGTTGCTCGAGAATCTTTCGCACAAGCTGCGGCGGAGCACATACACAAACACCACCATAGATATCAAGGAAAGTAATTGAGGCTTGGACTTGCCGCCTGCTTTCACTCACTGAAAGAGCTGCAAAAGATGGAGCCGCAAACAAAAGATTAATACAATTGAGACAGCCATCCTTTTGAAGTGGCGGAGTTCGCGTCTATGTCCTAACAAGCTTGATGCAGGCATTTAGCTGGACAATCTTAAGAAGGAAAAGGGTGCAATTAATAACTCCGTTTAATGAAGAAGAAGTAAGAGGATTTGAGAAAAGGTGGAAAGAAGATCGCCAAGCAGCCATAACGACGAAGACATGTTTATGAGCCCCTGAAGAAATATGTAATAGACGGCGGAGCGCCCGGAAGCCGGAAATAGCGGCAATGGTCGACACCCGGATTCCAACGGTGCCCCGGTCGTGGTTATTCGTTGACGTTGGAGAATTCTAAGTTACTTCGGTTGGATCATGCCATGTCGCATCCTGGTCGGAGGGAGGGAGCTGGCGGATTACGCCAATGGACGAAGCTCGCAGAATTCGCGCTTTGGAGGCTACCATGGAGGTAGGTGCTGCCTGTGGCTGCTGCACTCGCGTTATCATCCTGTGGCAGGGATATTAAATTCTGCCAGAAGATTCTTTGCCCGAATTTTGGTGTATTCCAATGCCTTCAAGCGATGGATTGTGGTTTTGGTTATCGAATCGTGACCCACGCCTGGCGGGCTTCCTTATATCGGGCGCATCAGGGAGCTCTCAGCCTAATGTTGTGGTGGCAACCGGTCAAGCACAGTGACTCGGATTGAGCCTGGGAGCAGGGAGGCACAGGCAAGTTGGTTCCAGAGCCGGATAGTGAGAAAAACAAACAAGACGATATTAATATTATTTTCTGCATTCGCAGTGGAGAATTTGGATAATAATAAAGATCTAGAGAAAATGCCCGCGCGATCGCAAGATTAGTTCTGAAAAGCGAAGATAATTTACCCATACTGATCACTTCAAAACTGCAAAAAGAGTGGGAGGAAATGGATGACCAAAATTGCCAAAAATTGCTGCTTCGAAAGAAGGGTTTGGTTTGCGGTTTATAAAAAGAATCATGAAGTTCCTTCGGTTTACGTGTCCTGAGGCTGTTGAAGGTGCTCTTTATATGTACGGGTGGATGGACGGGCAGAAGCAATGACAGAGCGCGATGAAAATTCTTATTTTGCGGCCCTTCACGCCGAGACGACCCGAAAAGTATTTTGGGCAAAAAAGAATATTGAGAAGGGTCTTACAGCCGCATCATGATAGGCTACGGAGCCAAAATGAAGCCCCGGACTAAAAAGAAGTAGAAGCGGCTTAAAAGACAGATGGCGGGTGGGAAATGGCATACGAGTTAGCACACGGCCACGCATGGAGAATTCCCAATGATTTTTCAAAGAACTTTTGCAAGAGCCCAAGGCTAAGAATTTTCACGGGGCATGTCAAATAAAACGAATCTTTGTTACAAGATTGCCTGGCGATTGCAAACAGCAAAAGACTTACTGAGAGCATAAGGCAAACATCTGCAGTAGGGGAACCCAATCATTGAAATGTTGGCAAGAAGCCCAGAAGCTCTCACTAGAAGCAGTGCTCAACAGTGATGTCAGACACCTGATCCATCCTGAGGTCTTGGGCTCGAAGGATGACGAGCTGACAGGTTTCCGTTTATCATATTGAGCTATGTCGAAGTAGCAGTCAAACGGACTTTTAGGCTTATCGCTTCTAAAACATATATAAAAATTATTATTTCACAAGCTGCATGGAAAAAGTCACTAACCATAATAAAATTTAATATTTTCACACCCGTTGCGTTTAAAAACACCACAACAATGATACTTCAGGAGAGAAATCCTTCACAAACACCTTCTCCGCTTTTTCACATCTTAGTCACTTGCGACAGTCATCGCTCAAATCAAGAAAGTTGCCGAGAAGCTTACTCCGGAAGCTGATGGGGTGTTTCATCCGATATGGCATTATCGAATTCCTGGGTTCCATTAATAATAAACGGACATGAGATGCATAGCATCATGGTAGTTGCGCCGCTGGTAGGGTGGTTGCCGAAGAAGGATGGTGAGCACCTTATTCCACGAACACGAGGCTTTTACACGATGTGCTCCGATGAGCAAAACGTTTAACTGCGGCAGCAATGAGTTGCGCGCAGTAACTGAAAAACGACTCACGGTAAAAATGATCAAAGGTTGTTTCTTTTTCCCGAAACCGGCCAGCTTGCCGGATACCATCGGCACTAACCTTCGCTGAGCTAACCGGTCAGAGGCTCCTCACAGACGTATTCGGTCGGACCGCCGCCAGGATCAACCCGGTCACGGCCATTACCGGTGATGCGCCGACGTGAGTTGCTACTTTTAGATTACCCGTCATAGTCTGCGCAAACCCGGGCGCATTCTTTGTATAATTTCCCTCGGCTCCATAACGCTTTCCGCGATCGTTCAAAAGTGACAGGTCAACGGGTCGTCGGATTACCTCCGACCCAGATTATTACACCCGCTGGGTATTGAAGGGACGGATTGGGAAACAGGATCCAAAGGGAATTAATCTCCGGTGGACTGGGGTCTGAGAGTAAAGACCGAGGACATGGCCAAGTCGGGCAGTTGTTTCTCCAAAAGGAAAACTGGAATAGCCGTCAAATAATACCTCCGCATGGATTGAAGAAGCTACCACAAAAAAATTGACCAAACACCCGACATGCCACAGGCCCAAAGAGACTCCAGCGATTGGCAACAGGGTGTGCTGTTACCAGGTTTGGCGCAGCAGGAATCAATAGCTATCGCGCACGATGGCGCTTTGGCTCAGTATATACTTGTAATGCCTGACCGGGATGCAGTGATGCGCTCATTACCAGCGAATCTCCCAACATGCGGGACGAAATAAATTTTGTTTGGAAATACTTAGTTACCGGCCTTTAAAGAAAAATAAATTAACAGTCATCAAAAGCAGCTCTTTGCTATAAGCAAAAGTTGTCAAAGCTGGCACTCACTCCAAGCTCGCAAAAGCTCTTCCACGTTGAGAGACTATTTCTGGCAAAACGTTCAAATATAGAGGCTAACGATGATGAATGTATGCGTCGCTTCTCTTTTCGACTTCAGGAATAATACCTGTTACCTCGGAATTAAAACTGATACTGCCGCATTATGATATTTCAATTTGGCGAGTGGTGCCTGGAAACCCGGAGTAACAAAAACGGGGACCTTCCCTTGTAGGTCGGGCAAGATCATTTTTGTCGGGATTGCTTCCACCTAAAGTTACGAAGCACACTGCCATTTGGAAAGATGCCAACACACTAGAATTAAAAATCACGGTATATCGAAAAGCCCGCACACGGGAAATATTTGTCTGCCGTTTTGATGACAACCAATCATTACGAGTTGATACCGGGAGCAGCTTTGACAAAAACCTAGAAAATAAGAAACCTCGTTAAGGTAAGTTTTAACTAGAGAATCACTTTTTAACCCGACATCATGCCCGCTGACGGCAAAATAAAATATAAAGAGATAACAGGGAATCATGATCCAGTAAGCTTGTGCTACAAGACCGATTGAGTTCACCCAATTTAGCCCATAAGTCTTGGCACGTAAAGCACCACCTGCAATACCAACGATCAGTAATGCCAGATGCGGCCTTAGTGAATTTTCCCCCAGACCGTTTGATTGCCAGCGGCCAGATTGCCGGCCACACCAAAGCATTGAAGCAGGCCTAAAATGGCGATGAAAAGGAACAGACGATGGTTGCCCGATGTAAAAATGGCGCCAACGAAAACAGGATCCACCAATATGGCGGAGAATTTTAAAGTCGCCGATTGCTGAAACTATATTTTGGTATGGTGAAAATGCCAATAAGATAGCCCCGCCAGCTATGCCTGATCATTGTTATAGCAGTGGTAATAATGCTTTTGCGGTATCGGAGAGCTAAATTCCCAAAGGAATTTCCATAAAAGCTGTAATGGTATCACCGGCTAACGCTTCTACGCCCACACTAAAGAAACAGGGTGGTAAAGCCCAACCACAGGTAAGGATAACTGAAAATGCTTGCCACGGTTGGCGACGGAAGAAGATTGGATTGTTTCGTCCTCGCCTTCCGCTTTAATTTCAGGCAGCGAAGAAGAAATAAATGAACACGGCGAGCAGTGCCAGCTACAACTGCGATGATAATATGTGAAACACTACTTTGGAAGCGAGATCGTTTAGATTTCAATTGCACTTTCCCGCCGCATCAAGGGTAGCCAGCTTTGCCTGGAGGACATCGGCATTATCCAGCATAATGGCTCCCATGATCAAGGGAGCAAGAGGCTCCGGCGCCTGTGTCGCAAACTCCCATGATGCTGATCCTTTTGCCCGCACTGTCTGTGGGACCAAGAATGGTTACACAGGATTTGAGGCTGTCTTGCAACAGGACCAGCCCGGTCCCGATTACAAACAGGCCAAATAAAAACACATCGTAGTTTCTGCTATTGGCAGCAGGAATAGAACGATCAATGCCCTGGCCGCCATCAGCAACAATGCCAAACATCATTCCTCTTAAAACCAGTTTCTTTCGTGCACTTCATGAAGAAGGAGATACCATTACAGCATGAAAGAAATATAAAAGGCAAAAAGTGACCAGCATCGCTTCCGCTGTGGGTGAGTTCACATGCTATTAATTTAAATAAGGGATCAGGTGCCGTTGGCCCATGTTACAAACCAAAAATGAAAAAACAGGGACTGATCAATAAACATCGGCATCGTATAGCTTTGCCTTCTGACTAGCTGCTGCTGTTGCTGTGAGTGGCTGCAGTTAATTAAGGTATTTAGCGATGAAAATAATCAAATAGTTTATCAAATAGAGGGGCAACCGTTTTGCATGAAATCGCCCGGTCTGTACAAGGTAGCTTTGATAGTTATCTTTTACCAAAGGTTCTCCCGGCCTTTAATTAATTTTCAATAATTGTTGCCGTGATAAACATATTGTAATAAAATTCGGGTGAAAGATGTCCAAACCAATAAAAAATATAAACATGAAAAGATCGTTCATACTTCCGGTGTTTTAATCCTCGCTTTTTTAATGGTTAATATCTGAAAGGCAGACAGGACGGATGGACAAAACTCTTCAACGGAAAAAGCCTGGACGGCTGGGCTGACGGTTAAGATCAAAGATCACCCGTTGAATGATAATTTCGGAAACACATTCAGGGTAGAAAATGGTGTCATTAAAGTAAGCTATGACCAGTATGTGAGGTGATTCAAAAACCAGTTTGGCCACCTGTTTTACAATAAGTCGTTTTCAGCATATCTAGTGTGATTGAATACCGTTTTGTCGGCGACCAAACTAAAAGATGGACCCGGTTGGGCTTTCACGCAACAGCGGTAATGATGCTGCATGGCCGGACGCCTGCAAGCTGCATGACGGTTGACCAGGATTTTCCGATCTCGCTCGAAGCGCAATTGCTCGGTAGGCAATGGTAAGGACCGAACGTACCACTAAACAATTTATGCACTCCCGGGACGAATGTGGGTTATGAACGGAAGAATTACATACCGTCCATTGCACAAATTCCACTTCCAAAACATATCACGGGGATCAATGGGTGAGACTGAAGTACTGGTATTAAAGGATTCGATTATTAAGCATATCGTCGCTGGTGATACGGTGATTGTCTATAGGAACAGCCACAATATGATGGCAACGATAAATGGGTGAAACAGGCGGGATTAACTGCCGGGGCGCTCATCAAAGAAGGAACGATATCGCTGCAAAAGCGAAAGCCATCCCATTGAATTCAGGAAAGTGGAATTATTCAACCTGGAGAAATACATGAGCTCTGCTAGCAAACTGGAGCAAATTCTTAAGCAGCAGCGCAAGACAACAGTAGATTATTCGAGTCAAGTCAGCGATGTCAATCGTTTGCGTACAGGTAAATAATTGAATAATTCGCTGTTAGATCATCTTGGACAACCGTTTGCATATTTATGCGGTCATTTATTGTTTTAATTTTGTCCTGCATTTGCATTTTGTCAGTGCAATTGAGTTAAAAACATGAAGAGAACATTTACCGTCATTTTCATTTTTCAGATGGTGCCTGATCATCCTGTTTGTATGTTGTCATGCTGTCCTTGTTTTTGTACTAACCAAACAGTAAAATTATCTTAAGCAAGTGTTTGACGCTGACGAATTCAGTAGTAGTTTTGAGAGTGATTTCAGCTTATTCGTTCAGTGAAATAAATTATCGGATCAGAATTGAAGTAAAGGCGGTCCGAACGGGCATATATATGACTAAATTTTTGTCGTCAACCGTAATCGGAAGGTTGTATATTCAAAGTTAGAAGTAACCGAATTAGAAAAACTTTTCACAACGGATGATGCCATTAGCCCTTGTCCGGAAAGTTGAAACTTTAAAACGATCATGCCACGCTCAGTTTTATCTGCATATGGAATAGATGGTAAGTCATCAGTAGAAACTTTTGGCAGCGGGCTTATTAACAATACGTGGAAAGTAATTGCCGGAGGAAATGAATTTATCCTGCAAAGAGTGAAACCATGCTGTTTTCAAGGAACCGACAACGACATCGCCAATAATATTAGCCTGGTTGGTGATTACCTCAGGCGAAATCATCCCGAATACAAATTCATTGCTCCCGTTACTACTCCAAGAGGAGACGAGATGATCTATATAAGCTGGGAGGGTTATTTCCGGATGTTCCCTTTTGTGGCCGGTTCACATTCAAAAGATGTGGTGGAGACGCCGGAACAGGCTTATGAGGCGGCCATGCAGTTTGGCAGGTTTACCCGTTTACTTCATGGAATAGATATCGAAAAATTAAGGCTGACCATTCCCTGCTTTCATGATCTTGCATTGCGTTATCAGCAGTTCTTATTATCCATTGAGAAAGGGAATAAAGACCGGATCAGGGAGTCGAGATGCGTTGATCCGGTCGCTGGTGGCGCACGCCGATATTGTGACAAAGAATATGACCAGATAGTAACCAACCCGGACTTCATACTACAGGGTTACCCATCACGATACAAAGATCAGCAATGTGCTGTTTGATGAGGAGGGCAGGGGTATTTGCGTGATTGATCTTGATACGGTAATGCCTGGCTATTTCATCAGCGATGTGGGTGATATGATGCGAACATGTTTATCGCCTGTGAGTGAAGAAGAAACGGAATTTGAAAAAATTGAAGTCCAGGGATGAGTTTTATATAAGCCATTGTAGCAGGGCTATTCACGAATGAAATGAAGGACGAGCTTACAGAGACTGAAAAGCAATATTTTTTTATGCCGGTGAGTTTATCATTTACATGCAGGCAATCCGGTTTCACTACCGACTATCTCGAACGACGATATCTTATTACGGAGCTAAATATCCCCGCCACAATTTCATGCGGGCAAAAAACCAGTCGATACTGTTGGAACAATTGTTGAAGAAGAAAGATCAATTGCAAAGTATTGTTGACCTGTCACGATGCTCTCGTGAGCTCGCATCTCGCGGTTTTATGCTGTAATTTCAGCACTCGGTATATCGCCGAGAAGCGATAGAAGAGACCTGCGAAACTTCCAGTTTCGCAGAGCGTAAAGCTCAGCGGGGCTTGCAGCCCCGCAGGTCTATTGTATGCTTTCAGCAATTGCATTTGATACCTTATTCTAAATCTTATCTGCACGAGCTACGAGTTTTCGCTGAAGGCTATAAAATCAGAGATCAAGTCGGCTACTCATTTTTGACGTTTTCTATTATGGGTTGGATTGACATTTTCAGCCGTCAGCGATAGAGGATATAATTCTTGAAAGTTTTGCTTTTGCCGGGAGCATAAAGGCCCTCGGCCATCAGGAGCTTACGTTGTGCATGTCAAATCATATTCATACTATCTGGACAGCTACCAATAACAATCTAAGTGACATTATCCGGGATTTTAAAACATTTACGAGTAGAAGCTATTACGGCGTCGATCGAAGCTTCGAGATAGAAAGCCGTCGTGACTGAGTTGTTTGTATATGTTTAACTTTTATGCAAACAAAACAAACGCGAATGATAATTTCAAGGTATGGACGGGCAAATAATCATCCGGAGGAAATCCACAGCGAGTCATTTTTAAGATCGAAGCTCAATTATATTCACGAAAACCCGGTGAGGGCAGGACTGGTAGCTGGTAGCGCCCCATTATTTGTGCACCTAGCAGCGCTGCAATTATCAAACGGGAAAAGGCTTAAGTGAGAATCGACTTTTTGTTTTAACTATTGATGTCATCGCCACAGGCGATAAAATAGTGCTGCGAAACTGAAAGTTTCGCAGCAGCTTTTAGGGTTTGCAGCCCCGCAGTTTTATTGTATTGCGTATGGCAATTGCAACCGGTCAAAGTTTTTAATTTTGTATTTCAATAATTGATATGGGAGTCTGGAAGCAAATAGCCGAATACCTCTACCTGAAAAAGAAAGATCCCAACCGGCCCAAAAGCAAGTGGATTGGCTACATGCATGGAATCAACCGCATCAGCCTTTTACTATTTATCCTTTGCCTGGTCATTTTAGCGATTAAATTGCTTGAGAAAATAAGATGAAGTACGGATAGATCATGCGTTCTGCGTGAGCATATTTATAAGGCTGTGCTTGTCGATTATGCCTGAATGACGCCAGACAATTTTTCCGTTCTTAAAAATAATAAATGTGGGAACCGCCTGCACCTGGTAGGCCTCGGGATGCCTGCACACTTTTGTCAATATCCACTTTTATCACCCTCGCCTTGCCCTGAACGGCTTTTGCGACTTCCTGTATCACCGGGCTCATCGCCTTGCAGGGCCCACACCAGTCGGCATAAAAATCAACCAGAACAGGTTTTCTGAATGGATCAATTGGTTAAAGGATTCCATTATTTTCAAATTATTTGTTCACTCATTGACTTCATTTAAAGGATAATGCAGGATTAATGCCAGATTTACCGGCCGGCGACTGCGGCTCAACCCGCTCGCTCACTTCAATTCAACCGGGGTAATCTGCAATTCATGTAGCAAAACTGCCATTGGCTAGTTAACTGTTTGCTTTACGACTGTTCTCACCTTTACTTTGTATGGTAATCGGAACATTAACCTTAAATCTTCGTCCAATCTGAAAGTTCTTCTCTATAGCAGCAGTTTTCTAATGTGTAACGGCCTTGGATTCTTCCAGGGCTTTCTTTTTTATGGGTTTAAGCTGGGTTTCAGAAAACGAATAATGGATTGAGCTGCTTTGGCTGAAGCCCGCCCCCTTCACTAAGCATTTGTTTTAATGCGGCATAGTCTGCTTCTAACTGGTCTCTCCTGGGTTGACTCGTAAGCAGCTCGTTCAATTCGTGATGCAAATTTTTAACCGTCAGCTCCTGCTGTATTAATTCTTTTACCACCAGCTTATTCATTATCAGGTTCACCAATGCTATGTATTTTACCTTGATTACCCGTTTGGCGATCTGGTAAGAAATCGGTGATCCTTTATAGCACACTACTTCCGGCACTCCAAACAAAGCCGTTTCAAGAGTCGCGGTGCCGGACGTGACCAGGGCTGCTTTTGCCTGCATCAATAGAGGATAAGTTTGATTGGAGACGAAGGGAAACATTAGAATACGGCTTTAGCAGCTCGTCGTAAAAGATTTCGTCTACACCTGGAGCCTTGGCCACAATAAATTGATAGTTTGGAAACGATTTGCTTACCTCGAGCATCACAGGCAGCTTTTTCAATATTTCCTGCTTACGGCTTCCGGGCAATAAAGCAACTACCGGCTTGTCGGAAAACTTTGGGCTGTTGAGCATTGACTTTTGACTGTTGACTACTTCCACCAGCGGATGGCCCACGTATTCTACTTCCCAGCTCCATTTATCTTTATAATAGTCTTTTTCAAACGGCAGGATGACAAGCATTTTATCAATGCACTCTTTCATCATTTTTACCCTGCCCTCTTCTTCCATGCCCATACCTGCGGGCTGATGTAATAAATGACTTTCAGACCCTGCTCTTTGGCCCAGCGGGCAATGCGAAGGTTGAAACCAGGGTAGTCAATTAATATAAGTGTGTCGGGTTTGTAGTGACGGATGTCTTCTTTGCAAAAGCCAGGTTGCGAAAAATGGTCCGAAGGTTCATCAGTACTTCCGTAAAACCCATGAAAGCAAGGTCACGGTAATGCTTTACAAGTTCACCGCCCGCTGCCTGCATTTTTATCGCCGCCCCAGCAACGAATGGCCGCCGAGTCATCCAGTTTTCTTAATTCTTTAATCAAGATTGCTGCCGTGCAGATCACCCGATGCTTCGCCAGCAATGATGTAATATTTCATGCCCTGGCCCCGAAAGGGGCGATTGAGTTTGGTTCATTAATAAATTTAAAGATAGGAAAGATGTTTTTGTTAAGAGTCTGTTTACTCTTCCTTTAGCAGGCTGAGGGCTAATTCAGCACTTTGAGCACTAATAAGGCGATACCGTAGATTAGAGTGATAATAAAAAATACCTTTTGCGGTATTGTCTCGGTGAGTATTTATGTACAAGGTGAAAAGAACAACATTGGCGAGTAAAGAAAGTGTACCATTTGAAGTAATCAGCTTGTTGTCATTAAAAAATGCGTCTAAAAATCGCCAAAACCAACACCGGAGAATTTGATGAGATAAATGACCACCAGGCCGACCAAAGGACCTATCAGCCCCAGGACTATTCCAAGCCGCAGGTTATCTTTTTGCAGAATCATTTTTCCAGGTTTTTCAAGTGTGTGTCTTTTAAGGAATAATGAGTCATATCAAATTGCACTGGCACCACGCTCACATATCCATGATCCAAAGCCCATACATCGGTGTCTTTGCCTTTGTCAAAATTCGACACAACTCTCCTGTGAGCCAGTAATACATCCGTCCGTTGGGGTCCTGCCGTTCCATAAAGTCTTCTTCATACTTTGCATAGGCCTGGCGGCATAGCTTGAATCCTTTTAAAGTTCCACGGGTAGGGGTGGAATGTTTACATTCAATACAGCGTGCTTGTCCATTTTGGTAGATAGCATTTTTCCACCACGATCCTCACATATTTGCGGGCACCTGTAAAGTCGGCGTCAATGCTGTAGTCCAGGAGGGAAAACCCTGCAGAGGAATGCTTTCAATTGCCGCTTCCACAGCTGCTGACATGGTGCCTGAGTAAATCACATTGATGCTATGGTTGGCACCGTGATTAATACCACTGAGACAAAGGTCAGGTTTGCGGTGCAGTACTTTATCTACCGCCAGCTTCACACAGTCAACAGGTGTACCGGTACATGAATAGGCTTCAATATCGACAAACGTATTTACTTTATGCAATCTCAGTGGCTGACCGATGGTGATGGCATGTCCCATGCCCGATTGGGGCTTGTCGGGCGCCACTACCACTATTTTTCCAAGGTCTTTTACAGCTTCTACCAGGTTCATGATGCCCGAGTGCAGTGATGCCATCATCATTGGTGATCAGTATGACTGGTTGCCGCTTGTTTCCGCCGGGCTTTGTCCTGTTTGATTTTTTATCGTTCTTTTTCGAAGTAGCCTTTTTCTTTGTTATATTCAGGGCAAAAGTGTTTTATTTTTTCGGCATGTCCAAACCTTAGCCATGAATGGTACGAATGCACACTAAAAAATGTTGTTAAGGGCATTTCATATACGAACATATCCCTGATTTATTGTTTTATTTCTCCGTATTGATCATTTTTCGAATAGTCAATGGATTCTAATCGTGCATTCTTGTCTCAAGAAGTACATTCGTGTTATTTGTCGTAATTCGTGGCAAACTAAAAACCTTTTTGAATCTAATTAAATTAGTATTTTTGCATGCTAAACAAATTAGATTACCCATGGCAGTCTCAAACCAGAACCTAAAATATCTCCGCAAGCTTGGATCATGGACCAGGAAGAATTTTGCCCGTAAGTTAAGGATCAAACGATCGTTGTTAGGTGCTACTGAAGAAGAAAGGGGCCGAGCCGCGTATTGATGTGCTGGAGGCGGTTTGTCGATATTTTTAAGCTGGCACCGATGGCTGTAATACGCAAAGATCTTAGCGATAATAAAAGTAACTACCTGGCAAAGCGCAGCGGGCTATGAAGCTGGCCACCGGTCGCCCCGACATTCCATTTGCACCCCGTCAAGGCCGGCCGCAGGTTATTTGGCTGGCTGATGCGATCCGAATTCTGTGGATGAACTCAAGCTGATCGTTTACGCTCCCGATGCTATCTGGGTGGTAATTGCAGAGCCTTTGAGATTATTGGCGATTCTATGCCCACTACACCCAGTGGCTCTGTTATAGTGGGTGAAAAAATAGAAACGATCGATGAAATTAAAAACGATGGTGCCTGTATTGTTGTGTGTCGAGGCACGAGGGAATCGTTTATAAAAAGAGTGCAGAAAAATGGCCGTTCCAAGGATAAATTTACTTTGGTAAGCGATAATCCCATTTATCATCCTTATACCGTAAGGCGGAAGATGTCCTGGAAATGTGGAAGGCCCAGGTGGTAATTGCCAAAACCAACCAACAACAACGATGGGATCTGACCCAGCTTGCCAATATTGTCAGCGACTTGCAGGATCAAGTAGTTTCCTAAAAAAGAAGATGAATTGACCGGCGGAGTCACGAATGTTTCCAACAGTTTGCGGTTTTTGCAGCCATCTGCTACCTCTTCATGGCTGTCTGTTTATCTTTGTGCGTTAACTGTTGTATGTTGTTGAGAATACTCGCCTGTTTACACCTGTGGATGCTCATTTCCATGTCCCTATTTTCACAGGTAAAAACTTTCAGGCCGTGAAGACATCCGCTCCCCCGAAAATTGACGGCGGTGCTGGACGATTCGGTATGGAACGAAGCTCTGTTGCAACCTGGATTTCATTCAAAATTACCCACATTACGGTCAGCCGGCATCGCAGAAACGGCAAGTCAAAGCTGTTTACGATAACACAGCCATATACATTGCAGCGTGCCTGTCATGATGATCCTGCACTGATCCGAAAAGCAGATCACTGCGCGGGGACGAAGAACAATCAAGAGACGCATGATTTTCTCTCTGTTTTCTTTGACACGTACAACGATCCAGCAAAATGGCTTTCAATTCCTGGTCGCCTCTTCAATAGTACAAACTGGATGCAAGGGTTGTCGCCCGGGACTAACCAGGGGTTTGGGAAGTTATGGTGACAAGAACATGGATGCCGTTTGGGAGAGCAGGTTTCATTCAACAATCACGGCTGGATGGTGGAAATGAAAGCTACCGCATATCTCTTTACGGTTTGCAGCAAGATTCACGTTCAGCAATGGGGAATGCAATTGATGCGTTCAGTTCGGCTGTAACAATGAAACCACTTTCTGGAACAAGGTAGATCCCGAAGTAAACGGATTTGTAAACCAATTCGGGCTTTTGCAAATATCGTTGATGTAAAACCCTTCGCAGGGCTTAGTTTCTCGCCCTATTTATCGACGGGGGTGCGCAGTACGCCCGACGCTGATGGGTTTCGCACCAGAATGGCTTCGCAGTGGGGGAATGGACGTAAAATATGGCATCAACGAAAGCTTTACACTGGATGCACACCCTCATGCCCGATTTTGGCCAGGTGGTTTCTGATAATGTGGTTAACAATCTTACGCCTCTATGAAGTGCAGGTTTGACGAATACCGTCCTTTTTTTTACGGAGAGGATTGATATTTTGAATAAGTCAGGCTTATTTTATTCATGCGTTACGAGCTGACGCTACAGCAGGATATGACTCTGTTGAGTCATTGGCGGTTTCGGACCCCAACCTGAAATCGTCAAAACTCCGCCCGCACCACGTACTACAATGCTATCAAACTTAGGCGGACCGCAAAAAAACGGGAATGTGGTTTTAATGCGATTGCCGCCTCCGATGTACGCCACCGTAAAAGATAAAACCACTGAGGAAAAGCAAAAGTTGCAGACCGAGCTTTTGACCAACTACAACATACTGGTGGTCGACCAGGCCTTGAAGAGGAAGATCTTACGTTACGTTTTGCCAATACCATGTGCTGCGCGCGACGGAGGCGGAGGAGCGCCAATGTTTCGGGGCTTGATGTGAGTCTTTATGACAACAGGAATAATTTCAATCTAAAGGCCTTTGCGCATTATAGCAAGATATTCGAAGCGATCCTTACGATGGATTTAATACCCTGCTTCGATTTGGTAAAGTGAGTGGGAAAGTTCGCTATTTTGCGCAGAACAATGATCAGCCTCTCTTGAATATGATCCGACCGGATCTCGGCTGCCTCTCAGACTCCAAACCTGAATATCAATAACGTGTAGCATCAAGTTATAACCAGTTACGTCTACCAAAAATTTCCTGAGAGCTGCAGTTATACTTTCAACGCTATTTACCGCAGGCTGTATAAACCAGATGTTTTCAGTGATCTCACGCCTGGAGGCAAGCGGTTTCTGGCTTTTCAGGAATTCTTGGGATGTTACCCTGACTGCTTCATACCTGCCGGATCAGCATGATTATTTTGTGACAGGTAAACCTTATGAACAATATGCCCGCCGTCCGCAATATGTGATTCCTGAGGGTGGATGGCAGTTCGGACAGCCGGAAACGTTTATTCTTTAACTGCGATTTTTAGTTTCCGATTTTTTAAAAAACCCTGAAAGCGCTACTATCTGTATTGGTGCGGGTCTTCGCTATAGATTCGGCAACAAGTTTAGCATGGAATTGTCAAAGCCAGTATGAAACAGAAACAGACTACACACTTCTGCAGGAAGGGATGCGCTTAGGCGTGCCAAAGGTGGCACATGTTGATTTTGAAGAAGTGACTACTGTATTGTCGGGTATTCTACAATTTTACACCACGAATCAACTCTTATTGCTTCCGGATGCGGCATTACTGGAGTAATGTGATTGGTAAAACGAGTTGCGTGATCTCGATGAGGGAAGGGTTATCCTGATATGTCAAGGCCAATCTCCGCGGCCCGCTACACCGATAATATCAATTTCTTCAATGCCGATGCATTTTTACCATGGGATTTCGCTACGGCAGCCGCCTCTGTTGTCGGAGTATAAGAATTCCATGGACGACGACTGGCGTGTGGACGGCGACCGCTATAAGCATTATTTTTCAAACTCAGGGCAGACTTTCAATTTAAAACAGTGGAAATGAACTAACCGTTCGATTTATTTTATCTTTCTCGACTACAGGCAGCTGACGTCAGGTAAACAATAAGCGACTTCAGGATTGCTTCACAAAGGGCAAGGGTATTATTTCTTTTTCTACAACTGCAAAAACTTGCTCATTTTTTTGTGGGTCTACGCTATAGGTTCCGGTAAAGCGGCTAGAAAGCGGGGAGAATGCAGTGGTGCGTCGTAAAATAAAAACACGGAAAATGTAAGTGCCTGTTTTCCTTTTCCCTGAGTGCTGATGCCCGGGTGAATATGACCGGAAAAAGCATACTTGCCACCTTCAATCTGCAACTTTGGTTTCAAAATATCGTGACAATCAAAAATTCTTTGATCGGCAGGGGATCGTTGTGCACATTTATATCAACTCCTTCACTACCAACGGTTGTCGAGAATATCATGATTGCCGTTCGCAGATGGTGAACTTGAAGTAATGGAAAGTCTTTTCGCCATTTACGAAACAAATCCATCTCCGTGTTAGCGATACTGTGTGTCAGATCGCCGACTATGACCAGCCGTTCTGCTTTGAAAAAAGTATTTGTGCGAGCAACCTGTGCAGGTCATCTTTATAAACTCCAGTAAGGCACACCCAATCCCGGCTTTGCAAAAATGCCCGGTTTTGCCGACATGCAGTGTCAGCAACAATCACACGTTTTTTCATTTTCCCAAAACAGGGCCCTTTCACTGCTCAGGATTAAATGTTCATCACCGATGATATGTGATAATAAAAGTTGCCATAAGGAATTACAAATCTATTCAAGATTTGTCTGCAAGGACTCCTTTCGGAGAAGTTTGTTATCTGTTCCAGGATACATTCTCTTCGCAAAATTGCGATCGCCTGGACGGATGGCAATTTTATATCAGCTCGAAACACGGCAGGAACAGGTTGATTTAAAATCAAAACTAACGGCGCTGAGGTCAATTTAATAAATCTAATTGCGCCTGCATTTTTTTACACGGTCCTCGAGTTTTTCTGACGATAAGGTCTTCGCGCAAACTAGTCCACTTTAATGGGGAAGCAAAAGGAGTTAGTTGTTCCGGGAAAGTGATGACGATGTGGGAGGCTTGTCATGCGCTGCAGCATATCTCTCAACCTTGCTTCCTCCATTTGCTGGTCGAAAACTTCCTGGTAGGCCTGCCGGATCAATAAATTGTTGGGCTCATATTCTGAAAATACATTAAAGAGTAAGGAAGCGGATGCCTGCAGATGTCTTCGCTTTTTTTTTTCACCTGGCATACCCTGGAAGACCAGACCGCCAATCACAGCCACGTCCCTGAATTTTCTTCTTGCCATCTCAGTGGCGTTGACACTTCTTTGAATGTCGGTCAGCAGTTCGTCCGGCGAAAACAGATCATACACATTTGTATCATCTACCGGGATGGGCTGATCGCTCAGCAGTTCAAAGCCATAATCATTCATGGCAAAGGAAAAAGTGATGGGCATGATGCGACTGATGCGAGAGGCCAGTATAGCCGCCATTGCTTCATGTACCAAGCCGGCCTTCAAACGGATATACAAAAAGATGAAATCCGTCTTTGGTTTCGATTTGTTCGATCAGCAGCTCATTTGCTTTGGGTACATGAGATATACTTCCGCTGCAATTCAAAAGAGGCTTGAGCACTTCAAGCTCTATCTACTCTTCTAGATTCTTTTCTAACCTACTTGCCACTTTCCTCTCCCCACTCGCCACCAGTCAACTGTCTCCCTCAGCTTCTTTCCCAGGTTTGCACTTAATGGCATGCGTCCACCCTGCCAGCTTGGAACTGATGGATTTCTTAGCATTGCTTTTTCTCACCAATGCGGTCATCTCTTTGATGGTGATGTATTCAAGATTGTCCGGCCAGCCAGCGTAAAAACATCACCGGGTTGCAGGCGGGAAATGAAACCATTCTTCAATAACGCCTATAAATCCGCCACTCAGAAATTTCACTTTCATCATTGATTCAGCTTACAATCGTGCCGATATGCAGGCGGTGACGCATAGCCGTGCGCCTGTTCTGTGATCCGGCAACTCGTTGTCGTAATTTCTATTTTTTGAACTCATCATATTGCTGCAGGGCGTTGCCTCCGGACGTGATGAAATGAGCAGCAACTGCTGCCATTCATCGACGGTAATATATATGGTAACAATGAGTTGCTTTCACTTCATCAAATAATTCTTCGGGCATTAAAGCCATCTGAAATGGCCAGTGTATTCAGGTATTGAATCAGCACATCAAAACATAAGCATCATCGGCTGGCGGCTTTCAATAAAATTTTCATCAATTGCCGATTTTCAATGCGGCCGCTTCCACCAGTTCCAATGAATGGGTAGGTAAGAAAATATATTCTTGCTTGTATGCACCGGGGCTATGACCGCTGCGGCCAGCCCGTTGCAAAAATCTGGCGACACCTTTTGGCGAACCTACCCTGTATCACTGTTTCTACAGGACGAAAATCGACTCCGAGATCAAGACTTGCTGTACATACAACGGCTTTTAATTTTCCTGCGTGCAGGTTCTCTTCCACCCACAGCCTTAGATCCATGTTCAATGGATCCATGATGCAATGCAATCGGAACCCAGCGAGGTCGGGACAGGCATCCAATATCTTCTGATACCATGTTTCACTCATTCCTCTTGTATTGATAAAAATGAGTGTTGTTTTGCTTTGCATTGATGATCGGGATCACTTTGTGCGACCAGCCTTGATGCCCAAGGTGACCTGCCCATGGATATTTTTCAATTTCATCGGGTATTATCGATTCAATTTCGATTGACTTCTTTATTTCAGCTCTTATGATAACTCCTTTTTTTCCCAAGGGCGACAGTAAAACTTCTTTTGCTTCTTCGAGGTTTCCAATGGTAGCACTAATTCCCCAGAGTGACAATGGACAATGGGCAATTGGCAATGGGTCATTGTATATTGAAGACTGTTTATTGTCCATTTCCCTCGTTGCCTATTGCCTATTGCATATTGCCCATTGCCGATTGCATATTGTCCATTGCCGATTGTTTTTTGACAATTTACTATCCTCGATACCGCAGAGTTCCATCTGTACTCCTCTCTTTACTTCCCAGTAGCTCATGCCACTCATCCACAGCAATTATTTTTAGTGAACGAAAAGTATTTGCATATCCCTTTTGCGCCAATAACAAATGCAGGCTTTCGGGGTGATGATCAGCACTTCCGGCATCTGCCTTTTTTGTTTCTGGCGCTCATTGATATTGGTATCCCCGTTTCTAATTCCAATTTTCCAATTCATTTGTAGTTCAGCGATCACTTCTTCCATAGCACGCGCTATATCTTTAGCGAGGCACGAAGCGGTGTGATCCAAAGCAGTTGCAGGCCATTTGTTGTTTTGGCCGATAGTCGTCAGGATGATGATTTGATAAAATCAATCAATGCACCGAGAAATACAGAATAAGTTTTACCGCACCCGGTTGGTGCATTTACTAACCCGCTTTCTCCATCAATGATGTATTGCCAGGCTTGCTCCTGGAATGGGAAAGGACAACGGTTCTTTGATACAAGCCATTCAGTGATCACACGATATCCAAAGCTCTTATCAACGGTACTTGGCATAGTGCAAACTTAATGGATAAATGCAGTCACCAAAACGTTTAAGACAAGTGAAAAACGACCAAGTCGAATAAAATCACCAGTGTGCCGAAAATAACGCTACGTGGTTCCCGAACATTCGGGACTATGTTTCGATGTACCTTTTGTGGTTCAGGAACCACAGCGTTCACCCAAATTTTGAATTTGTTATTTTCCTGACAAGCTGATGATAACGATTAAGTTAACGGCTCCCAGTGCTTACAGAAAAGAATGAGCCAATTTCATACCGTTCTATTCTACTTGTCAAACAATCAAGGTTATGAAACTTCTTCAGACCACCTCAATCTCATTAAGACAGCATCTGGCAATTCAAAAACAAAAAAGAAACTAAATGAAAACTTATTTAATTCAAAGAGACCTGCCCGGAGCAGGTAAGTTCACTTGCGAGAACAATTGAAAGCTATTTCTCAAACTTCCTGCGGCGTAGCTCGACGAAATGGGCCCAGACGATTCAATGGATCCACAGCTATGTAACGGGAGATGCAAAATTTATTGTGTCTATAAGGCGCAAAATGAAGAGCTGATCAGGGAGCATGGAAAAAAGGTGGACTTCAGTCACCGTCATTACAGAAATTTCTTCCACCATCAGTCCCGCCTCACTGCCCTGGCGCCTGTATCGATTTTATCGACGCGAGTATTTCTAAGAAAAAGAGGGCTAGCTCAAACGTCGTTAAGCATGGCTGAAGTAATCTGCATTTCATTGTCACGATTGCTTCTGATTAGCGCAATCGGCGTGACGATCGACTTTCAATTAGCTTCCCTGACTACGAACCGCTGCACGTTTATGATTTTGCAAACTGATCTTCTTATTGGTTACGATGTTTACGATATAGGTGCCCCTCGTAAGTCCTGCTGACATTTATTTGGAGATTCTTTTGAATTCTGCCGCTAACATATCCTTTTTCACCAGGTTGCCTGAAGCAGAATATATATTTTAACGGTAACAGCTTCTGCGTTGCTTAGTTCAATATTCAGCACATCCCTTGCCGGGGTTAGGATAAGCCTTGAACAGATTGTTTTCTTCTATTACCGGATGCTTTGCTGAGGAATAGTGAAGTTATTAAACGGGTTTGCTTGTACTGTCCTCTTCCATGTGACAGGAGTCTGTCCGAATGCATTAGCTAATATATTAGTAAGGTTAGTATTTCTTTTATAACGTCTGAAAATGCTTGTGTTCCTTACCTGGTTGCGGATTTGATTGGGTAAATAGGGATCATTCAGGAAAAAATAATAATCACCGTCTCTTAATTTTTCAAATTGTGATTTCAGCATCGCATTCATTGTTCTTCCTACGGATTTATTGGGCAAATGTTGTTCCGCCAGGATGCCGATCCACAGGTCAACATTGTTCACGCTTCCATATAGTTTTCTTAAAGCCCTTGCTATTGAATCCACAGGGCTGATATCTGAAAACTCCTGGCAGCACTTCCTGTATAAAACTAGTCTTGCCGTATTATAATCCGGTAAACCATGATCTCTTCCCCTTTGAATATTCAGGCTGCCCAAATCAATTCCAAAGCGAACCGGGTCGTTCGGACTGACAAAAAGAAAATTCCTTAATACATCGTTGATCTTGGTATCGGTTTCATACTGGTCATGTGATGAGGCGCCTTTAATAAAAATATCTATTCCGTAATCCAGCCACCAGCGAAGGATTCCAGAATACATCCAATAATTCCATTTCCTGGTCCTACTTCTTCACAATTATTATCGCACAGAATCACATCATCGGATACCATTGTATGCCCGATGCGGTAGGACGCTGTGTGCAAAACTGTTCATTATGTCTGGCCTGACATAGCTCTTATATCCTGAGTAAGGTTGCAATACAATACCAAGTGCAGGTAAAAACTCCTGGTAAGTGATAGCTTCAATCAGGGCGCCTACCTCTTTGCGGGCCATTTGATAGATCAGCTCATCATTCCTGAGTCCCTGGCTCACCATGCGGTCACAAATTCTATTATGTTCTCTTACAAACAAAGTATGAATAGAAGACAGCACCGGATTTTCTGCGGCACGAACATCCCCGGCAACAAATGTTTTGGTGGTACCGCCATTATCATTTGCCATGCTCGGCGCATTGGGATCAACAGGGCTTCCCAGTTCGCCGTCTATGGTATTGTAGGGCATTAAATTCCCGGAAGATGTTTTCAGTTTTCCATTCTTCATCGTCCGGAGCCAGAGTGCCCTTTCCTGAGTCGGAGCCATATACTACTGATCCATCAATGAAAGATGTGGCCTGGTTGATCTGCTGCCTGGCATACCGCCGATTCCCTCTGCCATCTGGTATTCGCTCCGGTTGAAAGGAATTTCTTCGGTGAAGATTACTTCATCTGCAGGCAAAGAAATCGGCACATACTCGGTACTACCGGTTGGTGTCAATGCGTTATTTCGTGATCGAGAAACTGTCCCCATTGGTACACCAATGTGCTTAAGCCAATGTGTATTGAACTGCGTTACCGGTTCGTCCAATTAATGACGTTTGATATTGCTCTTGGGGATGGCCGGTTTACCCCACCCATTGCATTCCTGGGATCACTTGATCCATATGCCGGGGCAATTCCGGTACAGGAAAATACCGGCGGCTCCCCACTCAGCATTTTGCAAACTGCTGATGTTATTGTTCCTGCCGTCATACGTTCTGTATAGCGAACGCCTGGCTACATTTATTAAAGATGGGTCTCCGCCTCTTCTTGGCGCTGACTCTATCATTAATAATTTACCCTGCTCCGCTTTTTTTTGCTGAGCTAAGTGCGCTTGCTATGGATAAAGTGAATATCACTAAGCAGCATGTTGTTGATAAAAAGTTTTTCTGGACATGATTTGCGTTTTAGAGGTTAACGAATACGAATCGTATAGAAACTATTTAAGAAATAGAATCGTTTTGTCGTTCCGGATTACCTGAAAACTTTGCAATGCGCATGACCATCTTTGCAACAGCTTTGCTGATGCAAATGATAAAAAACTGGCATACGAAAAATGGGCTGCGCTTACAGGTTCGAAAGCTTGTATGGTGACAAGTGCCCAAAAACCGGCGGGAAATTCAGAAAGGAAGTATGTAAAAAGATTACATAGAAACAAATTATAAATTATGTATTCTGCATGCCATTTGTTATGCAGGCAGAAAATACTTCGGACAATTCCTCACATCAATCTTACAGTTAATATAAATCGGTTTCTCAGAACAGGTTTAAGATAACTCATATTATAAACGACGCTAAAACAACTTGACCAAATCGCATTTTTTATTGATTAATCATCGATACTTCGCTTAAAAACTTCTTTTGGTCTTTTCTTTGCTGCAACTAAGCTGCCTGATACTTCACCATGATCTGCACTTCAAATGAGCATTGTGCATTGCAGTCACGCGGGTATTAGGTTACCAACTATTTACTCACTACCGATATCTGTGGAGAATATGGGATTGAAATGTATTGCAATAGATAAAGAATCTTCATCACTTAATCGTATCAGCAACTATATCCGGCTTTTTCCCGGCTTGAATTGCTTAAAATATTTAGTGATATCCAGGCAGCGGAAGAATTTGTCCGAAAAACAGCATTGACCTGGTTTTTATTGAGGTGTCCACACCTTTGCCGTGGCGATCCGGAGAATAAGAATGCTGCAGGAAAAATTGCTTGTTATATTTACTGTCAATGGCAAGCAGCTTCCCACGGACATACTGAAACTTGACGTAGTGGATTACCTGGTAAAGCCTTTTGCCTATCTGCGTTTCGCGTAAAAGCTGTCGGCAAGGCGATGAGCCTTCATGAAAACGTGGAGCGCTGTGAATTCTGAATCACCGACGATATATATCCGGTCCACTTACGAGCTGATCCGCGTCGATCTCAATGAAGTTGAATACATAGAAAGCGTAGAAAACTATATCAGGATCCATTTTTACCAGTGGCAAGTTTATTATGGCCCTGATGCCTTTGAAAAGAATCCTTGAAAAAATACCACCGGAAAAATTTGTACGCATTCACCGCAGCTATATCATTGCTATCGATAAGATAAAAATATCAGGAACAAAAAGTTACGCCTCAGCATTGCTGAATTGCCTGCCGGGGATAGTTACTTTAAAAATCTGAAGGGGTTGATAAAATAAAAATAAAAGTCACGTTGTTACTTGTTTTCCGGGTGGTCGCGAATAAAAACTATGTGTTTCTTCTAATGTGTACTATGTGTCTATGTTGTTCCCCACGATTCTATTGGACTAGTCATGAACAGTGACGATGTCTCAAAAGTTAGTTTGATTGTCAGTCTCGAGTTCGTCGAAGTACTCGACCATTGATCATCAATATTTCGACTTGCTCAACAAAACAATCAGACTGATACTCTTGAAGACATCGTCATTTATTCAACTGACACACGATCAATTTTGAATGATCAATCTTTTGTGCCTGAATAATTACTTGTGTTCAACCTGTAAAAATAAATTCCTGGTTTAAGCGATCCGGCATTTACTCTGACAGTGTGTGAACCGGCCTGGTTGAAACCGCTCACCAGGATTTTCACCAGCCTTCCGTTAACGTCAAATAAAGACAAATTCACTTTCGACGGTTTGGCCAAATTATAATTAATGATCGTTTCACTTCTAAATGGATTCGGATAGTTCTGGCTAAGATCATCTTTGAAAATGGACACTTCCTGCTGTTTGGTTTCAGCAGGCGGTGCTGTTTGCTACTGATCCTGTTGCAACAGCCTTTCTCTCTGCCGTTGCACAGTCGGATGAGCTGACAACAAGTGTTTGCAATGATCCTGTTTTGTTACATCCGTCGCTTCCGGTTACTGCGGTCAGGTTAAAAGTAGAAACTCCTTTATCAAAGATCACATCAACCCAATAGTTGGTAGCGTTATAAGTATTGTTGGGAAAACCACCATTGTAAGAATATGCCCCATTTCCACCGGCAACATTATTGCCCAAAGCTGTAAGTGAATGACCGTTGGAAACGGATGCGGTTAATCCTCCCGAAGTCGCAACATAGCTTCCTGCGGGGTTATAATAGGAAGCTACATATATAGCGCCAGGTGCAATAGCAACGGGTTCGCTGAATAAGACTTCCTGCCATCCATTGGCTGTTACATTGCTGAAAGTGGCGCTCGCTAAAAGATTTCCATTAGCATCCCATAGATGCCCGGTGTATTCACCACTCACATGACTTGCACTAAAGAATCTGAATTCCTGTTACGCTACTCCGCCACAGTACTGCTGAATTTTACACCGAGCTCAACCGGGCTGTCTTCATATGTTATGGGTGCGGGGTTGGAAGACCAAATCTTTTGACCTACTCCGCTTATTGAAGTTATTTTTCCGCCGACAGGTATATTATTATATGTGGTTCCGTTGATTGTTACATCAAAGTGGGCCGGCACCTTCTGCAGATTCCAGGATCAAATCAAAGCCCTGGTTATTGCAATTGGGTGTATGACTTATAGTAGCTGTTGTTGCGGAACAATCATTTACCGGTGGAATACTATCAGTTGGCGGAATTGTATCAGTAGACGGAAGACTATCAGTCGGCGGAATAGAATCTGTCGGCGGTATAGAATCTGCAGGTGGTATAGTATCAGTTGGCGGTATCGTACCCGATTCGGTAACTAGAATATTCTTTAAAGTATAACTGCCATCGGCATTTCTTCCCTCATATAGCCAAAGGCAAAGGTCGCTCTGTATCCTGTTGTGGTCTTTGATGATAACATTCAGAGTCATAATTCCCTTTGCGATAGTGGATGGTAAAGTAAACTGATCGTTCGATGATGTTGCTACCGAAGAAGGCAGAAGCGCCAATGACGATCCTTTAGCACCGGGACTGAATTGAGATATTCCCGACCACGAAGTAACACCATTGCTGTTTTTCAATTCAAATACAACATCCCATTTTTCATAGGTGGGAGCAAGGCCAATATTTTTCCAGTTCAGCGTGATTGCCAGGCCGCCACCGGGACTAACACTACTGCTTACGCTGCCCCCTTCAAGAATTATCCTGTAACCGGTTGCTTTGAATGCAGCACGGATATTTTCCTGCGCACAGACGGGAGGATTATCATTTCCAAAATTTCCGTTGCCAAATGACGTGGCGTGATAGTCTCTCACCTGTCTTTCAAGGTCATCAAAACCACATCCGTTTAATGATGGTAACCAGGGCGCTGTTTCCCCGTGACAGGCGCATATTTCCATCGATCCATTATGATGGCATTGAACGGTCCGCTTGATCCATAAGATAACTGTGTTGCACTTTGAGTAAAGCTTCAATATAACCGTCAGTGGCACCCCAGTTATCTCTTCTCCATCCCAGCTTGCCCCAATTGTTGGAAACTTGACAATGCGTGACGCAGTGACATCTTTTGGAACATATATGCTTGGATATCTCTCTGCCGTCAAATGCTGGAGATCATTATGCTAAGCGGATGATCCGTGAATACACTTTAACGTGATGATCGATGATTGTTTTTAATGTTGCAGCAGTGGGATCTTGTTCCTCCGGGTAGTCGTGATATATCGTCAACGATGCCAGCGGCATGCCACTCGCCCCATGATCCATAACCCCTGATATCTATATTGGAAATAACATCTTTGTATGCAATAGATTTTCCTTTATGCGGTCCTGTAATTGCAGTATAAGATGAAGACTTTATATGAGCATACAATGCTTCATGTAAAGCTCTCAGCCTGTCGAGATAATATGGACTGTTCCAGTTAGGAACCCATGATCCATAGCCATCTGTTGGTCCACTGCCGTCCGTTTTCCAGTCTTTATAAGTTTCGGATTGCATCAGCCGGTGCAGGTATTCCGGGTATGCTGCATCACCATTATCATAAATGACTATACCCCTTCCGCTTCCCCATGGAAAGCATGACATGATGCCAAATGAAAACTTTTGTCCGTTATTAATAGCGTCTTTTATCTCGTCATCAAAATCTTTCCAGTTATAACTGCCTGCGGTAGCGCCCTCAAGACGATTCCAGGTAAAGCGATTATAAACATCTAATGACTGTTGTGAATTATCTGCAGTGGGATAGGCGATTGATCCAGCTGCATTATGCCACTGTTCAGCACCTCTGCCGGGGTGATATGATGTCCGGAGCATCAGATGAAATGGGAGTAAAAGTTAGCGGGAAGTTTGAGAAAATGCGGCGTCAGCAATGGTGATAAACATTAGGTAAAACACACATACTATCGGCCAGTACCGATGGCTTTTGGTAAAAGGAAGGGCAAATCCTTTTACAGACAATGTAGCTTTCATAGCAATATTAAATTTTTGTCAGTTGATGTTTATTTTATATAAAGAATGTTTAGTTATATAAATAACTAATGCAATGCGCACTTGCGAGAATTACTTTTCAAGGGGACAAAAACATCAAATGGGGTTGGAAGAAATTTTCCAGGGTAGGAACAGGCCGATACTCAGCAAAATGGATGCCGTGCTGCATTAAAATGGAAAATGTTTTCTGTGATTTTATCAACAATTTTAATCAGAATAACAGAAGATCATATAAGTAATTTTTCATTTCTGTTCGAAACGAAACTTATTTTTTGCATGATAGTAGATGGAACAAATCATCATTTCAATTAAAAAAGAGGAGCATAAAATGATATAAAAAATAAATTCAATTTTTATTTTTCATTATCTGTCTCGGAAAAATAAACTCGTATTTTATCAATCTCAACTCATCACACTCTAACCCCAAACACCTAATTCCCAACTCCCAACTCCTAACTTTTCCACTCACCTCTTCCCATACATCTCCAGCATTGTTTTCAGGTCATCCAATGTATTAATATCTTCAGGCTTTTTATCTTTTCTCCATCTGCTCATTCTGGGAAAGCGAAGCGCAACTCCTGATTTGTGGCGATTACTCGCGGCAATACCTTCAAATGCAATTTCAAAAACCAGCTCAGGTCTCACTGTTCTTACAGGTCCGAATTTTTCCAGTGAATTTCGTTTTACAAAATTGTCTATCTCTGCAAACTCTTTATCAGTAAGACCGGAATAAGCTTTTGCAAAACTTACCAGTTTGTCACCGTCGCGTACAGCAAATGTGTAGTCAGTATATAAATTACTTCTTCGCCCGCTTCCCTTTTGTGCATAGATCATCACGGCATCTATCACCAACGGATCAATCTTCCATTTCCACCAGTCTCCTCTTTTCTTCCTACGCCATATGCGGAATTTTTACGTTTGAGCATAATTCCTTCGCTGTTTATATCCCGTGCATTGTCTCTTTGCATGATAAGCTCATCCCAGTTTTTATAATCAATCACGGGAGATGATCGCAGCACAGGCAGATTAACGGAGCCGACAATTCTTTCCAGCAAGACTCTTTCGCTCTGCGAGAGTCTTATCGCGGATATCGGATCCTTCATATTCAAGTATATCATAGGCAATAAATGCAACCGGGGCCTCCTGCAAATGTTTTTTAGTAATATTTTTCCGGCCAATTCTTGTTTGCAATACAGCAAAGGGTAGTGCTTTATTATCGGCGAAAGGCATGATCTCACCATCCAGCACAATGCCATCGGGTAAATGATCAATCAGCAAATGAAACTCAGGAAATTTATCCGTCATCAGTTCTTCACCACGGCTCCATACAAAAAGATTATGATTGCGCCTGATGATCTGTCCCTCTTATGCCATCCCATTTCCATTCAGCCTGCCATTCAGCCGGATCGCCCATTTCATGAATATCAGTTTCCATAGCATAGGCTAAATAAAAAGGATAAGGTTTTGAATCATCAGTGGTATCCGCGCTGAGCAGCTCGTCAAACTAGCGTAGTTGACGGATCCCAGTTACCACTGATGCGGTGCGCAAGGATATTAGCATCTACGTTTACGATTTTTGCCAATGAATTCACCATCGTTTTTTGCGATACACCTATGCGGAAGCTTCCCGTGATGAGTTTGTTAAAAACAAAACGTTCAGCACGGTCCATCTTCAATCCAGCTCGTAGTAATGAAATTCTTTTTTCTTGCTTCACCTGCTGCCGATAAATTCATCAGTTGTTCGATATAGTAATGCAGCGCTTCTTCACCCTGCACCGCCGAAATGTTTTCAGGTAATAATAAAGCTATCGTTTCAGCTAGATCGCCGACCGTGGAATACGATTCAGTAAATAGCCACCCGGGAATTGACACAAGTTCCATACACCATTCTGCCAATAGTCTCGAACTGACCGATCTTCTTGGTCTGCGGCCGCTGAAGATGGCAATCACCCATACCTTGTCCTTATCATTGGCTACAGAAAAATAATCCGACAACGCCTGCAGCTTCTCATTTGTTTTCGTGCTGTCTGCCCAATACTTTTACCAATGTGGCAAATTGTTTCAATTACTGATCTGAGATTTATCGAAATGAAAATTATTAACGCATTGACCACAGATTGTACCCATTAACGAATTAACGTATTAATGGATACCAACATCAGCTCATTTTGCCACGGATGAACACAGATTAACACAGATGAAAACATCTTTTCAAATTATCACGTTAGCATATTTGCAACCCCATCCGTGTAAATCCGTGTAATCTGTGGCCAACACAATGGCAAATCATCACGTTACTACATTCGCCCGTGTTAACTCCAGCTAATTTTGCCACGGATGAACACAGATTAACACAGATGAAAACTTCTTTTTCAAATTATCACGTTAGCATATTTTGCAACCCCATCCAGTGTAAATCCGTGTAATCTGTGGCCAACACAATGGCAAATCATCACGTTACTACATTCGCCCGTGTTAACTCCAGCTAATTTTGCCACGGATGAACACAGATTAACACAGATGAAACATCTTTCAAATTATCATCGTTAGCATATTTTGTAACCCCATCCGTGTAAATCCGTGTAATCTGTGGCCAACACAATGGCAAATCATCACATTTCTACATACGCCCGTGTTAACTCCAGCTAATTTTGCCACGGATGAACACAGATTAACACAAATGAAAACATCTTTTTCAAATTATCACGTTAGCATATTTGCAACCCCATCCGTGTAAATCCGTGTAATCTGTGACCAACACAATGGCAAATCATCACGTTACTACATTCGCCCGTGTTAACTCCAGCTAATTTTGCCACGGATGAACACAGATGAAAACATCTTTTCAAATTATCACGTTAGCATATTTGTAACCCCATCCGTAAATCCGTGTAATCGTGCCAGTGTAAATCTGTTGAGCCAAACTCCATTAGTCATATCGGCACATATTTCTTCAGGATATTGCTTCACTCCTGCACCGTTTCCTCATCATTCCCAAACTCGGTTTTCACCTCAGCTGCTTCTATACCCTGTTCGTTAAGCCACCTGCTTAAAGCTGCCTGGAAACCATGCGTCACGTACACTTTTTGTGCACCGGTATTTTTAATGGTTTGTAACAAACCGTTCCAGTCAGCATGATCGCTCAATGCAAATCCCGCATCCGCATTACTTCTTCGCACGTGTCCCCGCACCTGCATCCAACCGCTGCAGATGCCCTACGGCATATGGCGAAAAGCCGTTTCATCCACGGTGAATCAGTGGCGCTGCCGGGAGCTATCACCACGCCACCTTTAAAAGTTTTGTTTGGCATCGCCGGGTCAACCCGTTGCACAGCCGGCAGTTGCCATCCCGCATTTACCAAAGCCATGTGCACATTGTATACTGCTCCATGTAAAAAATCGGCAACCCTGTTTGTTGCAGGCAGCCCAGCAATCGCTGCGCTTTGCCGATACTGTAGGCGGTTAGCACCGGCACTCTGTCTTGCTTGCTGTGCTCCAGCACCCAATCCTGGATATCCTTATAAATTTCCTGCTGCGGTTTCCAGCGATATATAGGCAAACCCAAAAGTGGATTCGGTAATAAATGTATTGCATCGCACAGGTTCAAACCGCCCGCTTAATCCATCATCTTCGCATTTATAGTCACCGCTTACCACCCATATTTCTCCCAAATACTCGATCCTCACCTGCGATGATCCTATGATATGTCCTGCAGGATGGAGGGATACCCTCACCCCATTCATCGTCACCGACTTCATTCCATTCCAACGGTTTGATAATGATTTGGCCCCAGCCGCAATTGCAAAAGAGGTTGGGTTTGATGATGACACAAATAAGCATTGCAACCTAGCGCGGGCATGATCACTATGCGCATGCGTGATCACGGCTTTATCAACCGGCCGCCAGGGATCGATATAAAAACCGCCGGCCCGGCAATACAAACCTTGTGGGGTGAATTCGATAAGGGGCATAAAAATCTTTCAATAGCAGGATGGTCTAAGTTACCAAATCGATTAACCAAAGTACGTGGATGAACGGAGTATAATAAAGAAGGCCTGATAGACATCAGGCCCGTTTTTTAATTCATTATCCTATTACAAGACCGTTTTATGATACGCAAAATGTGTTCCGTTATAATATTCGCGGGACCATAAAACCATAACCAGATAGGAATAGATCAGTGTTCGATTTGCAAATCGCATTGATTCTGTAAAGAATATCCTAACATTTACGGACGTGATTTAAAATAATTTCTATCTATTAAAAGATGAAAAACAACCGATTGATAGTGGGAAAATTAATCCACACTACTACAGAGTTTTTTAAAGTTATGCACACGCAAAGTGATCGCTCTGCGAAGCCAGAAATTTTTATTGGAATTAGCGGGCGAAGTTTATTTTCACTGGAGGAAACACTTAGATGAAGAATCAAACGGTAAACCCGTCGGATTCTGCATTGATCGCGGAGGAACCGGTTTTTAGAAAACCCAGGTCACAGCCTGGACCTGGTTTGAAACAATTGATATTTGCAGCATCCGGATCGCAAAAAAATATACCATGGACTTTCAAAATCGTTTATTTGCTCTTCATAAAATGGAAAAATAACTTGCTACGAAGCACTTGAAGTCCCCCTCTATCGGAGGGGGATTTAGCGAGGCCTCTAACTCGCTACGAAGCAATCAAGTCCCCCTCTTTGAGGAGTTAGGGAGAGCCTCTAACTTGCTACGTAGCACTGAAGTCCACCTCCGTCATGAGAGCGAAGCGAAGCAAGGAGGGAGTGACCTAACTACAAAACATAAACCATGGCTAAACAAAAAAGTGGAGAAACTCGGTGTTGCCCTCGTTGGTTTGGGAAAATACAGTGAAGAACAGCTTGCGCCGGCATTGCTGCAAACAACAAAATGCAGGCTCACCGGCATTGTAACGGGCAATGCGGGCAAAGCTGCCGAATGGGAAAAGAAGTATGACATTCCCGCATAAGAATATTTATAGCTATGAAAATTTCGATTCCATTAAAGACAATCCGGATATAGACATAGTATATATCGTCCTTCCCAATTCCATGCATGCTGAATATACAATCAGGGCTGCAAGAGGCCGGCAAAGCATGTTATTTGTGAGAAACCAATGGCAAATACCGTGGAAGAATGTGATGCGATGATCGCGGCCTGCCGCGAAGCTGGAAAAATGTTCATCCATCGGGTACCGCCTCCACTTTGAACCTTACAATATTGAAATGATGCGGCTTGGCCGGGAAAAAGCATTTGGCCCCATAAAAAGATAATTGCCGCACACGGTTTGGCCAGCGCCGAAGGATGGCGGCTGGATAAAACACTTGCCGGCGGCGGCCCGCTGATGGATGTGGAATTTATTGTGTGCAGGCATGCATTTATACCACCGGCTTGCAGCCCGGTTGCAGTGCGGGCACAGGAAGGAAAGAAAACCGACCCTGAAAAATTTAAAACAATAGAAGAGTCCATGCAGTTTCAATTGGAATTCCCAGGGGACTGATTGCGGAATGTAGCTGCAGCTATTCAAAAAGGAAAATTTTTTCAGGGCAGATGCGAAGGACGGATGGTTTGAATTATCACCGGCTTATTCGTTTGCGGGTATTAAGGGAAGAACGTCTGAAGCCGAAATGAGATTGCCGCAGGTAGTGCAGCAAGCTTTGCAAATGGACGGATTTGCCGAAGCCATTATCAACAAAACAGCTGACCGCGTGCCAGGTGAAATGGGAAGGGAGGATGTAAAAATTCTGCAGGCGATTTATAGGGCGATGGAGACCGGGCAACGGATTGATATTTCTTGATCGAAAATTCTAAAATTCCAGCGGATGGCATTGAGACAGATCAAGTATATTAAATACTTGCAACTAACTTGTATTCATCATGATCATTGCTGAGGTCAAAAAATTTTATCGTGTTAATTTATTACAGTCGGTTTATTCTACCTTCATAAAGACAAGCCTGCAAAGCATATGCAACTACTCGCAAAAGCAAAAACTGGTATTGACGGCCTGGATGAGATAACCAACGGCGGGCTGCCGCAGGGCAGACCTTCCTTGATTTGCGGAGGACCGGGCTGCGGCAAAACACTGATGGCAATGGAATTTATTGTCCGGGGCGCTACATTATATAACGAACCCGGTGTGTTTATGACTTTCGAGGAGAAAACTGAAGAACTTACTATGAACGTTGCTTCCTGGGATTTGACCTGGAAAAATTGCAGAAAAATAAAAAACTCCGGCTTGATTACGTTCATATCGAACGTTCTGAAATAGAAGAAACGGGAGAATATGACCTCGACGGTCTTTTTATCAGGCTTGAGCATGCTATAGACAGTATCGGGGCCAAAGAGTTGTGCTGGACACGATCGAAACCCTGTTTTCCGGATTGACCAACCAGGGTCATTCTGCGTTCTGAGTTACGTCGGCTTTTCAGATGGTTAAAGGAAAAGAAGTAACAGCAATTATTACGGCTGAGAAGGGAGAAAATATGCTGACCAGGCATGGCCTTGAGGAATATGTTTCAGATTGTGTGATTGTACTTGACCACCGTATCATTAACCAGATATCAACAAGAAGATTACGGGTAATCAAATACCGGGGATCCATTCATGGTACCAACGAATATCCTTTTTAATTGATGAAGAAGGCCTCACAGTTTTACCGGTTACATCGTTGAAATTGGACAAAGGAGTATCTGCGCAAAGGGTTTCAACCGGCATAAAGGCACTCGATGATATGTTTGAGGGCAAAGGTTTTTTCAGAGGCAGCAGTATTCTTGTATCCGGTTCTTCCGGCACTGGTAAAACCAGCATTGGAGCCTGGTTTGCCGATTCAACCTGCCGGCGAAGAGAAAAATGTATGTACTTCGCTTTTGAAGAATCACCGCAGCAGATCATTCGTAATATGCGGTCCATCGGTCTTAACCTGGACCAGCATGTCAAAAAGGATTATTGGAATTTCATTCATTTCGTCCCGGCCTGTACGGGCTTGAAATGCATTTGGCCAATATTTATAAACTGATCAGGAAATTTAAACCAAAAGCTGTAGTACTTGATCCTATTACAAATTTTGTATCAATAGGATTGCTTAATGAGGTTAACTCAATGCTTTTGCGGCTTGTTGATCATTTGCAGAATGAAGGAATTACGCTTATGATCACAGCCTTGAACAGCGGCTCAACAGAACATATTGATGAGAATGTTTCATCCCTGGTTGATGTCTGGATCCTGGTAAGAGATGTTGAAATGGATGGCGAACGCAACCGTGCTTTATATATCATGAAATCCCGGGGCATGCAACATAGCAAGGAAGTTCGTGAATTTGTTATCAGCTCAAAAGGGCTGGACCTTGTTGATGTTTACAGGGGACCGGAAGGAATTCTTATCGGCTCGGCAAGAAAAGCAAAACAACAGGAAGCTATAGCCAAAGCAAAACAAAAAGGACACGGCCCATTAAAGCGCAGCACAAAAACTAAGAAAGTAAATATGGCAAAGGCGCAGAAAACATGGGAGTTACGCTTATATGTGGCAGGTAAAACACCTAAATCCGTTGCGGCTTTGAATAACCTGAAGAAATATTGCGAAACACATTTAAAAGGATTATATACAATTGAAGTGATCGACCTGTTGAAAACACCACAACTGGCAGAAGGCGACCAGATATTTGCAATACCCACTTTGGTACGAAAAGTGCCGGAACCTATAAGGAAGATAATTGGGGATCTTTCTAATGAAGAAAAGGTATTGGTGGGATTAAACATCCGGCCTGTAAAAGCGATGCAATGAGAAAAGGAGATCGATATGATAATGACACAGAGCCGTTTGTTTTCAGGCTATACATAACGGGAGCATCCCCTAATTCTTCACGGGCCGTGAGTAATCTGAAATTTTTTTGAAAAATACCTGAAGAACCAATATGAATTGCAAATAATTGATGTATATCAGCAGCCCCACGTTGTTAAAAGTGTGGATATTATTGCAATGCCATTATTGATAAAAAAATATCCTTTACCCGAAAGACGATTTATTGGCGATATGTCAAATAGCGATAAGTTATTACAAAGCCTGAACCTGTGACATTGAAAACTATGATAGCAGTAAAAACATATGAATCTCTCCAGGCTGAAGTTGAAGAACTGAGGTTGCAGTTGCAGGAAGCAAATGATGCTATCGAAGCCATTCGCAGCGGCGAAGTGGACGCAGTAGTGGTAAAGACCGGGGAAGAACACCGGCTTTATACGCTGCAAAGCGCTGATCATACCTACCGGGTATTTATTGAAAGGATGAAAGAAGGGGCGGTAACGCTGAGCCGCGACGGAATTATTTCATACAGCAATTCCCAGTTTGCTTCCTCTTGTGGGTCTTCCATTGCCAAAAGTTATCGGTTTACCTATTACCGAATTTATTCCCGGTCAATTTCACGATCACTTTCAAAAAATTATTAACGAGGGATGGCAATCAGATAGCAAAGGAGAAATTTTATTTAAAAATAAATGCAACGAATTAATTCCTTTTCAACTTTCACTTACCTCGCTGCAATTAGATGAAGGAGAAGCGCTGAGTATTATTCTGACAGATATGACTGCTCAGAAAGAAAATGAAAAACAATTAAACCTTAAAATGAGCAGCTGGAACTGGCACGCCAGGAAGTATCCAGGATCAATGAAGGACTTGAAGATATTGTGACGGAAAGAACAAAGATTTACTCGTAAGCCGGGAGTATTTTAAGTTTTTGGCAGATAATATACCGGTTATTGTTTGGACCACACGACCCGATGGCGCCGCCGATTATTTCAACAAGCAATGGTATGAATACACCGGGCTTGGCTTTGATGAATCTAAAGGATCGGGAGCTCAGCAGGCATTGCATCCTGACGACATGGAATCAACATTAAAAGCATGGACGGAAGCGATTACCAATAAAACCCGGTTTCATTTTGAATACAGGATCCGGAGAGCGGCTGATGGTGAATACCGCTGGCATTTGGGAAAGGGCGAGCCGCTTAAAAATGAAGCAGGCAACGTGATAGCATGGTTTGGCACATCCACGGATATTGAAGGTCAAAAAAGGAGCTGGAAAGAAAAGACGAATTCATTGGCGTGGCGAGTCATGAATTAAAAACTCCCCTGACCAGTCTTAAAGGTTACATTCAGCTTCTCAGCCAGATAGCATTACCGGAGCCCGGTAAACTGTATATCGAAAGAGCAAGCTCGTCGCTCAATAAACTGCAGAACCTGATCAATGATTTGCTGGATGTGAGTAAGATAAAGGCAGGCAAATTAAAATTTGATACCGTAGTCTTTGACCTTAGCCGGCTTGTCCAGTTGTGCATTGATAATTCCCGGTACATCTACCCGGCGTATGAAATAAAGGGCGAGGTTGAAAAAGACATTATGATCAACGGAAATGAAGAACGATTAGAGCAGGTAGTAATGAATCTCATCAATAATGCCGTGAAATATTCGCCGCTGAATAAACAGATCATTGTTTCTGCCACGAAGGACCATGACAATGCAACCGTAGGTGTTATTGACTTTGGTTTGGGACTATCGGCCGCCGACCAAACAAAAATTTTCGACAGGTTCTACAGGGTGGAAAATGACGGCATGAATATTTCGGGGCTGGGAATGGGTCTTTATATTTCATCGGAAATTATAAAAGAACACAACGGAACGATTTCTGTAAAAAGTAAATTGAAAAAGGTTCTTTATTTTCGTTTTCATTACCGCTGGCTGAGGCTCTCCCTAAATCCCTCCCAAGGAAGGGGACTTAAGTTCTCCGTAGCGAGTCTTTTTCGCATTTGGTGAAATAATAGAAACAACACACAATAGAAACTTCCAAGAGTAAAAGAAATAAATAATTCGGGTGGTTCAACGATACGTTTCTCTTTAAAGAAAGGAATTAATCTTATCATCCTATTGCAATTTTTTTCACTGCTCATAAATGGAAAATAATTTACTACGAAGCATAATGAAAGTCCCTCTATCGGAGGGGGATTTAGGGGAGGCCAAAACTTGCTACGCGGAGCATTGAAATGATATTCGATAAGTTGTAGTTTATTTTTTAGGAAAGATGCCGGGTTCCCGGCTCAAGCCCGGACAGGCTAACCCGGCAAGACAGCTAAGAGTCTTCGATATTTCCTGCACACGACGTAAAACCCATCCGCCTTTGTGCTTAGATGTTTTCGTGCTTATTTTTAGTTTGCTTCGGTCTGCCGCTGGATTCCTGGAGTGTGAAGATTACTAATGCGCAGCCCTCGCAATGACGGAGTCTCTGCGGGTGTTAGTAGCAGTACTGATGCGTAGTTTCGAAGCTACAACCCCTTGCGGACTTTTTGTTCACCCGGACTATCCGTCATTGCAAGCGGAGCGAAACAAAGCAGAAGATTTAAATCAAAATTGTTTCATCTTTAAGCGCATCGAATTTTTTTTCACTGATCATGAAATAAAGAAATATCACTATACGCTACGAAGCACTAAATCCCCTCACTTGAGAGGGGATTTGGGAGTCCCAACCCTCGCTACAGAAGCTTTGAAATCCTCTTCGATAAGTTGAGTTTTATTTTTCTAAGAGAATGATGCCGGGCTCCCGGCTCAAGCCCTGCCGAGACAGGCTGGCCCGGCCGTGACCAGCTGGGAATCTTTCTCGAGCTTTTCTTGCACATGATGCAACCATCCGCCTTTTTTTTATTGCATAGATGTTTTCGTTGCTTATTTTTGGTTTGCTTCGGTGCTGGCCTGCTGGTTTCCTCGGAGTATCAAGATACCTAATGGCAGCCTCGCGGCGACGGAGATCCTGCGGGGCGTAGTGTGAAGCCATTCGTGCACTGGGTACGCAACTCACGATTCCGGTCAATCCATCCTCTTTCGGCGTCTCCGTCATTGCGAGGCCATCGTTAACAAGAAAGATAACCAGCGCCTGTCTTTCTGCCGGCCCGAAGCAACCTACAAAAACTCCTGGATTTTGCGTAGGATGGACGCCAATCAGGATTACTACTATTTATGAGCATTTCTTTCTTTTTCACGGTTTCCGCCTTTAATTCTCTTTTCTTCAGCTATCGCTTCGATAATTGTATCTAAACCATCGGTAATAGACAATTTTTTTGCAATTGTGATTTTGAAGTAAAACTATCTGGATAAAAATTTTCTTTGTCTTGGGCGACTCTTGCTCCAAGCGTGGAAAAAGTTACGCCAACGTAAAGTGTGGTGTTGTTCATGCTGCAAATGATGTAAACCCATCCGGCTTTTTGCATAGATGTTTTCTTTGTGCTGGTTTTTAGTTTGCTTCGGTCTGCCGCTGGACTCCCCGGAGTATCAAGATTACTGATGAGCCCCGCGCAATATCGCTGACGGAGTTCCCTGCGGGTGTTAGTGGCAGTACTTGGTGCGCAGGTTCGTAGCTACGACTCACTTGCGGACTTTTTGTTCACCCGGACTATCCGTCAGTGCAAGCAGAGCGAAACAAAGCAGAAGATTGAAATAAGATTGTTTCATCTAAGCGCATCGAATTTTTTTCACTGATCATGAAATATAAAAACAACACGCTACGGAGCACTAAAAGTCCCCTCTATCGGAGGGGGATTTAGGGGGAGGCCTAAACCTCGCTACCGAAGCTTTGAAATCCTCTTCGATAAGTTGAGTTTATATTTTTCTAAGAGAATGATGCTCGGGTTCCCGGCTCAAGCCCGTGACAGGCTAACCCGGCATGACGCCTAAGAGTCTTTCGAGTCTTTCTTGCACATGATGTAAAACCCATCCGCCTTTTTGCATAGATGTTTTCGTGCTGATTTTTAGTTTGCTTCGGTCTGCCAAGCTGGATTCCTGAGTATCAAGATTATTAATGGCAGCCCCTCGCAATGACGGAGTCTCTGCGGGTGTTAGTGGCAGTACTGGTGCGCAGGTTCGTAGCTACGACCCCTTGCGGACCTTTTGTTCACCCGACCTAATCCGTCATTGCAAGCGGAGCGAAACAAAGCAGAAGATCTAAATCAAAATTGTTTCATCTAAGCGCATCGTAATTTTTTTCACTGATCATGAAATATAAAATACAACACGCTACGACGCACTAAAGTCCCCCCTTATCGGAGGGGATTTAGGGAGGCCCAACCTCGCTACGGAGCATTAAAGTCCCCCTCTATCGGAGGTGGATCGTCATGAGCGAAGCGAGGGGAGGCCCTAAAAAAGAGGCTTCTCACGAGTCACTACACGCAGAGAAGCCTTTTCGGTTCAGGATTTGGATTTTAAAACAGGACGGTCGTGATTATTACTTTTTGGCATTCATAGAAGAGGATGGTGACGATAATAAATTCCCGGTATATGATTCAACCGGTGATTAAATTACCATTGCAAATCTCTCCATGTATTTTTGATAGCGCAACATCCAGCGAAACGAATGTTGCTATGCCAAAGCAGTTTTCTTAGAACGGAAAATCAATTGAAGTTTGGTATTGTTTTTTTTCGGGCTGTTTTGTAAATTCTTTCCTCATCAGTTATGATCCCTGTCCATGCAACAAGAACCATGCGAGGCCAAATCCGGATCATATTATTGAAAAATTATATTATGAGCTTCGTAAAACGGAATCCTCTTTATCAGGTATTATCAAAAGTATCAGTATCAGGTTTTACGTATGGCTATCCCGGGTCCTGCACGTGGTTAGCTTTACATTAAGGGTCAGGACGTTAATAAAAAATTAATTATGAATCAAGCGTCGCCACTGCCCGAAAATCGTTTTCATATCATTTGGTATTTTAAGAAGTCAAAACCGGCAAAAACTACTGCCGGCGGGGCGTTCAGACGCATGGACAGTGTTGAAAAATAAATGAAGAAAATACGAAGTAAATCTACGATACCGCTTGTTGTATAGTAAAACTCCGTACATTCGCTTTTCGATTGTGTGAGCTAACCACTGACACATTATCCTCCTCAAATCCTTTCTCCTTTAGAGCAATCACCATTTTTTATTTTCCCTTTGAATAGATAATCCTGATAACAAGTTTTTCAAACTGTCTCATCAGCGTATTAATTATACCTCCGAAAACTATTCACTTTCCAACTTCTGTGAGGGATGTAACAGGTATTTTTCTTAGTGAAAAACTGAGAATACCTATGGGAAAAACATTTACGCTAAATCCAGCTACCGCCAGTTATACTCAGGCCTCTGCGCCTGCGCATTGTTGTATTCATACAACAACCACCCATCTGGCTAAAGTTTATGCCGGCAAAAATGCAAAGCGAAACAGCGCAACGTATTTTTCGTTATCGCTAAACTGCAAACAACAACAATTTCAAAGAGCATTCGTGATGGTCATGCAATGAACGTCCACCACTGATGATCCGCCTCCCTATTTACCACTATCGTTCAAACCCCCTCTTCTAACGCTAATTTTCTTCTTTATGAAACCACCACTACTGAGGAAAACCTGGAATGTGTGCAATGCTGTTGATGATGGCGAGTTTGTTTTTTGCACAGCAGTCTTTTACACAGACTACGCAAACTTTTTACTACTTCGGGCACATATCTACGGTCCCGCCCGTTGCGTTACAAGTGTAAATGTTCAAGTCTGGGGAGGTGGGTGGAGCAGGAGGAGGTGTCAACGGTGTGTACCCCAGAGCTGGTGGTGGTGGTGCAGGAGGTTTCGTTTTACAAACGATCGCCGGGGTTGCTGTGACACCCGGGCAATTCATAACCGTAACAATAAGGTGCGGGTGGCCGCTGGAGTCACTTCGGCAAATGGCGGCGCAGGTGGAACTTCAACTGTTGCATCAGACGAGTTCCCTGTTGTCCTGCCAGTCGGCGGCGCTGGTGGGCAATTGGCGGCGCCGGAGTTCAGGTTCAGCACGGAACTGGTGGTGGAGTAACGACCGGTATTACATCTCAATGAAGCGGTTCAGGCTCTGCTGCCAAGTTCAGCAACCAGCAAACAGTGGTGCCGGCGGTGGTGGAGCTGGTAATGCAGGAAGTGGAGGCCTTGCATCGGAGACTACTGGTGGCACCGGTGGTGCAGGTGGAGGTGGCACAGGTGCATCTGGCCGAAACAAACAGGTAATAATGGAGAGCGAACGCCATGCCTGCATTAAGTGCAGGCGGTGGTGGTGCAAGAAATGGCGGTAGTACTACAGCTAGACCCGGTGGTGATGGATTCAGAGGCCAGGTAATTGTTAGCTATTATACATGTTCATTCTCCACAACAACAACTCCAGTAATCACTTCTCCGATTTGTAATGGTGCTACAACGGTAAAAGCGGCACAAGTACTGAAGATGACGGTACCATAATAGATGTTTTAGCGGGTGGTGGAGTTCTCAGGGTACAACCACCGTAAGCGGTGGCACTCCGGACAAAAACAGAGTATATCTCCCGCATTAGTTACAGGGAATGTTATTACGGCGACGGCAAATGCGACCGGAAAATGCATCAGTGCCGTTTCTTTCTCTGTAACTATAGCTCTGTAA
>ERZ1370068.5719-contig-4731_pt1 | contig 42754 bp, 47 predicted proteins | sample MGYA00561227_ERZ1370068 | MGnify/ENA primary metagenome ERZ1370068 (study PRJEB38410, sample SAMEA6850437) | metagenome | study: Metagenomic assessment of the ecological functions of the soil: analysis of the soil microbiota associated with the... | reverse complement strand
GTATGCTTCACGTTCAGTTACGTATTGCTGTAGGCGATATTTACGCGGCACATGCGCATAACCGAATCTCGCGGCGCAGCCCGGGCAACGAGGAAGGAGGACGCGTTCAGGATGTGCAGCTTTTCCGGCAGGATCTGGTCGGCGAACCGGCCGGGAAAACTGGCGATGCTGTCGAACGCGAGCGATCGCGAGATCAGGGTAGCCATTGAAGCTCCGGAGAAAGAGAGCGGCTGGTCGCTCGGGGTTTCAGGGATAGAAGATCTCGACCGTGTAGCCCGCTGACGCGGGCGCTGCCGGCGTCTGAGCATGAGCTGCAGCGGCGCTCCGAGCCCGGAGGGAGCACGCTGGCGGCGCCGAAATCGCGCGGTGCAGCGCCCGGCGCGACCAGGTGGCCATTGCCGTCGGTCAGGCTCAGGTCCACCGAGCGGCATGGCCAGCGGCGGCAGCGCGCTGCGACTCTTCCAGCGTCACCGAAAGAACGAAGGCGTCGAGGCCGATCGCCCGGCGTGAGCGCGGTGCTGTCGACCAGCACCTCGTCGATGTCCGGCGGCGCCTCGAGGGTGCAGATCGGCGAGCTTGCACCAGGCGAGCGAGGGCCGCTCGTGAGGCGCCGGCCAGCGGGCGGCGGCATGTCGCGAAAGTGATGGCCGACCTGCAACCAGCAGCGCCACCGCGGCAACGCGCCGCACCGACGCCGAGCACGAGCCGGGTCGGGCTGCTCTTCAGCGCGCCGCGCTCGGCGCGGCGCAGAGAAGTCGAGGCTAGCTGATGGGCGCGTTCGAGCGGCAGGTCGACGGCACCGCTTGCCGGCGATCTCGAGTCGAACCGTCCTCGTCGGCCGATGCGTTCTCGGCGAACAGGTCGGAGTCGAAGCGGGCGTCGGAGGAACTCAAGCCGGTCGCGCTCGTCGACCTTGGCAGCATCCGACACCGGCGCCGCGCTTCCTGAACAGGTGCGGCGTCGATCGGGTCGCGCGAGCAGATCTTCGAGACGCCGCCGGCGCGGTCGGACGGAACTGAGCTAGGATGTCCTTTGTCGGCGATGGCGACCGGAGGCCGGCTCGACGAACGCGGATGGTGGTACGACGGGAGCACTCGTCGGCCGCCTGGCGCCGGCGCCGGCGTGCGCGCCGGGGCAGGGGCGGCCGGTCGGGGTGCAGACATCGACGCCGATGTCAGTCGGCTCGCTTCGGGCGCCGTCCGGCGGGCAGGGCGGGCGTCGAGCGCGCCGTTCCAATCGGGCGGCGAGTCGCGGCCCAGGTCGAACAGGCCTTCGAACGCGTTGAACACCGCATCGCAGTACGGCCGCAACGGACCCAGCCTTCGGAGACCTTGAGCTGATCCTGCACGACGCCGAAAGACCGGTTCCGCACGAGGTGCAGCGCGTCGCCAGGCTCATGGCGAAATCATGCCACGCGGTCAGCGGGGACCGTACGCGTCATCAGATCCAGCCGTCGTCCTCGTCCGCGGACTCCAGCGTAGCCACGGCGCGTAGGCGGCCTGCAGGCTCGCGTCGCCTGCGAGCTCAGGATCCCGAGAGCGCGAGCGTGCCCGCGGCGCCAGCCGAGTCGAGAGCAGGGCGCGAGCAGCTGAGGCGGCGTCGCGAGGATGTTCGCCGGGATCAGCTCAGTGCTTCGGCCGATGCTGTCGGCCGTGCCGGCGCGCAGCGCCGCCACGCCGTTGGCCAGGCGTTGGCGACGGTCGTCCCACCGCGGCGGGGTCGATGTCGACCGCGCTCGATCGGCGCCGGCGCCGAAACAGGCCGGCGGCGATCGCCAAGCACGCCCGGAGCCGCAGCCGTAGTCGGGCACGCGCGGCCAGGGTCGGCGCCAGTTCGCGCCGCGGCGGGCGATCCAGCGCAGGCACATCCGTGTACAGTCGGATGCGTGCCGGTGCCGAAGGCCGTGCCGGGGTCGAGCCGGATCATCTGGCGCGGCGTCCGCCGGGACGGCGGACCAGGTCGGGACGATCCAGAAGCCGGGCTCGATCGCGGTCGGTCCGAACTGCGCCTGCGTCAGCCGGACCCAGTCGCGCTCGTCGACCGCGCGCGATCGTCTCGATCTGCGCGTCGCCGCGCCGAGTCGCTGGCCGCGAGGCGCCGCCGCCGCCGCGGTCGCCGCGGCTTCGTCGCCGAACAGGGCGCTGAGGCGGGCCCGGCGCCAGCCGCATCGATCTGAGCGATGCCGGGCTCGTCGAATGACCGGCTGCTCGTCAGCGGCTGCCGGCGTCGGCGTCCTCGATCGAGACCGACAGCGGCGCCGTGAGCTCGTCCGAGAGCAGGTCGGAGACCGCCTCGACGACCGCCGCCCCGGCAGCGAGCGTCAGCGCGTGCATCGCCGGGCCGCCTGCCTAGCGCTTGTGCTGATCGAGCCAGCCTTCCAGGTAGTGGATGCTGGTGCCGCCGCTCGATGAACTTGGCGTCGACCATCAGCTCGCGGTGCAGCGGGATGTTGGTCTGGATGCCTTCGACCACCGTCTCCGAGAGCGCGGTGCGCATGCGCGCCAGCGCCTGCTCGCGGGTGTCGCCGTGGACGATGATCTTGCCGATCATCGAGTCGTAGTTCGGCGGCACGAAGTAGTTGGTGTAGGCGTGCGAGTCGACGCGCACGCCGGGGCCGCCCGGCGGGTGCCACATCGGTGATGCGGCCCGGCGAGGGCGTGAACTTGTACGGGTCCTCGGCGTTGATGCGGCACTCGATCGCGTGGCCGCGCATCTGCGATGTCGCGTCTGCGCGAAGCGGCAGCTTCTCGCCGGCGGCGACGCGGATCTGCTCCTGCACGATGTCGATGCCGGTGACCATCTCGGTCACCGGGTGCTCGACCTGCACGCGGGTGTTCATCTCGATGAAGTAGAACTCGCCGTTCTCGTACAGGAACTCGAAGGTGCCGGCGCCGCGGTAGCCGATCTTCTTGCAGGCGGCGGCGCAGCGCTCGCCGATCTTCTCGATCAGCTCGCCGCGCGATGCCGGGCGCCGGCGCCTCCTCGATGATCTTCTGGTGGCGGCGCTGCATCGAGCAGTCGCGCTCGCCGAGCTAGACCGCGTTCTTGTGCTCGTCGGCCGAGCACCTGGATCTCGATGTGGCGCGGGTTCTCGAGGAACTTCTCCATGTAGACCGCCGGGTTGCCGAACGCCGCCCTGCGCTTCGGCGCGCGTCATCTGCACCGCGTTGACCAGCGCCGCCTCGGTGTGCACCGACGCGCATGCCGCGCCCGCCGCCGCCGCCCGCGGCCTTGATGATCACCGGGTAGCCGATCGCCGCGCGCGATGCCGCGATGCTCCTTCGGGTCGTCGGGCAGCGCGCCTTCGGAGCCGGGCACGCAGGGCACGCCGGCCTTGATCATCGCCTGCTTGGCCGCGACCTTGTCGCCCATCATGCGGATCGATCTCGGGCGTCGGGCCGATGAAGACGAAGCCGCTGCGCTCGACGCGCTCGGCGAAGTCGGCGTTCTCGGACAGGAAGCCGTAGCCGGGGTGGATCGCCTCGGCGTCGGTGACCTCGGCCGTCGCTGATGATCGCCGGCATGTTGAGGTAGCTCTGCGCGCGACGGCGGCGGGCCGATGCACACCGCCTCGTCGGCCGAGCTTCACGTACTTGGCGTCGCGTGTCGGCCTCCGAATAGACGACCACCGACTTGACGCCCATCTCGCGGCAGGCGCGCTGGATGCGCAGGGCGATCTCGCCGCGGTTGGCGATCAGGATCTTCTTGAACATCGTAGGCGCCGGCAGCTGGGCGGGCGTGAAGGCCTTCGATGATGAACAGCGGCTGGCCGAACTCGACCGCCTGGCCGTTCTCGCCAGGATCTGCGTGACCGTGCCCGACGCATCGGCCTCGATCTCGTTCATGATCTTCATCGCTTCGATGATGCAGTCACCGGCTCGCCGACCTTGACCACGCTGCCGATCCTCGACGAGCGCTCAGCGCCCGGGCTGGCAGACCGGTAAGAAGTTGCCGACCATCGGCGACTTGACGATGTGGCCGGTTTCGATCCTGACCGACTCGGAAGGCAGGGTCACCGCCGACGCCGGCGCTGGGACCGGATGCGTCGTGGGCTGCGGTGATGGTGCGCGGCGCCGCGAACGCAGGCGCCCAGCAGGCTTTCACGATCCGGACCTTCCATCCGCCTCCAGCTATCTCCCGAGTTCGGGATGCCTGGACTCGGATACGAGGTCGATAAGGGTCTTAGCTTTCCGAGATCCATGGGTTTCGAGATTGCAGCGCTTGCAGCGGCGTTGAACTGCGCTGGCCGCTGTCGCCGAATCGGTGATGTCGATGCGGATCGGGCCGGAGCAGGAACAGAGGGGGCGAGACTTTACGCTCACTTATCGTGGGTTACCGACATTTTGCTCTGGTCGATGACTAGATTATTCATCGGACAGTGCTCGCCCAGGTCTTCAGCGGCTGTCGTCGAGCGGCCCAAGCTTGTCGCTGCGCGACTTCCACGAGGCCGCGAACGCGACGGGCACGGCGAAACGCGCCCGCGTGATGTTGCCGAGCTGGTGGCCGAGGTCGAGGCCGATCGTCGGGCGCCAGCGCACCGGCAGGCTCAGCCGCCGCTCGTCGAGCAGAGCTTGCCGGGTCGGGCGGTGCTCGATGGCGAGTGCCGGGACGAAATTCCAGTCCGGATCGCGGCGGCGGCGAAGCATCCAGCAGCCGGCATCTCGGTAATACGGCAGGCGGGCGCCAGGTCGCCCGAAGCTTGAGAGCGAGCTGTTGGCGCAGGCTGCCCATCGCCAGGGCCGGTTACCTCGAGGCGTCGGAAGATCGAGTTCAGAGATCCGCCTGAGCTCGCCTGCTTGGCGCCCGGCGTACAGCGCGAACGCCGGACCACTCACCGCCACTGCGCCCGCCGACGGGACGCCGCAGGACCAAGCGCGCGGCGATTCATCGTTCCGCCCGGAGCGCGTTCAGCGCCGCCAGGTCGCCGCGCTGCGGCATGCGCCACGCAGCCATCGCCGCGCAGGGCGCCGCGCAGATCATCGTCGTAGTCGAGCACGGTCGGGCGCGATCCGGACCCGGCGCGAAGGATCCGGTCAGGCACGAACAGGTTCAGGACATCGACCTCGCGGCCGCGGGCGCTTTCGCCGCGCGACGACCTCGTAGTCGATCTACGCCGGTCGATCAGCGCCAGCTCGGCTTCCTTCAGTCGAGTCGTCGCAATACAGCTCGATGTGGATGTCGTTGAGCCGGGTGGCGGTTGCCGCGCCAGAGCCGCGCCGGTCAGGAAGGGCGAAGCGCGCCAAAGCCGTTCCATCCAGGTGGCCGCGATGTCGCGGCAGCGCCGCCAGCTCCATCGGCTGCGAGTCGGCGTGGAACGACGCCTATGTAAGCGCGGACTTCGTCTTCGATCCTCGTCGTTGCTGAGCGCGGGTTGATGAGCGGCCCGGTCGCGCCGAGATCCCGGGCCTGCGCGTCGCTTCGGCGGCGCCAGTATTCAGGCCTCCTCGACGATCAGGCGGGCCGCGCTGGCGGCGATCTCGCGCGCTCAGGGTGACGGGTCATCGGTCCGATTCTGCAGAGCGCGTCAGCGCGGCAGCTCGACGCTTCCCATCCGCGCCGAGATGATCGCGGCCCGGCCGACGACGTAGGGCGAGTTGGGGCGCTTCTCGAAGCGCTTGGGCGCGGGCAGCAGCACCGCCAACTGCGCCGCCTGGCCGGCGCGAGCGACCCAGCGCCGACGCGGGAGTAGCGTCGCGCCGCGGCCTCGGCGCCGAACACGCCCTCGCCCCATTCGACGCTGTTGAGATAGATCTCGAGGATGCGCTGCTGCGTCGAGCAGCAGCTCCAGCCCCAGGTGAGGATCAGCTCCTGCGCCTTGCGCAGCAGGCTTCGCTCGCTCGCCGAGGAAGAGGGGTTCTTCGCCAGCTGCTGGGTGATGGCTCGAGCCGCCGACGACTTTCGGCGCGCGCGCCGAGGTCGAGGCGACTGGCGTCTTGCGCGTCGCTTCCCGCGTGGCGGTTCGCTCCGTTGGCCGGTCGGCCGAGGACTTCGGCGCGGGCGTTCTTCCTCCGCAGCCTTCTCGAGCGGCGTCCCATTCGACACTCGCTGTGCTCGGTGAACCCGGCGTCCTCGGCGGCGCGATGACCGCCCGCTTGGAGAGGGGTGGCGATCGCTTCCTTGGCGAGCCAGTGCTGCTGCCAGGCCATCGGCTTGGTCAGCGAGCGCAGCAGGCGCCAGGCTTCCGAGCGCTGGAAGGTCGTCGATTGCGGATCCACCACCGCCAGTGAGAGCGACGCGCAGCAGGAACCAGAGCTGCAGGGCGAGGAATGCCAGCAGCAGCAGGGCGAGCAGGCGCCCGATCCGGCGGACCAGCGAGGCGATCATTGCGTGGCGATCCGCCCGGCGCAGCGCCAGCACGGTCCGCGGTGCGCGGCCGCACGCCGCGCCAGAAGAAGGAATGCCTCGGCCGCCTGCTCGACGCAGCATGCCCAGGCCGTCGCGACCGATCCGCGCCGTGGCCGCGCGCCCAGGCGAGGAAGGGACTCCAGCGCGGCGCGCCGTACATCATAGTCGAGGCGCCAGCGCTCCCGGGCGGAGCACTACGCGGCGGCCACCGGCACCGCTGCGCCGGCGACGCGCTGCTGGCGCTGGCATTGACGACGATGTCGAAGGCGCGACCGGCGTCTTCCAGAACGAGGCAGCGCAACGACCGTGCGCCGGCCGTCGCCGCCGACCGCGTGCCTGCCGCCAGCAGCGGCAGCGCGCTCGGCGGTCTCGATGTTGAGCGACCAGCTTTCAGACCGGTCGGGCGGCGAGCAAGGGCCCGAGCGCGCCTCGCGGCGCCGCCGCGCCGCGCCGACAAGCAGCCACGCGCGCCCCCTGCAGCCGGACGCCGGCGATTGCTGCCGATGTCGGCGCACGAGCCCGGCGCGCCGTCGGTGGTCATCGCCCGTCCAGCCGCCGGCGTCGAAGCGCAGGACGTTGCACGTTGCTGCAGCCGCGCGCGCGCCGGTGTGCTCGCCGGCCAGGGCGAAGGCATCGAACTGAACGGCATCGTCGACGTTTGCGCCCGCGCCGCCGCGCGGCGAAAGCTGCGGACCGCCTGCTGCGAAGGCGTCGAGCGGGCTGAGCAGCCGCGTCGTCAGGGTCAGCGCCTCCGCCGGTCTGGCGTGCGAACTCGGCGTGGATGAACGGCGACTGGCTGTGCGCCACCGGATTGCCGGCGACGCGACATAATCGCTCGGCAGGTTCGCTGGGCACCCTCGGCCTGCGGCGGATACCGCCAAGCGGTGGACGAAGCGCCCCCTTCGGAACGGCCGTGCGGGGCGCTCATCACTGCGAGCTCAGCGTCGTTTCGAGGTTCTCCTCGCGCGTGAAGCGGAACCGCGAGGGTGATGACGAGCTGATCGGCGTTCTTGCGCATCGCCGCGTTGAAGCGGCCGTACGGGCGCGGCGGCGGTGACGATGGCGACGCGCGCGGCGGTCGAGGACCTTCGAGCCCGAGCCGCGCACCACCTCGGTCTCGACCACCCGGCCCTCGGCGTCGACGGTCACGTTCATCGTCAGCTCGCCGTAGAGCTTCTTGCCCTGGTTCTCGGGAAGTTGCGCGTGCCGCGGTCCTCGATCTTGCGCCGCAGCTGGTCGTAGTAGAGCGCGTAGACCTCCTCGCGCGTCGCCGGGCTGATGTAGCGCTTCTTCGGCCGCGCGCGTTTTCCTCGTTGATGCGCTTCTCGATCTCGGCCAGCAGCTGCGATCAGCTGGCGCCGCCGCTCTTCCTGCTCGCGCTCCTCGGGCGTGCCTGCGCTCGCGCAGCGGATCGGTCGGCGGCAGCAGCGCGCAGCTCGCGCCGCGCCTGCGGCCAGCAGCTGCTGCTGCGTCTCCTGCAGCTGCTCGATCTGCTTGCGGCGTCTCCTCGTTGGCGTCGCCGAGCTCGGTCAGCGCCGAGGGCGGCAGCGGCGAGGTGGCGCGACCGGCCTGCGGCCTCGCCGCCGCCGGCGAGGTTCGCCTGGGCGATCGCCTGGGCGCTGCTCGGGCGCCTCGCCCGGAGCGCGAGTTGACCAGGATCACCTCGAGCGGCGTGTCCTGGAAGACGCGGTTGAAGCCCTCCGGGATCGACGAAGCGCACGCAGCAGCAGGCGCGCGTGCACGCGCGATCGAGACGGCCAGCGCGATCTGCAGCGTCGAGCGGCGCACCGCCATGCCGTTTCAGCCGCCGCTGCCGACTCGGCCGACCGGCGGCGAGCCGTGCTCGGCTCGGCTCGGCGACGTCGACCGCGATCGTCAGCGGTCCGGCGGCGCGGCTCGTCGTCCTCGGTGGCCGCGGCATCGTCGGCCGGCGTCGCGCTCGGTGTCGAGGCGGGCGATGACGCTGCGCGTGCAGGTCGAGCGTCAGCAGGTCGGCGTGCCGGTCGACGCGCACACGCACACGCGCGCCGCGCGGCAGGCGCTTCGGCGCCGGCAGCGCGGAACACCAGCGGCAGGGTCGTCGGCGCGGACCAGCCCGTCCTTCATCACCGCGGCGTCGAGCTCGCCGATGTCGTCCTGCTGCAGCGAGCGCAGCGTCCAGTAGCGCTCGATCGCGCGCTGGAAGCCGTTGTACGCGGCATAGGCGGCGTCGAAGTCGGAGACGATCGGCGTACAGCGCTGACGTCGTTGGCGCGAAACGGCGCCGCCAGCGCGCGCGGTCCGGCCGTGGCGGGCGCAGGCGATCAGCTGCCACTGGTTCACCAGGTCGACGTAGCGGCGCAGCGGCGAGGTCGCCCAGGCGTACTGGCGCGACGCCCATGCCGGCGTGCGGCGCCGGGCTGCAGGCCCATGCGCACCTTCACGCCGGGCGCCAGGCTCGCCTGGCTGCGGTAGATCGCCGGCACGCCGCAGTCGGCGAGCCAGCCGCCCCAGGTGCTGTTGGCCAGGATCATCGCCTCGGCGACGATCAGGTCGAGCGGCGAGCCGCGCTGGCGCGGCATGATCTCCACGCGCTCGTCGCCGACGATCGGCTCGCGCCATTCGGCGCATGTCGAGCGCGAAAGCTGTAGTCGGGCCGGTTGAAGGTCTCCGGCTTGCCGCGCACCGCCTCGCGGCCGCGCCTTCAGGTACTCGCGCCAGGCCGTGCAGGAAGGTCAGCTCGGCGGCGAACGGGTACGCTCGGCCGGCGAGGCGCCGGCAGCGTCGCCTCGGTGATCACGCTCGTCGAGCTTGTCGTGGCGCAGGTTGGCGGCGATCGCGCACGCGCTCGAGCCTCGTCTCGCTGGCCAGCGTCGCGAGCGTCGCCTCGTCGAGCGTCACGTAGAGCTGAGACGCCGGCGCAGCTCGCGGCCCTTCGGCGAGCGTGAAGGCATCGACGACCGCGTCGGGCAGCATGGTCAGCTTATGCCCGGGCATGTAGACCGTCGGACAGGCGATCGCGCGCGATCTGCGTCGACCGCCGACTGCGGCGCCGACCGCCAGCGCCGGCGCGGCGATGTGGATGCCGAACCGTGACCGGCCGCTGCCGAGGCCTTGCACCGACAGCGCGTCGTCGATCTCGGTCGTGGCCGAATCGTCGATCGAGAACGCCTGCGGCCGTCGCCAGCGGCAGCTCCTCGCCTGACCGGCGGCGCGTCGACCGGCGCGAAGGCGGTGCCGCTGCGGGAAGCTTCTCGAACAGGAAGCGGCGCCAGTGGAACTGGTACGGGCGAGTCGATCGCGCCGGCCGCCTTCAGCAGTTCGAGCGGCGGCCGGCCGGTGCGCCGCGCGGCCTCGACGACGGCCTTGTATTCGGGCGCGTTCTTGTCCGGGCTTGAAAAGGATGCGGTAGAGCTGCTCGCGCACCGGCGGCGGGCAGACGCCGTCGACGAGCTCGGCCGCCCAGGCGTCGACCTGCGCCGCGACCTGCTGTCTTGCGCTCGATGCCGAGCAGCGCCGCCTTGACGATCTCCTCGGGCGCCTTCTTGAAGCTGCCCTTGCCGAGGCGGCGGAAGTAGTGCGGCGCCGCGAACAGGCCGAACAGCGCCGCCGCCTGCTGCGTCGATGTCGGTCGATCCGCCGAAGTAGTCGCTGCGCCAGCTCGGCGAAGGCGAACTCGCCTTCGGGCGCGAATTCCCAGGCGAGGTCGAGGTCGATCTCGGCGGCGATCTGCGACGCCGCGCGACGATCAGCGCCTCCGGCTCGGGGCTGGCGAAGCGCAGCAGCACGTTCGCTGCCTTGACCTTGGCGCGCTTGCCCGAGGCGAGCTCGATCTGCGCCGAGCTGTCGGTCTCGGCTCATCACCCGGCCGGCGTGGAACTTCCCGGCCGTCTTCGAGAGGGCATTCATGCTACGGGCGCGCGATTGTCGCCTGAGGCCGCCTGGCCGCTTCAGCTGCGCCGGGCCGATCGCGCCCGACTCGGAAACACGCGCTCAGTAGATCGCTTCGCCTTGCGATAGTGGGCGTGGCTGCGTCGCTGCGAGCGTCGTTGCGCCGGCCGAGGGCGGCGCAGCGACGGCTGCCGGCGTGGGCGTGGCAGATCGCCGAGGCCGAGCGCATCGGCGGCGTCCTTGCCCGGCAGGCCGGGCAGGCCGAGCAGGCGCATCGACCATCTGCCTGCACCTGCTCCTTCTTGCGCCTGGCCGTGGCCGACGATCGCCTTCTTCATCTGCAGCGCGGTGTACTCGCTGACCGTCGAGGTCGCGCGACGACCAGCGCCGGTCAGCGCGGCGCCGCGCGCCTGGCCGAGCAGCAGCGTCGACTGCGGATTGACGTTGACGAACACGATCTCGATCGAGGCGCAGGTCGGCGCGTAGCGCTCGCGTCACCTCGCGCACGCCGTCGAAGATGATCTTCAGCCGCGCCGGCAGGTCGGCCGAGCGCCGCCGCGTCGGTGCTGGATCGTGCCGCTGGCGACGTAGCGCAGGCGCGCGCCGTCTGCACTCGACGACGCCGAAGCCGGTCGTCCGCAGGCCGGGGTCGATGCCGAGACGCATGCGCCATTGGAACTGAACAGGCCGTGCGGCTGAGCGACGCCTCGATGAAGTACCAGCGCACCGAGTGGAAGAACACCGGCGCCGCGAAGCAGAGCGGCGCGACGCGGTCGAGCAGGCCCGACCGCGCCGCGTCACCGACGGCCTGCCGCGCCCAGCTGCGCACGCCGGCGTCGCGCTTCGAGCGCCTTCATCACGAACTCGCCGAGCGTGCCGGCCGCGCCGGCGATCGACGCCCATCGCCAGCGCCGTGAGCGGCTGAACGGCGTGGTCCAGTACAGCAGCAGCGCCGACCAGCGCCGCGGCGCAGCGCGCCGACGCCGCCAGGCGCGCCACGAGAACGAGCGGCTGATCGCGCGCGCCACCGGGCCGGCGGCGCAGCCGCCGGCTCGCGCAGCTCCTGGGCGACCTGCGCGACGGCGACGACGATCGACCAGGATAGAAGCACCAGGAAGGCGCCGCGCTCCTGCGTAGCGCGGCAGGTCGAGCAGCAGCAGCAGCGCCGGCGCGTGGCTCATGCCGTAGACGCAGACCATGATGCCCCACTGGATCTTCGCGGTGCGCTCGAGGAAGCGCTGCGGGTCGTTGGCGAGCGCGCTGATCACCGGGATGGCGAAGAAGACGTAGACCGGGATGAAGACCGTGAACGGCGTTGAACAGGCGCGCTGCCGACGAGCACGTACTGCACCGGCAGGACGACGAAGAACGCGAGCAGCAGGGCTGCGGTGGTCGGCGCGCCGGGTGTGGGTCAGGCGTCACGAACTCGCGCAGCGCGAGGAACGAGACGAGGCCGAACAGCAGCGTCGAGACGAACGGCGCCCGACGACCCAGGCGACCCAGAACAGCAGCGCGCCGAGCCAGACCGCGCGCAGCTCGCGCGCGAAGCGCTCTGCGCGGCGTCCTGCGCGCTCGGTGCGAGCTCGCGCAGCGAGCGGCTGAAGGCGATCAGCGGTCGACGAGCGCGAGCAGCGCCGAACAGCGATGACGAACAGCAGGCCGACCTGCTGGCTGACGCTCGAGCTGCGCGCAGCGCTGCCCATCAGGCGACGCTCGCGCAGCGCGCACCACCGCGCGCGCGGGCGCGGTCGAGGAAGGCGCGCTCGTCCTCGTCCGGCTGCAGCGCGATCGGCGCGCCGAAGGTCGACGGTGCACAGGATCGGCACCGGCACGACCTCGCCCTTGGGCATGACGCGCTGCACGTTGTCGATCCAGGCCGGGATCAGCTGCACCTCGGGGAACGCCTGCGGCCAGCGCGTAGAGGCCCGACTTGAACGGCGCCGGGTCGCCGGCGTGGCCGCGCGTGCCCTCCGGGAAAGATGACCAGCGAGTCGCCGTGGCGCGAGCGCCTCCATCAGCGGCTCGAGCGGGTCCTGCGTCGTCCGTTGCGCTGCGCGGCTGACGTAGACGGCGTTGAAGATCTCGCGCGTGATCCAGTGCTTGAGCGGCGTCGCGGTCCAGTAGTCGCGCGCCGCGATCGGCCGCGTCACCGCGCGCAGGTCGCGCGGCAGCGCGGCCCAGATCAGCACCCAGTCGAAGTGGCTCTGGTGGTTGGCGAAGTAGATGCGCTGCTCGGCCTTCGGCGGCGCAGCCGTGCCAGTGGCCCTGCGCGCCGGTGACGAGGCGGGCGATGAACGCCAGCAGCGAGCCCGGGCGGCTTCGGGCAGCTTCACGCCGGCCTGACAGTGACGGAAGTGGCGCACGCCGGTGAAGACCATCGCGACGCCGCGCTCGTTGGCCGCCGCGATCACCTCGTCGTCGCGCATCGAGCCGCCGGGCTGGATCACGCAGCGTCGCGCCGGCGTCGACGACGACGTCGAGGCCGTCGCGGAACGGGAAGAAGGCGTCGCTCGCCACCGCCGAGCCGGCGAGCGACAGGCCCGCGTGCTCGGCCTTGATGCTGGCGATGCGCGCCGAGTCGAGCGCGGCTCATCTGGCCGGCGCCGACGCCGAGCGTCATGCCGCCGGCGCAGAAGACGATCGCGTTGCTCTTGACGTACTTGCGCGACCTTCCAGGCGAACAGCAGGTCGTCGCAGTCTGCGCCGGCGTGGGCTGCTCGTGTCGTCACGACCTTCAGCTCGCTCGCGCGCGATCTCGTGGTTGTCGGCGGTCTGGATCAGCAGGCCCGAGCCGACGCGCTTGATGTCGTGCGCGTTGCGGCCTGTCCCAGCGCCGGCGCCGCCGGCGGCAGCGCGATCTGCAGCACCCGCACGTTGGCCTTGGCGGCGAACACGGCGCAGCGCCTCGGCGCTGAACGCCGGCGCGATCAGCACCTCGACGAACTGCTTGGCGACGCGCCTCGGCGCAGGCGCCGATCGACCTCGCCGGTTGAAGGCGATGATGCCGCCGAAGGCCGAGGTCGGGTCGGTCTTGAACGCCTTGCGCGTAGGCCTCGGCAGCGCGATCGCGCCGATCGCCGACGCCGCACGGGTTGGCGTGCTTGACGATCACGCAGGCCGGCGCGCTGCGAAGCTCTTGACGCACTCCCACGCCGCATCGGCGTCGGCGATGTTGTTGTACGAGAGCTCCTTGCCCTGCAGCTGCTTGGCCGTGACCAGCGAGCCGGCGCGCGGGCTGCAGGTCGCGATAGAACGCGGCGCGCTGGTGCGGGTTCTCGCCGTAGCGCAGGTCCTGCAGCTTGACGAAGCGGCCGTTCGCCTGCGCCGGGAACTCGCGCTGCGGGCACGCCGTCGCTCGGGCCGGCGAGCGACGACAGGTAGTCGCTGATCGCGCGCGTCGTAGTTGGCGATGCGGTTGAAGGCCGCCACCGCGCAGCGCGAACTTCGCGTCGCGTCGAGACCGGCCGCCGGCCTTCAGCTCGGCGAGCACGCCGGCGTACTGCGACGCGTCGGTCAGCACCGCGACGTCGCTTCCAGTTCTTCGCCGCCGAGCGCACCATCGCCGGGCCGCCGATGTCGATGTTCTCGATCGCGTCTTCGAGCGTGCAGCCGGGCTTGGCGACCGTCGCCTCGAACGGATAGAGGTTGACGACCAGCAGGTCGATCGTCGCGATGCCGTGCTGCCGTCGAGCGCCGCCATGTGCTCGGGCACGTCGCGGCGCGCGAGCAGGCCGCCGTGGATCGTCGGGTGCAGCGTCTTGACGCGGCCGTCGAGCATCTCCGGAAAGCCGGTGTGCTCGGCGACCTCGGTCACCGGCAGGCCGGCGTCGGCGAGCAGCTTCGCGGTGCCGCCGGTCGAGAGCAGCTTGACGCCGAGCGCGCGCCAGCTCGCGCGCGAGCTCGACGACGCCGGTCTTGTCGGAGACGGAAATCAGCGCATGCATGGCCTTCGTGGCGCGCTGCGCGCTCACTTGATCAGCTTGTGCTCGACGCAGCTTGCGGCGCAGGGTGTTGCGGTTGATGCCGCAGCCATTCGGCGGCGCGGCTCTGGTTGCCGCTCGGCCTGCTTCATCACGACCTCGAGCAGCGGCCGTCTCGACGACGCGCAGGATCATCTCGTACATCGCCGTCGGCTCGACGCCGCGCAGGTCGCGTGAAGTAGCCCTCCAGGCTGTCGCGGACGCACTCTTCGATGTGCTTCTTGTTGCTCATGCGCCATGTCGTTCAGTGAAGCGGTGGTCGCGTTGGCGCGGCGCTCGTCGGCGGGCATGCGACGGCATCGGCGTCGGCGAGGCGGTCGAACCAGGCGCCGACCGCGCGCGACCTGCGTCGTCGCAGCGACTCGATCGTGTTCATCTCGGCGCGGAACGTCGTCGCCGCCCGGCAGCGCCGCGCAGCGTCCAGCCGATGTGCTTGCGCGCGCTGCGCACGCCGGCGAATTCGCCGTACAGCGCGTAGTGGTCGTCGCAGGTGCTCGACGCAGCCAGCGCCTTGACGTCGGCGACCGCGGCGGCGGCGCGTCGCTCGCCGGTGGCGAGGAAGTGCGCGATCTCGCGGAAGATCCACGGCCGGCCCTGCGCCGCGCGGCCGATCATGATCGCGTCGGCGCCGGTCGCGGCGAGCACCTCGCGCGCCTTCGCCGGCGAGTCGATGTCGCCGTTGGCGACCACCGGGATGCGCGACCGCGGCCTTCACCGCGGCGATCGTGTCGTACTCGGCCTGGCCCTTGTAGCCCTGCTCGCGCGTGCGGCCGTGCACCGTGACCATCGGCGATGCCGGCGCTCTCGGCGGCGCGCGCGATGCGCACCGCGTTGCGTTCTCGGCCTGCGCACCAGCCGGTGCGCATCTTCAGCGTCACCGGCACGCTGTGCGGCGCGCAGGCGGCGACCACCGCCTCGACGATCGCGCAGCGCCAGCGGCTCGTCCTGCATCAGCGCCGAGCCGGCCCACTTGTTGCACACCTTCTTGGCCGGGCAGCCCATGTTGATGTCGATGATCTGGGCGCCGCGCTCGACGTTGTAGGCGGCGGCCTCGGCCATCATCGGCGCGTCGGTGCCGGCGATCTGCACCGCGATCGGCGTCGGCCTCGCCGTCGTGGTCGGCGCGGCGGCTGCGTCTTCAGCGCTGTCCCACAGGTCGCTTGCGCGAGGTCACCATCTCGCTGACCGCATAGCCCGCGCCGAGGCGCTTGCAGAGCTGGCGGAACGGCCGGTCGGTCACGCCCGCCATCGGCGCGGCGAACAGCCGGTTCGCCAGCGTGATGTGGCCGATGCGCATGGGGAGGAGGGCGGGGCTGCTGAAAAACGAGGCAGCAGTATAGCGGCGCGGATTTCGCCGACTCGCCAGTGCGATCGCGCTCGATGTCCGCGGGCTCGCATAATCGATGTCGATGGATGCCTGGCTCGACTGCGCTGCATGGCCGCGCTCGCGCTTGCCGCAAGTGGGCCTGAGCGACGGTCTTCTTCATCGCCTTCATCGCCGCGACGCTGCTGCCCGCTCGGCTCCGGAGCCGGCGGTGTTCGGGCTGGTCAAGCTCAACCCGGAGATGTTCTGGCCGGCGATCGGTCGTCGCGACCGTCGGCGCGACGCTCGGCGGCGCCGTCACCTGGTGGATGGGCTACGGCGCCGAGCGCGCCTACGAGCACATGACGCACAAGCATCGCGACGGCGCGCGCCCTGCGCTGGCTGCGATCGCTTCGGCCCGAGAGGCGTGCCTGCTGTCGTGGCTGCCGATCGTCGGCGATCCGCTGTGCGCCGTCGCCGGCTGGCTGCGGCTGCCGTTCTGGCCCTGCGTCGTCTACATGGCGATCGGCAAGTTCGGTCGCTACTTCGTCATGACCGCGGGCGCTGATCTGGTTCTTTCCCGGGCCAGTACGTGCACTGAGCCCGCAAAGCAGAAGAGGACGCCGCGGCGTCTCTTCGTCTTGCTCGCGCGACGAGTCAGGCGGCCGACCTTGCGCGCGGCGCGCTTGGCGGCGGTCTTCTTCGTCGGCCGTCTTCGCGCTGCGCTGCGCGAGCGCGGTCTTCTTGCGCGGCCGGCTTGGCGCGCGCCTGGCGACCTGCGCCGACAGCGCGTCGATCGCGCGCCATCAGCGCCTCGCACGTCCTTCGACGAGCGGCACGCCGAGCTTGCTTCAGCGCCTTGGCGGTGCGCTCTTCGAAGATCGACTCGAGCTTGTCCCAGTGCTTGCCGGCCTTGGCGGTGACGTCGCTCGGCCATGCTCGCTCATCTTGCTCGGTGACTTCGCCGAGCTTTTCTTCGGCCACGCTCTGCGTCTTCTTCTGCAGCGTCACGCCTTCCTTGACCAGGGCGTCGAACACCTTGCCGCCTTCGGCCTGCGCCTTGGCGAAGGCGCCCATGCCGGCGAGCCAGATCTGCTGCGCCGAATCCTTCACCGAGCCGGCGAGCGCGCTGTCGAACAGGCCGGCGGCGGACGGCGCTTCTTCTTGTCGGCCATCTGCCTTGAGTTTCTTGACCATGGTGTGTTCTCCTGAGTGTGTGCTGCGGCGGTGCACGCGGCAGCAGCTGGCTGCAGCGACTATAGGTCACGCGCCGCTGGAGAGGGGCACCCTAATTCGCTAGTGAGCGCGGCTCCTAAGCTCGGTGCCGCGGCGCCGGGCTAGCCCGCAGCGCGGCGCCGGCGCGGCGTCTGCACAAGAATCGCGCTGAGTCGCGAGCGCACGGCGCATCGCGGCGCAGGAGATCCGCATGCAGCTACTTCGTCACCGGAGCCACCGGCTTCATCGGCAAGCGACTCGTCAAGACCCTGCTGGCGCGGCGCGGCGCCGACGTCCACTTCCTGCTGCGGCCCGAGAGCGAGGGCAAGGTCGCCGGCGCTGCTCGAGTACTGGGGCGTGAAGCACGGCGCGCGCGCGTCGCCGGTGTACGGCGACCTGACCGCGCAAGAAGCTCGGCGTCGTCGGCCGACGACATCAGAAGCTCAAGGGCCAGATCGACCACGTCTACCACCTGGCCGCGGTCTACGACCTGCTCGGCCGACGACGAGTCGCAGGTCGCCGTCAACATCGAAGGCACGCGCGCAGTCGGTCGAGTTCGCCAAGGCGATCGACGCCGGCCACCTGCACCACGTCGAGCTCGATCGCCGCGGCGGGCCTGTACGAAGGCGTGTTCCGCGAGGACATGTTCGACGAGGCCGAGGGCCTCGACCACCCGTACTTCATGACCAAGCACGAGAGCGAGAAGATCGTGCGCAAGGAGTCGCAAGGTGCCGTGGACGGTGTACCGCCCGGCGCTCGTGGTCGGCGACTCGCAAGACCGGCGAGATGGACAAGATCGACGGCCCGTACTACTTCTTCAAGCTGATCCAGCGCATGCGCCAGATGCTGCCGCCGTGGATGCCGAGCGATCGGCCTCGAGGGCGGGCGCATCAACATCGTGCCGGTCGATTTCGTCGTCGCCGCGCTCGACCACATCAGCCACCTGAAGACCGATCTCGACGAGCAAGTGCTTCCACCTCGTCGACCCGCGTCGGCTACCGCGTCGGCGACGTGCTCGACATCTTCAGCAAGGCCGCGCATGCGCCGAAGATGAACCTGTTCGTCAACGCCGCGCTGCTCGGCTTCATCCCGAAGGGCGTGAAGAAGGGCCTGATGGCGCTGGCGCCGGTGCGCCGCGTGCGCAACGCGGTGCTGAAGGACCTCGGCCTGCCCGAGGACATGCTCACCTTCGTCAACTACCCGACCCGCTTCGACTGCCGCGAGACGCTGGCGGCGCTGAAGGGCTCGGGCATCGAGTGCCCGAAGCTCGACGACTACGCCTGGCGCCTCTGGGACTACTGGGAGCGCCACCTCGACCCGGCGCTGCATGATCGACCGCTCGCTGCAGCGGCACGGTCGGCGGCAAGGTCGTGCTGGTCACCGGCGGCTCGTCGGGCATCGGCCTGGCGGCGGCGTACAAGTTCGCCGAGGCCGGCGCGATCACGCGTCATCTGCGCGCGCGACGAGGCCAAGCTCGGTCGAGGCCAAGCGCGAGATCCTCGAGCAGGCGGCAAGGGCGCCGATCGTCGAGACCTATCTCGGCCGACATCGCCGACGAGGCCGAGCTGCAAGGCGCTGGTCGACTGGCTCAGCGCGCAACCACGGCGGCGTCGACTTCCTGATCAACAACGCCGGCCGCTCGATCCGCCGCGCGATCGAGGCGAGCTACGACCGCTTCCACGACTTCGAGCGCACGATGCAGCTCAACTACTTCGGCTGCCTGCGCGTGACCGATGGGCTTCCTGCCCGGCATGGTCGCGCAAGAAGCAAGGGCCACGTCGTCAACATCAGCTCGATCGGCGTGCTGACCAACGCGCCGCGCTTCTCGGCCTACGTCGCGTCGAAGGCGGCGCTCGACGCCTGGACGCGCTGCGCGTCGAGCGAGTACGCCGACATGGGCATCACGCTTCACGACCATCAACATGCCGCTGGTGCGCACGCCGATGATCGCGCCGACCAAGATCTACAACAACGTGCCGACGCTGGCGCCCGAGGAGGCGGCCGACATGATCGCCGAGGCCTGCGTCGACAAGCCGGTGCGCATCGCCACCCGCCTGGGCATCACCGGCGAGCTGCTGCACGCGCTGCGTGCCGCGCGTCGCGCAGATCGTCATGAACACGACCTTCCGCATGTTCCCGGACAGCGCCGCGGCCAAGGGCGACAAGGCAGCGAAGCACGCAGCCGTCGGCCGAGGCGATCGCGATGCAGCAGATGATGCGCGGCATCCATTTCTGACCCGCACGGCTGCGCCGGACGCGACGCGGCCGGGGGTCTCATTCGACGCGATCGCTGCGACTAGCTTGGCGTCCGCATCGCCCGCTGCGGCTGCGACGCTGTCGCCAGACGCTACCCAGCCGCCGAGGCTCGGCGCGGTACTGCTGCGGGAACATCGTCTTCAGGTTCGCGATCTTCGGCAGGTCGAAGTGGGCGATGTAGCCCTGCGTCGGGTTGCAGCGTCAGGTAGTCCTGGTGGTAGTCCTCGGCGGCGTAGAACGCCGTCGAGCGGCACGACCTGGGTGACGATCTTGCTGTCGGATACGCCTTGGCGGCGTCGAGCTGGGCGATGTAGCTTCTCGGTCGTCGCCTGCTGCGCCGCGTCGGCGTAGAAGACCGCCGAGCGGTACTGCGTGCCGACGTCGGGATCCTGGCGGTTGAGCTGGGTCGGGTCGTGCGCCACCGAGAAGTAGATCTGCAGCAGCGTGCCGTAGCTCACCTTCTTCGGGTCGTAGGTGATCTTCACCGCCTCGGCGTGGCCGGTGAGGCCGCTGCCGACGCAGCTCGTACTCGCGCCGTCGTGCCTGTCGCCGCCGGAATAGCCCGAGACCGCCTGCGAGACGCCCTTGACGCGCTGGAACACGCCCTGCACGCCCCAGAAGCAGCCGCCGGCGAACACCGCCGTCTGCGTGCCGCTCGCGCTCGCGGTCGTCGTCGACGGCGGGCGGCGCGATCTTCACCGCCGCTTCGGCGGCCAGCGCTGTGCCGAGCGTGGAGCGCGGCCCAGCGCGAGGGCGAGCGCGCGCCCCAGCCGGCGAGGGTGGCCGGCGAGGCGCGGAAGGCGGGAAGGATGCGTTCATGGTGTCGTGCTCGTGAAGCGAGAATGACGCTTGGTCGCCGGCAGGCGTCCGATGCATTACAGCAGTCGACGTCGCGCGCGGCGCCGGCGTTGCAGGCCGTCGCGGCACGGCCCTCAGGGCCGGTCGCGGCCGAGGAACGGCGCCGTCGGCGGCGAGGCGCGCTGCAGCTCGGCCACGGGCAGCGCACGCGCAGCGGCAGCGCGCGCGCCAGCGCCAGCGCCGCCGCGGTGCCGGCGGCCTGGCCCATCACGAAGCAGGCGCCCGAGACGCGCGCCGCCGAATGGCCTTCGTGCGTCATCGAGGCGCAGCGGCCGGCGACGAGCAGGTTGGCCACGCTGCCTGGCAGCTCGCGCGCGCGGCAGCAGCATCCGGTAGCGGCAGCTGGTTGAAGCCGCGCGAGCCGCGATCGGCCGGCCAGCGCCACTCGACGTCGCCGGCGACGTGCAGCTCGAGCGGCCAGCCGTTGACGCCGATGGTGTCGTCGAAGTCGGCGCAGCCGAGCACGTCGTCGCCGCTCAGCGCGTACTCGCCGACCAGGCGCCGCGTCTCGCGGATGCCGAGCTGCGGCGCGATCTCGAGCGCGTAGGCGCTCTCGAAGCCGGGCACGCGCGCGCGCAGGAAGCGCAGGTAGTCGACCGCCTGGCGCCGGCCCTCGATCTCGCCGCGCCGAGAGCGAGCGCGCATCGGTGCCGTCGATCGGCGCTGCCGTCGGCGTTCTTCAGCTGCGTGACGTTGACGCGCCACTCGTACGCATGCTTCTGCGGCCGGACGATCGCGCCGCGGCGCGGGAAGCGGAACTCGCCGGCGCGCCTCGGCCTGCGTCCATGCAGCTGCGGAATCGTGCGCCAGGCCTCGCCGGCGCGCGCCGGCATCGACGTTGCCGACGCGAAACATCAGCGTCGGGTAGAGCAGCGCCGCCGCGTCGCCGCCTTTCCATCGGCGCGCCGGCGAAGTGGGCGAGGTCGCCGTCGCCGGAGCAGTCGATGAAGGTCGCGGCGCGGATCGCGACGCGGCCCGACTTGGTCTCGACGAGCAGCGCGTCGATGCGTCGCCGTCGCCGTCGCGACGCCGACCGCCGAGCGCGTGGAACAGCAGCTCGCGCGCCGGCGCCGAGCAGCAGCGCGTCGGCGGCGCACTTGAAGGCCGGCAGTGTCGTACGCCTGCGCGTGGATCCTGCCGAAGACCAGGTGCGGCTCGTTCGAGGCCGTCGAGCGCGCGCATGCGCGTCGAGCAGCTCGTCGGCGACGCCGTGCACCACCTGCCGGATCGTCGCCGTGCACGTTGGCATGCAGGCCGCAGAAGTTGGTGACGCCGGCCGCCGTGCCCATGCCGCCGAGAAAACCGTAGCGCTCGACGAGGAGCGTGCGCGCGCCGCGCCGCCGCAGTCGCCGCCGCGATGCCGGCCGGCCCGCCGCCGAGCACGACCACGTCGTAGGCACCGAAGACAGGCGTCGCAGCGCGCCGGCTCGGCGGGACGGACCCCGGTTCACGCCTTTGCTCGGCTCAGGTCCGTCCCCGGTTTTCAGTCCAGCGTGATGTTGTTCTTCTCTGGATGATCGGCCGCCAGCGCTCGATGTCGGCGGCCAGCCACGGCGCGCGCCTCGGCGGGCGATGTCGGCGACGACGTCCATGTACTGCAGCTTGAGCTTCTCGCGCACCTCGGGGTCGGCGAGGATCTGCATCAGCTCGCCGTGCAGCGTTGACGATCGGCGTCGGGCGTCTTCGCGCGGACACGACGAAGCCCATCCAGGCGTCGGCCTGGATGTCCTTGAGCCCGCTTTCGGCAAGCGTCGGCAGCTCGGGCAAGGCCGCCGATCGCTTTGCCGTCGCCACCGCGAGCGCCTTGATCTTGCCGGCCTTGATCTGCGGCATCACCGCCGCCGCCGGCAGCACCGCGATGTGGGTTGCCCGCGAGCAGCGCGGTCGACCGCGGCCCGAGCCGGCGTACGGCACGTGGACGACGCTGGTGCCCGCGCGCGGTCGCCAGCGCACTCCATCGCCAGGTGCGAGATGCTGCCGGCGCCATCGACGCGTAGTTGTACTTGCCCGGGTTCTTCTTCATCAGCGCGACCAGCTCGTCGGTGCTCGAGCGCCGAGCGTCGCCGGGCGACGGGACGCTCGGCTGGGTCGCGGCGATGCTGACCAGCTCGATGACCATGGCGGCGTCGTGCGGCATCTTCTTGAACATGCCAGCGCGTTGACGCCGAGCGGGCCGGCGATGCTGACGCGCGATCGTCGTGCCCGTCGGGCGGCGCGCGAGCGTCGCATCGGTGCCGGGCTGCCGCTCGCGCCCGCCTTGTTGTCGATGATCATCGGCTGGCCGGTCGCGCTTGGCGAGCTTGTCGCCGACGATGCGAGCGATGATGTCGACGTCGAGCCCGGGCCGTAGGGGACGACGATACGCACCGGGCCCTCGGGCCAGTCGCTTGCCAGACGGTCTGGGCCGAAGCGCCGGCGCCGCTGCCGCGATCAACGCGCAGTGCGGTCGCGGCGCGAGCGATCGGAAAAGATCGGCGTTCATTCGCGGGAATCTCCTTCGAAGTTACGATTCTGGCCGCCTTTCGCGCCGCTTCCGCGGACCGCCGCCATGACCGCCAGCGCCCCCGCTGCCGCTCCGACGACCCACGACCTCTCGCACGTCGCGCCGCGCGACAAGGCCGAGATCCTGGCCCGAGGCGCTGCCCTACATCCGCAAGTTCCACGGCAAGACCATCGTCATCAAGTACGGCGGCAACGCGATGACCGACCCGGCGCTGCAGCAGGACTTCGCCGAGGACGTGGTGCTGCTCAAGCTGGTCGGCATGAACCCGGTGGTGGTGCACGGCGGCGGCCCGCAGATCGAGGAGGCGCTCGCCAAGATCGGCAAGAAGGGCACAGTTCATCCAGGGCATGCGCGTCACCGACGACGAGACGATGGAAGTCGTCGAGTGGGTGCTCGCCGGCCAGGTGCAGCAGGACATCGTCGGCCTGATCAACGTCGCCGGCGGCAAGGCGGTGGGCCTGACCGGCCGCGACGGCGGCCTGATCCGCGCGCAGCAAGCTGCAGCATGGTCGACCGCAACGACCCGAGCAAGGAGCACGACGTCGGCCAGGTCGGCGAGATCGAGTCGATCGACCCGAGCGTGGTCAAGGCGCTGCAGGACGACCAGTTCATCCCGGTGATCTCGCCGCTCGGCTTCGGCGACGACAACGAGAACTACAACATCAACGCCGACGTCGTCGCCGGCAAGCTGGCCGAGGTGCTGAAGGCCGAGAAGCTGATGATGCTGACCAACACGCCGGGCGTGCTCGACAAGTCGCGGCAAGCTGCTCACCGACCTGACGCGCGCGCGAGATCGACGAGCTGTTCGCCGACGGCACCATCTCCGGCGGCATGCTGCCGAAGATCGCAGTCGGCGCTCGACGCCGCCAAGAACGGCGTCAACACGGTGCACATCATCGACGGCCGCGTGCCGCACGCGATGCTGCTCGAAGTCCTGACCGAGCAGGCCTACGGGACGATGATCCGCTCGCGTTGAAGAAGCGCCCCGGTCTGGCTGCTTCGACCTCGACAACACGCTGCACGACGCCAGCCACGCCGCGTTCGGCGAGATGCACGCCGGCGATCGGCGACTACATCGTCCGACCATCTCGGCGTCACGCCCGAGGAGGCGCGACGCGCTGCGCCAGCAGCTACTGGCAGCGCTACGGCGCGACGCTGCTCGGCCTGGTGCGCCACCACGGCGTCCGCGCCGCGCACTTCCTGCGAGCAGACGCACCGCCTGCCGGGCCTCGAGGAGCGGCTGCGCACGCAGCGCGCACGACCGCGCCGCGCTCGGCGCGCCTGCCCGGGCGCAAGTTCATCCTGACCAACGCGCCGCGCGCCTACGCGATGCGCGTGCTGGCGACGCTCGGCCTGGCTGCGCTGCTTCGACGGCGTGATCAGCGATCGAGGACATGACGATGTTCGGCCACGCTCCGGCCCAAGCCCGACGCGCGCATGCTCCGCCGCGTCGCCGCGCGCCTGAGCGTGCCGCCGAGCGCGCTGCGTCCTGGTCGAGGACACGCTGGCGCACCAGAAGGCGGCGCGCGCGGCTCGGCATGCGCACGGTGTGGATGCAGCGCTACCTCGGCGGCCGCTTCCGCGGCGCCTCGCGCGATCGGATCAACACGGCGCGCAGCCGCGCGAAGCTGGCGTTCGACGCTTGTCCGAAGCCCGCATACGTGTATGCCAGAATCAGCGTCGCTCCAGCACGCTGACGCGCGCCTGCGATGACCCTGCCTCCGACCTGCCCGCCGGGACCGCCGGCGACTCCGAGGACGCGAGGCGAGCGCGCTCCCGTCCCGACGACGCCATCGCCCGGCACCGCTGCCGGCGCTGCCCGCGCCGCCGGCGCGCAAGCGCCCGCAGCCGGGCGAGCGCCGCGTGCAGATCCTGCAGACGCTGGCCGACGATGCTCGCAGCAGCCCGGCGCCGAGCGCATCACGACCGCGGCGCTCGCGGCGCAAGCTCGAGGTCTCGCGAGGCGGCGCTCTACCGCCACTTCGCGAGCAAGGCGCAGATGTTCGAGGGGCTGATCGAGTTCATCGAGCAGAGCGTCTTCACGCTCGATCAACCAGATCGCCGAGCGCGAGACCGACGCGCGCGCGCAGGTGCAGAAGGTCCTCGACGGTGCTGCTGCAGTTCGGCGAGAAGAACCCGGGCATGACGCGCGTCATGGTCGGCGACGCGCTGGTGTTCGAGAACGAGCGCCTGCACGGCGCGCATGAACCAGTTCTTCGACCGGATCGAGTCGCAGCTGCGCCAGAGCCTGCGCGCTGCGGCCGAAGCCGCCGGCGTCGACGACGCCGACGGTCGACGCGCAACGCGCAGGCGCTCGGTGCTGACCGCGTTCGCCGATCGGCCGGCTGCAGCGCTTCGCCCGCTCCGGGCTTCAAGCAGCAGCCCGACCGAGCACCTCGACGTCGCGCTGCGCCTGTTCGTCGGCCTGACTCGGCGGACGAGGCGCAGCGCGCGTGACGACGACGATCGCTGGCCGCCGGCCGGCCGCTCACGCTGCTGCCCGAGAAGGCGGCGTTCCTGCGCCGCCAGCCGCACGCTGCTCGTCGCCGATGCGCACATCGGCAAGGCGGTGAGCTTTCGCGCCCTCGGCGTGCCGGTGCCGCGCGGCACGACGAGCGAGACGCTCGGCGGCGCTGTCGGCGCTGGTCGCGCGCTGGCGCGCGCGCCGCGATCGTCTTCCTCGGCGACTTCCTCCATTCGGCGCGCTCGCACGCGCCGGCGACGCTCGGCGCGGTGGCGCGCTGGCGCGCGCGCGCACGCCGTCGCTCGACCTCGTCGCTGGTGCGCGGCAACCACGACGACCGCGCCGGCGACCCGCCGCGCGACCTCGGCATGCGCGTCGTCGACGAGCCGCTCGCAGCTCGACGGCTTCGCGCTCTGCCATCACCCGCGGCCGCGTCGCGGCGCCGTACGTGCTCGCCGGCCACCTGCATCCGTGCGTCAGCCTCGGCGGGCGCGGCGTACGACCACCTGCGCCTGCCGTGCTTCTGGCTCGGCGACGACGGTCGGCGTGCTGCCGGCGTTCGGCGCCTTCACCGGCATGCACCCGATCCGCGCCGGCGCCGAGCGACCGCGTCGTTCGCGATCGCCGACGGCGCGGTCGCGGCGATGCCGATGCGCGAGCCGCGCGCTTCGCCGACGCCGGCGATCGCCGCGCGCCTAAGACTGCCTCGCATGGCGTTCGAACCCGCTCCGCTGCTGCACCTGATCGACGCGCGCCGAGGCGCTGCTCGCGCCGCCTCGAGGCGGTGCTGCCGCATCCGCTCGGCGCGCCCGACTGGAGCGCGTCGATCGCGTTTCGCTACCGCAAGCGCGGCGGCTCGGGGCCGGCTCGAGCCGGTGCGCCACGTCGCGCCGATCCGCCTCGACGTCGCTGGTCGAGGTCGAGCGCGCAGAAGGAGCGCGCTGCTGCGCAACACCGAGCAGTTCGTCGCCGGCCACGGCGCCAACAACGTGCTGCTCACGGGCGCGCGCGGCACCGGCAAGAGCTCGCTGATCAAGGCCTGCCTGAACGAGTTCGCGCGCGCAGGGCCTGCGCCTGATCGAGGTCGACAAGACCGACCTGGTCGACCTGCCCGACATCGTCGACCTGGTCGCCGAGCGGCCCGAGCGCTTCATCGTCTTCTGCGACGACCTGCAGCTTCGACGAGGGCGAGCCCGGCTACAAGGCGCTGAAGTCGATCCTCGACGGCTCGGTCGCCGCAGACGCCGGACAACGTGCTGATCTACGCGACCAGCAACCGGCGCCACCTGCTGCCCGAGTACATGAAGGAGAACCTCAGCTACCAGCCACACCGAGGACGGCGAGGTCCATCCCGGGCGAGGTGGTCGAGGAGAAGATCTCGCTGTCGGAGCGCTTCGGCCTGTGGGTCAGCTTCTACCCGTTCAGCCAGGACGAGTACCTGGCGATCGTCGCGCAGTGGCTGCGCGCGCTTCGGCGTCGACGCCGAGGCGATCGCCGCGGCGCGCCAGGAGGCGCTGGTCTGGGCGCTCGAGCGCGGCTCGCGCTCGCGGCCGCGTCGCCTACCAGTTCGCCCGGGACTACGCCGGAAGGCACCACGCGTGAGCGTCGCAGCGCGACGTCGACGCGCAGGCGCCGGCATCGTCGACGTCGCGGTGCGGCGTGCTGATCGACGCCGACGGCGCGCTTTCTGCTCACCTCGCGGCCGACCGGCAAGGTCTACGCCGGCTACTGGGAGTTCCCGGGCGGCAAGCTCGAGGCCGGCGAGTCGGTCGGAGCAGGCGCTGCGGCGCGAGCTGCACGAGGAGCTCGGCATCACGATCGGCGCCGCCCAGCCGTGGCAGGTCGACGCTGCATGGACTACCCGCATGCGCGCGTGCGCCTGCACTTCTGCAAGGTGCTTCGACTGGCGCGGCGAGTTCGAGATGCGCGAGGGCCAGGCGATGGCGTGGCAGACGCTGCCGGTCGACGGTCGCGCCGGTGCTGCCCGGCACGCTGCCGGTGCTGCGACTGGTTCGCCGCCGAGCAGGGTTTCGCCGGCGCGACCGCATCGCGCCGGAGGCGCCGCTACACTGACGTCATGAGCTGGCTCGACGAGGTGAAGTGGGACGCGCAACGGCCTCGTGCCGGCGATCGCGCAGGAGGTCGGCAGCGAACGACGTGCTGATGTTCGCCTTCATGAACCGCGAGGCGCTGGCGCAAGACCGCCGAGCTCGGCGAGGCGGTCTACTGGAGCCGCTCGCGCGAGCGGCTGTGGCACAAGGGCGAGGAGATCGCGGCCACGTCCAGAAGGTGCACGAGCTGCGCCTCGACTGCGACAACGACGTCGTGCTGCTCAAGGTCGAGCAGACTGGCGGCGCACGGGCGAGCCGGCGATCGCCTGCCACACCGGCCGCCACTCGTGCTTCTTCCAGCGTCTACGAGGACGGCGCCTGGCAGACCGGTCGAGCCGGTCTTGAAAGACCCGGAGCGCATCTACAAATGAGCGCGCATGACGACGCACCGACGACACGCTGGCGCGCCTGGCCGCGGTGATCGAGGCGCGGCGCGGCGCGGCGACCCCGACAAGAGCTACGTCGCGCGCCTGTTCGCACAAGGGCACCGACGCGATCCTGAAGAAGATCGGCGAGGAGGCGACCGAGGTCGGTGATGGCCTGCAAGGACGGCGACCGCGCAGAAGATCGTCGCCGAGGTGGCCGACCTGTGGTTCCACACCATGATCGCGCTCGCCGCGCACGGCCTGACGCCGGCCGACGTGCTCGCCGAGCTGGAGCGGCGCGAGGGCCTGTCGGGGCTCGAGGAAGTTCGCCGCGCGCAAGATGACAGCGCAGAGAGGAGGACAGGAACATGAACGAGATCGTCGAACGTCGAGCCGCAGACGCAGCAGACGCTGAAGACGATCGGCCACATCAGCTACTTCATGCACGCGATCGTCGCCGTCGGCGCGGTGCTGCCGGGCGTGCAGGCGCAGCGTGCTGCTGCTGCTGGTCGCCTTCGTCACTCGACATGGTCAAGCGCGACGACGCGCGCGGCACCTGGCAGGAGTCGCACTTCAGCTGGCGCATCCGCAGCGTCCTCTGGGCCGGCGGGCTCTACCTCGTGACCGTCGCCGCTCTGGCTGCTGCTCATCGTTCCCGGGCTGGATCGCCTGGGCGCGTCATCTCGGTCTGGTTCCTCTACCGCATCGTCGCGCGGCTGGCTGAACCTGTCGTCGAACACGCCGATGCCGATGCCTGAGGAGGCCGCGATGAGCGCACGACCCGAGCTGCATCTTCTGCAAGCATCGTCGCCGGCGAGATCCCGAGCCGGAAGGCCTACGAGGACGACGAGCTGCTCGGTCTTCCACGACATCGCGCCGTGGGCGCCGGTGCACGTGCTGATCATCCCGAAGGAGCACATCGCGACCTTCTACGACGTCGACCGACGCGCACACGCCGCTGCTCGGCCGGATGCTGGCGCTGGCGCCGCGGCTGATGCGCGAGCTCGGCGTGACGAACGGCTTTCGCACCCTCGATCAACACCGGCGCGGACGGCATGCCAGGAGGTGCAGCACCTCCACATGCACGTCATGGGCGGGCCGCGTCCCTGGGCGAAGGGCTGACCTAGAATCTCCGCCAGATTCCTCCTCTGGAGAACCATCATGGGTTCATTCAGCGTCTGGCACTGGCTGATCGTGCTGCTGATCGTGGTGCTGATCTTCGGCACCAAGAAGCTGAAGAACATCGGCAGCGACCTCGGCGGCGCGGTCAAGGGCTTCAAGGACGGCGTCGCGACGGCACGGCGTCGCCAGCGCCGATCCGGCCGCGCCGACGCAGCAGGTCGGCACGCCGAGCAGCGCGCTCGACCCGAACACCGTCGACGTCGAGGCGAAGACCAAGTCCTGAGCGCCTGCTCGCGCGCGGCTGCGCGCACGCCATGATCGACTTCGGCTTCGACAAGCTCGCGCTGATCGGCGCGGTGGCGCTGATCGTCATCGGGCCCGAGAAGCTGCCGCGCGTCGCGCGCACCGTCGGCACCTGCTCGGCAAGGCGCAGCGCTACGTCGCCGACGTCAAGGCCGAGGTCAACCGCTCGATCGAGCTCGAAGAGCTGAAGAAGATGAAGACCGAGTTCGAGGACGCGGCGCGCAACGTCGAGCAGACGGTCTCGAGCGAGATGCAACCAGACCACCAGCGACCTCGAGCAGCGCCTGGCAGCCGCCGCCGACACCGGTGCCGCCGCTCGGCAGCGGCGACAGCCGCTGGCGCCGCCGCCGCCGACGTACCGGCATCCGAAGAAGAACTGGCGCCTGAAGCGCGGCGCGATGCCGCAGTGGTACAAGCAGCGCAACGGCATCCGCGGCCAGGCGCAGTCGGGCGCGGCGCGCGTGGCGCGCTTCCGGCCGCCGCGCGCTCGGCGTGAGCGCCGATGAGCCGGCGACGCCGAGCCCGACGAACTCGCAGGCACCGAGCAGCCGTTCGTCTCGCACCTCGTCGAGCTGCGCGACCGGCTGATCCGCGCCGTCGATCGCGGTCGGCGTCTGCTTCGGCGGTGCTGTTGCTTCTGGCCCGGGCCGAGCGGCGCTCTACGACCTGCTCGCCGCGCCGCTGGTCGCCACCTGCCCGCGGGCGGCGACGCTGATCGCGACCAACGTGATCTCGCCGTTCCTCGTGCCGCTGAAGATCACGCTGATGGCGGCGTTCCTGATGGCGCTGCCGGTCGTGCTCTACCAGGTCGTGGGCCTTCGTCGCGCCGGGCCTGCTACATCGCACGAGAAGAAGCTGGTGCTGCCGCTGGTCGTCTCGAGCACGCTGCTGTTCTTCCTCGGCGTCGGCGTTCTGCTACTTCTTCGTCTTCGGCAAGGTCTTCACGCTTCATCCAGAGCTTCGCGCCGAAGAGCATCACCGCGGCGCCGGACATCGAGGCCTACCTCGAGCTTCGTGCTGACGATGTTCATCGCCTTCGGCGCCGCCTTCGAGGTGCCGATCGTCGGTCGTCGTGCTGGCGCGGCATGGGCATGGTCAGCATCGAGAAGCTGAAGGCGCTTCCGCGGCTACTTCATCGTCCTGCGCCTTCATCATCGCCGCGATCATCACGCCGCCCGACGTCGTCTCGCAGCTGGCGCTGGCGATCCCGATGTGCCTGCTCTACGAGGTCGGCATCTGGGCGGCGCAGCTGTTCATCAAGCACACCCAGGCGCCGGCCGAGGAAGGCGACGCCGTGAGGCCGAGCGACGCGCCGCGCTCGACGGCGTGCTCGCATGCGCGTGCTGCGCGGCCGCGACTGCGGCCGCTGCGCCGACCGTGACGCTTGCACGTCGAGCGCCGTTGTCGCCGCGCTGCACGCCGATCGTCGCCGTCTCGCGCGGCTTCGAGCGCCGCGACCGCGTTGAGCAGCTGCGGCGTGTTGGCGACCGGCGTGCCGGCGATCTTGACGGACGACGTCGCCCGGGCTGCACGCCGCCGTCGCTCGCCGGGCCGCTCTGCAGCACGCCGGTGATGAGCACGCCCTGCTTGACCGGCAGGTCGAGCGTCTGGCGATCTCGGGCGTCAGGTCGCGCGGCTCGACGCCGATCCAGCCGCGCGTGACGCTGGCCGTCCTTGATCAGGCTTTCCATCACCTGGCGCGCGGTGCTGACCGGAATCGCGAAGCCGATGCCGAGGCTGCCGCCGCTGCGCGAGTAGATCGCGGTGTTGATGCCGAGCAGGTTGCCGCGCGGCGTCGACCAGCGCGCCGCCCGAGTTGCCGGGGTTGATCGCGGCGTCGGTCTGGATGAAGTTCTCGAAGGTGTTGATGCCGAGCTGGTTGCGGCCGAGCGCGCTGACGATGCCCGAGGTCACGGTCTGGCCGACGCCGAACGGGTTGCCGATCGCCAGCACGACGTCGCCGACCTGCAGCGTGGTCGACGTCGCCGAAGGCGATCGCCGGCAGCGTTGTCGAGCGTCGATCTTGAGCACCGCGACGTCGGTCTCGGGATCGGTGCCGACCAGCTTGGCGCGCGCGCTGGCGGCCGTCGCCGAGCGTGCACCTCGATGTCGTCGGCGCCCTCGATGACGTGGTTGTTGGTGAGCAGGTAGCCCTCGGGCGAGACGATCACGCCCGAGCCGAGGCCGACCTGGCGCTCCTGCGCGCCTGGCGCGCGCGGTCGCCGAAGAAGAAGCGGAACCACGGGTCGTCGGCTGCGCGGCTGCGCGGTGGCGGCTCGGCTGGCGGTGATGCTGACGACCGCCGGCGACGCGCGCTTGGCGGCCGCGGCGTAGCTCGTCGCCGCCGTGCCGGTGCCGATCAGCGCGACGCTGCTGCACCGGCGCGGGCAGCGGCGACGACCGGCGCTGGTCGCGGCGGCGACGGTCGAGCTCCGCGCCGCGCTTGCAGCCACTGCGGGCTTGAGCGTCGCGACGACGAACAGCAGCGCGACCGCGATCGTCACCGTCTGCGAGAACAGGAGCCAGGCCTTGCGCATCGCTCGCCGAAGGGCGCGAAAGTGCGCCGCCATTATCGCGGCGCGTCGCGGTCGACAATGCGCGCATGGCTTCATCTCCAGCCGGCCGCTCGCTGCCTGACCATGGGCGACGCCTGCGGCATCGGCCCGGAGATCATCGCCGCGCTGCTTCCGCTCGGCCGACGCCGGCGGCTGCGTTCGTCGTCGGCGACGTCGCGCGTGATGCGCCGCGCCGCGGCGTTGACCGGCGGCCTGCTGCCGGTGGCGCGGATCGAGCCGCGTCGCCGACGCGCGGCGCTGCCGCCGACTGCATGCCGGTGCTGCAGGTCGCACGGCCTGCGCGGCCGACCTGCTCGCCGCGCCGCTCGGCCGCGATCGACGCGCGCGCCGGCGCCGCGGCGGCGCGCTGCATCGAGCACGCGGTCGCGCCTGCGTCGCTGGCCGGCGACGCGGCGGCGCATCGTGACGGCGCCGATCCACAAGGAGGCGCTCGCCGCCGCCGGCATCGGCTATCCGGCCACACCGAGATGCTGCAGGCGCTCGCGGCCGCCGGGCGGCAGCGCCGCCGCCGGTGCGCATGATGCTGGCCAACGACGAGCTGCGCACGGTGCTGGTGACGATCCACATGTCGCTGCGCCAGGCGATCGAGGCGGTCACCTTCGACGCGCGTGCTCGACGACGATCCGCATCGCCGCACGCGGCAGCGCGCCGCCTGCGGCGCGGCGCGCCGCGCATCGCGGTCGCCGGCCTCAATCCGCATGCCGGCGAGGGCGGCCTGTTCGGCGACGAGGAGCTGCGCATCATCGCGCCCGGCGGTCGCAGCGCGGCGCGCGCCGAAGGCATCGACGCGAGCGGCCCGTTCGCGCCCGACACGGTGTTCATGCGCGCGCGCACGCGCCGGCCATCCGGGCGAGTTCGACGTCGTCGTCGCGATGACGCACGACCACGGCCTGATCCCGGTGAAGTACCTCGGCGTCGAGCACGGCGTCAACGTGACGCTCGGCCTGCCGTTCGTGCGCACCAGCCCCGACCACGGCACCGCGTTCGACATCGCCGGCACGCGGCACGCGCCGATCCGGCGAGCTTGCGGCCGCGCTGCGCATGGCGCGCACGCTGGCGCGGCGCGCCGTCAGCGGCCGTGAGGCGCTCGAGTGCTGTGCCGTCGGCGCGCCGAGCGCGGCCAGCTGCTTGCGCGCCCGCACCGTCGCGCGCTCCATCAGGTAGGCGCTCTCGACGGCGCGGAAGCGGCCGGTCTCGCACATGCGCGCGAGCATGCGCGAGGTCATCGAGATCGTTTCCTGGTGCTTGCCGCCGCGCGTGAAGACGAAGAAGCTCGCGCCCCGAGCTGACGTGCGCGAGCTGCACCTTCTGCCACTCGTCCTTCAGGTGCATCTGGTAGGCGAAGCCGAGCTTGACGTGGTCGATCAGCTGCGGCGCCGCGCGATCGGCTCGGCCGGCTCGCCGGCTCCAGGTCGAGGTCGGTCGAGCTGCTCGATGCCGCCGCCGGGTCGAGCGTCGGCGAGCCGAGGCCGACGCTCGGCGCCGGCGGCTGGTGTCGCCTCGCCGAGGTCGACGTCGACCCGCGGCTCGCTGTCGACCGGCTCGCCGACCAGTCGACCGCCGCTCTCGTTGACCAGGCCGACGCTGCTTGGCCTCTTCGGGCGTGAAGCGGCGCTCGATCACCTCGGGCGCGACGTCCGGGCACCGGCTCGGCGGCGCGCAACGTCTCGACGCCGCGGCACCGGCATCGCGAACATCGCCTCGAGCTGCTTGACCAGCAGGTTGTGGTCGAGCTCGCTCAGCGGCTGGCCCTTGAGCGATTCGGCGTGCGCCGGCAGCAGCTTGCCGAAGAACTCCTTCTGCGCCGGCTCGGGCCAGCCGATCAGCTTCATGCCTTCGTTCAGGTCGCTTCATCAGCGGCGGCAGCTGCATCAGGAACTTCTTGCGGAACGCCGGCGAGCCCTTGGGCTGGACGCTCATCACCAGGTCGCGGCCGACGCGCCGATAGCGCTTGGCGCGGTCGGCGTCGGCGCCGTCGCGGCGCACCGCCGAGCACCAGCGCCTGGCTCCAGACCTGGGCGCAGGAAGTCGCTGCAGGTACGCCGGCAGCGACAGCGGCGCGAGCGCGCCTGCAGCTGCAGCATGTAGCGCTGCTGCATGCGCAGCTCGGACTCCTTGCTGTCGAGGACGACCGCGCGCCGGCTCTTGCTCGACCGCGCCCTGCGGTCTGCTCGGCGATGAAGCGTCTCGAGCGTCGGCGAGCTTGGCCGCGTAGAGCTCGATCTGGTCGAAGTCGCCCTCGACGATCTCGTCGACCAGCTTGCGCACGCGGGTCAGGAATTGCGCGCCGGGCCGCTCGTCGAAGTCGTCGAACGCGCTGGCGAGCGAGGCGATCCGGTTGATGAAGCGGCGCACCGGGTGGCGCCGCGTCGAGAAGAAGGTCGGGTCGCTCAGCGCGACGCGCAGCACCGGCAGCTGCAGGCGGGCGATCTGGCGCGCCATCTGCGGCGGCACGCGCGGGTCGGACAGGATCTGGTCGAACAGGCTGCCGACCACGTCGATCACCATGTGGTCGAGCTTGCCGGTCGAGGCCTGGCATCAGCTCTTCGCGGTGGGCGCGGATCAGGTTGACCGCCATCAGGCCGGTGAGGCCCTCGTCGTACTGGCCGCCGCCCACCGTCGGCCGCGATGCGGCGCGCCGCGTCGAGTCGCTGCCGAGGCCGCTGCGCGACGCGAGCATCGTGCCGCCTTCAGCTGCCGCTGACGCTGCCGCGGCCGGCGTCGGCGCGAGCTGGCGTAGCCGCTCGCGCGCCGCCGCCGTGGCGCCGCCGGCGCGCCGCGCGGCGCGCGGCAGCGGCCGAGCAGGCTCGCCGGGCCGAGCTCGCCCGGCTGGCTCGCGATCGCGGTCAGCCGGCGCAGCAGGTCATCAGCTGCTGGTCGGCCGGCGGCGTTGACGCGAGCGCGCGCGGCGCTGCGCCGTGCGCGGCGGCGGCAGCGGCGTCGCGGATGCTGTCGATCGGCTCGGCCGGTCCGGGAACGCGGTCGCCAGCGCGCGCCGGTGCGCGGCGCAGCAGGTCCATGTCGCTGCCCGGCCCCGACGTCGACTCGATCTCGCCGTAGCCGCTGCCGCGCGACGAGACTGGCCGTCGCGCGGCAGGCTGGCGTAGCCGGAGTTGGCGGCCGCCGAGCTGGTTGCCCGGGCCCTCGACCGTGCGCACCGGTCAGGTGCACCGGCTCGGACGCCGCGCTCCTGCAGCAGGCGCAGGATCTCGTCGTAGCACTCGCGGCATCGCCGTGCGCGACCGCCTGCGCCGAGCTCGCGCGCCAGGATGCGGCGGCTTCGCGCTCGCCCGAGATCGCCTCGATGCCGCGTGTGCAGCGCCGCGCCGACGATCTCGGCGCGCAGCGGGTTGCGCTCGTCGTCGGCGCTGCCGAAGCTGAGCAGCGCGCCCATGTAGGCGGCGAGGTCGCGCAGCTGCCATTCCGCACTCGTGCGAGGATCATCTGGCCGAGGCGGACGAAGTTCATCTGCTCCTCGACCTCCTTCTCGTCGACCAGGCTGAGCGTCTGCCAGTCGGCCGACTCGAGCTTGCGCTTGGTGGTCGACGCGCGGCGCGATGCTCCTGGCGACCTTCTCGCGCAGCGTCGTCGAAGAACGCGCTCTGGAACGAGCCGAGGTTGCGCGCGCAGCTCCTGCTGGGTCGGCGGCGAGCTGGTCGCGCTCGGAGATCTTGGTCGCCGATCTGCGCCGCGAGCAGTCGAGGTTCTCCGCCACGCGCATCGCCGCCGACGCGGCCGCCGTCCGGATCAGGTTCATGGCCGCGTCGAGCGTGGCCTGGGCGCGCGGTTCGATCGGATTCATCTCTGCGTCGAGCCGTGGGGGCGGCAGGATTTCCTCGGAGCGGGCGAAGATTCTCCTAGTATGGGGCCAAAGATCGCGCCTCGCCCCGGCACTGCGTCACGCTCGGCGGGCGCGCGACGCCGCGCCGCGCGGCCGTCTCGGTCAGCGCTGCAGCGAGTCGCGGATCTCGCGCAGGAGCACGACGTCTTCCGGCGTCGCCGCGACCGCCGGCGGCGCGGTCGCGGCGCAGGCGGTTGATCTGCTTGACCATCATGAAGATGATGAAGGCGAGGATCACGAAGTTGATCACGCACGGTGATGAAGTTGCCGTAGGCGAACAGCGGCACGCCGGCCTTGGTCAGCGCCTCGTAGGTCATCGGCCCGGTGTAGTTGGCCGGCGGCGTGCGCCAGCGCGATGAAGTAGTTCGAGAAGTCGAGGCCGCCGAAGACGCGGCCGACGACCGGCATGATCAGGTCCTTGACGATCGAGTCGACGATCTTGCCGAACGCCGCGCCGATGATCACGCCGACCGCCGAGGTCGACGACGTTGCCCTTGATGGCGAACTCCTTGAACTCGGTCGCGAATCTCATGCGATCTCTCCTGGTGGCGCTCGGCGCTGCGCCGGCGGCAGCGGCTGCGGCAGTATTGCCGCCGCGCAGCGCGGCAAGTCAAGGCGGCCGCGCGGCTGGCCGCAAGCGCTTGACGCGTCCGCTAGAATTACGGGTTGACCTCTCGAGTCTCGTTCGAGCGATTCGCAGGACCATGAGTGACAGACCATGAGTGACCAGACAGATCGACGGCGGCAAGCGCACCTGGATCATCGCCTCGAGCTGCGCCGGTGCCGTCGGCGCCGGCTTCGCCGCCGTTCCCTTCGTCAGCAGCTTCGAGCCGTCCGAGCGCGCCCGCGCCGCCGGCGCCCGGTCGAGGTCGACATCAGCGCCCTGAAGCCGGGCGAGAAGATGACCGTCGAGTGGCGCGGCAAGCCGGTGTGGATCGTCCGGCGCACGCCCGAGCAGCTGGCCGAGCTGCCCAAGCTCGACGCCGCAGCTCGCCGACCCGAAGTCGCAAGCGCAAGCCGACGAGCTCACGCCCGACTACGCGCGCAACGAGGACCGCTCGATCAAGCCCGAGTATCCTGGTCGTCGTCGGCATCTGCTCCCACCTCGGCTGCTCGCCGAGCGACAAGTTCGCGCCCGGCGCCGCAGCCCTCGCTGCCCGACGACTGGGCGGGCGGCTTCCTGTGCCCGTGCCACGGCTCGACCTTCGACATGGCCGGCCGCGTCTTCAAGAACAAGCCCGCGCCGGACAACCTCGAAGTGCCGCCGCACATGTACCTGTCCGACAGCCGGCTGCTGATCGGCGAGGACAAGAAGGCCTGACGCCGCGCCGACAGCAGCATCCCAGGAGCACATGAATGGCTGAATTCAACGAAGCGCCCGCCGACGCGCCGGCGCCGGCAGAAGCTGCTGACCTGGGTCGACAACCGCTTCCCGCTGACCAAGCTCTACAACGAGCACATGGCGCGAGTACTACGCGCCGAAGAACTTCAACTTCTGGTACTATCTTCGGCTCGCTGGCGCTGCTGGTGCTGGTGATCCAGATCGTCACCGGCATCTTCCTGACGATGCACTACAAGCCCGACGCGGCGCAGGCGTTCGCGTCGGTCGAGATACATCATGCGCGACGTGCCCTGGGGCTGGCTCGATCCGCTACATGCACTCGACCGGCGCGTCGGCGTTCTTCATCGTCGTCTACCTGCACATGTTCCGCGGCCTGCTCTACGGCTCGCTACCGCAAGCCGCGCGAGCTGGTCTGGATCTTCGGCTGCGTGATCTTCCTGTGCCTGATGGCCGAGGCCTTCATGGGCTACCTGCTGCCCTGGGGCCAGATGAGCTACTGGGGCGCGCAGGTGATCGTCAACCTGTTCGCGCGCCGTGCCGTTCATCGGCCCGGACCTGGCGCTGCTGATCCGCGGCGACTACGTCGTCGGCGACGCGACGCTGAACCGCTTCTTCAGCCTTCCACGTGATCGCCGTGCCGCTGGTGCTGCTCGGCCTGGTCGTCGCGCACATGCATCGCGCTGCACGAAGTCGGCTCGAACAACCCCGACGGCGTCGAGATCAAGGCAAAGAAGGACGCCAAGACGGCATCCCGCTCGACGGCATCCCGTTCCACCCGTACTACACGGTGCACGACATCTTCGGCGTCATGCGTGTTCCTGATGGTCTTCAGCGCGATCGTGTTCTTCGCGCCCGAGATGCGGCGGCTACTTCCTCGAGTACAACAACTTCATCCCGGCCGATCCGCTGAAGACGCCGGCGCACATCGCGCCGGTCTGGTACTTCACGCCGTACTACTCGATGCTGCGCGCGACCACCGACCTGATGGTCAACGTGCTGTCGCGTCATCGCTCGCGCTCGGCGCGGTGCTGGCGCATCGCTGCAGCGGCGGCTTCGGCGCGCTGGGCAAGATGGCGTCGCCGGTCGGTCGCGATCGTCGCGGTGGTCGCTGCTCAAGACCTTCGACGCCAAGTTCTGGGGCGTCGTCGTGATGGGCGGCGCGGTGATCATCCTGTTCTTCCTGCCCTGGCTCGACCGCAGCCCGGTCAAGTCGATCCGCTACCGGCCCGAGCTGGCACAAGTATCGTCTACGGCGTGTTCGTGGTCTTCTTCCTGGTCCTCGGCTACCTGGGCTCGCAGCCGCCGTCGGCGACTCGGCAACTACGTCTCGCAGCTCGGCACGCTGGTCTACTTCGGCTTCTTCCTGCTGATGCCGTGGTGGAGCCGGCTCGGCACCGTTCAAGCCGGTGCCCGATCGCGTGACCTTCGCCGCCCACTGACGCGCCGCGCCGGAATCCACGACATGAAGAAGATCCTGCTCTCGCCCTGCTCGTCGTCGCTCGGCTTCGGCTGCCGCCGCGCCGGCGGCGGCCAGCGAAGGCGGCTACGCCGTGGGACCAGTTCCCGACCGACGAAGATGACCGACATGGCGGCGCTGCAGAACGGCGCCAAGCTGTTCGTCAACTACTGCCTCGAACTGCCACTCGCGCCGCGTACATGCGCTACAACCGCCTGCGCGACATCGGCCTGACCGACGACCAGATCAAGAAGAACCTGCTGTTCGCGACCGACAAGGTCGGCGACACGATGAAGGTGTCGCTCGATCCGAAGCCAGGCCAAGGACTGGTTCGGCGCGCGCCGCCCGACCTGTCGGTGATCGCGCGCTCGCGCGCCGAGGTCGGCAAGGGCAGCGGCGCCGACTACCTCTACACCTACCTGCGCACCTTCTACCGCGACGACACCAAGGCCGACCGGCTGGAACAACCTCGCCTTCCCCGACGTCGCGCATGCCGCACGCGCTGTGGCAGCTGCAGGGCCAGCGGCGCGCGCAGTTTCGTCGAGGTGAAGGATCCGCACGACCCGAGCGAAGACGGTGCACCGCTTCGACGGCTTCGAGCAGGTCACGCCCGGCACGCTCGACGAGCGCGCAGTACGACGAGGCGGTCGGCGACCTGGTCGCCTACCTGCAGTGGATGGGCGAGCCGGCGCAGGAACAGCGCGTGCGCATCGGCGTCGGCGTGCTGCATCTTCCTCGGCCTGCTCATCGTGATCACCTGGCGCCTGAACGCGGCGTACTGGAAAGACGTGAGCTGACCGTCACCGTGCCTGCCGCCCGCCGTGGCGGCGGCGCTTCGCGGGCGAAGCCGGCGCCGATCGCCGGCTTCGCCTTCGCATCTGTCCTGACGGATCCTCTAGGAGTTCTCGCCGCCATGATGGTGCTCTATTCCGGAACCACCTGACCCCTACTCGCACCGCTGCCGCTTCGTGCTGTTCGAGAAGGGCATGGACTTCGAGATCCGCGACGTCGACCTGTTCGCCAAGCCCGAAGACATCGCGCTGATGAACCCGTACAACGAGGTGCCGATCCTCGTCGAGCGCGACCTCATCCTGTACGAGTCGCACATCATCAACGAGTACATCGACGAGCGCTTCCCGCACCCGCAGCTGATGCCGGGCGACCCGGTGGCGCGCGCACGCGTGCGCCTGTTCCTGTTCAACTTCGAGAAGGAGCTGTTCGCGCACGTCAACGTGCTCGAGAGCGCGCGGCATCAAGGCGCACCGACAAGCAGCTCGAGAAGGCGCGCTCGCAGATCCGCGACCGCCTGACGCAGCTCGCGCCGATCTTCCTGAAGAACAAGTACATGCTGGGCGACGACTTCTCGATGCTCGACGTCGCGATCGCGCCGCTGCTCTGGCGCCTCGACTACTACGGCATCGACATGTCGAAGAACGCGGTGCCGCTGCTGAAGTACGCCGAGCGCATCTTCTCGCGCCCGGCCTACATCGAGGCGCTGACGCCGTCCGAGAAGGTGATGCGCAAGTAGAGCGAGCCGCAGCCATGCATGACGCACCGCCGATCGCGCCCGCCAGCCGCGGGCACGTCGACGCGGCCGTACCTGATCCGCGCGCTGCACGACTGGTGCACCGACAACGGCTTCACGCCGTACATCGCCGTGTTCGTCGACGCGCGCGTGCAGGTGCCGACGGAGTACGTCAAGAACAACGAGATCGTGCTCAACGTCGGCTTCGAGGCGACCAGCGCGCTCAAGCTCGGCAACGAGACTGATCGAGTTCAAGGCGCGCTTCGGCGGCAGCTCGCGCGAGATCGTCGGTGCCGATCGACCACGTGATCGCGATCTACGCGCGCGAGAACGGCCAGGGCATGGCGTTCCCGATGCCGGCCGACGCGCGCCGGCAGCGATCGCCGGCGGCAGACTGACAGGCGAGATGCGCCGGCGCCGTCGGCGCGGCCGCCGGCGGCTGGCGGGCGGTGCGGCGGCGCGCAAAAGGGCGGGGCGCTGACCTTGAGCTCGACGCCCGGCCTGTCGTCGCGGCCGGCGACGCCGGAGCCGCCGCCGGACCCGCCGCCGCCGCCGAGCGGCCGACGTCGGGCCGAAGCGGCCGTCGCTGAAGCGCGTGAAGTAGCGCGCTGCGCGAACGAGCGTGCTTCGCCGACGCGCACCTATACTGCTGCCGCGCACGCCTGCGATGCGACGTACGACGCGCATCGCTCAGCCGGCTTAGCTCAGTTGGTAGAGCACCCGCCTTGTAAGCGGAAGGTCGTCCGTTCGACTCGGACAGCCGGCGCCAATGCGTGGCTCCTGCGGACGGCGTCCGGCGCTGACCTCGTGGTCTTTGATGCTGCGCGCCAGTCAATCGATCCCGACCTGTGGCAAGCTGGGACGGCAATGCGCACAACAGAGGTCGAGGTTGGCCGCGACTGCTCGGTCTGCCTTTTTGCGCGGGCGCAGCCCTTGTCGCGGGCTGTGCCGCTACGCCTGGCGATGCGGAACAGTGGACCCTCAGGTCAGGTCAGCGGCGATACGGGGACCACCGCCGAGCGCGGCGCCGCCTGCCGGTTAGCGAGGCAGCCTGTGTGGAAGCAGGCCAGCGAAGGCTTGGTCCCGACAGGCGTGCAGGTTGCGGAGGGGCCGTACGTTCGGATTCAGGGCAGCGGCCCACCGGGTCCAGCGCGCCGAGGCGCGACGCCCTGGTTGTCTTCGCCACTGAACGACCCTTCACCCGATTTCATCTCGCCGGCCTCTTGATCGGTCACTTCGCCTGCGCCTTGCGCCCCGCCCGGCGTCATGGTCGACCTTCGGCGGTCGGCGGCGGCTCGCCGTGCGCGGGCCGGAGTCGGACACCGCACCCGGCCATCTTGCCGGCCTTCGCGTCCGCCTGCGCCTGTGCCTTGCGCTCCGCCTTTCGTCATCGACGAGTCCGTCGAGCGGCGCCATGGTAAGGGCGTCCCCCCGGCCGGGGCAGAGCTGCCCGCCTTTGTTGGCCGCGGCGGTGGTCTCGGCCTTGCGCTGTTCCGCGTGACGGAGGTGCGCGGTCGTCTACAGTGGCCCCGGTTGCCGGCGCGGACGCCTGCGGCCTGCGGATTGCGAAGTCATCGCCATCGCGGCGACCGCGACAGCCGAGAAAAGATTCTTCGAGACCATGGGTCCTCCGGTCGACGCGGGTGATCTGCCGCAAACGCGAGTCTGTGTCGCCCCTTCGACCGGTCAGGCTACTGCCCCAAAGTCCAGGCGTTTTTCGCGGCGACGCGTCTCGCTAGGCTGGCTCCCGCGTGGTCCATTCCTGAAGCGAGGCGGCAATGGCGCAATCGAAGCGATTCCGGCGGGGTTGGCGCCTGGGCTGCATCGCCGCTGGGCCTGGCGTATCGCTCACCGAAGGCTGGGCGAGCGCGATCCGCCGGCGCCCCGCGCCTGCGTGCCGACGGCGCGAGGCGCCGGGTCTCGATGATGGCCGAACCGGACGTGCCTGCAGCCCGGCGTCGTCGAGGAGATCCTCAGCGACTGGCTGGTTTCGACAAGGAATTCGGAGTTCGAGTCCGATTACGCCGCCATGGCGTTCGACGAGCCGTCGAGCTGGTCTATCGTCCTGCAGCGACATCGCCCAGGACTTCTGCGTGTAGGCGGCCTGCGCGGCACCATCGGCGCCGGCGGGATTCGACCTACTTGCCGCTGCGAACCTGCTGCACCAGCTCGGGTCGACGACCGCGAGCGAGCGCTCCTGCGAGCCGGCGACGGTCGGCGACGTGATCCAGCGGCCCTGGACGACGAGCGTCGGCACGCTGTCGACCTTGTAGTCGGCCATCAGCTTCTTGGCGCGGGCGACCGAGGTGTTGACCGAGAACGACTTGAACGCCGCCAGGAACTTGGCCGCGTCGCCGCCGTTGGCGCCGACGAAGGCGGCGATGTCCTCGCCCTTCTCGAGGTGCTTGCGCTCGATGTGGATGGCGCGAAAGATCTTCGACCTGCATCGCCTGCCACCGGCGCCGATCGTCTCGAGCGCGTAGTACGCGTGCGCATGAAATTGTACGGCGTTCATGAGGAAGGGCACCGGCACGCGGCGGAAGACCACCTCGGGCGAGCAGCTGCTTTTCCCACGCCTCGATGGCGGGCTCGAAGGCGCTGCAATGCGGGCAGGCGTACGAGAAGAACTCGAGCACCTCGACCTTTGCCCGCGGCAACGTTGGGCTGCTGCGGCGTCTCGACGCGGGTGAAGTCCTTGCCCTCGACCGGGGCCGGCCTGGCGCGAAGGCCGGGCCGTTCGCGACGAGCGCGCGCACGTGGCGGCGGCGGAGAGCAGGGTGACTGAGAAGCGGCGACGGTTCATGTTCGTGTTCATGGAGAAGGCAACGGTTGAAGGCGGATTTGCGCCGACACGCGCCGGTTCCGCGTCTGCCGCCGGGCGGGCGGCGGCGCGCCGACAGGCGGCAGCGCTCTCAACGCGGCTGCACCTTGACGCGGATGGCGGCGACCGGCTGGCCGACGCTCGCGCAGCCGCTGCTCGAGGTGCGGCACGAGCTGGCGCAGCTTGGCGGCGATGGCGGCATTGGCGCACAGCGAGCGACCAGCCCTCGTCGTCGACCGGCCCGGCGCTTCACCCCGCGGCGGAGCGCGGCCGGGACGACCGGCGCCATCGGCGGCGAAGAGGGCAGTTCGACAAGCGCAGCCGCTCGGCGAGCCGGCCGAGCGGGGCGCTGGCGCGCAGGGCGTCGGCGATCGGCATGGCGACGGTGGGCGGAGCGGGCTTGGGCGGCACCGGCAAAGTCTAGCGGCCGGGCCGGCTGGTAAAATTTTCGGTTCTTTTCGCGCCGAGCAAGCGGCGTCCTCGCAGCAATGCGTAACT
>ERZ1370068.6013-contig-5013_pt1 | contig 42761 bp, 70 predicted proteins | sample MGYA00561227_ERZ1370068 | MGnify/ENA primary metagenome ERZ1370068 (study PRJEB38410, sample SAMEA6850437) | metagenome | study: Metagenomic assessment of the ecological functions of the soil: analysis of the soil microbiota associated with the... | reverse complement strand
AACGCCGCTGGAGATTTCAGTTACATATGCCTGGCGCAGTGGCAGGCCGGCAGGGATCGACTGCTAAGCGCGGCGTGCCCCTCAGCAAAGCAGGGAAGCGAAGAACCACAGGCACCGCGTAACGCGTGAAACGGCCCAGTTGCGAGAAGTTTGATACGGGATCAGCAAGAGTTCTCCCTCTTTTGGTTTTGTTTATTGCCCGCCCCACCACGGCCCCTCTGCGAGCGGGAAGCGGCAGTTACCGCGATGGTGTCTGAGACGTCCTGCTACGCAGCAGACGGAAAGCGCGCTGGCCCCGAGCGGCTCGAAGCTCTTGTACATCAGCACGAACTCCTGATGGCCGAGCGCTTCGGACTTGGTCTTGCGTGCCGTTGGCGACGTCGATCGAGCAGGTCGTAGATCTCCTTGCCCACTTCGTCCAGCGTGGCGCGGCCTTCCAGGATGCGGCCGGCGTCCACGTCCATGTCGTCGGACATGCGCTTGTAGGTCTTGGGGTTGGCGCAGACCTTGATGATCGGCGAGACCGCCGAGCCGACCACCGAGCCGCGGCCGGTAGAGAACATGACCAGGTGCGCGCCGCAGGCGATCATCTCGGCCAGCTCGGCGTTGTCGTTGATGTTGGGGAAGCCGAAGCGCACTTCGCCGTCGGGGATCATGTCCATCGAGGTAGAGCCCGCCGGTGATCGGCACATCGCCGGGCTTGACGATGCCGGAGATGCGCGACTGCCCGCTCTTGGCGTAGGCGCCGAGCGATTTCTCCTCGATGGTCGTGAGCCCGCCGTCCGCGTTGCCGGGCGCGAAGCTGGCGTGGCCCAGCGTGGCGTAGTAGCGCGCGGCCTTGGCTACCGTGTTGATGATCTCCTGGCCCAGCTCGGGCGTGGCGGCGCGCTGGGCCATCCAGTTCTCCATGCCGATCAGCTCGCCGGTTTCCTCGAAGATGCAGGCGGCGTTCTGCTCCACCAGAAAATCGAAGGCGCGGCCCATCGCCGGGTTGGCCGTCAACCCGGACGTCGCGTCTGACCCGCCGCACTTGGTGCCGACGATCAGCTCGTCGATACCCATCTCGGCGCGCGGCGTGCCTCGCAGCTGCGCGAGCGTCTGCTCGATCCACGCCTGGCCCTCGGCGATGCTCTTGCGCGTGCCACCGGTGTCCTGAATCACCACCAGGCGCGCGGGGCGACCCGATTTCCGGACGGTCTCCGAGCAGCGCGCTCTTGTTGAAGCCCTCGCAGCCCAGCGACACCAGCAGCGCGGCGCCGACGTTCGGGTGAGTGCACAGCCGCTCCATCATCTTGTGCGAGTAGGCGTTGGGATAGCAGCCCGAGAAGCCGATCAGGTTCACGCCCTGCTCGCGAAAAGGGATGGACGATCTCGCGCGCGACGTGATGGGCGCACTCGACCAGATAGGTGACGACGATGTTGTTGCGGATGCCCTTGCGGCCGTCACTGCGCAGATAGCTGGTGATCGTTCTTTCACCTCCTTTGACGAACTGGCGCCCTGCTTCGAGCGTGTAGGTGGGCAGGTGGTCGCTGGCCATGTTGTGGGTGTGCACGTATTCGCCCGGCTCGATATCGCGGTGGCGACGCCGATCGGCGCACCGTACTTGAAGATGCGCTCGCCTGCTCTGACGGCGGATGGCGAACTTGTGTCCGACATCCACGCGCGTGGCCGGAGCGCGAGCCCTATTCGCTGACTCGCACGATTTCGTGCCGGCGTGACCAGCTGCGACGCGTAGCCACCGCGATGCTGTCGCCCGGGGCGAGCAGCAGCACGCCCGAGCCGTCGGTCTTCTGGAAGACACTGCTGTCGCCTGATTTCGCGTTGTCCCGAACGCAAGAGGATAGCGTAGCCCTTCCCGCGGGGCAGCGGGCCCGCCAGCCGCCGCAATTGAAAACGGAGCCCGCAGGCTCCGTTCCTAGTCCCGGTGCAACAACGGTGACGTTTGGTCGGTTCCAGAGTCGCAGCGCCGCAGCCGCATTACGGGCACAGCCCGACGCTGCCAAGCATGGAGAAGGTTGCCGGCTCGGGGACCGGAGCCGGCCCCGACCGGGACGCGACCGGCAGACACCTCGTCCGGGAAGTCGTCGTCGACGTTTGCGCGCTCGAGCGATCACGCACCACTGCCACGGCTCAGTTTGCCGCGCGAATCGGTGTCCAGGCCGGCGTTCCAGGTCACCATGTGATCCGTGGCGCCACCGCCCACGTTGTCGAACCCGCTGCTGAGAGAAATTGTCGACGAGTAGGTGACTTCCGCCCGATCGGTAAAGAAATCAGAACGGGTCGGCTCCCACGTCGACGTTCAGGAAGCTGCGTACCGGCGCGTAGTCGCTGAGGGACCGCCTCCCGCCACCTGCGGGCCGACGACCCTGCTGTCGGGGTGGGGACAGCTCGTGTGCCGGCGGGAGAGGCGGCGAAGTTGACTTGGTAGGTGCCGATTCCGGCAATCGATGTGCCACTGTCGCTCAAGTAATGCTGGAAGCTGCGCACTTCGATGAAGCCGTCGCCGCCGTCCACACTCTTGGTCCAGCGGATATCACCGACGCGGTGAGCGTCCGGCCGCTGTTCGTCTCGTAGATGCGGACGTGATCGAGAACGCGCCGAGGTACTTCCCCACTTGGTGCAACTTCCCAGCCGTCACCCACGAGGCAGCGTTCCACCCCGGCCACCATACGTGTTGACGGAGGTGAGCTATCAGCTAGCGGCGCTTTGCGTTCGCCGAGCTGGCTAAGCAGCCCGCAGACGACGGCAGGACGTGCATGTGGACGGTACAGGATCGATCCCGCTGGATTGTCTTGGCTGCGCTTCGCGCCTTGATCGACCAGCGCATGACGGCGTATCGCCGACGGCCCATCTTTGCGCGCACTGGTATACGGAGCCAAACTGCTGCCCTATGGCAGAGTAAAGGTGACTCGTGTGAAAGTGTGTAAAAATCCAGTACGTTGCGCAACGACCCGCGCGTGACGCGCGATCGGATCTGCATAATCGAGCCGTTCAGCCGCTCGAGGCGCGGCCGGCGGTCCAGTAAAGAGGAGCGCTAGGCCCGCTTTTCGCTATGCGACGAAGAAAAACGCTGATTGCGCTGTTCTGGCGCTCCACCGGGCTCCGATGCTGCCGGCCTCCCGGAGCGGGATGCGACGCGCGCGGGAGGAGAGCGCGCGCCGCATCCTTATTGGTTTTCAGGTGGTCCTCTCAACCCTTCAATGCTATCACCCGTACCCAACTTCAACTATCACCCTTACCCAAGGAGGTGCTGCTGAAGTCAGTATTGAACAATGCGATCGCAAACCGCAAGTTAACAATGGTAACAAGCGTGTGAACGACCCGCGATTCGACGCATGCGCAGCTCTCTGGTCTCGAGACCGACCTCCGTCAGGCTCACTTCAACTCACTGCCGGATGCATCCTTCGCTTAAGCACGTCAGGCTGCAGCGCGTGGTGCCCAACCCCTGGCCCTTGCGGCGCAGTGATAAACCGTCTTTCAGCGGCGGGCAGTTTGCGTCACCAGCTTGCCAGTACCAGTCGCTGTAAAAGGCGCGCACCACCTCCTGCACCAGCGTGTTCGGCGCAATTCACATGGATGCAGGTGCACTGACGCGCGTGAGCAAGCTATCGGTCCCGTGCAGTCGTGCGGCGCACCGGCAACTGGTAGCACTCGGCCATCGTCGCGATCTTCTTGGACTCGCTCGAGCCGCCGGCACCAGCCCACATCCAGCATGCAACACGCTCGCCGCGCGCTTCTCGAACAGGTCGCGGAAGCCCCAGCGCGTGGCCAGACGTCTCGCTGGCCGTGACCCACACGTTGGTGCGATGCGCGTAGTCGGCGATCGCATCGAGGTTGTCCATCTTGATCGGGTCCTCGTACCAGAACGGGTCGAACTGCTCCAGCGCCTTGGCGATCTTGATCGCGGTGGGCAGGTTCCACAGCGAGTGGAACTCGACGTGGATGTCCATCTTGTCGCCCACCGCCTGCGCGGATTTTCTCGAACGGCATGCATCGCCTTCTTGAGATCGGCGTTGGAGATGTAGGTGCCGTTGGAGGCTTCGGCGTACTCGTCGAAGGGCCAGATCTTCATCCCCGTATAGCCCTCTGAGAGCAGCGACTGCGCCAGCTCGTCGGCGTACTTTCATGAAGCCGACCAGGTCCTCGTAGGGCTGGTACTTCGCCGGCGTCGCCGGGCATGCCGAAGTTCGCCGTGCCCTGCTCGGACTTCGCGCGCACGTACTGATAGCCAGCGCAGGTGTTGTAGGCGCGCACCTTGTCGCGGGTCGCGCCGCCGAGCAGTTGGTAGATCGGGCTGATTGGTGACCTGACCGAGGATGTCCCACAGCGCGATGTCCACCGCTGAGCCGGCGCGCATTTCGGCGCCCGACGCTCTTGAAGCCGAGATAGTTGTAGAGGAAGTGGCGGCTGTGCTTGTCGATCGTCGAGCGGGTCCTGGCCCAGCAGGTAGCGGCGCGATGGTCTGGTGGATGTGGGCGATCACCGGCTCGACGGCGTAGAAGGTCTCGCCCAGGCCGACGATGCCCTCGTCGGTGTGCAGGTGCACCCACAGCAGGTTGGGGAACTCCTCCAGGTTGATGGTTTCGATGGCGGTGATCTTCATCGTTTGGTCTGGCTGCGTTCGGGCCTGTTGGAAGGCACGCTGTCGACTCTGCACGACGCCGGGTCCGAAGCTTGCCTGAGCATGCCGCGTGATCGTAGCCTGACAGCTGATGCGCACCTGAGCGACGCGCATCGGCCAACTAGTAGGCTTGCCTGCGAAGCTAGACAACTCATATCTCGTGCATGTTCCGCGAAGACCTGTCCCGCAATTTCGGCTTCATTCTCAACGACGTCGCCCGCCTGCTGCGAACGACTTTCGACCGGCGGGTGAAGTCGCTCGGCCTGACGCGTTCTCAGTGGTGGGTGCTGAACCACCTGCTCCGCAACGACGGCACCACCCAGTCGGAACTGGCCGAAATCCTCGAGGTCGGAGAAGAGCGACGCTCGGCCGCCTGCTCGACCGGCTCGAGCAGAAAGGGCTGGATTCGGCGCGAAAGCGGATGCCGGCGACCGGCGCGCGAAGCGCGTGTTCCTCACGGAAGAGGTCGAACCCGCCACTGAAGGCGATGCGCGCGGCGGCGGCGGAGCTGCGCCGTGACGCCTTGGCGGGCCTGTCCGCAGGAGGACCAGACGCGCTTCGTGGATGCCTTGCTGGCGGTCAAGGCAAACCTCAGCCGTCTGGACAACGGTGCCGACGGCAATGGCGGTGCGCGGAGGAAGCGCGTGATGGCAGCGCAGCCAGCTGAAGGCGCTGGTCGCGATGCGCCGCCTGGCTGCGGCTGCTGCTCGTTGCCGTGGTGCCGATGCGTCGCTGTGCTTGGCTGGTTGTACCTGCTACGCGCGCGGCGGTCGCGAAGTGGAAACGGAGAATGCCTACGTCAAGCAGAACGTGATCGCGGTGAGCGCAGAGGTCTCCGGACGCGTCGCCGAGGTGGCGGTCGCACGACGACCAGCCGGTTGAAGCCGGCGCGGTGCTTGTTCCGGATCGATCCCGACGCCCTTCGAGATTGCCGTGGCAAAGGCGCGCGCGCAGATGGACGTGGTGCGCACCGACGTGCAGTCGCTGCGTGCCGAGTATCGCGCGACACTGCTCGAGGCCGCGTCGGCACGAGGAGCGCATCGAGTTCCTGGCGCGGCAGCTCGAGCGGCAGGAACTGCTGAAGGAGAAAGGCATGAGCCGCGCCGACGTTCTACGACGAGGCGCGCCACAACCTGCGAAGAGGCGCGCAGCCGCCTGCAGAACATCCACGAGAGCACCAACCGCGTGCTGGCGAGCCTGGCTCGGCGACCCGCAGCTGCCCGCCGAACGGCATCCGCGTTTCGTCGAGGCCACGGCTGCGTACGACGCGGCGAGCGGTCGATCTGGCGCGAACCGTGGTCAAAGGCCCCGACCGCCGGCGTCGTCAGCAACATGAAGCTGCAGGTGGGCGAGCACGTGGAGAAAGGCGCGCGGCAGTCTTCAGCCTGATCCGAGAGCGGGCCGGTGTGGATCGAAGCCAACTTCAAGGAGACGCAGCTCACTCACATGCGTCCCGGCCAGCGCGCGGTCGTTGTCGCCGACGCCTATCCGGATATCGAGTGGGCCGCGCAGAGGTCGCCGCGATCTGCGCCGGCGACCGGCGCCGAGTTCGCCATCCTGCCGCCGCAGAACGCCACCGGCAACTGGGTCAAGGTCGTGCAGCGCCTGCCGGTGCAGCATCGCAAGTCGAGCAGCCGCCCGGCCAGCAGCAGCTGCGCGCCGGCATGACCGTGCACGGTGACCGTCGATACCGGCCGCGAGCGCGGGCTGCCGCGCGTCGTGCAGCGGCTGGTCGACAAAGGCTATCTGCCGAGCTTTCTGCAACCGGCGTCGGCGCATCGCCCGCAGCGACAAATGAGCTCGGCGCACGCCGGCCTCGCCGCAGCATCGCGGGCTCATCACCGCATCGGTGGTGCTGGGCTCGCTGCTGTATTCGATGGACTGGACCATTGGCGTCGTCGGCCCTGCCGCACATGCAGGGCACCTTCTCCGCGACGCAGGACCAGATCTCCTGGGTCATCACCTCGTACATCGTCGCCTCCGCCATCATGATTCCCACCGGTGGCTGGCTGAGCACGAGTTCGGCCGCAAGCGCGTATTCGTCTGGGCGCTCGTCCGGCTTCACGGTGGCTTCGGTGCTGCTGCGGCGCCGCCGACTCGCTGACGCGTGGAAGTTCTGGCGCGCATCGTCCAGGGCATGAGCGGCGCCTATCTCATCCCGCTGTCGCACGCCATCATTCTGGACACCTATCCGCCGGAAGAGCACGGCAAAGCCATGGCGCTGTGGGGCATGGGCTCGGTGTGCGGCTCGGTGATCGGACCGACCGTCGGCGGCTATCTGACCGAGTACGCGTCTTGGCGCTGGATCTACTACATCAACGTTCCTCTGGGGCTGGTCGCGCTGGCTCGGTGTGCTTGCCGTTCGTGCCCGAGACGCAGCGCGATCCGCGCCGCCGCCTCGACTGGTTCGGTTTCCTCACCCTGGCGCTCGGCGTGGGCGCGCTGCAGATGATGCTCGACCGCGGCCAGCGGCTGGACTGGTTCGAGTCGGAGGAGATCGTCGTGCTGGCGTGCCTCGCGGGCCTGCGGCTGTATCTGTTCGTCGCGCACACTGATCACCACGCGCGATCCGTTCCTCGATCCGCAACTGATCACCCATCGGCAGGTTCTTCATCAGCTCTGCTGTTGATCTCGCTGTACGGTTTTCTGACGCATGCCGCCGATGGTGCTGATGCCGGCGTTCCTCGAGCACCTGCGCGGGTACAACGTCGATTCGGTCGGGCTGCTGCAGTCGCCCAGGGGTGTAGGCATGTTGTCCGCGATGCTGCTCAGCGGCCGCATCACCGGCAGGCTCGACCCGCGCATCATCATCGCCGCCGGACTGGTGTGCCTCGGGCGTCACCAACTACGAGATGTCGATCTGGACCGACGAGGTCGGCGAATGGCCGATCGTCTGGACCGGGTTCCTGCAGGGCATCGGCGCCGGCATCATGCTGGTGCCGATTCAGATCATCGCCTTCCCGTCTCTGGCGCCGCAACCAGCGCACCGAGGCGACGTCGGTGTTCAACCTCGTGCGCAGCGTGTTCAGCAGCGTCGGGATCTCCGTCTCACGCTGACGCTGTTCGTCGTCACTGGGACGGAAAGCCGGGCGCGGCTGGTCGAATATATCTCCCCGTACAGCGCGGCGCTGCGCTCCGCCCACGAGGCATCGGCGCCTTCGATGCCGGGACCGTTCACGGCCTCGCCGTGATCGAACGCGAGATCGAACGGCAGGCGGCTCTGGCGGGGTACAACGCAGTCTTTCTGTGTCTGGCTGTCGGCCGCGCTGTCGCGCGTTGCCGCTGATTTTGCTTCATCGGCCGTCCGCGACCGAGCGAGCGCCGCAGACCGCGAGCAATCGGGCTCCTGATCATCCCGAGCAAGGCGCAAATCGTCGTTCGGTGATACACCCGCGAGCGATAGATGCGCGAGTGGCATCCTCGCCCGCGCCGGGCTAGCATGCTGGTTCCCTCCCGCAGGAGCGACGATGACGTCCGAGAACCGCCCGGTCCAACCGCGCCGCAGCCTCTGTTCGTGCCCGCTCTGCGCCCCGACCGCTTGCACAAGGCGCTGGACGCCGGCGCGGACATCGTCTGCGTGGACATGGAGGACGCGGTCGCGCTCGATCCGCAAGGACGAAGGACGCAAGCTCGCACTGCCGCTGTTCGCGACCGGCACCCATCCTCAGGTGGAGAAGATGGCGCGCATCAACGCGCTGTCGACCCTGCACGGGCTGAAGGACCTGCAGGCCATCCTGGAAACCCTCGCGCCGCCGCCCGCTCTCATGGTCCCCAAGGTCAAGTCGGCCGAAGAGATCCAACTGCTCGACGCGCTTGCTTCCACCACACCTCACGCGCGCACATCCGCTTCTGCGTGATCATCGAGACCAACCAAGGGCCTGGAGCGGGCTCATGAGATTGCGCGGGCGTCCGATCGGATCGACTCGCTCATCCTCGGCGCCGTGGACATGTCCGGCCGACCTGCGCTGCCAGAAAGCGTGGGAGCCGCTGCTCTATACGCGCTCGCGCCTGGTGCACGCAGGCGGCGAGCGCGGGCATCGACCTGCTGGACGTGCCCTACCTCAACCTGGACGACCCTGGCGGTTTGCGCGAGGAGGCGATGGGCTGCGCGCGTCTCGGGTTTACTGGCAAGGCATCCATCCACCCCGACCAGATCCCGATCATCCACGAAGCGTTTACGCCGACCCAGGTGCAGATCGACAAAGCGCGCAGAGCTCTCGCCGCCTTCGAGCAGAACAAGACCGGCCTGGTGGTGGTGGACGGCGAGCTGATCGAGCTGCCCGGTGATACGGTCGATGAAGCGGATATTGGCTATCGCAGAGCGCACTCGGTTCAGGTAGGTGTTGTCGCGGTCCTAAATCCAGCAAAGACGTCGCTGCGGTCGGGGTGTGTAGAAGTTGCGCCAGCGGTTATCGTACACAGCCGCGCACGCGTGGCGAAGCAGTCGCCGCGCAGCACCTGGCGGTTATGGAACCAGGGCTCCGAGTACTCTCGATGGAGCCGGTGCGGAAGCCGGGATAGGGAGCAAAGGGGCTCGCGGTCCACTCCCAGACGTTACCCAGCAACTGGCGCACGCCCCTGCGGCTGTCCGGGGCGGCCAGCGCGGTCGGGAACAGGGCGCCCGTACACGCCGCCGAGATTAACCCGCCCATGTGCTGCTGGAGCGTCGCCCCAGGGAAGCGATCGCCACTTGCTCGGCCAACAATGGCGCGCGGCGAACTCCCACTCCGCTTCGGTTGGCAGGCGCTTGCCGACGAAACGGCAGTAGCCTCCGCTTCATGTGCGCTCACGTGCATGACCGGTTGCGTCCTCGACCATCGGCTCCCACGCGTCGAAGCGGCGCAGCATCCAGCGACCGTCCTCGTGGCGCCAGTAGCGGTGCGCGTGACACCGGCCTCACCGCGCCAGCGCCATCCTTCCGGTGTTCAGCAGCACGTTTCTCGAGCGTAACCACCCGCTTCCACAAAGGCGAGAAACTCGCCGTTGGTCACGGCGGCGGCCGACAGGCGGAAGGGCTTGACCTCGACCTCGTGCGCCCATTTCTCGTTGTCGAAAACAAAGTCGGGCCCGGGTGTGGACCCGAGCCGAAAGATGCCGCCCTCGAAGTCGATTTCCGATGGCAGCGGTGCCGGCTCGGGACGGGGAGTGCCGGTGGCATTCGGGGCGGTGGATATCCCAGCGTCTGCAGGTCATGAGCATGGCCTCGGCATGCATGTCCTCGTGCAGCAGCGCCAGTTGAAAGCAAGTAGCGCTGAGTCCGAGCGCTTGTCCTGGCAGCGATTCGAGGGCGTCATCCAGTACCCGCTCGAGGTAGGCGAGCATCACGTCCCAGGTGAGCTGCGGGAGGTTCCAGCGGCTGCGGTGGGGAATAACTGCGGAATTCAGCATGGGGTCGGCGCCCGGCAGGCGCGAAGGAAGGGGCTCTCGTCCCTCGCGATAGCGCAGACACCAGAACTCTTGAAACCAGCCGACGTGAGGCCATCTCCCATACCGGCGGGTTTACGCTGCCCAAGTAGGGCACCTCGCGTTGGGCTGGAGTCAAATGAGCGTAGAGTGAGAGCGTATATTGCCGAGCCTCGCGCAAGGCATTGCTCAGGGCCGCAACTTCCGTTCAGCTCTCTCAAGGTGTCTCCCGCCGTTCTCATCGCCACGCCCCTACGCCGCGGACGCCAACAACGGCAACTGGAGGACCGCTGCGCGATGGCGCGGCTGCTGCGTGAACGCTTCCGGGTGATTGTACAATCCGGGGCGGCGATGACCTGGAGGTCGATGCTCTCATCGCGTTGCACGCACGGCGCAGCCACGCCGTGATCAGGCGCTGGCGGGATCGGTTTCCGCGCCGCCCGCTGGCGGTCGCGCTGACCGGTACCGATCTCTACCGCGATCTGCCCGACGACCCCGAGGCGCGGGATTCCCTGATGTTGGCAGACCGACTCATCGTACTGCAAGCGGATGCCGTGAATGCATTACCTCCTGCTCACCGCGGCAAAGCGCGCGTCGTATACCAGTCGGCGCGCCGCCTCGCGCCGGCGCTGAAGCCTGCCGCGCGGCTCAATTGCGTGATGGTCGGTCACCTGCGCGCCGAGAAGGATCCCGGCACCGGATGGGGTGCATGGGCTCACTTGCCGCCGGACGCACCGATCCGGCTCGACGTGATCGGCCGCGCGCTGGACGAGAAGCTGGAGCAGGCGCGCGCGCTGTCGAGCAGAAGAGCCGCGCGTGCGTTGGCTCGGAGCACGTCCTCACGCCTGGACCCGGCAGGCGATCAAGCGCGGCGCACTTGCTCGTCGTTCCCTCCAGGATGGAGGGTGGCGCCAATGTCATCGTCGAGGCCGTAACCGCGGGCACTCCGGTGCTGGCGAGCCGCGTATCCGGGAATATCGGCATGCTGGGCGAAGACTATGCAGGTTTCTTCCCGGTTGGCGACCCGAGGGCCCTGGCCCGGCTCCTGTCGCACCACCTGGAGGATCCGCGCGCGTATGCAGAGCTCCAGCGCCAGTGCCGCCGCCGCTTGCTTTGGTTCCAGCCGGAGCGCGAGCGCGCCGCGCTCACGCGCGTGCTGCGGGAGCTTTTGCGCGGAAGCGGCTAGAATCCCTGGGGAGAATCTGGAGAAGCCCCATGAACGCACCCGAACTCGGTGCCATCCGCTTGACCAGCCTGTCCCACGGGGTGGCTGCGGCTGCAAGATTGCGCCAGCCGTGCTCGAGCAGATTATCGCCAAGAATGCGACTGGCATCCTGCCCAAAGAGCTGCTGGTCGGCGATCGAGACCAGCGACGATGCGGCGGTGTATCAGATCAACGAGTCGCAGGCGCATCGTCGCGACCACCGACTTCTTCATGCCGATCGTCGACGATCCCTTCGACTTCGGGGCCATCGCCGCGACAAACGCCATCTCGGACGTGTACGCGATGGGCGGCACGCCGCTGCTTGCGCTGGCGCTCGTGGGCATGCCGATCAACACGCTGCCGCCGGAGACGATCCGGCGCATCCTCGAAGGCGGCGAGTCGATATGCACGCGCGCCGGCATCCCGTCGCGGGCGGCCACAGCATCGATTCGGTCGAGCCGATCTACGGCCTGGTGGCCATCGGGCTGGTGCATCCGAAGAACGTGAAGCGCAATGCTGGCGCGCGTCCCGGCGACAAGCTGATCCTGGGCAAACCGCTGGGCGTGGGCATCTACAGCGCGGCGCTCAAGAAACTCGCGCTCGATGACCCGGGCTATCGTGCGATGATTGCCTGCACCACTCAGCTCAATACGCCGGGCTCGCAACTCGGACGGCTCGATAGCGTGCACGCGATGACCGACGTGACGGGCTTCGGCCTGCTCGGTCATCTGCTCGAGGTGTGCAAGGGATCAAAGGTTGGCGCGACTGTCCATTGGGATCGCGTGCTTTTGCTGCCCGGTGTCCGCGAGCTTCTGCACCAGGGTCACAAGACCGGCGCCTCCGGGCGCAACTGGGCCGGATACGGCCGACTGGTGAATCTTGGCCGCTATGGCGAAATGGAGCAGGCGCTGCTGACCGACCCGCAGACCAGCGGTGGCTTGCTGGTCGCCTGTGCGCCTGGCGCAGTGGAGCAGGTGCTCGCGATCTTCCGTGCGGATGGTTTCGAGCACGCGGCCGTCATCGGGGAGATTGCGGCAGGTGAACCCGGCGTGAAGGTCGTGTGACTGGGGAGGACGTATGAACGTAGCCGAAAACGAGGTCTGGGGCGAGCTGCGGCGAGCGGCAATCGGCGAGGCGGAGCGCGAGCCCGTGCTTTCGAGTCACATGTACGACCTGGTCATCCGGCATCCGCGGCTATCCCGAAGCGCTCGCCTACCTGATCGCCGCCAGTCTTGCGAATCACGTGTTCAACGTCGTGGCCATGTGCGACCTCACCAGCGACACCATTGCGCACAATCCGGAAATCGTCACTGCCAGCCTGTACGACCTCGACGCGGTGCGCGCCCGCGATCCGGCATGCGAGACGGCGCTGATCCCGTTCCTCTACTACAAAGGCTTCAAGGCACTGCAGGCATATCGGGTCGCGCATGCGTTGTGGATCGAGCACCGCAGTGGCGTGGCGCGCTTTCTCCAGAGCCGCATCGCCGACGCTTTTGCAATGGATATCCATCCGGCTGCACGGATCGGACGCGGCATCTTCATCGACCACGGCACCGCTATCGTCATCGGCGAGACCACGGTCGTGGAAGACGATGTGTCCATCCTGCAATCGGTGACTCTGGGCGGTACCGGGAAGTGTAACCGGCGACCGCCACCCGAAGATCCGCCACGGCGTAATGATCGGCGCGGGTGCCACGATCCTCGGCAACATCGAAGTGGGCGAAGGCTCGAAGGTCGCCGCAGGCAGCGTAGTGCTCGCGCCAGTTCCGCCGCACACCACCGTGGCCGGCGTGCCCGCAAAGCCCGTGGGCAAACCCAGCTCGGAGGTTCCTGCGTTCGATATGAAGCAGGAGTTGGAGTGAGCCAGGGGCTAGGGATAGTGGCCCAGGGGCCGGCAGCGTGCAGTGAGCACATCAAGGCGCGTTCGTGTTGAGCGTCGCGCAGCAGAGTCGAGACACCACGGCGCTTCGACTCTGCAGCTGACGCTGCGACGCTCAGCGCGAACGGAGACTTTGAGAATACCGTGTGCAGAGCCAAATCCCTGGCCGCTAGTCCCAATGCTACCCTAGCCCCTCGCCCCTATCCTCGACTGCGCCGCGAATGCTCGCCCTCGACAACGTCTCCAAATCCTTCGGCCCGAAGCTGGCGCTCGCGCCTACTTCGCTGATCCCCGCGCGCGGCCGCACCACTGTTCTGCTCGGGCCGAGCGGCTGTGGCAAGTCCACGCTGCTGCGGCTGATGGTCGGCCTGGTCTCGCCCGATGCCGGCCGCGTGCTGTTCGACGGCGTCGAGCTGTCGCCGGCCAACATCGATGAGGTCCGGCACCGTATCGGCTATGTCATCCAGGAGGGCGGGCTGTTCCTCATCTGGATGCGCGTGCCAATGTCACGCTGCTCGCGAGATATCTCGGGCGCGATCCTGGCTGGATCGACGCGCGCGTTGGCGAGCTTTGCGGGCTGGTGCATATACCGATTGACGCGCTCGGGCGCTTTCCCGTCCAGCTCTCCGGAGGTGAGCGCCAACGCGTGGCGCTGATGCGTGCGCTGATGCTCGATCCCGCGGTCCTGCTGCTCGACGAGCCATTGGCAGCGCTAGACGCCATGACGCGGCGCGAGCTGCAGACCGAGCTGAAGGAGATATTCGCGCGGCTGGCCAAGACCGTGGTGGTCGTCACCCACGATCTGCAGGAGGCAGCCTGGTTCGGCGAAGAGATCGTGCTGATGCGCGCGGGCCGCATCGTCCAGCGCGGAAGTCTCGACGACTTGCTCGCGCGGCCGGTGGACACCTTCGTCACCGAGTTTGTCCACGCGCAACGGGCCGATCCCAGATTGGCGGCCGCATGAGACGAACATGGCTTGCGTTGTTCCTGCTGTACAGCGCGAACTGTGCACTCGCGCAGCAGGCGTTGGTCGTCGGCTCGAAGCGCTTCACCGAATCCTACATCCTGGGCGAGATTGCTCTGCAGACGGCGCGTTCTGCCGGCGCATCAAGCCGAGCACAAGCAAGGCATGGGCAACACGGGAATCCTGTTCGCTGCAATCAAGAGCGGCAGCATCGATCTTTACCCTGACTACACCGGCACGGTTGCGCGCGAGCTGCCTCAAGTCCGAGGCGTCGGACCTGGAATCGCTCAACCGTGGGCTCCAATCGCTCGGGCTGGGGTGGCTGTGCCGCTCGGCTTCGAGGACACCTACGCGCTGGCGATGCTTGACAGCGAGGCCAAGCGCTTGGGCGTGAAAAAGCATCAGCGACCTGGCAGGACACCCGCAGCTGCGCTTCGGTCTGTCACACGAGTTCCTCAACCGCAACGACGGCTGGCCGGGACTGGTCCGCACCTACGCTCTGCCGCAGGCGCCGAGCGGGCTCGACCACGGCCTGGCCTACGAGGCGCATTGGCCGCGCGGCAGATCGACGTCATGGACATCTACTCCACCGATGCGAAGATCGCGAAGTACAAGCTGCGCGTGCTGCTCGACGATCGCCACTTCTTCCCGGAGTACGCGGCGGTGCTGGTCTATCGGCTCGATATGCCGCAGCGGTTTCCGCAGGCCTGGGCCGCGTTGCAGAAACTGCAGGGACGGGTCAGCGCGGATCAGATGGTCGCCATGAATGCCGAGGCGGAGCTCAACGGGAAAGGATTCGGCGAGATTGCCGCTAGCTTCCTGGCAAGTGCCGGCTCGGCACAGACCGGGGGTGGTGGCAAGGCAAGCTTCTGGTCGCTCTTGTTCGGCAACGACTTCTGGCGCCTGACGAGGCAGCACCTGGTGCTGGTATTCGCCTCACTTGCAGCCGCGGTGGCGGTCGGCATCCCATTCGGAGTTTGGGCCGCGCGTTCAACCGCGGCCGCGCAGCCGATCCTGTCGATCGTCGGTGTGATCCAGACCGTGCCCTCGCTCGCGCTGTTCGCCTTTCTCATCCCGGTGCTCGGGATGATCGGCACCTGGCCGGCGCTGGTGGCGTTGTTCCTCTATTCGTTGCTGCCGATCGTGCGCAACACCTACAGCGGGTTAGCGGATATCGCCAGACCCTTGCGCGAGTCCGCGCGTGCCCTGGGATTGCCCGCCGGTGCGCGCTTGCGGCTGGTCGAGTTGCCTCTGGCGGCGCGCTCGATCCTGGGCGGGATCAAGACCTCGGCCGTGATCAACGTGGGCACGGCCACCATCGCCGCGTTCATCGGCGCGGGCGGCTACGGCGAGCGCATCACCACCGGGCTCGCGCTCAACGACAACGCCATGCTGTTGGCCGGGGCCGTGCCGGCCGCGGCACTGGCGCTGCTGGTGCACGCGCTGTTCGAGCTTCTCGACCGTTGGCTGATCCCGGTGGGGTTGCGCTGAGGATGCGCGTGGCGCTACTCAGTAGGTTTCAAATCCCCCAGCAGCGTAGGGATCAACTCGCTGACCGTGGGATGGATCCGCACTCCACGCTGGACCGCTGGTATAGGGCAGACCAGCGTACATCGCGTCCAGCAGCGAGTGCACGGCCTCGTCGCCGCTCGGTGCCGAGGATCGCGGCGCCGAGGATGCGCTTGGTGTCCGCATCGACCACGACTTTCATGAACCCAAGACTCTCGCCTTTCTCGACTGCGCGCCCCGACGCGCGTCATCAGGCGCTTGGCGCTCAGCGCCTTGATCCCCGCGCGCTTGACTTCGGCCTCGGTCATGCCCACGCGCCCCAGCGGGGGTCGATGAACAAGGCGTAGGCGGTGATCCGATCGGTCCACTTGCGGCCGTGCGTTGTTGAGCAGGTTGTCGGCGACGATCTCGTAGTCGTTGTAGCTGGTATGGGTGAACGCGCCCTGCCGTTGCAGTCGCCCAGCGCCCATACGCCAGGTTGAGGTCGTGCGCAGTTCCTCGTCGACCACGATGATAACCGCGTTGGTCGACCTGGATTCCGGCGGCGTCCAGCCCGAGGTCGTCGGTGTTCGGTACCCGCCCGACAGCCAGCAACAGGTGGGAGCCAACGACCCGAGGTGCGCCCTGCTCGCAGCCGACGTTCGCCGCGATGCCGTCGCCTTCCTTGTCTACCGACAGACATTCCGCCTTGAGGCGGACGTCGATGCCCTCCTGTCTCCAAGATGTCCTGTACGGCTTAGCGACACGTCCTCGTCCTCGCGCCCGATCAGCCGCGGGCCCATCTCGATGACGGTCACGCGGCTGCCGAAGCGGCGATACATCTGGCCGAACTCCAGCCCGACGTAGCTGCCGCCGATGACGATCAGGTGCTCGCGGCAGGAAATCGACGTCCATCATCGAGCAGATTGGTGAGATAGGGCACCCGCTCCAGTCCGGGCATCTTCGGCACCAGCGGCCGGCCGCCGACATTGATGAAGATCTTGTCTGCGGTCAGGACATCGTCGTTGACCTGCACAGTCCTAGGCGCGACCAAACGGGCATGGCCCTGGTACACCGTGCCGTTGGCCAGTCCGCGCATCCAGCTGCTCGACGCCCTGATTGGAGAGTCCGGAGATCTCGTCCTTGCGCGCTTTCACGCGCTTCATGTCCACCGACACCGGGCCAGCGATGTCGACTCCGTACTCGGCCGCTCTCCGGGCGAGATGCGCAGCATACGCGCTGGCCACCAGCGTCTTGGTCGGAATGCAGCCGTTGTTCACGCAGGTGCCGCCGAACTTGCCTTGCTCGATCGACGGCGACTTTCATGCCGGCGGCCGACAGCCGCGCCGCGAGAGGAGGACCGGACTGGCCGGTGCCGATGACGATGGCGTCGTAGGTGGTGGTCATGAGGCGCGTCCAAGCCGATGGGTTGACGAGTGACGGCGCTTGGTCGCGGAGCGCCGCCGAGACCTTACTGCCGCACGTTCACTGCCCGGCTTCGACGAAGGGCAGCGCGGTCGTTCCGTCGTCGCTTTGAAGCTGGAGGGCGGGGCCTTTGACGATCGCCCGGCTGGTCTTCGTCAGCGCTTCCAGATAGATCCGCTCCTTCTGCATCAGTTCGGGGGTCCGGCCCTCCGGGTAGTGACGATGCGACCCCACGTCACCTTGGCATCCTGGTCGAAGGCATAGGTCGTGCTGAACTGGTTGACGGAGCCGAACCCGGTCGCCTTGCCGTCGGTGCCGAAGATCAGCGTCATGTTGGCATCCAGGTCCATGACGATATCGCGGTTGTCGATGGTGAGCTTCTTCAGCTCCCACTGCTTCCCTGGACACGGTCGACGTTCTGGCTGGTGATCACCGCTGGCGCTTTGTCTTTTCCTTCTCCCATCATGGAGCACCCCGCGAGCAGCGACAGGGCCAGGACTCCCAGCGAAGTCAGTACCTTCATCGAGCATTTCTCCTGTGTGATATGCATCGCTGCGGCGGCCTATTGGGCTTGCAGCCCGAAGGCGGCCGCCAGCAACTCGTACGAGCGCAATCGGCTCGCATAGTCGCCGGTGATCGTGATGACCATTATCTCATCGGCCTGGAACTGCTCTTTCAGTTCCAACAGGCGCTGCTTGACCGCGTCAGGCGTGCCGATCACCGCGCGCGCGCGCTCCTTCTCGATGATCGCGCGCTCCGCGTCGGTGTAGGACCGCGCCAGCGCGTCTTCGATGGTCGCGATCGGCTCTTCCTCGCCGCGCGCCATCTGCAGCCGGCGCAGGTCGATGCTCGCCGCCAGCCGCTCGGCTTCGCTCTGCGTCGGGGCGCAGATGGCGAATACGGCCACCATGCAGTAGGGCTGTTCGTCACGGTAGACCGGGCGGAAATCGCCGCGGTAGCCGCGCATTACCGCGGGCCCGCCGTGCGCGCTGATGAAGTGAGCGAAAGAGAAACGCAGCCCCAGGTATGCCGCCAGCGAGCCGCTATAGTCCGAGGAGCCGAGCAGCCACACTTCGGGCGACGTGGGCCGGCCGGGCATCGCCTTCACGGCGTGAAACGGATAGTCCGGCGGCAGTGCATCGTTCATGTAGCCGACCGTCTCCTGCACTTGCGTCGGAAAGCGGTCTTCGCCGGCGAAGGCGTCGGCATTCATGGCCCTGGCGGTGAGCAGGTTCCCGCCCGGCGCGCGACCGATGCCTAGATCGATGCGCCCGGGGAAGAGCGCCTCATACATGCGAAACACCTCGGCCACCTTGAGCGGGCTGTAGTAGGGCAACAGCACGCCGCCGGTGCCCACGCGAATGCGCGAGGTGGCGGCCGCAAGTTGACCGAGCAGGATCTCGGGGCAAGGATCGGCCAGGCCTTTCATCGCGTGGTGCTCGGCCAGCCAGTAGCGGTGGTAGCCGAGGCGGTCCGCAGCTCGAGCCAGCTCGAGGGTGGCGTGAATGGCTTGCGCCGGAGTATGGCCGCTGATGATGGGTGACTGGTCGAGGATGGAGATGCGCACGCTATTCCAGGATGGAAGGGATTGCCGCGGCACTCCGGTAAGCCGCGCGCCGCGCCAGCGCCAGCCAGAGAATCGCGGCACCGGTGATGATGAGCAACGGGAAGGCGAACAGGTTCAGGGCGTTCCACCCCAGCCGGTAGAGGATGGCTCCGGAGGCGGCCGAGGTGGTCCCCATCACGACGAAGACGAACAGGTCGTTGATGCCCTGCGCCCTGGCCTTCTCCTCTGGACGGTAGGCTTCGGTGAGCAGCGTGGTGCCGCCCACATAGAGGAAACACCAGCCTACGCCGAGCAGCGTGCCGGAGAGCCAGAAGTTGAGGACCGTCTGCCCCGACAGCGCGGACGCGAGGCATGCGAGGTAGGTGAGCACGCCAAGGGTCATGATCCGCAGCACGCCGAAGCGTTGCACCAGCCAGCCCGCGAACAGCGCAGGCGCGAACATGCCGATGATGTGCGATTCGATCACCAGTGCAGCGGAAGGGTAGGGCAGCCCGCAGAACTGCATGGCGAGAGGCGTGGCGCCCATCAGGAGATTCATGACCGCATAGGACGTCACCGCAGCCAGGCAGGCGACGACGAATACCGGTTGCGCGACGATCGCGCGCAGCGGCCGGCCTCGGCCCAGGTCGCTCCGTGGCTGGGGGGCGTCGGAATGCGCAGGCAAGCGGATGACGACCAGGGCAATCGAACCGAACAGGATGAGCGCCGCGTAGGAGCCCATGAAGGTGATGGACAGGAGGTCTTTGGTGATCTTGCTACTCTCGGGCCCCAGCACGCCGCCGATGATCCCGCCGGCCAGCACCAGGGAGATGGCGCGGCTCTTGAAACCCTCCTGGTGATACGTCGGCTGCGGCGAAGCGGTAATAGCCTCCTGACGCGGGGTAGACGCCGGCCGACCAGAGTGCCCTAGGCAGAACAGCCAGAAGCTCTGGACCGGCAACCGCGGTCGTACATACGGCCGCACCCAGCATGCCAGCCAGCGCTCCCAGCGTGAAGCCGGCGCGGCGACCGTGGCGTTTCATGAACAGTGAGAGGCCGTAGGTGGACAGCGCGCTGCCGACGACATAGCCGGTGGCGGGCAGGGTCGCCAGCGATTTCTCCGCAGCAAGGCTGTAGCCGGCCAGGCTGCCAAGCGAGATCACGGTGATGTTGTTGGTGATCAACAGTCCCTGGCATACCGCCAGCGCGAGGACGTTCTTGTTGGTATGCGGCACGAGGAGTGAAGGGTGAAGAGTGAAGGGTGAAGAGTGAACGGCAAGGTCAAGGACGAAGTAATGAGCGAACACTCCCTTTCCCTATCACTGGGGGAGAGGGCTGGGGTGAGGGGATCACCCTTCACTCTTCACCCTTCACAGGGTTTTCAACAACCCTGGAGTTTACGTGCAAAGCCATTCTGCGGTCACGAGGCCACTCCCTGGGGCGCAAGCACGCGAAAAGATTAAACTATCACGTGAAGCAGGACTCTAAGCCCGGCTCTGCTCGACTCCGCCCTCGCGCGGGAAGGCTCAAGGTTATGCGTTTCCTGGCTCCTCCGTACAGCTCGGTTGCCGTTTTGCGGGATTCTGCCTGGTCGCGCTGGCGGCTCTGGCACTGCCCCACTTCGGGCATGGCCAGGAGACTGCCGGAAACGACCCCGCTGCAGGTGAGGGCCGATGGCGGGACGAGCTACGAGTTCACCCCCGCGGAGAAGGCGTGGCTGGCCGCGCATAAAGTCATCCGGGTGGGCGCGGAAACCAACTACGCTCCCTACGAATTCCAGGACAGCAGAAAGCGTTTCTCCGGCGTCGTCGCCGACTATATGGAACTGCTCAAGCGGCGGCCTCGGCGTGCGCTTGGACGTCCATCAGATGCCGGACTTCGCCGCGGTGGAGGCCAAGCTGCAGAAAGCGGGAGGTGGACGTGGTGCTGGCGCTGGCGCCCACGGCGGACCGCGAGCAGTACCTTCTGTTCACCAAGCCCTACCTGCACTATGTCAACGTGATCGTCACCCGCGACGACTTCGGCTTCGTGACCGGGCTGCGCGATCTGAAGCTGGATCGCGTCGGCGTCGTGGCCGGGCACTCTTCGCAGCAGTTGCTCTCGCGCGCCTATCCGAACAGCAAGGGTAACGGCCTATCCCGACTCTGCTCGATGGCCTGATGGCGGTGTCGACCGGACAAGGCCGACGGACTGGTGGACGACATCTTTCCGATCGTGTTACAACATCCGGTATCACCAGATCAGCAATCTGAAGATCGCCACTCCGGTCGAGAAGGCGCTGCAGCCGAAGGGATTCTCGATCGCCGTGCGCAAGGACTGGCCGGAGCTGGTCGGCATCCTCGACAAGGTGCTGCTGCAGCATCAGCCACGAGGAGCAGCGGGAGATCTCGCAGAAGTGGCTGTCCGTCCGCTACGAGAGCAAGGTCGACTACCGGGCCATCTGGACGTCGCTCGCCGTGTTCTCGGCGATCCTGCTGGCGGCCGTGCTCTGGATCACTCTGCTCAACCGCCAGCGCAAGGCGCTGCTGGCGGCGCGCGCCGAAGCGGAGGCCGCGAACCGCGCCAAGGACCAGTTCCTCGCCAGCATGAGCCACGAGCTGCGCACGCCGCTGCATGCGATTCTCGGCTATGCCGATCTCATCCGCGAAGGTGCGTTGACCGAGCCGGCCCGCCAGGACGCGCTGGCGCACCATCGCGGGCAGCGGCCGTCATCTGCTGACTCTGATCAACGATCTGCTGGACTCTGTCGCGCATCCGTTCCGGCCACCTCGAGCTGAATCCGACGCCGGTTGAGCTGCCCGCGCTGCTGGAGGAGATCGCGGCGATGGTGCGCGTCGATGCGCAGAAGAAAGGGCTCGATCTTCGTCCTCGACATGCCGCACGACCTGCCTGCGCTGGTGCGAGCGGACGGCAAGCGCATCCGGCAGATCCTCCTGAACCTGCTCGGCAACGCGATCAAGTTCACCGACGCCGGGCAGCGTGACGCTGAGCGTGCGGGCCGTCCCTGCGGCGACGGACAGGTCGCAGCTGCGTGGTCAGCGTCGAGGACACCGGCATGGGCATCGCGCCGGAGGACAAGCTGCGCATCTTCGCCCCGTTCGAGCAGACGGAGCAGGGGCGCAAGCGCGAGTCCGGCGTCGGCCTGGGGCTCGCCATCAGCCAGGAGCTCGCGCATCGGATGGGCGGCGCGATCGAGGTGGACAGCCAGCCCGGCTCCGGGCAGCCAGTTCCGCTTCACGCGTGCTGCTTCCAGTGGTCCACGAGCAGCTGGCGTCGGCACCCGCGCGGCGGCATGTCGTGGGCTACGAGGGCGCGCGCCGCACCATCCTGGTCGCGGACGATCAGGCGGAGAACCGCCAGCTGCTGCGCCGGATGCTCGAGCCGCTGGGCTTCGATGTCGCGCTGGCCGGCGATGGCCGCGAGGCGGTTGCCGCGTCGCGCGCAGCGCCGGCCCGACTTGGTCGTGATGGATCTGCGCATGCCGCGAGATGAACGGCGTTCGAAGCGGCTCGTGCGATCCGGCAGTCGCCCGGTCTCGGAGACCGTCTCCGCTGGTGGCGGCCTCTGCCAGTACCGCGGATCTCGAGCACGCCGAAGCGGATCCGAGCACCTTCGCCGCGTGCCTGCGCAAGCCGTTCCAGACCGGCGACCTGCTCGATACGATTCGAGCGCAGCCTTGGGCTGAAGTGGCGCCACGCGGCGACAGGCCACGTGAAGCGTCGGTGCGCTCACAGCCGGTCAGCGATCTGCCGGACGCGCAGCTCGTTGCTCCGCCGCAGCCCGTGCTCGAGGAGCTGCTCGAGCTGGCGCGCCTGGGCAAGCTGGTGCGCGTGGAGCAGATCGCGCTGGAGCTCGAGCAGCAGGACGCGTTGCGCGCCCTTCGCTCGTCGCCTGTATGGATTGGCGCGCCGCCTGGACGAGGAACGGCTGGTCACGCTGTTGGAGGAGTGCCTGGGAGCCCAGCGTGATGCCGTCACCGAGTGAGCCGCGCGGCACCACGCTGCTGATCGTCGACGACAAGCCGCAGAACCTGCGCTTGATGTCCGACTTTCTCGCCGAGCACGGGTTCGACCTGATGTTGACGCGCAGCGGTGCGCAGGCCCTCGAGAAGGTGCGGCTGGCAACCCCGGACCTGGTCCTGCTCGACGTGCGCATGCCGGAGATGGACGGCTTCGAAGTCTGCCGCCGTCTCAAAGCGCGAGCCCGCGTACCGCTTCCGTCCCTGTCATCTTCATGACCGCGGTGGATGATACGGCCGCACAAGGTCGGAAGGCTTCGGCCTCGGTGCGGTGGATTACATCACCAAGCCGATCCAGCGCGAGGAACTGCTGGCCCGCATCCAGCATCATCTCCAGCTGCACCGGCTGCAGCAGGAACTGTCCTCCAAGGGCGAGGATCTGGCGCTGAAGAACGCCGAGCTGGAGGCCTACGGGCATACCATCGCCCACAGCCTGAAGACGCCGCTGGCAGCGGCCAATCGCTTTCTCGAGATCCTTTACAAAGTTCAAGTCCGACAATCTGTCCGAGGAGCAGCGGCACTTGCTGCAGCAGGCGTGCGAGCGCGCTGGAGATGACCGGCGAGGTCGTCGATGCGCTGCTGCTGCTGTCTACCGTCGCGCAGCAGAGCGTCGAGGCGCAGCCGCTGGACATGGGGCGCCTGGTCGGGCAGGCGCTGAATCAGCTGGTCGATCTGCAGGCGCGCACGAAGGCGAGCGTGCAGCTGCCCAAGGCCTGGCCGCCCGCGTTGGGCTATGGTCCCTGGGTGGGCGAGGTGTGGCTGAACCTGGTCAGCAACGCCCTCAAATACGGCGGCACTCCACCGCGTCTCGAACTGGGCGGCGCGCGCGACGGCTCGGCAGGTGCAGTTCTGGGTTCGAGACAACGGGCAGCCCTTGTCGGAGGAGGAGCGCACGCGCGTATTCATCCCTTTCACCCGGCTGCACCAGGAGCGCGCGGCTGGACATGGCCTGGGGCTGGCCACGGTGCAGCGCATCGTCTCGAAGCTGGGCGGCACGGTCTGGGTCAGCCGCTGCGCCGCGGCGGGGGCAACGAGTTTTGCTTCACCCTTCCGGCAGCGCCGAGTCCGACGCTGACGTGACACGCGAGCCCTGGCCGTTCCTACGCTGGTTTGGCGGCGCAGTTGCCGGGCGCGGTTGGACGCGACCTCGGCTGGCCGTCCTGTACGATGAAGATACTGCACGCCGACGATCATTCCATGTTCAGGGAGGGCCTGCGGTTCTTCCTGCAAGCTGCTGGACAACCAGGTCGTCGTGCTCGAAGCGAGCAACATCCAGGCGGCGCTCGACGAAGCTGGCCCTCGAGTCGCCAGTCGGATCTACTGGTGCTCGACCTGCAGATGCCGGGCATGAGCGAGCTCGACGGCTTCTTCGCCGATCCGCCGGCGTCATCCGGACTTGCCGATCGTGATCGTCTCCGGCGTCAACGATCCCCGTACCATCCGCGCGCTGCTTCGATGGCGGCGCCCGCGGTTACATCCCGAAGCTCGCCAGCAGCGAGCAACTGATGGATGCGCTGCGGCGCGTTCTGCGCGGCGAGATCTATCTTCCCGATGCGCTGTTCATTCCCGACGCGCAGACCACGGCCGTCGGCGACGAGGCCTGCCCGTTGACCGCGCAGGCACCTGCAGATCCTTGCCGCTGCTCGCCGAGGGCATGCCCAACAAGCGGATCGCCGGCGCGCTGGGCGTCACCGAAGGGCACCATCAAGCAGCACTTGAAAGAGCTGTTCAGGCGTCTCGAACGCGCGCAACCGCACGCAGGCGGTGAAAGAGGCGCGGCGCCTGGGGCTGTTGCCGAAATCGTAGCGCGGCTAAGGAGATATTCGAGGCGAAAAAGAGAAGGCAGTAATCTGCCTTCTCTCTTTGCGAAGCTTAAGCCTGGTGTGGGCTTAGTTCGCTCGGGTTTGAGGTCTTCTTCTTCTTCTTGCTCTTGCTCGTGGTGGCGGGCTTCGTGTCGTCCGCGGCGCGGCCGTGCCTGGAGGCGCCCCGGTCTTCACCGTCCTGCTTTGCCGCTGCTGCTGTCGTCCTGCTGCGCGGCCGGGCGAAGCTTAGCGGCTTCGGGTCGGTCTTAACCGGCTTCGTCGATCGCGCGGCCGGGCTTGGCGGCCGCTTTGGCCAGGGTCGGTCGTCACGTCACCGCGCATAGCTGGGAAGCGCAATCGCGACCAGCCCGGCAACTGCTAGCGCTGAAATCAATGCACGCATTTAAATTTCTCCTGTTGAGGTCCCGCGCCGCCTGCCGGGGTAGTTAACTGCCGTCATCGTTTTCTTGGCTACCGTTACGACGATGGGAAGAGGCGGGCTTCCGGAACGAATCATCTCGAGGCCGCGCCGGGCGAGGAATTCCACATTGGAATAGGCTTCTATGACGTTAGTGATAGAAGAAGGACGTGGGGGCGAGGGGCTCGGGCGTCAAGCGATCCCCGTATCATCTGCACACTGCTCTATGGAGGGCCCGCGGTTACTTTCCAGCTCCTCCCGCCGGTAGCGAGCAACCGATGGATACCTGAAAGAACTTGTTAAGACAGTCTGAACGCGCGCAACCGCACGCAGCCGGCCAACGAAGCATGGCGCTTCAGAGCTACTGCCGAACTCGTAACGATGCTGAGGAGATATTCGAGGCCAAAAAAGAGAAGGCAGAATTCTGCCTTCTCTCTTTGCTGGAAACCTAAACCTGGTACGAGCTTAGTTCGCCGGGGTTTGGGTCTTCTTCTTCTTCTTCTTGGCGGGCTTTGTCGTGGTGGTGGTGTCATCGCCGCAGCCGGCCAGGCGTCAGCCTGCCTTGGCCGGGTCGGTCTTGACGGTGTCGTCCGCCGCACGGCCGGGCTTGGCGGCCGCTTTGGCCGGGTTGCTCGTCGACGGTTCGTCGATCGCGCGGCCGGGCTTGGCAGCGGCCTTGGCCGGGTCGGTCGTTACGTCACCCGCATAGCTGGAAGCGCAATCGCCACCAGTCCGGCAACTGCTAGCGCTGAAATCAATGCACGCATGAACATTTCTCCTGTTGAGGTCCCGCGCCGCCTGCCGGGGTAATTGGCTGCGGTCATCGCTGTTTGCGTTTCCGTTACGACGACCGGGAAGAGGCGGGCTTCCGGAGCGAATCATCTCAGGCAAGAGCCGGGCGGGGAATTCCACATCGGGGCCGGTGCCTATCACCTTGGTGATACGATGAGGCAGGCTTGGGACAGGGGGCGAGGGCGTCAGGTGAATGCGTGACATGAGTATGTGTAACAACTCGGGGACTCGCTGTGACTCGCGTGGCTGACGCACACCACGCTCGGCGCGAACGGGGCTTCTCTGAGCCGCCAGCCCCTAGCCCTACTACGGGTTGTTGTAGTACACATACCCTCCATGCGGGACCTTTGATTCTTCGTCGCGCTTGAGGTCCTTCAGCGCCTGCGGCGTTGTCCCACCAGGTGGCGCGCGCCTGCTTCTGCTTCTCGGTTACCTGCGGGTTCTTGTCGAGGAACTCGCGCATGAACCTGGTCAATTCGGATTCGTAGCCGTGTTTTCTTCATGGGATTGGAATCACCGGATCGTTCAGCGGATGCGAGCCATTGCGCGTACTTGCAGGATCACCACTAGAACGAGGAAGCCCTCGGCGATGCGCCGAGTCTTCGCGATGACGCGGTATTCTACGGCTCCTTGCCTCAAGCGCTGTCTAAACCCACCGATGCTTAGATAAATCCGCAAGATATCATCAGCTTACAGCTGACCTGATCCTTCCGACGCAACCTCCTCTCTTACCGCGACCCCAGCGTTCATCGAGGCCGCCGCTGGCGCTGCGCTCCGGCAGGTCGTTCGCGTCCGCGGCCGCGAGCTGGCCGACGACTACGGCTGGCTGCGGGACAGCGAGGACGACCCGCGGTGCGGGCCTACCTGGAGGCCGAGAACGCGTATACGCGCGCGATCATGCAGCCGACCGAGGCCTTCCAGGAGTCGCTGTACCAGGAGATGCTCGCCCGCATCAAGGAAACCGATATGGGCGTGCCCTACCGCTACGGCGACTTCGATTACTACAGCCGGACTGAGGCGGGCAAGGACTACCCGATCTACTGCCGTCGGCGACGGATCGAAGGTGCGCCCGAGGAGATCATTCCTCGACATGAACCTGCTGGCAGAAGGGCACGAATTCTTGTCTCTCGGGGCTCTGGCCGTAAGCCCTGACGCCAACCTGCTGCGCTTATTCGACCGACGTTACCGGGTTTCGCGAGTTCACGCTGCAGGTGAAGGATCTTCGCAGCGGGCAACTGCTGTCCGAGCGGATCGAAAGACGCGCTCGGTGGCGTGGGCCAACGACAGCGCCACACTGTTCTACGTCCAGGAGGACGTGCGCGAAACGCGCCTGGCAGCTTGTACCGCCATGCGATCGGCGAGCGCCGAAGATGCGCTGGTGTTCGAGGAAGGCGACGCCCGCTTCAGCATCGGCGTGCAGCGCTCGCGCAGCCGCGGATGGATCTTCCTGGGCTCGCACAGCGCCACCACCTCCGAGGTGTACTGCATCCCCGCGGACCAGCCGCGGCGCCGCGCCACGCTGTGATCGCACCGCGCACTCCTGAGCACGAGTATCACGTGGACCACCGCGGCGAACTGTTCTACATCGTCACCAACGACCGCGGGCGCAACTTCCGCCTGGTCACGCGCACCGGTCGCTGACCCGCGTCCGCAGAACTGGACCGAGGTCATACCGCATCGCGATGACGTCATGCTGGAGGACGTGGATCTGTTCTCCCGCCATTGCGTGGTGCACGAGCGCGAAGGCGGGCTTCCCGCGGCTTGCGCGTCATCAGCTTCGAGACCGGTGAGGCGCATCGCGGTCGAGTTTCCGGAGCCGGCCTACTCCGTGCTACGGCACCGGCAACGCCGAGTTCGACACCGATAGCCTTCCGCTTCGCCTACGAGTCGCTGGTTACGCCCGATTCGGTGTTCGACTACGACATGAACACACGAAGCCGCAAGCTGCTCAAGCAGGAGGAGGTGCTGGGCGGCTACGATCCGCGCGCTACCACTCGGAGGCTGACCTATGCGCACGGCGCTGGACGGCACGCAGATCCCGGTGTCGATGGTCTATCGAAAGGACCTGCGCCAGGCCGGGGCCGCAGCCGCTGCTGCTCACCGGCTACGGCGCCTATGGCTTCCGTCGGACGTGCACTTCAGCTCGACTCGATTGTCGCTGCTGGATCGCGGCGTGATCTTCGCCATCGGCGCACGTGCGCGGCGGCGGCGAGATGGGGAAGAAGTGGCATGACCAGGGACGCATGCTGAACAAGAAGAACACCTTCACCGATTTCATCGCCGCTGCGCGAACACCTGATCGCCCGACGCTACACTGCGAGCGACAGGCTGGTCATCGAGGGCGGCAGCGCCGGCGGACTGCTGATGGGCGCCGTCGTCAATCTGCGGCCGGACCTGTTCAAAGCGGTGGTGGCGGAGGTGCCGTTCGTGGACGTGATCAACACCATGCTCGACGCCAGCTTGCCGCTGACCACCGGGCGAGTACGAGGAATGGGGCAATCCGCAAGACAAGGCAGTTCTTCGACTACATGCTGTCCTACTCACCCTACGACAACATCGAGCGCCAAGGCCTACCCGGCCATGCTGGTGGAGACCTCGCTCAACGACAGCCAGGTGATGTACTGGGAGTTCGGCCAAGTACGTGGCAAAGCTGCGCGCGACCAAGACGGACGACAATCCTGTGCTGCTCAAGATCAACATGGACGCGGGCCACGGCGGCGCGTCCGGCCGCTACGACTACCTGCGGAAATCGCTTTCACCTACTCCTTCATCCTGTGGCAGAACGGGCTGGCGTCGTAGGCGGTTTGCCAAGGCTGTTGAGACGCCGATGGCTGCGCTATGCACTGGTGGCGATCGCGGCGCTGAGCCTGCTGATGGTCGCGGCACTGTTCGGCCTGCCGGGCTGATCAACCTTCCTGCTATCAGCACGCATCTCGAGCAACAGGTTTCGAAGCGCTGGTGCAAGGCCGCGTGACGTGGGACACGCTGCAGGTTCGCTTTCTCCCTCCCCACGCGCGGTTCTGCGCGGCGTCAGCGGTCGACATTCCCGGCGCCGTCAGCGCAGAGCCGAGAGCGTCGAAGCTCATCTGCGCCTCCCGCCGCTGCTCGTGGGCCGCGCGGATGTTTGCCTCCGGTCGACCTGATCCGCCCCGTGCTGGAGGTTCACATCGCGGCCTCTACCAGCGCAGCGAGCCCCACACCCGACGCAATCGTGGCGTATCGCTCGGTTATGGAGGAAGTCGCGCGTTTCACGCGCTCGATAGCGCCGGAATGCGTTAGTAGCGGTCGAGGACGGCACGGCTCGACCTTTACGTCGAGGGCATTCCGCGCGTCGATCTGAGGAGTCTTTTTGTACACGTCCGCACCGAGGCCGGCAGCCTGACGGTCGTGGGTTCGGCGGCGTGCAACTTCTGGAACCACCTGCAGATCGATGCGCGCATCGAGTCTCTCGGATCTGCGCGGTCACGCGCTACTGGATGCTGTCCGATCTCAAGCCGCAGGCGTTGCTCAGCCAGGCTGTGCCGCAGCCGTTCGTGGTCGCGCTGCCGAGCAAGCGCCAATCTGCATGCCGAGGCGCGCACCGATGGACGCGCCTCCATCGACGCCAGCTTTTCCGGAGACATCCCGTCGCTGCAGGTCGCGCGAGGAGAACGCCATCTCGAGCTTGCGGCCACCAGCTTCAAAGGCAACGCTTTGTTGACCGCTCAGCTGACCGAGGTCAGGCTCACCGGGCTGCGCCTGGAGCGACTTCGTCGCCGACGGTGAGGCAAGCTTGCGCGTGGCAGCGGCGCGGCAGCGAGCGAACTAGAGGTTCGGATTCCTGCACTGGAGCTCTCAAGCTGCGCGACGCGGCCGTGGCTATCGACGGTGACGACGCGCTCGTCCACGAGTATGCGCCGCGCGTGAAGGCAGGGTGGTAACCGATCTGCATTTTCGGTGCAAAGGCGAACGCGCTCGACGAGCTGTTCCTTCTGCAGAGCATGGCCGGCTCGGTCACGCTCGCGGAAGGCCGTTTCATCGTGCCTGAGATCGAGCGCGAGGTCACACAAGCTCAGCGGCGAGTTCGAGCTGCGGGATGGCAAGCTGCGCGGCTCCGGGGTCTCCGCGCATCTCGGCCAATCACGCGTCTCCCGAGGCAACCGTCGGAATACATTCCTCGCCACGGGCGACGCGTCCGTCAGCACCGCGATTCGACCTGGCCCCTGCAGTCAACGCTGGACATCGTACGGGGGCTGCTGTCGAGTCGGATCGCGAGGCAATCGCCCCGATACACTCCTCGGCCGGGCGCGCTCAGGGGACGCGCCGGGCTCACCTGGAAAGACCGGCGCTGGGGACGCGACCATCGTCGTCACGCAATCGGATTCGGTGCTCAAGGCTGACTGGCTGCCGTGGCCCATGTCGGTGAACGCGGGCCAGGTGGATCTGTTCAGCAGGCAGGCTCAGGTTGAGCGGTGTGCGCGGTAGCGTAGGGGCCTCGGCGGTCTCGAGGCCGCCGCCGACAGCCCTTCTCATTCCGGGCCCGTTTCGCATCGTCAGCGCATCCGGGAAAGCGACGCCGGTGCTCACGGAGATCTACCCGTGGCTGCGGTCCAGGGAAGGTCTCGCGAGGCGCTGGAGCACATCAAGTCCGCGACCGGCAGCGCGGACGGTAGTCGATCGAGCAGCTCGCGGGCAAACCACAGGAGCCCGCGACGCTCACGTACGAAGGCACGGTGCAACCGGGTGAAATACACGTCGACATCACCGATCTTCCTGCGCCGGTCAAGGTCGCGGGCGGCTCGATGCTGGATCAATCAATCCACCATCACTCTCGCCGGTGTGACCGCCACGCTGCTCGACGCCGAGGTCAAAGTTTCCGGCAAGGCGTCCAGACTACACCAGCAAGCGGCTCAAGACCGATACGTCCGGCACGGAAGGCAGAGTTGGGGCCGAAGTTCGTCCAATGGCTGTGGCAGCGCGGAGGAATTGCCGGAGCGGCTGCATCCAGAAGACGCCGATCCAGTTCGCTATTCAGCGCAGCCAATGGAGCCTCGCAGGGTCGCTGGATGCGCAGTTGACGGCGCAGTTCGAAGCGGGACCAGAAGCTGACCGCCGACATCGCGTCCGGGCCGAACGTGATCGAAGTGAGGCGGCTCACGATCAAGGACAAGCACAGCGATGTCACGTTGAAGCGTGCTGGTCAAGGAGCGCATGCTCGATGTCCAGGTTCGCCGGCTCGATGTATGGAGCGACCGTCGACGCCATGGTGACGGACCCGGTGAAGCATGTGGGACACGCAGCAGGCAAGCTGCGGGTGCTCATCGATCGCGACCACGCGGGAGTTGAGCACCGGCGATGGGCAGCTCAGGGGCGAGAACTTGAATCTCGCCGTCTGATCGGCGAGCCGCTGATCATCGGCCGTCTCGACATCGAGGCCAGCCCAGCGGTCCTGCAAATAAACGAGGCGCAAGTGAGCTGGGCCCGGACAGCCTGCGACGATCAGAGGCAGCGTCGCACATAGCGACAGGCGGCCCCGTCGTCGACGCCGAGTTCGATTCGTCCGGCATCGTCCTCGACGCGCTTTTGCCCGCCGCCGGCCTGGGGGTGAGAGGTGGAAAGCGAATCCGATGAGCTTTACACAGCGTGGATCTGGAGGCTGCCGATCAAAGGCAGCAAGGTGTCGGTCCGTACCGATTTCGTGGAGTACCGGCACTTACACATCGCGCCCGTGCGCGGCATCGTGACGTTGGCGCGGGACCTCATGCATCTCGAAGTGACGGAGGCGGAGCTTTGCGGCATATCGTTCCCGCTGGTCGTGGATGCGACTACGGGAGGGCCTGTCCGGTTCAACCGGATCACGGCCAGGAATCTTGGCATCCAGAAGACCTCGCGCTGCATCAGCGGGGAGCGGCTGTCGCTGATCCGGCCACTATGATCTGGACGCCGACCTCAAGACCGATGGGGACACGCAGCTCGAGCTGGTGCAGAACCTGAAGGGAACGTTCAAGCTCGAGGCGCGCAACGGCAAGGTGATGAAGTTCGCACTGCTCGGCAACATTCTCAAGATGAAGAACATCTCGAACCTGCTGCAGAAAGGCGGACCGAAGATCGACGACAAAGGCTTTCCGTACAAGAAGCTGGTCATCGAGGCCACTTGCAATACGGCCGCTTCGTCGTGGACGACGGCGCCTTCGACAGCGGCGATGCAGTGGGGTTGGTCGCCATCGGATCGGTCGGGCTCGTGGAGCCGTGACGCTCAGCTGGCGGTCCTGGTGGCGCCGTTTAGCACCTGGACCGGATCGTGCGCAAGATACCGCTGTTCGGTACATCTTCGGCGGCATGTTCACGGGCGTGCCGGTTTCGGTCCGCGGCGACATCCGCGATCCGAGCGTGGTCCCGCTGGGCGTCAGCGCCATCGGCGCCCAGCTCGCCGGTATCTTGCAGCGCACGTTCGACCTTCCGGGCAAGATCGTCGGAGGTCTCCGGCGCGAGCACGACGCCGAAGTAGGACTCGCTGCACTGGTGCTTTCGCGCTAAGAGTCTTAGTGCCTCTCCTCGCGGGAGAGGGCGGCAACAGCGGCGGGTGAGGATGCTTGACCCGGCCGTTGCGCGCCAAGCGTGCCGATCGCTATGCTCATGCCGCAATCGCGAGCCGCCAACCTCACCACGCTGTTCCTCGTGTCCCTCATCGCTGTCGCGGCACCGTTCTGGTATCCGAGCTGCCGATCCGGCTGCGCTTGCCGAGTCGTGGTGGTCGAGGATCGGACTGGGCATCGTCGTTGGCCCGCACGTTCTGGCGTGGGGTACGGCGACCGGCGTACTCGCCTTTCTCGGCGCGCTGGGCTTGAGTTTCCTGTTCTTCCTTGCCGGCCTCGAGCTCGACTTCGACCAGTTCCGTGGCAAGCCGATCAACTGGCCGTCAAATCCTGGGCGGTCACGATCGTACTCAGTCTGGGGTTGACGCTGCTGCTGCGCCGTCGGCTTCCTCGACGCACCGATCATGATCGCCACGGCCCTGGCCACTACCGCGCTGGGCACCTTGTTGCCCATCCTGCGCGACGCCGGCGAGCTCGGATCGCGTTTCGGCACGCTGGTAATGGCCCGCAGGCGCGGTCGAGGAGCTGGGCCCGGTCATGGTCGTCTCCCTTCTGCTCAGCAAGGGATCACTCGGCGTGGCTGGAGATACTGCTGCTGCTGGCGTTCGTCGCGGTGAACCTGCTCGCGGCGATAGCGGCGCTGCGCGTGCGGCTGCAGCCATCATCCGGCTGCTGGAGCGAACGCTGCACTCCACCAGCCAGCTGCCGGTCCGTATCTGCATTCTCTTGATGGTGGGTCTGGTAGCGCTGGCGCGCGAGTTCGGCCTGGATGTGATTCTCGGGGCATTTGGCGCAGGGATGGTGGTGCGCCTGGCGAGCACGGGCGAGAAGGGCGAGTGCTGCGCGAAAGCTCGAGGCGATCGGCTACGGCTTTCTAGTGCCCCTATTCTTCGTGGTGAGCGGGATGAAGTTCGATCTCGAGGCACTGTTAGCCAGCACCGATGCGATGCTGCGCGTCCCGCTGTTCCTCGCGCTATTCCTCCTGCTGCGAGGCGGCCCGTCCCTGTTCTTCTATCGACGTGAGCTCGGCAAGGGCGAGCGGTTGCCTTTCCTCCTATATATCTCCACCGCGCTGCCGCCTGGTGGTGGCCATCACCGACATCGGGGTTGCCACCGGCCGCATGCGTGGCGACAATGCCGCGGCGCTGGTCGGCGCGGGCATGCTGTCGCTGTTGCTGTTCCGCTGCTGGCCCTCGTACTGCGCAAGCGCACCGGCGCAGCGCGCCCTGGACGAATAGAGGGCGTTGGTGAGGATGCGCTTTGACATCACGCAGGAGCAACTACCCAGCAAAGGTCGAGCGCCACTAGGAGACACGTGACAGATGGCTGGAGTTCCGAAGTATCCAGCGTAAGCGCCCGGCGAGTTGCTCGCAGGACAGTGTTATTTGCGCAGTAGAAGCGTTAGCCACATATCGGCGGAAGACCGTATTCCCTGCGGGCGGCTTGAACTTTCATCACTCCTTCAAAGTATCGGCGCGCAGTTTTCGACGCTTCCCCGGCTGCCATCCTCCTGCACCATCTTCGGATAGATGGAAGCTGCCAGAGGCCTTGTCGCCCAACTCCTCCCGCCGCGACGCTTTCAATAAACATTGCGTACATTTCGCTCCTTGGGGTCCTGCGTCGCCGCCAGGGTCTCCTCCGCTGACGTGATTGCGTTCCGATTCTGGCACTGCGCCAGCAGCAAGCGCGGTCGCATAATTCCTGTCTCCGATCCCGCTGCCTTAGCTCCGCCAGCTTGGCATCGGTCTCGGCCGGCTTTGCGGCCTTGTCTTTCGCCGCACTGTCCGCCATGGAACCCGAGACGCCGCCCGCTGCGGCCCCGGACGCGGCGCCGATGGCGGCGCCCGTCGCTGCGCCCGCGAACGGGTTACCTCCCAAAGCACGCTTCCCACCGCTCCTGCTACGGCCCCGCCCACCATGCCGGCCTTCGCGCCCTGACCCGCCTGCTTGCTCGCTTGCGAACCGGGCGCGCAGCCGGCGACGCCGACGACCGCAACTATTGCGAGAATGGTCGCTGGGACCGTCGAGGTAACTCTTCACGGCTCTCCTCGCTTTCTCCATTCAAACAGTATACGCAACTGGAAGGTTCGACTCTGTGGTCGCCGCAGAGTCTTTGCGTCGCTGCCGAGGTTGACGCAATTAGCGCAAAATTGGTCCGTCCACCGCAGATTCCCGTATCAAGCCTTCTTGGTACGATAGAAATTGATCATCTCGGTATTGTCTCGATCGCCGAGGCCGTCGGCGATCATCTTGCGGAACGATTCGGTCACGCCCGCCGTGCACTGGCATCGGCGCACCGACGTGGCGGGCGAGATCGTGGATCAGCTCGAGGTCTTTCAGCATGAGCGCGGCGCGCCCGGTGATCGAGAAGTCCGACTTCACCATCTTCGGGAACATCTCCTGAAGCTGCTTCGAAGTCGGCCCGTCCGCCTGACAGCGCCTGCGGAATTTTCGCCGCGTCGATGCCGGCGCGTTCCGCGAACGCACACGCTTCCGCCAGCACGGCCAGTCCTGTCCCGACCAGCACCTGGTTGATCATCTTGGTGGCTTGTCCCGCTCCGTTCGGAGCCCATCAAGGTCGCACGTCCGGCCAGCGCATCCCAGATCGGGCGTGCGCGCTCGAACACGTCTTCGCGCCCTCCGATCGCTGACTGCCATCCGCCCCTCGAGCGCCGCTGGCGCACCACCGGATATTGGCGCGTCGAGCCAGGCCATGCCGCACTTCGCGGCAAGGCGTGAAGCCATGTCCTGGGTATGCGCGGCCGCGCAAGTGGACATATCGATGAGAACCTTGTCGGCGGAGCCCTCCTGCGCCACGCCCTTCTTCGCCGAATACGACCTGCTCGATCGCCGCGCCGTCGCTCAGGCACGTGATGACGAATGTGCTTGCCCGGGTGAGCTCGGCAGGGCTTGGGGCCTCCGTCGCGCCGGCTTTGAGGAGCGGTGCGAGCTTGCTGCGGTCGCGATTCCACAAGCAGCGGCGCGAAACCGCGGTCGATCAATCGACGCATGATCGCAGAACCGAGAACACCAGCGCCGATACAGCCTACACGGGGGTTGTCGTTGTTCATGTCTTTTCTCCAAGACTATCTCTGAGCTTTGTCCGAATGCCCGCCCGGTCCATCACTTGGCGCGCATCTCCAGCGCTTTTCGCGATTGCCCCCAAGCGCGCTCGCGTTTCAACGCTTCTTCTGCTTCTGCTCGATGCGCTTGTCGACGCTCTCCTGGATCTGATCGATCGTGAAGCTCGCGGGGGTCTGACTCGGCGGATAGTCCACGAAGGTCTCGAGGAAGCCGGCAGCGTGGAACGTCATCCAACCCATCAGATAGGCGTTCTGTACGCGCCAATCGTCGTACTGGTCCGATACGATGTCGGCCCGCTCATAGGGTCCATGCGCAGGTTGTATAGCTTGGGGATGCGCAGGCAGGTAAATGGCGAATACCAGACGGCGAAGCCGCCGGGCTTTTCCATCTCGCAGAACACCGCTTTCCAGTTTCCGTTACGGAACGCAACCAGCACGGCGTCGTCGTTGAAGTAGGCGAACTCGGTGCGCGCTCCTTAGGCTCCTTGCCCAGGAGATAAGGCAGCTGGTTGTAGCCGTCGAGGTGTACCCGGAACTCCTTGCTGCCGACCTTGGCGCCCTTGAGCAGGCGTTCCTTGATCGTGGTGTCGCCGGCGGCGGCTAGCAACGTCGGAAACCAATCGAGTCCGGAGAAGATCTCGTTGGACACCTCGCCCGGCTTGATCTTGCCTGGCCAGCGGACCATGGCCGGCACGCGGAATGCTCCTTCCCAGTTGGTGTCCTTTTCGCTGCGGAACGGGGTCGTCGCGGCATCCGGCCACGAGAACTGATTGGGGCCGTTGTCGGTCGTGAAGACGACGATCGTGTCGTCGGCGATCTTCAGGTCGTCAAGCGCTTTCAACAGTTTGCCGACGTTGCCGTCCATCTCGATCATGCCGTCGGCGTACTCGTTGCCGGGCATGCCGCTCTGTCCCTTCATGGATTCGCGCACATGTGTGAACACATGCATGCGCGTGAAGTTCATCCACGTGAAGAAGGGTTTGCCCTGCTTCACTTGCTTTTCCATGAACTGGATCGCCGCGCCCGTCGTCTCGTCGTCGATCGTCTCCATGCGCTTGCGGTTGAGCGGGCCGGTGTCCTCGATCTTCCCGTCGGCGAAGCTGTGAAGCACGCCCCGCGGCGAGTTGCCTTTGACATACGCTGTGTCATCTTTCGGCCAGTATGGCCGCTCGGGCTCCTCTTCCGCGTTCAAGTGGTAGAGGTTGCCGAAGAACTCGTCGAAGCCGTGGTTGGTCGGCAGGAACTCGTCGCGATCGCCGAGGTGGTTCTTGCCGAACTGGCCGGTGGCGTAGCCCAGCGGTTTCAGCGCCTGGGCGATGGTGACGTCGCGCGGCTGGATGCCGACCGGGGCGCCCGGAATGCCGACCTTTGAGAGGCCGGTGCGCTTGGCGTCTGGCCAGTGATGAAGGACGACCGACCTGCCGTGCAGCTGTTCTCCGCGTAATAGTCGGTGAACATCATGCCTTCCTTTGCGATCCGGTCGATGTTGGGCGTCTTGTAGCCCATCAGGCCGAAGGAATAGGCGCTGAGGGTTAGTCTGGCCAACATCGTCGCCGAAGATGACGAGGATGTTCGGTTTCTTCTGGGCATGCGATAGCGTCGGCACCGCCAGCAAGCAGGGCTGTCGCCAAAGCTGCGAGCAGATACGGCAACCAACGTGTTGTCTTACTTACCCTCATCCTTCCCTCCATTGGATTGACCCCTCCCAGGGTGCTTCACTTGTCGAGCGATAGATTACCTTCCAGTGCTGTTTCTTGTCGGCCGCGGTCCAGCCTTTGGCCGTGCCCGCAACCACCTCATCGCTTCGCGCCACCCTCCTTCGGGAAGGAGCGGAGAATCGGCGCCGGCGCAGCGAGGCGGGGTGGTGGGAGTGAATCACGGAAGCTTCTCGATATCGCTCGGCTTCCACTTCTTGTCGAAGAACGCCTGCGTCGGTCCATAGATGCCGCAGGATCACGAAGAAGCCTTTGTCCGGCAGCGTCCGCAGCCAGTTCTTGCCGTCGCCGGGCGAATCCGGCCCGAAGTAGATGTCGGTGGAACCGTCGGCATTCACCGACGGCTTGATCCATCGTGTTGATCGACGGGAACGGCTGGCCGTTGTCGAGGCCGGACGCGGTGATCGAGTCGTAGACCGGTCACCGACCAGAAGAGGCGGCCGGAATTCCCTTCGGCAGGCTTCAGCTTGTACGACTGCGAGCCGGAGAGGAAATGCGCCGTCGGCGTCGACGAAGGTAGCCGGATACTTCGCGCCGACCTTGACCATCGTCACCGCCATCCCTGGGCTTGCCGAGTAGGCGTTGGTGAAGAAGCCGGTGCGCGGATCGATGAAGTTGAACGTGTCGGCGGTGAACGTCGCGTTGCCCGGGAAGACGTTGAGCCAGCGCCGGTTCGTGTACCACAAGCCATTCGGCACGATCGTCTGCGGCTCGTACGAGGTTGCGTGACCGATCCGGCTGGCGGTTCTCGCGCCTTTGTCGAGGATGTCGCGCGTGTGCGCATCGGGCTGCGAACGGCTTGGCCTTTGATGATGCCGAGCGCCGCAGCCATGCCGCGCATCTCCATGTCGTCCGGATCGACGTATTCGTGCGCTGATGAAGCGCGCCAGCATGTCGAACGCGCTGCCGTCGGTGGGATACAGCATGTTCGCCGGCGTCTGCGATGCGTTCGGGAACTGCATCGGCTTCGCGCTCGCTTTCTTGCCCAGCGGATAGATGCGCGTCTGCTCCATCACCTTGACGGGCTCGTCGAGCTGCTTCGGGTCCTTGAAGAAGCCGCGCCAGAACACGAACACGCCGTAGGTGCCGCGAGCGCAGCGTGAAGTAGCCGGCCGGGCACCTTGCCCTTGTAGTCCGGCGGCAGCAGCAGGTACTTGCCGCCCTTGCCCTGGTCCGGGCCGGGCAGCCCGACATCGCCGCACCAGACTGCGCCCGTCGATCGTCGCTCCGAGCAGATCGGCCGCTGGAAGAAGTCGTCGAGAATCCCTGCAGGCCCGGCGGCACTTCGATCACCATCGGCCCGTCCTGCTTCAGATCGAGATAGCCCGAGCGCGTAGATCACGTCGGAGTTCGGCGTGGTGATCAGCGTCTTGGCGTTGAGGCGCTCTGCTTCAAGATCGGCAGCACGTTGTAGCCCTTGCCGAAGACCTTCTCCGAGCCTTCCTTCATGCCGTACATGCTGAGCGCCGGCAGCGCCCAGATGTAGGACTGCACGGCGCGCTGGAAGACAGCAGCTCGTCCTTGAGCGTCTCGACGCCTTCCTTGGTCGGATAGCCGTTTTCGAGACCTTGGCAGGTTCGCGAGACTCGTCATAGCGGGAGGTTTGCCCCAGCGCGTGCGTTGCCAGCACGCGAGCAGTGCCAGGCAGAGAACTACTCTATTCAGATCAGAGAATCCGCATCAAATTAAATCCTTTCGTGCTTGTGAGTGACCCGACTAGACAGTTATCGATCAATTCAATGTCGTTGAGCTTCCTACTCTTGTCGAGAAATAGGCTTCAAGTGGTCCGTAGAGCCGCGGGTAGCAAAACCAGAGACACCTGGGGATCGTTTGCGCAGTTGTCCTCGAAGCCTGCGCGCGGGGTTGGGGCCGAAGTACAGATCGACGGAGCCGTCGAGCGTTCGTTGGATAACCATCCGGACCGCTGCGGCCGAGGATCGAAGAAGTTCATCAAGTACGGCGTCGTGGCGTTGCCGGTGAGGATGCCAAGGCGATCGGCATAGGTACTGTAGAGGACCAGGTCGTGGTCGGTCACGCGCGAACTTTCTCTTGGACCTCTTCCACTCGGCAGAGAGCAGCGATAGGCAACGCCCAGAGTAGCTCTGGCGTCGCCGCCGCTGAAAGTCGAGTTGATCAGACGGTTTCTGCCTCTGCCGGCGTAGCGGGCAAGCCTTGTTCGATGGCGATCTCGCCAGAAGCGGTGTCTCCACCTTGCCGGTGGGTAGTGGCTCACGCTAGTGTCGGCTTGCACCGCGGACGAGGAAGCAAAAGGCGAGCGCCTAGGACAAGCGAAATGGTCTTGGAGTTCCATCGGCGGCTATCCAGCAACCATGTTGCGAATCGGACTTCGGCGCTTGCTCACAGAAAGCGCGAAATTCGACTGCCGAGATCGAAGCGGATGCGGCGGACCGATGCTGCATATTACTTTGATGAAGACAGCGTGCGCCAGCCATCGTAAACCATTAACCTATCCGGGATCACTGTAAGGTCGGGGCCGTCATCTTTCCTGTGCCGGCCCGCGCTGGCGTTCCAGTATCGTCTGTCGTCCATCTTCACTTCGGAGTCGGCGTCTCTGATCCCGCATAACCGTGCGACTCGCATTGCGCAACGCGCTATGAACTGGATCCCCGGATCCGATTCGCCGCCGATACATTGTGGCGCTGAGAGGCGAGCACGCCTGGGTCGTCAACGAGCACTTGGAGCGGGTGCGCTCTGCGTCGGTGTTGTCACGGTTGCTGCGTCGCAGGAGGAGTGGCAGATTGATCGCCTGGCCGGGCAGCTTCAGCGTGTTGCCGCTGATGTCGAGCAGGCGCGAGGCCGACCGCGCTAGGGCCGAGCGGTACCCACGACGGGGTTAATGGACCGCCGATATGCACTGGGACGGCGATGAACGTCCCGCCGAAGATGCTGCGCAGGATGGGCGCGTGTGGGCGATCACCCAGGTTACCGTCTGGAACGGGGCCACCAGTACAGTCATCCACATCGCTTCGGTCGCATAGTCGACGTTGCCGTGCGGCGACGGTCAATGCGAGGCATCCAGCGCGATCTCGTGGAAAAAGATGTTGCGTCCCTCGATCCGCCCTTGCGGCAGGAACGGTAGTCCATGCACCTCCGCTTTTTTGCCAGATCCGGCATTTGCCCGGCAATGGCTTGCGTCACATTGATCCACTTGAGCACAGCGGCCAGCCCGTCAGCCTTGTTGATATGGCCATCGCTGGCCGTTGCCGGAGAAGGTTCCTGCAAATGAGCCAGTAACGTCCGAGGTTCCCCTGCGCTGAAAACGCTCCATCCATATCCAGGCTTGCCGGTAGCGTCGACTCGCTTCTTAGTCAGGCAGCCGATCCAGATTCTGCAGTTGCGCTACGCTGGCTACTCAGATTGAGTTTACCCTCAGCGGCGGTTTCCGGCCCTGCCCTCCAGTTGCCGGACGCAGCGTTATCGCGCACAAAGCGGCATCCGTGATGCGCGGGTCAACGGCTTCCGCTTCCGGGTTTGCGCTCGCGACCAATGGCGAAATCTCGACCCCTTCGGCCTGGACGCGGCCGATATCGCAGGTGGTCAGCGCCGGCATGTCCCATAGTTTCTTCAGCTCACGCTGCTTTTCACCTCTCTGTGGGTTTGGACTCGGCTGCGCGCTTCGCGCTCGCCTCGGTCTTGGATTGCGGGGGCAATTCAGGAATGATATGACCTGGTCCTTTCACATCCGCGTCGATTGCGAACTGTCATGCAGATAGGTGACAGTACACGCTCACGTCGACGCAGCTTCCCCGCTCGACACTGTCGCAGATTTGATGAGCAGCAGCACGGTGTCCTTCGCCTCCAGCGACAACGTCGATCCGACACTGGAAACGGAAGCACCTTCGGAGGCTGGATCTTCGACCACCCTGAAGGACGCCGGTCGCAGTGGTGGCAGCGGGGCGCATGAACGTCACCGTCAGCACGAAAATCACCTTGCGGCAGCTCGACCGAAACCGGCGGATCGGCGAACATGGCAGTCGATACTGCTGCCAGCCAGCTTCCCTTGTACGCAGCCGTGAAATGGCCGCCTTCGAAGCTGCCACTGAAGGACATTCGATGCATCGTCGTGCAGCACGTGACGCTACTCGATCTCAGGCCTTTAGGAATGCTGCGCACGGCGAAGATCAATAACCGGGCCACCTGCAACGTTGACGCTGCCGCGCTGCCACGCCGGCTCTTGCTCCAATTCACGCTGGTATCGGGCACCTTCAACGTGGCTCGCAACCGGACCTGCTTGGGAAAGTTCTCGCGGCCATAAATCCCATTTGAGCGCCTCTGTCCCACGCTACCCGTGGCGCCCACTTGAACGCAGTCGACGCCTTTGAGGTAGTTGTCGCGCGCGCCGAAAGTATGAGCGCTGCGTCAGAGGCTTCATTGCCTTCGGCGTTTCGCGCTCACGCTTCTGCTGCGATACCGCGATAGCGCCGCCGTCCAGTTGCATGCGCGGGCCATGGCGCGGCGCCTCGATCGAAGAGATCTTGATCGGCGTGACAGATGCCTGGAAGCGCATCTGGTCTGGTAGCTGTTCAGTGGCACGATCCACCTGTGCGGCACGGCCTGGCCAAGCCACCGGAGATGGACTTAACGTCTTCGAGCTGTTTCGCGAGGTCTGGCTGCGCGGCTGCCCAGCGGAACAACTCTTCGACCGCGAGCAGCACCGATCCTCGCTTTGTGCGCTGGGTGGGTAGGAGATTGCGCTGAGGCCGAGCCGAGGCGCCGACCTCCGTGAAAGTCGATTGTCCGATCTGCCCCGTTCATCCCTTGCACCGACAGGGCTTCGCTTCAGGTGTAGGCCGGGGCGCCGCCCGTAACGCGCATCGGAAGGGCGCCATGGCGTGTCGATGCGCATGCGTCGAAGCGCAAGCCGTGACCTCCACGCGCGGCGCGAGGTTGCTCACATTTCCCGCCGCGGTAACGTGCGCCACGGCGCTGCCGTCGAGTCGCTTCACCTGGTTCAGTTGCTGCTGGATCTGCTTATCGGGCAATACGCGCTTGGCCAGCCCGAGCCCCTCACCTGCGGCAAGATCCACTGTTGCGGATCACATCGACGTGCATCGGGAGAGCGTCGGCATTCAAATCCATCATGAAGCTGCCGTCGCGCGCGGTGAAAGTGCTACGCCGAGCCGAGCCTGCACTTGCTGCGCGCGGACCACCCCCTGCTCCGAGAGAGCCGAGCAGCGCTCACCTGAAGGCAGATCTTGAGCGTTGTACCAGGACTGGGAGGAGCCACATCGAGCGTTGCTCGCAGCTCCGGTGACGCGCAGCGCCTGGAGATCGAACAGGTCCTCGAGCTTGGCGGCTTGCGTGCTGAACTTGACCGTCGTCGCCGTCCCGCGCTGCGGAAGCTGACCGGAAAGCTCAGTCGGCGGTCCACATCCGGGGCCGCGCGTTTGCCCAGCCGACAGCACGGCGTGGGCAGGTCGACGTCGCTGGTCTCGCTCTCCAGCGCAAACCGGAAGCCTGTCGTCTCGCCCCAGGTCGACTTTGCCGTTGCGGCGAGCCCGCGGGGCGTCGACAGTCGGGTGGCGCCGGCTCGCAACCTGGCCGCCTTTGATCTGTGCGGCGGCATCGACCCGGTCGGGGCGACCAGGTCAAGGCGGCCCTTTCCGAACTGCAGCACGCGCCACCCTGCGCGTCTACCGTAACCTCGGCCTGCGCATCGCTCAAGCCGTGCATGCGCCGCTCGAGCTTCGCATTGACCCCAGCCTCTGCACTGGCCAACCATCCCTGCAGCCAGGACAGGACCGAGGCCCGCGACCTGCAGCCGGGATATCTCCACATGCCCATCCCGTCGAGCAATACGTAGCTC
>ERZ1370068.7389-contig-6307_pt1 | contig 42764 bp, 47 predicted proteins | sample MGYA00561227_ERZ1370068 | MGnify/ENA primary metagenome ERZ1370068 (study PRJEB38410, sample SAMEA6850437) | metagenome | study: Metagenomic assessment of the ecological functions of the soil: analysis of the soil microbiota associated with the... | reverse complement strand
CAGTTACGTATTGCTCGAGGCCGGGGTCGGGCTCCACCGCGATCACCACCCGCTCGTCCGCGATCGCTTCGTCGTACACGCCCACCACGCGCGCAACGCCGAACGCCGGGGATCGACTCCAGGGCGGACTCGTAGAGTCTCGTGGATAGATATTGTGGTCGCCGCGGATGATCATGTCTTTGCACCGGCCGAGCAGCGCCACCCGGTGGTCCTCGCCGGTGAACAGCGCCATGTCCCCGGTGGCGGTGCTCCGTCACCGTGGAGGCTGGCCCAGGAAGCCGCGGAAGAGGTTGGGGCCGCGCACCCAGAGCTCGCCGTCGGTGCTCGTCCGGGCGGTCACCTCCCGGGGAAGAGCTGTCCCACCAGATCGCCCGAACGCGCCAGCCGAGCTTCGCCTCGAGCGTGACCGCCGCGATCGGCGGCATCTCGGTCATCCCGTATGCGCACAGCACGCGCGCGTCTTCCGGTGAGAGCACGTCGCGCAGCGCCGGGCGAGGAACGGCCGATGGATCGGCGCCGCGCCCAGCATCACGAGCCAGGTAACGATGAGTGGGCAGCCGTGGCGCCGCGCGCAGGAGGCAGTGCTCGGCCAGCAGTTGCCAGCCGTGCGGCACGCCGAGGCGCGGTCACGCGATCCTCGGAGAGGGATCGAAAGCACGTGCGCCGGCGCCGAACCGGCCGCGGCGGCGCGCGCTCACGGCCGCGCCGCGGAAAGCACGGCGGGGACGACGAGGTGGAGGTCGCGGGCGAGCAGAACGTCACCACGACGGACGTCGAGGCGGCCCACCTACGAGGTCGATGATCGCCTCGAGGGACGCTTGCGAATGCACGACGCCCTTGGGAGCGCCGGTGGTGCCGGGAGGTGAAGACGATGAAGGCCTCACGTCCGGGCGCGCTCGACCTCCGACCGGCCCCGCCGCGCGCGCCGCAATGCGGCCAGCCGCAGCGTGCGTCCGGCTCCCGGCACCCAGCGGCCGACGCTCACGAAGCGCGCGCTCGGGATGGCCGCGAGCGGAGGGAGCGCGATCCCGCGGCGACGCAGCAGGCTGCGACGGTTGCGCGTTGATCGCGAGAGCGCGAGCAGCACCGGCCCCGTCAGCACGAATCGTGGGGCGAGCAGGGCGAGAGGCGCGCGCCGAACACCGTCTCCCCGAGGCCGAGGTGGGTCGCCACCAGCACGCCCACCGGCGCGGGAGGACGGCCAGTGGAGCACACCACCGCCTCCGCCGAGGGCCGCAGCGCGAACAGCGCTCGATCGCCCGGCCGCAGCTCCTGCATCCGCGAGGCCACTCGTGACCGCGCGAAGCCGGGCGGCGAGCTCTCCGAAGCGCAGGCCGCGTCCCCGCGCCGAGCGCAGCGCGAGGTCGCGCCGGCCCGGCCGGACGCGGCAACCTGCCAGCGGCGCGAGCAGCGTGAGCACGCTCATTCGGGGCCTCGTGCGCGGGCGCCTTCGATCCCGATCTCGAGGAGGCGATAGGCGGAAGCAGCGCTCGCCAGGCCAGCCGCCGCCGCACGATCCGCAGCGGGCCCGGCAGCGTAGCGCCAGGCTCTCGACGACGAGCCGCAACTCCATGCCGCCGCGGCGCGAGCGGAAAGCCGAGACAGCAGTGCGCCCGCGCCGTACCAGAGGTATCGCGCGCGCGGGATCGTGAGCACGCGCGAGATCGAAGCGATCCGGCTCTCGGGAAACAGATCGCCCGTCGCGCGCCAGGCTGCAGGTGAGGATCACGAGACGGTGCCGGCGCGCAGGGCGCGGCCGGCGACGCGGCTCCAGGCTCTCGGCGATGCGCACGGTGGCCGGCACCGGGGCCGTGAACCGCAAGCCTCGACCACCGCGGCCGCGGCCAGGGCCGGATCGCCCCGCGGCACCAGCGCCTCGCTGGCCGCTGTCCACGAGCAGCGCGACCACGCGGCGCGCGGGCGGCGGCGGCCGTGGTGAGCGTCTCCGGCCAGGACATCGAAGCGTCAGGACACTCTCGCGCCTCCGAAGCCGAGTCCCGCCCCGCGCAGGCGCCCGATCACCGAGGCGGAGGAGGCGTCCCCGCTCTCGTAGCTCGGCCGCGCGAGCGCCCATAGCCGGTCGCAATCCCGGCGCACCGCGGCCAGGCGCCGCTTCGAGAGGGGGCGCAGGCGCAGGGCGGCGCCGCGATCTGCCCCCGCTGTTGCGCAAACCAATCCCCTCGTGGGCCGCATCGACCTCGGGCGGGGCGACTCCCATCATGTGACAGGTGATCCGGCCGGTCAGGACGCGCATGAAGCGTACGAGGTCCACCACACGGCCTCGCGGAGAGCTCGCTGCGGCCAAGGCGCGCGAGCGGGGGCCGCGCAGGCCTACGCGAGAAGCGCGTCACTTCCACGCTGGCGGGCGGCAGCGTGGTCGACGAGCTTCGCCCGCAGCTCGTGATGCGACGGGCCTAGTTGGTCAGGGCGGAAGGACCCAGGGCCTGCGAGAGAGATCACCGTGCGGAGAAGCTGCCGCGCCCGCACTTCGTGGAAGGTCTCGTCCCGCAGGTTAGCATCTCGCGCGCGCCCTCGGCATCGCTGACGAGGAGGCCGATCCCGGCACGCTGACCAGCGGCCCCGCGCGCCGGGCCGCTTGCGCCGCCGTCCACGCCACCGGGTGGGCGGCGAAGCAGACGAGCGCATCGCGCAGGGCCGCGCTGTTCATCGGATGTCCACTACCGCTGGGCGGTAGCCGTGGTTCCGATACCAGCGGAGCGTGTTGGTAATCCGTAGGCATACGCGCCGGGGCGGAGCATGAGCGGCGATCTTCCTGGGCGCCGCGCCGCCCGCGAGGTCAGCGTCCGCACCCCTCTCTCCCAGCACGCGGTCCATCCTCGTACGCCTCCTCCAGCCGCGCGCTCGGGAACCCTCCGCTGCGCAGATACAGCTCGGCGGCCCGGTGATGGCGAGGTTGTAGCCGGGAACGAGGAAACACGGACAGAGGTATTGCGGGGCCGCGGCGCGCGAGCACGGACGTCGATCTCGGCGAGCCCGATCATCGCGGGCAGCATGAGCCGGTCGATCCAGGGCGCGGCCGGCTCGTCCTGCGCGGCCGCATCCGCCCGGCAGTACAAACTCGAGGCCGTCTTTTCGGCGAGGGCGCGCCTGAGGTTGCAGGATCCAGTCCGCGATCCGGAAGGCAGTCGGCGTCGGTGCGGGCAATCCAGCGCGCGTTCTGGGCGATTGCGTAGCGGAACCCGGTGTCGCTGGCCGCGCCCAGTTCCCTTCTGCGGCTCCCGTGACCCGATGCGCGCACAACCCCGGATGGGCGCGCACGGCGTCCTCGGCCACCCGGGTGCTGCGGTCGGTGCTCGCATGGTCCACCAGCGCCAGGCAGAAGTCGGGGTCGCTCTGCGCGGCCAGGGGCGGCCAGCGTGTCCGGGCAGCAGGCGTGCGACTCGGTTGAAGTAGGGCAGGACGACGAAAAGGCGCGCCTGGCGGCAACCGCCCGGCCATGCACGGTCAGGCTCATCATCAGCACGCCGATGCTGAGCCCGCTCCAGACCGACCGGGCACGTCGTCGCCGGAGCCACCGCGCCCCGCGCCTCCGCCAGGGCGAAGGCCACCGGCAACGAGGCCGCCGCCATGTTGCCGTAGCAGGGCACGGTCACCTCGATCCGCTGGAGGTCGGCGCCGCTCACGCGCGCGAAGTCGCGCAGGTACAGAGAAGGGACACCTGATGCACGAACACGCGGCGGAAGTCGGCGATGGTCGCCCCGGCCTCGCCCAGGGCGCGGCTGAGGACGACCGGACCCTCCTCCAGGCACGCGGCGCGGATCAGGGCGCCGTCACCACGGGATGTAGCTGTGCTCGACGCTGCGTGGGTGCATCGAGCCTCCCGTCGCGAGCGTGGCCAGGGCCAGTAGCGGCTCACCGTCGTGAACGACCGGAAGAAGATGCCCCGCCCGTTGTCGGACGGCACGACCAGCGCCGCCGCTCCCGCGTCGCCCAGGGGTGTAGCCGGGGAGGCTCAGCCTGAAGTCCTCGTCGTCGCGCACGGTCCAGGCGATGGCGTTGGAGCAGGTCTCGCCGGCGGCCACCAGCACGCAGCGACGCGCGCCGGAGACAACCAGCGCCTCGGCGACCTCGAGGCCGTTGAGGAAGCTGTTGCAGGCGTTCTCGACGTCGAAGACCGGCGCGGCCGTCCCAATCTTCTCCTGCACGATGTCTCGCGGTGGTGGCTCGATCAGGTCCTGGCTGGCGGAGGCGAAGACGACCCGGTCCACCGCCCGCGGGTCGGTCCCTCGTCCTTCCGCAGACGAGGCGGGCGTGGCTTTTCCGCGGCGAGGTCCGAGCTGTCCACGCCGGTAACGACGACGCGTCGCTGCTGGATCCCGGTGAGCGCTCTCGGATCACCCCCGCCGCGCGCGCGATAGCCCGGGCTGGCGCTGAAGCCACGAAGGTCTGCGCCCACCTCCACGCTCGTCCGGGAGCCGGGCGGCAGGTAGGCGCTGACCCCGAGCACGCGCGCGCGCACCATGGTCGTAGCTTTCCCGCGAGCGGCAAAGCGCTCTGATCAGAGCCGCGCAAGGCCGGGCGCGTTCGAGGACACCGTCGACGGACTGTACGCTCCTCCTGACGCGTGCGCCCAGCGTGCTTGTGCAGGACAATTCGTCGGATTGGCCTAATGCACCTTGCAGCCGGAGCCGTCCAGGGAACGTCAGGCGGGCGGGGTCATCAGCCGCGCGGACCGCGCCCCGGCCTGCGCGCGAAGGCACGCGTCCCGCGGGACCGTGTCCAGCGCCATGCGTATGGCTTTGCAGCACGTCCTCCGGACCGTCCACGAACGCCCACATCTCGCCGATGGCGCTCGTCCATGAAGCGCTCCGTGATGGCGCGGTCACGAGGAGCTCGCGCAGCCCCGGGTCGTAGAACCCGCGCACGTTCACGATCACGATCGGGCTCCACCACGAGGCCGAGCCGCTTCCAGGTGATCGCCTCCAGCGGCTCCTCGAAGGGTGCCGGACCCGCCGGGCAGGGCGACGATCGCGTCCGACTCCTCGATCATCATCCGCTTGCGGTGGTGCATGTCGTCGACGAGGCGCAGCTCGGTCAGGCTCTTGTGGCTCCCACTCGAGGTCGTTCATGAACTTGGGCAGGATGCCGATGGGGCGGCCCCGCGCGCCAGCGCAGCGTCGGCGAGCGCGCCCATGGAACGCCGACGGAGCCTCCCGCCGTACACGATGGTGATGCCCCGCCTCCGCGAGCACGCGCCCGAGCGTGCGCGCGCAGCCGCGTAGTGATCGGGATGCGCCTCCGTGCTGGAGGCGCAGTAGACGCAGACGCGCTCAAACGGCTCAGGGCGGGATGCCTTTCTGCGCCGATGCGCCATTCTCTCCTTCCTCTACTGCGCGGGCAGGGCCCGGGCGCGGCCGCCGTGCGCGCATCGTCGCATAGCCCACGATCAGGCCGAGCACGCCCCGGGCAGCATCATCTGCCAGTGGCTAGTGATTCCCCAGCGCGACCAGGAAGGCGAGGAACACGCCCACCGCGATGCCCACCCCGACCCCGATCGCACAGCGACTCGCGTCCGCCGCGCCACCAGGCCGATGATCGGCCCGGTGACCACGCCCTTGATCACCGAGCCGATGACGATTCCCGTTACGATCTGCGGCGCCGTCTCGCGGCCGGAGATGAGCGCCGCGGTCAGCCCGTCGAAAGACACCAGGAATCCGCCCAGCGCCAGTCCGAATACCGGTTTGGTCATCGTCCCTCCACCTCCGCGAGGTCCAGCTCGCCCGCACTCACCCATTACGCGCCGCCGACCGCCGTCCTTTAGACCCTCGCCGCCAACGAAGGCGGGGAGGGCCCGGCATCACCAGGTAGGCCAGCACGAGCACGAGAGCCGCCCGGTATTTCCGTGGCCCAGGCGCCGCACCTGCTCCAGCGGGCGCTCCGCGTACGCGCTCACGGGCAGGTCGGAGAGGAAGCGCGCGACGTCCTCCTGCAAGGCGCCGACCGAAGGATAGCGGTCCTCGGGCCGCGGGGCGCGCGCCCGCGCGACCATGGCGGCCAGGGCACGCGGAGGCGCGTCGCCGGCCAGGAACGACAGCAGCGCGCCCAGCCCGTACACGTCCGCGGCCACGCCGACCGCGCTCGCCGCGCGCCTGCTCCGCGGCGCCATGTAGCCGGAGCGCCCCAGCACCGTGCCCGCCGCCGTGAGGGTGGCCGCGTCCGCGTCCACCTCGGACGGGGCCGCGGGTTCAAGGACGCGGCCGCCCCGCCGGCTCCGGCTCCGCGAGCACCTTGGCCACGCCCCAATCGAGCACCAGCACTCTCGCCGAACGGGCCGACCATCACGTTCTGCGGCTTGAGGTCGCGATGGATGACCCCCGTGGGCGTGCGCGAACGCGACCGCCTCGCAGATCCGCTCGAACGACGCGCAGGCGGGCGGAGGGCGAGCGCAGATCGCGGCGCGTGCTCGTCGAGGCGGCGCCCGCGCACGAGCTTCATCGCGTAGAACATCCGCCCGTCGGGCAGCAGGCCGAGTCGTGCACGGGCACGAGGCCGGGGTGCTCGAGGCGGGCCAGACCTGGGCCTCCGCTGCCGCAGGCGCGCTTCCCCGCCCGGCCGCGGGTCGGGGCCGTTCATCACCTTGAGCGCGACCTCGCGCGCCGAGCTTCGCGGTCGTGAGCGCGCCAGACCGTGCCCATGCCGCCGCGACCGACGCGGCCGCGCAGCTCGTATTTCGTGCCCGCGAGGTCCGGCGCATCCACGATCTCGGCCAGGCGCGCGAGCGCCGCGTCCGAGAGGCTCACGGCGTGACCACGCCCAGAGGTCGCGCGCCTCCGCCGCGAACTCCTCGTCGCTGGCGGTGAGCGCGCGCAGCGCCCAGTACGTCGCGCGCGCAGCTCGCGCCGCATGGCGGACAGGTGGTTCGTGACCTGCGTGACCGGCAGCCCGAGCTCGCGGCCCAGCGCCGTCGTAGGTCGGCCGCTCGCCGTCTTCGCCTTCGAGGTCGTAGCGCCGGAACACGGCGAAGGCGGCCGTGCGGCCCTGCTCGCGGCAGCGCGCCTCCAGCGCGGCCACCGCCCGCGGAACAGCGCTGCGCACCCATTCGCGGTGGAACCAGGCCTCCACGTCTTCCGCGGAGGCGAGCGGCGGGCCGGCCAGCTCGACGCTCCGCGCCCTCGACGTCCAGGGACAGGACGACCGCGCCGCCGCCGCGCTTGAGGCGCGTCGCCGCCTGGCGCTCGTTGGCCACGTAGCCGTCGAGGCACGTGCGGAGAAGATGTGCGGAAGCGGGCGCGGGCGGCGTCGAACCGGTCGAAGAACCGCTTCTCAGTAGGCGCGCGCGAAGAAGCCCTGGGTGAGGTCTTCCGCTTCCGCGGGATCGGCCCGCCAATGCCAGGCGGAGGTACTTGTACACGGGACGCCAGTACCCCTCGGCCAGGGCGCGCGAAGGCCTGGCGGCGCGTCTCGCCGTCGCCCCGCCCGGCCGCGCGTACGAGGCTGGCCCGGGCTGGCGGGAACGCGCCGGGAGATGGAAAAGGGATGTCGGCCATGGTGCCGCCGCCGAACTGTACACCGCGGTCGGCGCGGTCGCCTCCGGTGAGACGTTTTCCAGGCCGTTTACGCGTCAACATCTGAACCCAGAAACCAAGGGGAGTCATGCACGCCTTCGCCCGGATCCTGAGGACCGCCCTGCTCGCCGCCGTGGCCGCCGGGGCCGGAGCCGGGACCGCCGCCGCGCAGGGTTCCCCGTCCGACGCGTGACCGACGCCGGCAGCGTCCCCTCGCCGGGGTCTCCGTCCAGATCTACGACAGCCTCGGGCAGGGCCTGACCGCGGCCTTCACGGATCCGGCGGGCAACTTCTCCATCTCCTCCTGCCGGCGGGGACGGTCTTCGCCCGCACATTCAACCAGCTCGGCTACGTCGACCAGCTCTACGCGGGCCTGACCTGCGTCGGGTTCTGCGAGCCCACGCTGGGCACTCCGATCACCGTGACCAACGGGGCGCCACCACCGGGGTCAACTTCGCGCGCTGGCCCAGGGAGGTCGGATCGCGGGCCGGGTGACGGAGCCGGGAGGCAGCGCGCTCGCGGACGTCAACCTCGCGGTGGTGAACGCGGCCAACTTCACGTTCGCGTTCACCACCACGGACGCCGCCGGGAACTACGTGGTCCTCACCGGCCTGCCCGCCGGGCAGTATCTGGTGAAGACGCTCAACCAGGCCGGCTACGTGGACGAGCTGCATTCGGACGTCCCCTGCGTGACCTCGAGCTGTTCCACCGCGAGCGCCACCCCCGTGAGCGTCGTCGTGGGTTCGAGCACGACCGTGAACTTCGTGCTCGATCCGGGGGCCGCATCGCGGGCGTGGTGCGCGACGAGGCCGGAGTTCCCCTTCCCGGCGTGCGCGTGGATATCTACAACGCGGCCGGAACGTTCGTCGAGGGGGCCACGACGGACGGCGGCGGCGCCTACCTCAACGGACGCGGCCTGACCGGGGGAACGTACTTCGCGCGGACAGCGGCAGACGGGAGCGTATGTCTCCGAGCTGTACGACAACGCGGTCTGCGCCGGACAGTGCCAGGTGAACCGCGGAACCCCCATCACGGTCGCCCTGGCGCGACCACCGGTGGCATCGACTTCGCCCTGCGCGTGGATGTGGACAGATCGCGGGCCACATCGTCGACGTGCGGGCACCCCTCACGCCGATCGTCAACGCGTCGATCAGCGTCTACGCCGGAAATGGATCGTTCGTGACCTTCGCGAACACCGATTTCACGGGCAACTACCTGACCGCGGACGGGCTGCCCTCCGGGACCTTACTACGTTACGGCGGATGGCCCGGGATACGTGGGCCAGGTCCATGACGGTCACGTGTGCGTCGGCTGCGCGCCGACTTCCGGAAACGGCGTCACCGTCACCGCCGGCTCCACCACCGGTGGCATCGACTTCGCGCTGGGCGTGGGCGGCCGCATCGCCGGCAACGTGACCGCCGCTGGCGGCGCCGCTCTGCCGGGCGTGAGCCTCGAGATCCGCAACGCGGCGGGGACCTTCGTGACCAGCGCCTCCACGGATTCCGGCGGCCGCTTCCTCAGTGGGTCAGGCCTGCAAGCGGGGACCTATCTCGTAAACGTCCGCAACCAGCTCGGCTACGTCGACGAGGTCTACGACAACCTGACCTGCGTGCGAGGCTGTGCCAACGCGACCGCAGGCACCGGAGTCGCGGTGAGCCTCGGCAGCACGACGGCGGGCGTGAACTTCGCCGCCATCCGGCGGCCGCGTGGAGGGGACAGTGACGGACAGCGCGACCGGTCTCCCCTCGGCGACGCGACCGTCTTCATCCTCGACGTCGGCTTTGCCGTGAGCAGCGGAGCGCACGGACTCCCCGCGGTCGCTGCCGTAGCGCGGCGCCGGCCTGGTGGCCGGGACCTACTTCGCGCGGACGTCCAACCAGACCGGGCACCTCAACGAGCTCTACGCCAACGTGCCCTGCTCGTCCGGCTGCCCGGTGGACCTCGGCTACCGCGTTCACGGTCGCCCTCGGCGGCACGACCACCGGCATCAACTTCGGGCTGGACCTGGGCGGGCGGGTCACCGGCACCGTCCGCGACGCGGCACGGGCACCGCGCTCGCCAACGTGAATGTCCAGATACAGAACGACTTCTTCTTCGCCTCCCGCCATCACGGACTCCCTCGGCCGCTACACCGTCCTCGGCCTGCCTGCGGGCACGTTCTACGCGCGCACCTCCAACGCCCTCGGTTACCTGGACGAGCTGCGGCCGGACATCCTCTGTGCCTCCGGCTGCCCGGATCACGACGGGTGCGCCGATCCGCGGTGACTCCGGGCGTCACGGTGTCGGGGATCGATTTCGACCTCAACCGCGGCGGCCGGATCGCCGGACACGTGACGGAGGCTTCGTCCGGCTTGCCGCTGGCCGGGGGTGCGAGTCGTGCTCGTCGACGCCGCGGGAAGGTCGGGCGCGAACGGCGTGACCGACCTCTCCGGCGCCTTCGTAACGGGCGCGGAGTGCTGAGGAACGTATTACGCGCGCACCAGCAATGGGCTCGGCTCATCGAAGAGCTCTACGACGACGTGGAATGCGTCGGCGGCTGCAGCCTAGCCCGCGGCGCCCCATCACGGTGTCGGTGGGAGCGACCACGAGCGGCATCGACTTCGCGCTCGGGGCCGGCCTCCGCATCGAGGGCACGGTCACGGACCAGGTGACGGGGCCGGACTCGACAGCGTGGACGTCGGCGTCTTCGACGCGAGCGGGCGCCGCGTGACGGGCGGGTTCACGGATGCAGCCGGGCACTACACGACGGCCAGCGGTGCTGCCCGCGGGCACCTACTACCTCACGACGCAGAACTTCGCGGGATACATCGATGCGCTCTACAACGGACGCCCCTGCCCCGGCGGGGCTGCGCGCCGGTGACAGGCACCCCGTCGTGCTCGCCGGAGCCCCGCTGACCTCGGGCATCGACTTCGCTCTGCGCGCGGAGGCCGCATCGCGGGCCGGATCATCGACGGCAGCACGCTCCTGCCCCTCGTCGACGCAGGGGTGGAGGTGTACGACGCGAGCGGGCGCCGCGTGGCCAGCGGCTTCCCGGACGCCCAGGGACGCTACCTGACGGACACCGGACTGCCGGCAGGCACCTACTATGCCCGCACGTCGAACGTGGGCGGCTACGTGAACCGCCTCTACGACGGCTTGCCCTGTCCCGGCACGTGCACGGTGACCGCGGGCCTGCCCATCGTCGTGGCCGCCGGATCCACCACCAATGGCGTCAACTTCAGCCTCTCCGCGGGCGGCCGGATCACGGGCACGATCACGGACGCCACGACCGGCTCACCTCTGGCCGGCGTGACCGTGAGCATCTTCGACGGGACGGAAGCTTGGTGAGCAACGGCGTCACGAGCTCCGCCGGCTTCTACCGCACGTTCGAGGGGCTGCCCACGGGCACGTACTTCGCCCGCACCGCCAACTCCGCCGGATACGTGAACGGCCTCTACGCCGGGATCGGCTGCTCCGGCGCCTGCGTGCCGACCGCCGGCACGCCCATCTCCGTGACCGCGGGAAGCACGCGGGCGGGCGTCAACTTCGCCTCAACCGCGGCGCGCGGATCTCGGGCCACGTCGTCACGCGGACGGGCGCACGGCCGATCCCCAACGTGACGGTGACCCTGCATGATTCCGCGGGCACTCAGGTGGGGTCCGTCGTCAGCGACGGCCAGGGCGACTTCATCACACCGGAGGGCGTGCCCGCCGGCACCTACTACGCGCGCACGCAGAACGGCCGGGGTTACGTCGATCAGGTCTACGCCTTTCCAGGACTGCCTCGCCGGATGCAATCCCACCACGGGCACCGGGCTCAGTGCTGATGCCGCCTTCGACGCGTCCCAACGTCAACTTCGAGCTCGTCCTCGACGACGACCTGACGGGACGGCATCGCCGCCACCATCGATCGCAATCAGGGCGCGGGCACGGACGAGAGCACGTTCCTCTCGAACGACTTCAACGATACGCCGCTCGGCGGGACGACCGCCGGCACCATCACGGCGCGCGGGGGCTGGACGCTGCGCGTGGGCGACATCAGTCCGGGTGGGATCCGGGCCGCGGTGCTCGGCACGGGCGCCAGCCCGCCGTGTTGTCCATCTGCCCCACGAGCGGTCCCGAAGGCGTGGTGCTCGACGTGACAGGCGAGACCGCCGAGGCGGTCTGCAGCGCCGTGGGCAGCGCGACGGTCAAGGCGATCGTGGCCACGCCGGCCGTGCAGCTGCGCAAGCCGGTCAGCGGCCCCGGGTCCGTTGTGGACCTGACCACCGGACAGGCCGCGACCATGGGCAGTCCCATCGTGGCCAGCCTGGACAACACGGTGCCAATCCTCGTCCGGTTCGTGGACGCTGCGGGGGCCACCTTCGGCTCCCTGGAGCTGGATCCGGGCGAGTCCGTCGAGACGACCGTGGTCGGCGCGTCCACCGTGCAGGTCGCGGTCCTGGTCGGCGTCACCACGGTCACGGTGAGCGGCGAGACGGCGACGTTGCACGCCGGCGAGTCGCGGACGTTCGGTCGCCGCGCGACCTCCTCGACGTGATCCTGGCCCGCATCGATGCCCTCCGTGGCCGCGCACCAGATCAAGAACGCCGCCACCGGCCTCGTCCTCAAGCTCCCGCTCCTCACCGGCGCGGGCGCTCCTCGGACGGCACGACGACGCGGCCGTCGCGGCCTTGCGCTGGGACATCACGCTCATGGACCTCTTCGTGCGGCAGCGCCTGATGGCGGCGGCCGCGCGCGACGAGCTGCGCGCCATGGTGCGGGCCGTGATCGCCGCCGTGCCCTGACGGCGGGTTCGGCCAGGCCGTCGGCGATTCGATCGTGACACGCGGTGGGGGATATGTTCCGCACCCGAAGGAGGGCACCGCCATGGGACCGTCCTCGTGCTCACGACCCTGACCGGAGTCCTGCTCGCGCCCTCTGCGACGGCACGGCCCTCGCCCGCCCCTCCGGTCGAGATCATCGACATGCACCTGCACGCGATGGCGGCCGACGCGGCGCTGGACGGCGCGCGTCGGCAATCCGGTCACAGGGCAAGCGATGGTCGCCACGGACGAGACGACGCATCGCGAGGCGACCTTCGCCGCGATGAAGCGCACGCACATCGTGAAGGCGATGGTCAGCGGCGACTACGAGGCCGTGATTGCGCTGGAAGCAGGCCGCGCCCGATCGCGTGATCGTCGGCTACAGCTTCGACGACCCGCCGAAGTGTCGACCTGGAATTCCTGCGCCAGGAGCAGGCGGCGGGCCGGCTGGACGCCATTGGCGAGGTCGGCTGTCAGTACGAGGGCGTCGCCCCGAACGATCCGCGCATGGAGCCGTTCTACGCCGCTGGCCGAGGAGCTGGACCTCCCGTTCGCGCTCCATATGCACCCCGGTCCTCCGGGGCGGCCTACATCGGGTTCCCGAAGATACGGCCGGTCCCTCGGCGACCCGTTGCTGCTGGAGGACGTGCTGGTGCGGCACCCGCGGCTGCGTCTCTACGTCATGCATGCGGGCTGGCCGTTCCTGGAGAACATGATCGCCCTGCTCAACGCCTACCCGCAGGTGTACGTGGACGTGGGCGTGATCGACTGGACCAAGCCGCGCGCAGGAGTTCGACCGCTACCTGCGCGGCCTGGTGGAGTCCGGCTACGGCAAGCGCATCATGTTCGGCCCGACCAGATGGTCTGGCCGGAAGCGATCGAGATGGCGGTCGCGGCCGTTCAATCCGCCGACTACCTGACCGCGGAGCAGAAGGGCGACATCTTCTACCACAACGCCGCGCGGTTCCTGCGGCTGGAGCCGACCACGCCGGTGGCGCCCAAGGGCGCCATGGAGACCTTGCCCCGCTGGCGGACCTGTCTCAGCCCTGCGAGACCCGGCGCTGCCGGGCCGCGCGGCTTCGCGCCCAGGCCGACGCGATGCCGTCGTGGAAGCGCTCGCCGCGCTTGCGCCGCTCGCCGTTCCAGGACACGACGTCGTCGATGACGCTGTAGGCCGCGGGCACCACGAACAGGCGTGAACAGCGTGGAGATCGGCCATCCCGCCCACCAGGTGAGCGCCATCGAGCGCTGCGTCTCCGCGCCCGGGCCCAGGGCCAGGGCCGCGGGCAGCGCGCCCGCGATGGTGGCGAACGACGTCATCAGGATGGGGCGCAGCCGGATGGGGCAGGCCTGGAGCAGGGCCTCGTGCCGCTCGTGTCCCTGCTCGCGGAGCTGGTTCGTGAAGTCCACGAGCATGATCGAGTTCTTCTTGGCGATGCCCATGAGCAGGATCATGCCCAGCATGCTGTAGACGTTCATGCTCTGCCCGCCCAGCCACAGCACGAGGAGGGCGCCGCTCACGCTGAAGGGCAGGGCGAGGAGCACCGTGAACGGGTGGGTGAAGGCGTTGAACTGCGCGGCCAGCACCATGTAGGCGACGATGATCCCGAGGACGAACGCGAAGCCGAGCGAGTTGAACGACTCCTGGAAGGCCTGGGTCGACCCGGACGGCACCGCCGAGTAGCCCTCGGGCAGGATGCCGGCGCGACAGCTTCTGCGCGCTGGCGATCGCGTCCGACCTGCGACACGCCGGGGGCCACGTTCGCGAAGATCGTGATCGCGCGCTGCCGGTCCTTGCGCGTGATGGCCTGCAAGGTGGGCTGCTGCACGATGGTGACGAGGTCGGCCAGGCGCACGAGCTGGCCGCCGGCCGTGCGCGACGAACAGCTTGCCGATGTCCTCCGGCCGCTCGCGCTGCTGGGCGAGGAGGCGCACGCGGATGTCGTAGCGCCGGCCCTTGTCCTTGAACTTGCCGCTGCGGATGCCGCCGATGGCGGCCCTGATGGTGTCGCCGATGGCGGCCATGCTCACGCCGAGATCGGCCGCCTTGTTGCGGTCGGGAACGATCTGCACCTCCGGCATGCCGACCTGGTAGTCGCTGTCGACGTCCGTCATCTGCCCGGACGCGCGCATCGCCTCCATGATCTGGCTCGAGTAGCCGGCGAGGCCGTTCCAATCGCGCCCGCGCACGGTCAGCTCCACGGGGAACCCGCCGCCGCGGCTGGCGCTGAAGCCGGCCTGGGACGGGTCCTGCAGCACCGCGCGGATGCCGGGGATGGCGTTCCATCCGCGGCGCACCACGTCCATGAGCTGCTGCTGGGTCAGCCGCTTGCCCGTCTGCGGATCGCGCGGACGGTCGCCGGCGTTCTTCAGGGTGATGAACATCATCCCCGTGTTGACCTCGCCGCCGCCGAAGCCGCCGATCACGCCGAAGGTGCGCTCCACCTCGGGGCGCGTGCTGAGGAACCCCTCCGCGGCCCGGAAGGCGCGGTCGGTGGCGTCCAGGCTCGTGCCCACCGGGGTCATGATGCGGGCCATGAACATGTTCGTGTCCTGGATGGGCACGAACTCCTTGCCGGAGCTGGGGGACGATCAGGAACACGGAGAGCAGGAAGAACGCGAAGGAGCCGGCCAGCACCCAGAGCCGGTGGTGCAGCGCGGGCAGGAGCGCGTGCTCGTAGCGGGCGAGCCACGCGCGCGAACCAGAGGTCGACCCTGGTGCCGATCCATCCCCGCCGTTCGCCGACCTCGAGGAAGCGCGAGCAGCGCATGGGGGTCAGGGTCAGGGCCTCGAGCAGCGAGAATGAGGACCGCGATCGAGATGGTCACGCCGAACTGGAAGAAGAACTTCCCGACGATCCCCTTCATGAAGGCGACGGGCAGGAAGATGGCGACGATGGCGGCGGTGGTGGCGGCGGCGGCAAAGGTGATCTCGCGCGCCCCGACGGACGCGGCCTTGATCTTCCTCGCCCGTGCTCGCGGTGCCGGTAGATGTTCTCCAGCACCATGATGGCGTCGTCCACGACGATGCCGACGGTCAGGCTCAGCCCGAGCACGGTGAACGTGTTCAGGGTGAACCCGAGGAAGTACATGACGATGAACGTGCCCAGGATGGACGTCGGGATGGCCAGGAGCACGTTGAACGTCGACGACCAGGAGCCGAGGAACAGCCAGCACACGATGCCGGTGAGCACGGCGGCCAGGACGAGGGTGAAGAGGATCTCGTGGATCGACTCCTCGACGAAGACCGTGCTGTCGAAGTTGACGTTCATCGACAGGCCTTCGGGCAGCGACGGGCGCAGGGCGGCCATCTTGGCCTTGGCCGCGCGTCCGACCTCGACCGCGTTGGCTCCGCGCAGCTTCTTGATGCCGAAGCCGACGGCGGGGTCGCCGTTGGCGCGGGCCATGCGGCGGCGGTCCTCGAGGCCGTCCTCGACCACCGCGACGTCCTTGAGCCGGATCGGCCCGCCCTGGCGGTAGGCGATGACGAGGTGACGGAAGGCCTCGAGGTCGACGGCCTCGCCCTCCGCGCGCACGTTCATCTCGCGCTCGGCCGTCTCGATGCGGCCGGCCGGCACTTCCTTGTGCTCGCGCTCGATGGCCGCGGTCACGTCCTGCACGGTGAGGCCCTGCGCTTCCAGGCGCGGGGCGTCGAACCAGACGCGGATCGACCGCTCGCGGTAGCCGCCGAGGTTGATCTCGCCCACGCCCTCGATGGTCTGGAACTGGGGCTTGAGGACGTTGCGGATGTAGTCGGCCATGAACGTGGGCGGCCGGTTGCCCGCCAGCGAGATCCAGAGGATGGGCTGGTCCTCGGGGTTCTGCTTGGTGATGATCGCGGGGTCCATCTCGCGCGGGAGGCGGCGCGCCGCCTGCGCCACCTTCGTCTGCACGTCCTGGAGGGCGACGTCGATGTTGCGCGAGAGGTCGAACTCGATGTTGACGCTGGCCGAGCCCTGGCGCGACGTGGAGGAGATCTGCTTGACCCCCTCGATCGAGGTGACCGCGTCCTCGATGAAGTCGACGACGTCCGACTCCATGATCTCGGGCGACGCCCCTCGTAGGTGAGCTGCGATGTTGACGATCGGGAAGTCGACGTCGGGGTTCTGGCTCACCCCGAGGCCGCGCACGATGCCCCGAAGCCAGTGAAGCAGATGAGGCCGAAGCCGACGAGGCTCGCCATCAGCATCCAGGCGAACACGTGGTTGCGGATGGAGATGTCGGCGAGGGTGGACCCGGTCGCGATGAGGCGGGATCTTCCTCGGGGACGTTGCCCGGCGTCTGCGGTTCGCTCATCACTGGGCCTGGGCGGCGCCGGCGGAAGCGCGCGAAGACTCGGGAGCGCGCCGCGGGGCGGTCTGGACCTCGATGCCGTCGGTCAGACGGTCCGAGCCCTCCACCACCAGCTTCTCCCCGGGGTGACGCCGGACAGGATCTCGACCCCGCCGTCACCGACGCGGATGCCGAGCTGGAGCGGCCGCAGCCGCGCCTTGTTCCCTTCCACGACGTAGGCCACGAACCCGCGGTCGCTGGCCTGCACGGCCTTCTCGGGCACCACGATCGCGTTGGCCTTGGTCTCCGAGGCCAGCGTGACCTCGGCGAAGAAACCGGGCTTGAGCACGCCCGGGTTCTTGACCCAGGCCAGCACTTCGACCTGCCGGGTCGAGGGGTCGGCCACCTCGCCCACGTGGTAGATCTGCGCGGTGAAGTCCGTGTTGCCCAGCGCGGCCACGTGGAAGCCTACCTGCTGCCCGACCCGCGCCCGCAGCGACTCGCCCTCCGACACCTTGAAGCGCAGGCGCAGGCGCGAGTTGTTGACGATGGTGGCCAGGATGTTTCCCGTCTTCACGAACTGCCCGGTGTCCACCGCCTTCGTATTGATGATGCCGGCATGGGGCGGACGCACCTCCGACCGGCGGCGGTTCTGGAGCGCGATGTCCCAGGCCGCCTTGGACGAGTCCGCGTCCGCGTTGAGGCGCTCCGTCTCCTGCTTCGACCGGTTGAGCTCCTCCGCGGCCACGAGCTTCTCGCGGGCGAGCTGCTCGCGGCGCTGCAGATCGGACTCCGCCCGGTGCGCGTCGGCCAGCTTCTGCTTGTAGGTGGCCTCGGCCTGCTCCGGCCTGGAGGCGGTAGCGCTCGGGGTCGATGCGCAGGAGCACGGTCTGCGGGCCCACGCGCAGGCCCTCGTCGAAGTTGACCGAGGTCACGACGCCTTCGACCTCCGCCGTGCACCTGGGCGACCTCGTCCGCCTCCAGGCTGCCCACGGCCTGGATCTTGTAGGTCACGTCGCGCGCGTAGACGGGCTCCACGCGGACGGTCAGCGACCGGGCCGAGCCCCGGACCGCGGCCGCTCCCTGGCTCGAATTCGAGCAGGCCCCCGCGAAGGAGGCGGCGAGAGCGACACCGAGGACCGGGAAAATGTTGTGTTTCAAGGGTCGCGACCTCGTCGGCACCCCCAAGCGGGCCCGACAAACGAGTATTGTGCGGCCCCCGCCCCCTTCCAAGTCACGTCTCCCCCAACGCCTGCAAAACTTTGTCAGGCATGGGCCTGGGGGTCCTGGGCCTAGAATCGGACTCATGGTGATGCACGATCCACGCGTACCCGAGACCCTCGAAGGATGGAGCCTTCTCCATCAGATGTTCCGGATCCAGTGGGAGGCCTGGCGCGCCCTGCCCGACGGCGAGCGGCGCCAGCGGGCGGCGTCCACGGTGGACGCTCTGGCCGCGATGCCGCGCGGCGAAGACGGAGCGACCGCGCTCACCACCCTCCTCGGCCACAAGGGCGACCTGATGCTCATCCACTTCCGCCGCGACTTCGACGCGCTGCAGGCCGCGCAGCTCGCCGGTCTCGCGCCTGCCCATCGCTCCCTACCTGGAGCCGACGACGTTCGTACGTCTCGATCGTCGAGCTCGGCATGTACGAGATGACGGCGCAGATCCACGTCCGGCTCAAGGAGAAGGGCCTGGCCGCGGGCGCGCCGGAATTCGAGAAGGCCTTCGACGCGGAGATGGACGAGCAGAAGAAGCGCGTGATCGGGCGCCTCTTCCAGGAAGTGCCGCGCGGCGGCACGTCTGCTTCTATCCCATGAACAAGCGGCGCGGCGAGCAGAAGAACTGGTACGCGGTGCCCGTGGAAGAGCGGGGGCGCATGATGCGTGACCACGGCATGATCGGCCGCCACTACGCGGGCGCAGTCACGCAGATCATCTCCGGCTCCATCGGCTACGACGACTGGGAATGGGGCGTCGACCTCTTCGCGGACGATCCCATCGTCTTCAAGAAGCTGATCTACGAGATGCGCTTCGACGAGGCCAGCGCCTGGTACGCGGAGTTCGGGGCCTTCTATATCGGCCTGCAGTTCCGCGGCGGACCAGCTCCCGCGCTCTGCTCGAGGGCGAGGTCCCGCAGCTCAAGAGCTGACCGCGGTCAGGACTGAGCCGGCCATGGCGGGCTACTCGAACGGCAAGGAGGCGCGTCCGATGAGCCCTATTCTCAAGGCCCATTTCACCGACTACGCCGCCTTTCACGGCACTCCGGGCAACCGGGCCTGCCATTACGTCGGCATCCCGCTCATCGTGCTCAGCCTGTTCGCGATGCTGAGCGCAGTGCCGCTCTTCGCGGTGAGCGGATTCACGGTCACGCTGGCGATGGTGCTCCTGCTCGGCGCGACGGTGTATTACCTGACCCTCGACCCCGTGCTCGCCGTGCTGATGTTCGCGATCTCGGCCGCGAGCATCGCCGTCGGGGCAGCATCATCCCCGTCGTCTGGGCGGTCGTGCTCTTCGTGGTGGGCTGGATCTTCCAGTTCATCGGCCACTACGTCTACGAGAAGCGCGCGCCCGCGTTCTACCGCAACCTGGCCCACCTGCTGGTGGGGCCGCTCTGGATCCTGGCCAAGGCCACCGGCCGCAGCTGATCGATCTCTCCCTCGCCAGGAATCTCCCGCATGAGCAGGAATCTGGTCGTCGCACGCTGCGCGGCGCCGCGCTCCTGGTCGCGCCTGCTTTCCGCTTGCGGCGGCAGCGACAGCACGAGCAACCCCACGCCGGGGGCGAGCGCGTCCACGTCGCCGGTGGGCTGCTCGGCCACGCCCATCGGCGGGCAGCCGACGTTGACCACGACCCTCTTCGTCCGCGGCCTGTCGAGCCCGCTCGATTTCCAGGTGCCGGCCGGAGAACGTACGCGCGCCTTCGTCGTCGAGCAGGGGGGCGCATCCGCATCGTCCGCGGCGGGCACTCGTGGGCACGCCGTTCCTCGACGTGAGCTCCAAGATCAGCTCCGGCGGCGAGCGCGGCCTGCTCGGGCTCGCCTTCCATCCGCAACTACACGAGCAACGGCCGCTTCTACGTCAACTACACCGACCGCCTCGGCGACACCCACATCTCGGAGTTCCGCGCCCCCTCCCACCGCCGATGCCGTCGACCTCGCCACGGAGCGCGAGCTGCTCTTCGTGCGCCAGCCCTTCGCGAACCACAACGGCGGCGGGCTCGCCTTCGGCAACGACGGCTTCCTCTATGCGAGCCTCGGCGACGGCGGCTCCGGCGGCGATCCCCAGGGCAACGGGCAGAACCCTCTCCACGCCGCTGGGCAAGCTGTTGCGCATGGACGTGGACCGCGGCAGCCCGTTCGCGGTGCCCAGCGACAACCCGTTCGTGCGCGCGCCGGCGCCTTCGGGGCCATCTGGGCCTACGGCCTGCGCAATCCCTGGCGCTTCGCGTTCGACCGCGAGACGGGGGATCTCTACATCGCCGACGTCGGCCAGAGCGCGGTCGAGGAAGTCGACTTCGCGCCCGCGCCGCGCCGGGGCGGCGAGAACTACGGCTGGAACACGATGGAGGGAGCCGCTGCTTCGCCCCCGCCAGCGGATGCACCACGACCGGCCTCACGTTGCCCGTCCTCGAGTACACCGCACTCCGAGGGTTGCTCGATCACGGGCGGCGTGGTCTACCGGGGCTGCCGCCTCCCGGGCTACGCAGGGTCGTATTTCTACGCGGACTACTGCACCGGGTTCATCCGCTCGTTCCGCATGCAGGGCGGCCAGGCCATGGACCGCCGCGACTGGACGGCGCCCCTGGGCCGGGGCATCAACGCCGTCACCGCGTTCGGCCGGGACGACGAGGGCGAGATCTACATCGTGGACCAGGACGGCGAGGTCTACAAGGTGGTGCCGGCCTCGTAAGTCGCTGAAGTGACGCCGCTCTCGCCGCCGCCCCCTGCGACAATTTGACGCAGGACGGTCTGCCCCTCTTCGCGTGCGACACTCCGCCCTGACGGCCCACCACCCTCGCGGTCGGTGCCTCCAAGGGAACCTCATGCGGCCTCTCTCCACCACGCTCTTCTCGCTCGGCGTCGCCGTCCTGTCCCTCTGCGCCACCGCGCAGGAATCGATCAACTACGCGAGCCTGGCCGGCCGGGTCACGGATCCGCAAGGCGCGTCGATCGCAGGCGCGGAGATCACGGCGCGGCATACGGGCACGAACGTCAAGGCCAACGCCGTCACGGAACAGGATGGGCGCTTCCGTTTCCCCTTCCTCAAGGTCGGTTCGTACGACGTCGACGTGCGGGCGCAGGGGCTTCAAGGCGTTTACCCGCCCCCTCACGCTGAACATGGGCGCCGCCTTCCAGGTTCCGATCACCCTCGAGGTCGGCGGACTGGAAGAGCGAGTCACCGTCACCGGCGACGCCGCCACCATCGAGACCGCGCGCAGCCAGATCGCGGGGACGATTTCGGCGACCGAAGTGGTCGGGCTGCCCATGAACGGCCGCAACTTCCTCGACCTCGCGCTCCTCGTGCCGGGCGTATCGCCCACCAACACCGCGAGCACACAGCTCTTCGCGGAAACGTCGGCCGTTCCAGGACAACGGCCTCTCCGTGGCCAGCCAGCGCAACTCTCCAACAGCTTCATCGTGGACGGCGTGTCGGCGAACGACGACGCCGCCGGCCTGAGCGGCATCCCGCTGGCCGTGAAGCAGTCGAGCAGTTCCAGGTCGTGACCTCCGGCGGCCAGGCCGAGCTCGGCCGCGCCCTCGGCGGCTACGTCAACGTCGTCACCCGCAGCGGCGACCAACGTGATCCACGGGAGCGGCCTACGAGTTCCTGCGCGACGAGGCCCTCAACGCCGCCAATCCTCCTCGGCCGCACGCTGCCCATGCGCCAGCAATCAGTACGGCGCTGAGCGTCGGCGGACCCGATCGTGCGCGATCGCACGTTCTTCTTCGCGAACGTCGAGCAGCGCGACCTCTCCCAGTCCGGGTCTCACGACGATCTCCGACGCGAGCGTGGCCGACGATCAACGGCGCCTGGCCGCCACCGGCTATCCGGGCTCGCCCGTCGCGACCGGCGTCTATCCGAATCCGGTGCACAGCACGCTGGGCTTGGCCAAGCTCGATCACCAGCGCGGGCTGCCACCAGATGAGCCTGCGCTACAGCCTCTACCTGCGTGGACGCGGACAACTCGCGCGGCGGCGGGAGGCCTCGGCGCGCCCAGCGCCTCCGCCGGCCTCGACAACGTCGATCACTCGGTGGCCTTCAGCGACACCTGGACGCCTGTCGGCGCGCACCGTCAACGAGACCGCGCGTGCAGTTCACCCGCGGCGACCTGCAGGCGCTGCCGACCGATCCCGTCGGTCCCGGCGGTCAGCATCTCGGGCGTGGCGTCGTTCGGGACGCTGTCCGGGAGTCCGACGCGAGCGGGTCAACACGCTGTTCGAGGTGGTCGACACGCTGTCGCACCAGGCGGGCGCCCACGCCCTGCGCGCGGGCGCGGACTTCCTCTTCAACGACGACACCATCACCTATCCGCGGTCGATGCGCGGCGCGTACACCGTTCTCGTCGCTGGCCGAACTTCCTGGCCGGCACTCTACAACAACGCCGGGTTCACGCAGACCTTCGGCGATCCCGTGGTGGCGCAGACGAACCCGAACCTCGGCCTCTTCGCGCAGGACGAATGGCATGCCGGATCGCGGCTGACGCGTCAACGCCGGCCTGCGCTACGACCTGCAGCTGCTCTGACACGATCGCGACCGACGCCGACAACGTCTCGCCGCGCATCGGGTTCGCCTGGACGCCGTGGGCCTCGCGCCGCACCGTGGTCCGCGGCAGCGCCGGACTCTTCTACGACCGCGTTCCGCTGCGCGCGCTGGCCAACGCGATCCTGTCCGCGGGCAACACGCACCGACCTCTCGAGGCTGCAGCAGACCAGCGTCAGCCTGTCGCCGACACCAGGCGGGCGGCGCCCGCGTTTCCCGAACATCCTGCCGGCGCCGGTGCCGCTCGGTCACGCTGCGTCAACCTGACGACGATGGACCGGCACATGCAGAACGCGCACTCCCGCAGGCCAGCGTCGGAGATCGAGCACCAGATCGGGCCGCGCACGACGGTCAGCGCGGGCTATCAGTACGTGCGCGGCGGCGACCTGCATCATCTCGGTGAACCAGAACGTGCCGTCCTGCGTCGCCGCCGGGCACGCAACAACGGCTGCCGGCCCGATCTCCGCCTACGCCAACAACAGCCAGTACTCGCCGCGCGCGCGCTCGACCTATCACGGGCTGCACTCTGTCGCTGCTGCAGCGGCCCGGCGCGCTGGGGTTACTACCGCGATCAGCTACACGCTCTCGAAGGCGATGAACAACGTCGGCGAGTTCTTCTTCAGCTCGCCGATCGATCCCTTCGACCTCGCACAAGGACTGGGGCCGCTCGGACGACGACCAGCGCCATCGCCTGGTCGTCCACGCGCGCCAGTCCACACGCCCTTCGAGGCCGGCGCACGACGGCTCTGGAGCAAGGTCACGCCACGGCTTCCAGCTGAGCGGCACGCTGCAGTACTACTCGGCGCTGCCCTCAACATCACCTCCGGCGTGACGACGATCCAGGGCACGGCGGGACGGCCGGTCGTCAACGGCGCGTTCATCCCCGGCAACGCCGGCCGGGACCGGACTTCTTCACCGTGAACCTGCGCCTGAGCCGCGACGTTTCGCATCCGCGGCCGGGCGAAGCGTGGAGAGCGCTGGCCGAGATCTTCAACCTGACCAACCGCGAGAACGTCGTGTCCCTGAACGGCAACTTCGGATCGGGCGCCTATCCGACGAACCCGTCTCCGACGTTCGGGCAGATCACCGCCGTCGGGCGACCCGCGCTCGGCCCAGTCTCGGCCTGCGCTTCACGCTTCTGATGGCGGAGGGCGCAGTGAAACGTGCGTCGCGGGCGCGTCGTGGCCGCGGTGTGCAGCGTGCTCATGCTCGGCGGCGCATCCGCGGCGCGCCCGTGCCGTCCCTGCGCCGATCCGGTCCGTCTCGCCGTCGAAGGCGCGACGAACAGCGGGCGTCTCCTGGCCGCATCGGGCTCGCGAGCGTGGTGGTCGACCTGGGCGGCGAGCGTCCCGGATCGACCGACGTCTACGCCGCCGTCAGCCGGGACGACGGCGCGACTCTTCGGGCGACCGACGCGCGTGAACGACGTCGGCGGGTGATGCCCGCGTCTCCGGGAGCAGGCGCCCCACGCCGCCATCGGGATCGGCCATCGATGTCGTGTGGTGCTCGACGGCAGGGAACCGCGGCCCGTAGTTCGCGCGCGCGCGCTCAGGGCCGGGGACGACGGCTTTCGCGCCCGCCATGACCGTTCACGCCGAAGACCTGCCCGGCGCGCGCGGATGGGCCTCGCTGGCTCGTCGATGCGTGAACGGCAGCCGCCCACGTGGTCTGGCTCGACGGGCGGAGCGGCCGGACCGCGGCGCCGGCGACTCCGGTCGATGCGCCAGGACATCTTCCACGCCGGTCTGGCGGAAGGACGGGAGCCACGAGGAGACGACGGTCGCGACCGACGTGTGCTTCTGCTGCAAGACGGCGGTGGCCGTCGGCCCGGATGGCGCCGTCTACGTCGCCTGGCGGCACATCTATCCCACGAACCTGCGCGACATCGCCGTGGCCCGCTCCACCGACGGCGGGAAGACGTTCTCGGCGCGCCGGTGCGCGTCAGCGAAGACGGATGGGCAGATCGACGGGCTGCCCCGACGACGGCCCGCGCCTGGCCGTCGACGAAACCGGCGTCCTGCATATCGCATGGCCGACCATGGTCGGCGGCGCCGACCGCGCGGTGAAGGGGATCTTCTACAGCTATTCCGCCGACGGCGGGCGTACCTTCGCGCCGCGCCAGCGTATCGACGATGAGGGCACCGGCGCCGCTCATCCGCAGACTCGCGGCCGGGGCCGGCCACGTGGCCATCGTCTGGGACGAGGCGGGCGCGATCGCGCGCGCGTGCCTGCGCGAGGTCTCGAGCTGATCCGAAGAGGCCGGGCGGGACGCCCGTGTCTCGGCGCCATCCGGGTCTTGAGCGCCGGGCCGGCGGTCTATCCCGCCATCGCGGCCACGCCCTCGTCCCTGGTGGCGGCGTGGACGGAGACGGCGGCCGCGGGCTCGAGATACGCGTGAGGCGCCTGCCCCGCCCTTGACGCGCGGCGACCCATGAGGCGTGGAATACCGCGTCCATGAGCGTCGCCGAAGGCGGAGGCGCCTCTTTCCGAGCCCGTCGATCACCGGGCGCGCATCAGCCTGGACTGGCTCGTCCGCCTGCGCGGGGCGGGTGCGGTGGTCACGACGGGCGGCGACGATCGGTCGCCGCCGAGGTGATGTTCGGCCACATGCCGCTGGCACGGCTTTTCTCCTACGTGGGCGCCCTGGCCGCCACGAACCTCGTCCTCGCCATCGTCAGGAATCGCACGTCCGCGCCGCGCCTCCTCTGCGGCGCGGTGCTCACGCTGGACACGCTCCTCCTCCGGACTCCTGCATACGGTGGGCGGAGCCTACAACCGTTCAGCATCCTCTACCTCGTCCATCACCCTGGCCGCCGTGGTGCTCGGCCGTGCGCTGGACATGGTCCCTGGCCGCGCTCTCTGTCGCCTGTTACGGGCTGCTCTTCGCCGCCAACCACCCGCGGCAGGCGCGCGGGGCCACGGACATGCGCATCCACCTCCAGGGCATGGGGTCGCATTCGTCGTGGCGCTGCGCTGACCGCGTATTTCGTGGTCCAGCTCTCCTCCGCCATCGAGCGACCGCGACGCCGAGATCGCGGAGATGCACGGGCCAAGGCGTCGCCCGCCACGAGAGTCTGGCCTCCGTCACCACCATGGCCGCCGGTGCGGCCCACGAGCTGGGCACGCCCTGGCCACCATCGCCGTCGTGAGCCAGGAGCTCGAGCGCACGGTCCGCAACCCTGCCCGTGTCCGGAGCGGGCGCGTCTGGCCAAGACGTGGGCCTCATCCGCACGGAGCTGGCGCGGTGCCGCTCCATCCTGAACCGCCTCTCCGCCGAGGCCGGGCAGCCGCGCGGCGAAGCACCCGTCGAGCTGAGCGCGTCGACGACGTCGCGCGTGGCCGACGTCCTGGAAGGAGTGCCCGCGGCGCGGCGATCGCGGATCCGTGTCTCGACCGAGCTCAGCGGCGCCGCCCTGCGCCTGCCCCGCGCCGGCGCTCCTCCAGGTCACCCAGAACCTCAGTGAACGCGCTGGAGGCCGGTGACGGCGGCGTCGATTTCCGCTTCGCGGTCTCCGCGGGCGGCGTTCAGATCGTGGCTCAGCGATCGCGGGGTCGGCATGAGCCGCGACGTGCTCAAGCGCGTCGGGGAACCCGTTCTTCTCCACCAAGCCGCCGGGCACCGGCTCGGCCTGGGCGTCTTCATCGCGCCGCACCCTGAGCGAGCAGATGGGCGGCCGCTTCCGTCTGGAGTCCGAGCGCGGGCCGCGGCACCGCACCGCCATCGTCGAGATCGAGTCCGCCGCCCCGCTCGCCTCCGCCGGGAAATGCCGTCTGAGACCGCCGTCGCCCGCAGCCTCCTGATCGTCGAAGACGACGACGTCCTGCGTCCGCGGCTGGCGCGCGCTTTCCGCGAGCGGGGCTTCCGAGGTCCGGAGGCGCCGGACGTGGATACGGCGCTCGAACGCGCGCGCAGCGATCCTCCGGAGTACGCGCTCGTCGATCTCCGGCTGGGCACGCGCTCCGGCCTGGAGGTCGTGCGCGGCCTCGCCGAGCTGGACCGCCACCGCCGTCGTCGTGCTCACCGGCTACGGCAGCATCGCGACCGCCCTGGAAGCCGTGCGCCTCGGCGCGACCCACTACCTGACGAAGCCCGCGGACGTCGCGACGATGTGCTGGCCGCGTTCGCGCGGGGAGCGGGCGGGGCCTCCAGCGCGCCCGATTCCACCCATGCCGGTGAAACCGCTGCCGGCGCCGACTTCCACGCCGACGCTGGCGCGGGTCAGTGGGAGCACATCAACCGCGTCCTCTCGGACTGCGGCGGCAACGCGTCCCAGGCCGCCCGGATCCTCGGCATCACCGCCGGTCCTGCAACGCAGCTCGAAGTACTCCACTCCACGTTGACCGGCGCGATCCGGGGGCGTAGGTTGGTCGGGAGGCATGCGCGCGCGCCTCCTGCCTGGCCGTCCTCCTCGGCGCGACGTCTCTCGTTCCCTCACCATCGTCCGCCTGCGATTCCACCGGATGCCTCCTCCTCACGCGCGGCCAGAACGGCGTGATGGCGAAGGGCACATGGCGGGTCGACCTTTCCTTGCGGGAACACGGACCAGTCGGACCCTCGCCGCGGTGGCGATCCGCCACCGCGTCCTGCGGCCCAAGATCTACTTCGAGCAGGAGCGGGTGATCCCCGCGTACCACCTCGACCGCGACGGCCGCGAGCGCTTCCTCCAGGCCGACCCTGGCGTACGGCCTGTTCGACCGCGCCACGGTGTTCCTGCTCGCTCCCGGCGGCGACGCAGCGCGCCCAGGACGTCGTCCATGGCGCGGTCAACACGGCCTACGACATCTGGGGCGTCGGGGACGGAATGATCGGCCTGCGCCAGTCGCTCGCCGCTCGCGGCGCGCGTTGGTGGGGGGCCTGGCCCTCAAGGCGCCCCCTGGCCCAGCACACCCTGATCGACGAATACGATCAGACGATCCTCGAGCCGACCCTGCAGCCGGGCAGCGGGGCCTGGAGCGTGGTTCCGTCCCTGCAGTACTCCTTTACCGGCCTCGTTCCGACATCTCCTGGACGCGACTCGGCGTCCTGCAGATCACGACTCACTAACGACCACGACTACCGCTTCCGGCAACGAGGCGATCGCGACGCGGCGCGAGCCGCCCGCTCGTGGGCGCCCTCAGCGGATCGCTTCAAGCCAAGGTGTTCCACAAGGACCGCAGCACGTATCGCGCGAGGCCGGCGTGGCCTCACGGGCACGACCGTCGTGTACCTGACGCCCGGCGTGCGGTTGCGTGGCCCGCGGGGTGGGCCTGTACACGTTCTTCCAGGCGCCGGTGTACCGGTACGCGGGCGAGGCGCAGCTGGCGCCACGAGCTACGGGTGGCTGATCGGGCTCACGCGGTCGTTCTAGCCGCGTTGCCTCATTTCGTGGGACGGACACACCCCGGTGACAGCTCCCTCACCATTCGGACATAGAGCGCGAGGCGCAAGAGCCCGATGCGCGCGCGCCGCATGTCGACATGCGCTTCGTCTCGATGGGCCCCTCGGTGCAGCCGCGGGTTCTGCGCGTCGCATTCGAGGTTCCTGGCCGTACTGCCGCCCTCGGCCCGCTTCGCGCGGGAGGCACGGTCGTAGACCGCCGCGCAGTCAGTCCGGCCGCATCCGCCTGTCCGGCGGCGACGTTGGCCGCGAGCTTCGGAAGGACCCGCCGCCGCAATTCGAGGTTGATTGTGCTGGACCATGACGGCGACGAACATCGACGCGGCCTCGGTGCCCACCATGTCGTAGGTCGGAACCCCATGGTCTCGAACATGGCCTCGAGCGGTCGCGCGTTCTCGCGATCCATCTCGGTCATCTTCTCGATGTCGAAGTCCTTCGCCTCACGCGGACCGCCTGATCGGGGACGTAAGGCGCCGGATCTCGTCACTGAAGCGCGGGATGGGTGGGAGGGTGCCGTAGGGCGTGCGCCGTGACCCTCTCCTGTCGAGCGCGCGCTTCGCAATAGAGGACGGCATCGGGCGGCACCGCGTGCCGCGCCAATGCACGCTTCGCCTCCGCGGTGCGTTCTGGCCTGGGACTCTTCGGGTCCGGAAATGCGCAAATGAGGACCACGAACTCGTGAGGCCGCTTCGTCGCCGACTTCGGCGACGGTGGAAGGCCTCGCTTCAGGAAGACCTGCCGGCCTTCGTCGATTGCGGCCGCGAGGTCTGCCCCTCGTCCCCGAACGAGAGAACGGGTATGCAGGAGCTGGGAATCCGTTCGGCCGGAGCGGGATCCTTCGAGGCCGGGTTGCAGTGCGAGGAATGTGGCGAGCAGTTGAGGAGCGTGCATCGCGGACGTGGCCGGGCCCCGCTAATGGGTGACCACCACTCCCTGAAACGCGGTGTCCGCCGGCCGCTGCGGGTCGCGGAAGTAGCACGCCGCGAACCGCGGCAGCGGCTCCGTCGTCTTCCGCTCACCCGGCTGGAGGAGATCGTGAGGGCCGCGCACCCCGCCTGATCGCTGCGCACCGTGTCCACCACCAGGTTCCACACCGCCGAGTCTCGTTCACGAACGTGGCCTGCACCCCGTTGAAGGGTGCAGGGTGGACGGCTGACCGCGGCCGCGGTGAGGCGCACGGGGATGTCCGCTCCGTAGTCGTCGGTGTTGCTCACGGCGGAGGTGCTGCGGGTGATGGTGCTGCTGCCGCAAGCGCAGAGCACGAGCGCGGCCGCGGCGACGAGCCCCCTCCGGATCCGGATGCGCCTCGTGCCCATGGCCTCGAGCGAGTATACCCGCGCGCCTTTCAGTGCATCCCACCGTGCGCGTGCGCACCGTGGGGACGTGTCCCCAGCGCAGCCGCGCGAACACGTGGGTCGAGACGGGGTGCGCTCCGTACGCCTCGATGCAGGCTCGAGGGCACGCCGTAGAAGGTGACATCGGCGCCCAGCCCGAAGTTGAGGCTGCCCCGAACTGCGACGCTGCGCAGGTAGCCAACGGTCAGCGCGCTCACGGGCACGGTCTCTTCCGCCCCGCCCGAGTCCTCCGCGTCGAGCTGCTTCTCCGCGAGCAGCTCGCGGTCTTTCTCCGCGCGCTCCGCCCGCACGACGTGGTCATGCGACGTCGCTTGCCGCCGCTTCGGGCGAGAAGGCGTCGGACGTCCCATGGTCCTCGTCCGTTCCTTCCCGCATCAGCGAGACGGCCAGCGGCCGGTCCGCTCGTCCCCGTAGTGGAGGGACGCGGTCGTGCGGCGAGGTCGCCGGGGACGAGCTCTTCCGCGTCCGCCACGAACCCGTGCAGACCTGGGCCGACCATCCGTGCCCCAGCCGCAGCTTGAGCCGAGCGGACACGAAGTCGGCGAGCATCCTCCGTCGATGTTCCAGCGATGTCCGTCGGGCTCGCGCCCGTGGAAGGAGGAGGCCTCCAGCGCGACGCGGCCTGCCCCATCCCGCGGTGATCACGTTGCTCGTGATGTGGGTGGAGTCGAGCCAGTGGTGCGACAAGGGCGCCGTCGGGTTCTCGCCCGCGGACGCGCGGTGCATGGAGGCGACGGGCCAGGGGCGAGCTCTCCCACCGGCGCCAGCCTGCAGCCAGACCGCGCCCGCGCCGACGGGATGGCGGTAGGTCGCGGACAGGTTCATGAAGCAGAAGTCGTGCGGATGCTGGTGGTCCACCAGCGGCTGGCCGTTGAGCGCCTCCCCGTCTGGAACAGCCAGGCGTGCCCCCTCGGGGAAGGTCGCCGGCTCGAGCGAGTTCATCATCATGAAGGTGAGGGCGCCCACCCGCGAGGTCGCGCTGGAGCATGAGCGTGTTCCGGTTGCTCACGATTCGATCGCCCTGCGTCGCCGAGGAGGTCCGCCTGGTCGTTGAGCTGGAGACGCGATGCCACTTTGTAGCGAACGACCACGAGGGCATGGCCATGCCGCCATGGGATCGTTCGCGGTCATGCGTCATCCGGCTCATGTCATGGACTCGAGAGCGGCTGAGGCGCGGCTCTGCGGTAGCAGGCGAGCAGGCGCGGCCCGGGCGTCACGACCAAGCTCACGCTGGCGATACCAGTGTGCGGCGTTTTATCCCTCACGAGGCCCTGGGCACGCCGAGATCATGACCCGCCCCGCGCATGAAGCGCGATCAACCGCCTGCGACGTGGAAGAGGTCGTTGTGGCCCCAGGGCACGTCCCTGGCCGTAGCAGCCGAGCTGGATGATGGCCCAGCACGGACGCGGCCACGCCGGCGACGAGCCAGGCCGCGCCACGCCAGCTGCGCAGACAGAGGACGGCGTGAGGCCAGGAGCCGGCCAGCGCCAGTCGCGAAGTCGCGGGTAGTAGCGGAACTGGAGCGAGCACGATCAGCGCCGCCGCCACCGCGAGCAGCCGGGCGACCAGAGGGCGAGCACCGCGCGGCGCGCGCTGCCGGCAGCACGACGGCCAGCGATGCGCCGTGGAGGATGCAGGAAGTTCCGCGATCCACCGTCATGGGTGAGGCGCCGAACAAGGCCGTGGGTCTGCTTATCCAGGACAGGCGGCGCGTACCGTGGGACGTCCCCGCAACTACGGCGACGCCGCCAATGCAAAGCGGCCGCCAGCAGCCGGGCTTTACCAGCCGTATTCCCAGGCCACATGGCGGCGCCGAGGCGCCCAGCGGCGAGGAGGTGGTCCGTCGTCCACGTGGTGACGACGCCCGTCAGAACATGCGGCCAGTCAGGGCTCGAAGAAGGACGGAACAGGGGCTCAGGCGCGATAAACGACCGCGGAGCCACCCACCCACATGACGCGCGGTGTCGAGGAGCATAAGTAAGACCGCCGTCTCGCGCTTCGGTATCAATGGCGCAACCCGGCACTGACCTGGGCGCGAAAGTGCGATATCGTCAGGTGCGGAAACAGGCCGGCCTTCCTCGTCCGGGCCTCGAAAGTCTGCGCAGCTCAGCTGGCGGGCCCTGAGCGCGCCAGGGTCTCCGCGCCTGATGGTCTGGCGGGGATCCCGCGCTGGCGACCGATCCACGCGATCTTCACGCAAGCGCAGTCACACGGCGCGGCCGCCCAACTCCAACGGCTGTGTGCATCGTATGTTTTGTTGTTGCCCAGGAGCGCACATCGTCAGGTCGCAGCGCCATTGCCCGGAGCGCGCCAGCCCCTGGGAAGGCGATCCGTCTACTCCGCAGGAGGCTGGAGGTGCGGACCGGGGGCTGGCGCGCGTCGCCGGCGCTCCGGCTCTCTGACGTCCCAGCCGTCGTGGAACCCAAATCCGGGGCCACACGCGATCCGCCAGGCGGCGGGCGATCTCGACGCGTAACGGTTCCGCAACACCTGGAGCAGATGGGCGCCGCGGCCGGGCACCGCCACAGCCACTTTACGCTGAGCACGGGAGCGGTGGCGCTCGACAAAGCGTCGCGAGGCCGGACCACATCTGCTTCAGCTCGACGGGACCTCGTCCACGCCTGGAGGCTGACGCAGCTCGACGCGCGGATGCAGCGCGCGGATCAGGAAGCATCCCCGGCGCAATCTCCGGCTTTTGTTGCTGTGGGTGCTGGGCAGGGGCGGCAACCGCCCTGTTACTTCAGCGGGATGGCACGCACCGGTGGGGACGTGGTAGAGCACGGCGGACATCGCAGCCGGGGTCGCCCGCCACGTCGAAAGCCAGGCCCTCAACGCCTGCACGGTGGTCGGACGTCCGGCACGGCGGGTTGTGAGCGCAGTGCCGCAGGCTCCATGTCCGCGACCTTTGGGCACGCCGCTCGCGACCATGATGGCCTCGAGGGGCTGGATGCCGCGACCACCGAGCCACTGCAATGCCGATGGAGCAAGGAGGAGTACTGGGCCCCACGAGCGCGAAGCCGAGGGCCGTGCGCCTGCTGCACCCCGCTCATCTCGTGCCCGGTCTTGGGGCGTCGCCGAGATGCTTCCACTGCACGAACCTCGGTGACGACGCGCACGCGGGTGCCCGCCGATGCTCGGCGAAGCCAGGGGACCTTCACGCCGATGCAGTGTGAGAGACGCCAACCGCGGCCTGAGTCCGCAACCGCGGCCGCGCAAACGCGAGCACGCTCGCGTGCCCGGCGAGGACGGCGAGGGAGCAGCAATACGCATGGCCACGTTGCGGGCCGTCGAGGTCTTCGGCCCGGAAGATCGACGCCCGAGACGCGTCCGCGTCACGGCGACCTCTTCGTGCCAGGACGAACCGGGTATGGCGACGTAAACTCGCCACGGCGGCGCAGCCGCCAGGACGCGGGCGCACGCAGACCTGAGCGCGGGCAGCGGCCGGATGGCACCGCGATCGACGGCCGTAGCATCGGAGGCGCCGCGACGGCGTGGAGGCGGGGCGGCGTCACCGGCACGCAACGACCGCGATCGGTTTCCCCCGCTTCCAGCGCGGCCGTCGGTCGTCGACGTCCTCGAACCCGAGGTGCTCGGCCGCGGATCTTCTTGCACGAGGTCGACGCTTCCGCGGGGTGGTCCTTCTCCTGGGCGATGGCCAGCCAGTAGTAGAGGTCGAGGTTCGCGGATGGAGAACGGGCTGGCCCTGCGATCGCCCGCTGCAGCCGGTCGATCGCAGGGGAGCGCGTCCGGACTCCAGGAACAGGGCGGGCGAGGATCTCGGTGGCGGTGGCGATTCTCGCCGCGTTGCGCGGGCACGCGCTGCAGCAGCGAGATGGCGCGCGTCGCGATCCCCCCCGCCGCCGCCGCCGCCTCGGCCGCTCTTGAAGGTGAGGCCAGCCTTCTCGAAGAGCGGGGATGGCCGCGGCGGCCTGCCCGGCCTCTCCGTAGGGCTTGCCGCCGTCTCCGGCTCGTTCGGCGCGCTCGCAGACACTGGGCGGCGAGGTCCTTGTGCCCGGCGCGGATGTAGACGCCGCCCGCGGCGCCGGCTTCCTGGCCGCCTCATACGCGCCGCGGCGTCCGCCAGCATCGACCTGCTCGAAGAGCCCGCGAGCGCTGGTTAGTCCTGGCCTTCGAGGAAGTGCCACGTCGCCACTCGGCCTTCCGCGCTCGAGCGCGACCTCGCCGCGCGAGGTTCGCCGCCTTCACCCGCTTCGCTCGCCCTCTTCTCGTAGCGCGTGCAGCCCGCGCGCTGTCCTCCGCGCGCAGGTACAGCTCGGCCGCCTTCGCGGCGTATTGCCCTGCGCATGCAGACGTCAGCCGCTTCCTTGAAGTAGCCGCCGCCGCGTAGATCTGCAGCGCCTGGGGGAGCTGGCCCGGCACGCTCGAGAGCTGGCCCGCCTGCAACGCGGTTTTCTGGTCGGCGGAGGGCGTGGTGGAGGAATACTGCGTGCTGAAGGACGACGCCTCCATGAAGTGCTTCCTCGTAGCACTCCGCCGCCCTTTCCCACTCCTCCTTCTTCTGGTAGGCCTCGGCCGCGCGCAGCGGGTAGCCGCCCTTGTTGTAGAGGTCGGCCGCCTTGTCCTCATTGCTCCGGCCACGCCGAAAGGCGCGCCGCCTCCAGGGGAGTTGCCCTTCCTCGAGGAAGGCTGCGCCGCCTCGCCGGCTTCTGGCCGCGATGTAGACGTTCGCAGCCTTCTTGAGTCCGCCGGACTGCAGGTAGTGTTCCGCCGCCTTGTCCAGCTTGCCCATCTTCTCGAGGGTGGTGGCGGCCGCGAAGAACTCCTGGCCTTCCAGGTACGCGTCCGCGGCCTCGGACAAGCGCCCGGCATCTTCGAGCAGCTTGCCCGCGGCCAGGGAATGGCCCGACTTCCGGTACGACGCGATCTGGCGGTTGAGCTTCCCTTCGCGGTAGGTGGGTCCGAGGACCTTCCCGAGGACGTCGTCCATCCGCCGGCCCCGCCCGGAGTCTTGATGTTTACGCGCGAGACGAACTGCCGATAAGCGAAAAGCAGACGCCGACGCGATGAGGATGCGGGGAAGGTACGGAATGGAAAAGAGAAAATCCATTGTTCGACCCGGCCTCGGAGCGTCGGGTGGAAGAGATTATAGACCGCTCGGTGAGGTATCCTCATCGCGTCCCCATGGCATCTCCCCATCTCGTGGATTGAGCCGGAGCGCGGCGGCCTGCGTCCGGGGCCTGGGCCTCCTCGAGGCCACCACCCTCATCGTCGGCAGCGTCATCGGCTCAGGGATCTTCGTCGCCCCTCGATCATGGCCGGCTACGTCCAGACTCCGGGCCTGCTGCATGGGCCTCTGGGTGGTCGGCGGGATCCCGACTCTCTTCGGCGCGCTGGCCTACGGCGAGATGGCGGCGGCTCCTGCCGCGGGCGGGCGGGCAGCATACGTGTTCCTGAAGGAGGCCTTCAGCCCGCTGTCGGGGTTCCTCTACGGCTGGACGTTCCTCCTCGCGATCAATACCGGCTTCATCGCCGCCGTCGGCGTGGCCTTCGCGAAATACCTCGGGGTCTTCCTGCCCGCGATCGGCGAGGGGACCGTCCTCTTCAGCCTCGGCCGCTACCCGTTCACGACCGCGCAGGCCGTCGGCTCTCATCGTGATCGCCGCTCCTCACCTGGATCAACATCACCGGCCTCGAAATCGGGCGCGATGGTGCAGAACGTCTTCACCATCGCGAAGGTCGCGGCCATCGCGGTGCTGCTGATCCTGGCCGTGGCCAGCGGAAGGGCTCGCCTCCGCACTTCCAGCCCGTGATCGGCGCCGCCCTGGGCCGGAAGGGATCAAGATCGGCCTCTTCGCGGCCATGGCGCGTGGCCATGAGCAAGGCCCTGCTCTCGCCTACGACGCCTGGAACTCCGTCACCTTCGCCGCCGAGGAGATGCGGGAGCCCGAGAAGAACCTTCCGAAGGCGCTCGTGCTGCGGCACTATCTGGCATCGTCGGCTTCGCCTACCGCGCGGCGGTGGCGGCGTCACCCTGTACATGGTCCCGATCCAGGAGATGTTCGCGCGGTCAAGGACAACCGCATCGCCGCGGAGGCCGCGCAGCGCATCGTATCGGCGCTCCCGGGCCGCCTTCATCGCGATCGCGATCATGATCTCGACCTTCGGCTGCGTGAACGGGCTCATCCTGGCCGGCGGCGCGCGTGCTGTACGCGATGAGCCAGGACAAGCTCTTCTTCAAGCGCGCGGGCGACGTCCATCCTGGTGTACCTGCACGCCGGCGCCACGCGCGCTGTTCACTGCAGGGCGCGGTCGCCGCCGTGCTGACCTCGACCGGCACCTACAACGACCTCCTGACGATGGTCGCGTTCGTTGTCGCTGCTCTTCAACCACGCTGACCGTGGTCGCCCTGTTCGTCCTGCGCCGGCGCCGTCCCGACTGCTGCCGCGGCCGTACCGCGCCTGGGGCTATCCGGTTCTCCCCGACCCTTTACATCCTGGTCTCGACCTTCTTCCTGTATTACATCCTGGTCGGCGATCCGCGCGGAACGCGCGGGATCGGTCTCGGCCTCGCCGCCCTGGGCCTTCCGGCCTCACGCCTACTGGAGCCGTCAGCGGGCGTTAACTTCCGATAAGTCGTTGACTTAACCCACCAAGCTGACTATCCTGCCCGAGGACCCTTGTCTCAGGGGTTCGCGTGTCGTTCGGGACCGCTGATGACGACTCGCCGGCCAGACAAGACGGCGGCGCCGCCCAACGCCCGAGGATCCGTCCGCCTCCAACAAGCTGCTGACGTCCGAGGACTCCTTCGGCGACATTGGTGGACGGACGATCCGCCGGAGCCGGTGGCCAGAGGCCGGCGGCGGTCGCGCCCGCGAACCGGAAAGGCCCGATCAAGGTCCAGGGTGAAGCGAGCCCGGCGTCCCCGCGAGACGCGCCGCTCGCTTCGCCGCCGACGCCGGGCGAGAGAGCTGCCAGAGACGTGGCGGCGCTGCTCGACGCGTTCCGAGGACTCCGCGAGTCGGCCTTGCGCGAGGAATGGCCTCGAGGGCGCCGGGGATCGAAGAGCTGATCGACGAGGATCCGCGCGGTCCTGGCCGAAGAGGAGTCCGCGCCGCCCCCACGCCAAAGCGGCCGGAACCGCCGCCGGCGGTCCGAGCAGTCGGAAGAAGACGACCTGCTGGACAAGATGCTCGGCACCGCGCCGGTGGGATGGCGCCGCCGCCCGCGCCCGAACCCCCGCCGGGCCCGAGCTGGAGCCGCCCGCCGTCGCCCCCGAGCCGCCTCCTCGAAGTCTCGGTCACTCCCGCGGACGACGACGACGACCTGCTCGACGTCCTCACGCCGATGGCCGAGCCGACACCGCTTCCCGGCGCCCGTCGCCGCCGTCACCCATCCGGACGAGCACCCGGTCGCCGACGAGTCGCAGTCGCTGCGCGCGACCTCCTCAGACCTCAGCCGCCCCGCCGCGGGAGAGCCGGTCGAGGCCATCAGGCCGGCGAGCCGGACGTCCGCAAGTTCACGGCGGCGGCGCCGCGCAGAAGCCCTGGTCGCGCCCCGGGGCCGGGCCTCGACCTCGCCGCGCTGGCCGAAGACGCGTTTCGCGAGCGCGGAAGAGCCGGCACCACCCAGGGCCGGCTCATCGAAGACGCCCCGAGCCCGCGTCCGCGGAGGGCGCCGATCATCGACGGGCCGGCGGCGACGGTGCCCTTGCCGCGCCGAGCAGCGGCGGCCAGGGCTACGGCCCCTACCAGCTCCTGGAGTCGCCGTCGGGGGCGGCACGGCCGAGGTCTTCAAGGCCAAGCGCAGCGGGTGTCGAGGGGTTCGAGAAGGTGGTGGCGGTGAAGCGCATCCTGCCCCACCTCTCCGACAACAAGGAGTTCGTGGACATGTTCATCGACGAGGCCAAGATGGTGGCCGGCCTCACCCACCCGAACATCGTCCAGATCTTCGACCTCGGCAAGCATCGACAAGAGCTACTACATCGCGATGGAGTACGTGCACGGGCGCGACCTGCGCACGATCCTCCGCCGGGCCAAGGAGCGCGGGCTCGCGCTGCCCGCTCGACCTCTGCGGCGCTCGTCGTGAGCACAGGTCTGCTCGGCCCTCGAGTACGCGCACCGCAAGAAGGACGACCGCGGCCGGCCGATGCTGATCGTCCACCGCGACATCAGCCCGCAGAACATCCTGATCTCGTTCGAGGGCGACGTGAAGCTCACGGACTTCGGCATCGCCAAGGCCGCGAGCAAGGCCACCGTCACCGACGCGGGCGCGCTGCGCGGCAAGCTCCTCTACATGAGCCCGGAGCAGGCCTGGGGCAAGCCGATGGACCGCCGCTCCGACGTCTTCTCGCTCGGGCATCGTGTTCTACGAGATGCTCACCGACCAGAAGCCGTTCCTGGGCACCTCCGAGATCGAGCATCCTCGAGACGGTGCGCGAGTGCCGCGTGCCGCCCCCGTCCAGCGTCAACCCGCGACATCCCGCGAGCAGCTCGAGAAGGTGGTGATGAAGGCCCTCGAGCGCGACCCCGAGCGCCGCTACCAGGACGCGGCGCGAGATGCTACCGCGACCTGGAGCGCGTCCTGCACGAGCGGCAGCCCGCCCCGACCGGCGTCGAGCCTCGCCCGCTTCCTGGAGATCGCTGTTCGACGAGCACGAGCGGGGCGACGTCGGTCGCCGAGGGCCGCGACGCGCCGCCCGCGCCGGGTCGCGGCAGTCGACGAGCTCGCAGCGAGCGATGCGCGGCCGCCGCCGGCGGAGCCGCCGCCGGCCCCAGCCGACGAGGACCCGATGTCCATCCAGAAGCTCCTGAAGCGGTTCGGCATCAAGTAGAGAAGGACGTCTCCAGCATGGCGCTCTCGAAGGAGCAGGCGCAGTTCTACCAGCAGACGCTGGAGATGACGCCGCAAGCAGATCAACGACCTCAACGCCCAGATCGAGGAGGAGCTGGCGAAGGTCAAGGAGCGCCTGGCCGAGCTGCAGAACGCCGAAGAACGCCGCCAAGCAGATCTACGACGGCGCCTGCAAGATGCTCGGGGTCGAGAACGACCTCGAGAAGGAGGAAGACGGGTCACGGAGTAACGCGGGCCTAGCTGCCATGGCCTGGTTCCGGCGCGAGCACGAGCCCCTTCCCGCGCAGCGAGCAGGAGAGCCGCGTCCCCGAGGGTCTCTACGTCAAGTGCGACTCGCTGCAAGGAGACGCATCTACCGCAAGGAGGTGGTCGGCAACCTCAGGCGTCTGCCCGCAAGCTGCGCCTTCCACTTCCGCATCTCCGCCCGGCGAGCGGCTGGACCTTGCTGTGCGATCCCGGCTCTGGGAGGAGTTCGACCGCGAACCTCGTCAGCTCCGATCCGCTGCAGTTCAGGGACACCAAGCCCTACGCGGACCGGCTGGAGGACGGCAAGGCCAAGACGGACTCGCTACGACGCGCTGGTGAGCGCGGTGGGCACCATGGGCGGCCTGCCCACCGTGATGGCGGCGATGGAGTACGGCTTCATCGGCGGCTCGATGGGCGTGGTGGTGGGCGAGAAGGTCACGCGCGCGGTCGAGCGCGCGACCCGCGAGCGCTCGCCCTCGCTCATCGTCTCCTGCTCGGGCGGGGCGCGCATGATGGAGGGCACGCTCTCGCTGATGCAGATGGCCAAGATCTCGGCGCGCGCTGGCCCGCCTCGACGCGGCGCGGCTGCCCTTCATCAGCGCTGCTGACCGATCCCACCACCGGCGGCGTCACCGCGCTCCTTCGCCATGCTGGGCGACCTGAACATCGCCGAGCCGGGCGCGCTGATCGGCTTCGCCGGCCCGCGCGTGATCGAGCAGACCATCCGCCAGAAGCTGCCCGAAGGGCTTCCAGCGCGCGCGAGTTCCTGCTCGAGCACGGCATGCTGGACATGGTGGTGGACCGCCGGGAACCTGAAGGCGACGCTGGTGAAGTCGTTCGGGTTCTTGTTGTTGAACTAGGGGCACTGGTTGCCCAGCGAGGGCCTCCGGATCTGCACCGAGCTGAGGCGCTTAGTGCGCGATTGGCCTCGTCAGCTCGGGTTGGGCTCACGGACCTTGTTCTTGACGTCCTCCCCGCGAGACGCCTCTCCTTCGACGTCTCTCTTAGCCGCCCTCCACGGCTCCCGGGATGCCATGTGTTATTGCCACGCCCCTCCCCGCAACGGCCTTGGCATCGCGGTAGGGAGTGCCACCGAACAAACGGTCACACAACCCACCGCCAGCCTGCGGTCGACTGCCCACCATATCAAGAGAGCCGTGTGCGACGCGGCGCGCCTCCGTACGACGATAGTCCCCACAACGCCCGCCGGGGATCACACCGTATAGATACCGACTTATGCCGGACGTAACGGTAAAGCAAACATTCCGCCGATGGTTAGGCCCAGATCCCCTCCTCGTAACAAACCGGTAGCCCGTGACCACCTTCACGTCCCGTAAACATTGCTTGCCCTCCAGGCAGCCAGCACTGCCCAGGTTCTCGCGGCGGCGGCTCCGAACAATACCGCACTTCAAATAGCTACTCGATCCGTACCTTGTAGCACCCCCAGCTCCCCCACACCAAGACCCTCTCCGGGGCCACCGCCGGCGCCGAACATCTGCCCTTCTCCGTATATTGGTGGGGCTTTTTGCCAGGCCAGAAGGCAAAGAACAGGTGGCTGCTTTAAAACCCTCGGCACCAGGTGTGTTGGTGCGGAGTACGACGCTCGCCGGCATTGACGACGGTCGGTTGACGGTGCCCATACGTACATATCGATACAGCGTAGGCGAAAGCTCATTCCGCGCCGGCGGATCACTGGCGTCACCCTCCCGCGGGTATCGGGACTTCAATCTGCGGAAGGGGATGTCGGTGGAGGGTCTCGTCCATCCCCGAACAGGGCGGTCACGATTCGGCCGGGCGGCCGCGAGTTCGAGAGCGGTAAAGGCGGCCACCGCGGTTTCAGCGAAACGCCCGGCAAATGGAAGCTGCTCACGCCGCCAGGCAAAGAAGCGCGAGCCACCGCCGCAACCGTGGGCAGATCCTCTCGTCAGCCCGGATCCAGCGGGCTGCATCGGCTCCAGTTGCGCGCGTTCGGCGGCGCAGCGGGCTGCTGACCGAGGCGGACTCGAAGCGGCGGCCGCCCGGCCTCAAATGACGTTCGGCGGAGACGATCTCTGCGCCGACCTCGCGGCCGAGCCGCGGCATCCTTCACATTCGATCGTTGATGAACCATCCGTTCTGTTGGATGGGAACCCAAGCGAGTCAGGGCGATGGCGGCAGAGCTCATGTTGACGATCAACGGTCGGCGGCTGGATGCGCTGAGACGAGCGCTGGTCGACACCTCGCCTTCGCGGTGGCGGGGCGGGTCTCCCGCAGAAAGCGCTGGCGATCTGGATCCGGCTTGGCAAGCCAGCGGAGCTGGCACGCCCGCGCGGCCGGCGTATCAGTACGATCCCTGCTTCACCTGCTCGCTTGAGCGCGTCCACCACCTTCTCGTCGGGCGGGTCCCCCGGCGCCCCGCCGCGAGCTGCTGATCGCGCTGTTTAGCGGCGGAAGCTCCTTGATGCGCGACTGCAGAACCTCGCGGCGCACCTTCTGCTGTTGCAGGTAGGCCGGGGCCTGCGCTTCCGTCGCGCCCTGCAGCACCGGGGGCGCGGAGGGCAGCGCCTTCACCTGTTCGGCCACGGGCAGGTCCACGAGGTCGTGCTCCGCGACGCGGCCGCGGTCGGCGAAGAAGCCCGCCGCTTCCACGGCCGCGGGCGCGGCCATGGCCTGCGCGCGGCCAGCTGCGAATGCCGATCATACGCGGCGCTCGGCGGCGCTGCCCCGGCGACTGGCGGTCGACGCCATTTCGGCGTTGAGGGCTGGAGGCCAGCTCCGCCGTCCGCCGCCGTCACGGGCCTGCCGCCCTGGCCGGCATCGATCTGGGCGTATTGGCCCGCGCCCGCGTGCTCACCCGATCTCGCGCCACACCTGCGCCATCTGCCACGTCCTGGCCGCACTGGATCGACTCCACCACGACCCGCGCTGGCGCGCCCCTCGCCGACGTGACGCCCGGCAGTCGGGTCACGAGCCACGGTAGTCACGCCTGTGCGGGCGCATCCCGAACGAGCACGATCATGCGCAGCGAATTGCCGGATCTGACCAGTGTTGAGGCGATGGACGTGCGTCGCGCTGGCCGCGGACACGTGTTCCACCCGTCCCGCCGCCTCCGGCCCCCGGGACTCGGAGAGTATGACAAGCGCTTCCACGCTCAGTCCATCGCCGGTAGAGGCGTAGGTTGCCGCGTCACGTACACGCGTCGCGCGAATGTCGCGACGAGCGCCAGCGACGATGCGCGGGTCGGGGCGCGGCCGCCGCTTCGCCGATGCGCCGCGCGATCGACCAGATGCGCCGCTGGCGCCGTCGATGAGGCCGCCCATGCTTTCCCGGTCGTTGTCGAGCACGAAGGCCACCTCTACGCTGGCCGGCCGCGTCTTCTGCTCCGCCGCGATCTTCGGCGCGGGGGGACGCCGCCGGGGACGGCGGCCGGGGGAAGCGGCAAGGGCAAGACCCATAAAGGACAGCGCTCGTGCACGGCACCTCCGCGGACGATACAGGCGGGGCGGCACGGGACATCCGCGCCCGGCCGCGCCGATCCCCCGTGGGCGCGTGATAGAGTCCGGGCGAAAACACGACATCCCGAGGCCGCATCCACGGGGACGCGCCTGCGGCACGTGATGGAGGTGCCGTAAATGCGTCGTCGCTCTGGGCCGGCCTTTCCTGCTGCGCCGTATTGGGTCTCGCGCTGGTGTCGATGCAATGACGCGCTCGACGGGTCGGAGGCGTTCCAGGTCCAGCTCTCCGCGGCGCGAACCACGAGGTGCCACGGCCCGCGCCGCCTCCGGCAACGGGGCCATGGGCTACGTCGTGCGCGGCAACCGCATCGACTACAGCATCGAGATCAACGGCCTCTCAGCAACATCACCGGCGCGCCACATCACTCCGGGGCCGCGGGCGTGGGCTGCGGCCCCATCCGTCAACGCCACTGTCCCACGGTCCCGGTTCGAACTTCCAGCACTCACCCCCAGCGCGCGCTTCGACGGCGGGCAGTTCTACGAGGGCAGCTTCCAGGGGCCTCCGACGTCCACCGGCATCAGCTACTCCGACCTCGTGGCGAGGGCATGCGCGCGAGGAACCGTCTACGGCAACGTCCACACCTCGGCGTACCCCGGGCACGGCGAGATCCGCGGCCAGGGTGCAGGTCGTCTCCACCAGCTGACCTCTGGGCGCGGTGCCGCGCATCGGCCTCAGCAACGCGGACGTGGGCGAGGGGTTCGGGGCCTGGGCCATGGGGTCCGACAGCACCGAGCTTCTCGCCCTCGTAATCCACTTTCCGCGGGCGTTGGCCTGCGGGTTTCCACGCCAGTGATCCCGCGGTCATGGACCCACCGTCGGCCTGGCCGTGCGCGCGAGGCGTGGCCACTGGGCGCATCCCGGCCGCGCCGACCTGCGCGGGTTCGGCCGATCGCGCTCATCGCGAGCCGCCGCCGACGACATCGAGAAGGACGTGCTCTACCGGGTCGGCGCCTGCCAAGGCCTTCTCGCCCGCGCCCACGGCACGCGCGTCGTGCACGTCAAGCCGCACGGCGCGCTCTACAACCAGGCGGCGGAGGACGAGGAGACGGTCGCGCGCGATCGTTGACGCGGAGTGGCGCGGGCCGACCGCGATCTGATCCTGGTCGGCCTGGCCTCGACTGGAGCCAGCAATACGTAACT